>Ga0181605_10003012_pt1 | contig 14229 bp, 10 predicted proteins | sample 041ome_11_FD_148676 | JGI IMG/M metagenome (GOLD analysis project Ga0181605, IMG submission 148676) | Coastal salt marsh microbial communities from the Groves Creek Marsh, Skidaway Island, Georgia - 041411US metaG (spades assembly) | ecosystem: Environmental > Aquatic > Marine > Intertidal zone...
ATTGGAAATTTATCTAGTTTCCAATCGCTTGTTTATGATTATGGAAACTACTCCCCAATTTAGCCTAATCGAAAAGCAAAAAAAAGATGCCGCAGACCCAAAAGTTCAAGAATGGGAATCGTTGATGTCAAAGTATCAGCAAGTGCTTCCCTTTGCTCAGCCAGGTGAAAAATGGGTACTCATGGAACAGATATTTAGCTTATAAATCCATGCTTAGCTATTGGGAAAAAACCGAAATGCTGGAGGTTGACTTGCTCGTTCTTGGAGGCGGGATTACAGGCATGTTTTGTGCTCTCACCTATCGAAAGCAATATCCCAATGCACGCATTGCAATTCTTGAACGCGGGCTTTTTCCATCTGGAGCAAGTACTAAAAATGCAGGTTTCGCTTGTTTTGGGTCCTTAACAGAATTGATTGAAGATTCCGAAACGATGGGGATGGAACCAATGATGGATTTAGTCAAATTACGAATTGAGGGACTAGCCCTTTTAAGGGAAACATTGAGTGATGATGCAATGGAGTATCAGAAGTATGGGGGTTATGAGCTTTTTTTTGAATCGCATCCCAAAGTATTTGAAAAAATAGACGAAGTAAATACCAGATTGTATAATATTTTTAATCAATTGATATACAGTAAGAAAAATAATAAAATCAAAAGTTTTGGTTTAGACACAAAGAAAGTACATCATCTAATTGAAAATCCATTTGAAGGTCAAATTCATACAGGCAAAATGATGGCGGCCCTTAAATCTTTAGTTGTACAGAACCACATTTCATTTTATACACAGACAGAAGTTAAGGGATATGATTTTAATCCAAGTATAAATCTTTTGGAAGTTGAAATCAAAGAACAGCGTTTCAAGTTTCAAACACGAAAACTCGCTCTTTGCACCAATGCCTTTACAAAACATTTTTATGAGGAGACGGACTTACAGCCTGGCAGAGGGATGATTTTGGTTACAAAACCCATCAAAAACTTACAGATTAAAGGAGCTTTTCACTACAATTCAGGCTATTATTATTTCCGTAACATCGAGGATCGCGTACTTTTAGGAGGAGGTCGTGAACTGGATTTTGATTCAGAAACGACGACCGCCTTTGGGATCAATCCCATCATCAAAGAGAAATTAAATTCTGATTTAAGAAGTTTTATTTTACCTGAACAAGACTTTGAAATTGAAATGGAATGGTCTGGAATTATGGCCTTTGGAACAAACAAAGTCCCCTTAATCAGAAAGCTGGATCATCATGTCGCTATGGGAGTCCGATTGGGGGGGATGGGAATTGCAATTGGTAGTAAAGTAGGACAAGCCACTGCAAAATTGCTCTTTGATTAATATCAATAGTTCCCTGTAATCGAGTTTGTCTATTGAGTTTTTGTATTTTTAGAAAAATAAATAATTCAATCTAAATTTATTATGAAACATATACTTGCGTCTCTAGCTTTTTTAGTGGTGACCCTGAGCTTTGCTCAAAAAGAGGAAAAAAAAGAGAAACCCGAAAAGACCATTGAAGAATTAACGGCATCAAGTAAAAAATTTGAGGGCCTTTTTACGATTTATCAAGACACACTAACTGCTGAGGTTAAAATGACGATCAAGGAGGATCAACTCCAATCCGAATTTATTTATTTTTCTCAAATAGCGGATGGGGTCTTGGAAGCAGGAAGTTTTAGAGGATCCTACAGAGGCTCTTCATTGCTTCATATTAAAAAATATTTTGATAAGATTGAAATTGTAGCCCCCAATACTAATTTTTATTTTGACCCCTCCAACCCCCTATCCAAATCTAAAGATGCAAACATCTCCGAGGCCTTAGTTGCAAGTTCAAAAATACTAGCTCACGACAAAGAAAAAGGGATATATTTAATAAATGCAAATGATCTCTTTCTTTCAGAGACCCTAACTCGAGTCAAACAACCCAAAGATCCAAAGGCTTCTGCTGATGGATTTAGTTTAGGTTCCTTTGATAACTCAAAATCAAAAATCGAGGAAATCAAGAATTATCCGGAAAACACCAATATTAAAACAGAGTATGTTTTTAAAAATCCAAGCATCAGAAATGGAGGCTCTGAAGCAGTTACAGACAGTAGAAACGTTTCTATTAAAGTCTTTCACTCGTTTTTAAAAATGCCTGAGGAGGATTACGAAGTTCGTATGGATGACCCTCGCGTTGGCTATTTTCTGACCCAAGTCAATGATCAAACAACAACGACAACGACCAATTATCGGGACATGATTCACCGCTGGAAATTGATTAAGAAGAATCCAGAGCAAGCCCTTTCTGAGCCGCTTGAGCCCATAACCTGGTGGATTGAAAACTCAACCCCTTTGGAATGGAGAGAAACCATTAAAGAGGGAGTATTGGCTTGGAATATTGCATTTGAAAAAGCAGGTTTTAAAAACGCCATTGAGGTTAAAATTCAACCTGATGACGCCGATTGGGATGCAGGGGATATTCGATACAATGTGCTGAGATGGACGTCTTCTCCTCAACCCCCCTTTGGTGGATACGGACCGATTATGACCAATCCCAAAACAGGACAGATTTTAGGGGCTGATATCATGTTGGAATTTGTACACTTTACCAACCGTGTTTTTTACGATAAACTTTTTGTGGAGGCTTCTACCATGATGCAACTGGAAACGGAAGAAGAACTTCGTATACAAAATGAAGGAGTAGAAACACCCTTGTATTGCTCTATAGGAAGTGTCATGCATGAAAATCTACTTTTTGGTTCAACCTTTTTACAAATGATGAATGCACCAGACTATGAATTGGACAAAGTAAAAAAAGAAGGGATGAAATCTCTTATCATGCACGAAGTAGGCCACACTTTAGGATTAAATCACAATATGAAAGCGAGTCAATTATACAGTCCTGAAGAATTGTACGACGCTAATTTTATCAAAGGAAAAGCCTTAACAGGGTCTGTTATGGATTACGCAGGTCTGAATATTAATCCCAATCGAGAAGAACAAGGGCAATATGCGGACATGTCTCTCGGGCCGTATGATATTTGGGCAATTCAATTTGGGTATCAGCCCTTTGAAAACGATGAAGAACGAGATAAATTACTCGAACGGTCAACAGAAAAAGAACTTATTTTTGGAAATGATGCAGACGATATGCGATCCCCAGGAAAAGCCATAGACCCTAGAGTAATGACAGGTGATCTTTCTTCTGATCAGATTACTTACTCGATTGATCGTATTGAATTAGTCAACACTTTAAAAAATAAGATTAAATCTCAATTCAGTATAGAGGGGGAGTATTATGATGACTTAAGACGTTCGTATTATTTATTAAACAGCCAAGCTGCCCGGGCGGGAGATATCCTTTCACGGTTTGTAGGCGGGGTCTATGTAGAACGCGCCACTTTCGGGCAAACAAATGCAAAACAGCCCTATACCCCTGTTGCCTTGAGGGATCAGAAAAGAGCGTTTAAAGCAATAGAACACTACATATTTTCTCCAACTGCTTTTGAAACACCTAAAGAAGTTTACAATTATTTGGCCCAAAGAAGAAGGGGTTTTGATTTTTTCTCAAAGACAGAAGATCCTAAAATTCACGATATTGTTTTGGGCTATCAATCCCGAGTTTTGGCTCATTTACTCCACCCCTATACTTTGCAGCGTATTGTAGATTCAGAATTGTATGGAAATCAATATCCCTTAGATCAATTTATGACTGATTTGAATAAAGCTATCTGCGCAGCGGATAGTAAAGGAGAAGTGAACTCTTTCCGTCAGAATCTTCAGTTGACCTATGTCAAAAGACTGATCGATATGGTAACAGGGAGTACGGCTTCGAGATTCAATACCCTCTCTCAGTCTTTAGCTTTGTATAATCTCAAAGAAATTCAAGAGTGGGTTAAAAAACCAAAAGGTTCGAAGGGATCTGTAGCCCATAAAATCCATTTGAATACGCTTATAGAAAATGCCTTAAAAGAGATAAAATAATCAACAAAAAACAATCCCTAAATATTAATAATAATGAAATTTTGGTTCGTTTTATTGGGCGCATTTTACTTTATAAGTTGTAGTTCACCAAAGAATGAGCGTCCACCTAACATTATTTTTATTCTAACAGATGATCAAGGGTATGGGGATTTAGGGATTTATGGAGCAACTGATATCCGTACGCCTAATCTTGATCAGATGGCAAGGGAAGGAGCACTGTTTACTTCCTATTATGCCACTCAACCCGTTTGTTCGGCTTCAAGAGCTTCTATTTTAACAGGTTGTTATCCCGATCGTATCGGTGTACACAATGCTTATAGCCCAGGTTCTAAAGTGGGACTTCATCCAGAGGAAACTACTCTGGCAGAATTACTGAAAGAGCAGGGGTATCAGACTGGTATTTTTGGGAAATGGCATTTGGGTGACGCTCCTGAATTCATGCCGAGAAATCAAGGCTTTGATGAATTCTATGGCATCTTGTATTCAAACGATATGTGGCCAAAACATCCTCAACAGGGAGCAGTATTTAACTTTCCAGAGATATCTCTTTATGAAAATGAAACACCTCTTCAGGTATTGGAGGATCAAACTTTTTTGACCGCTGCATTGACGGAAAGGGCAATTTCTTTTATCAAAAAAAGTAAAGAGAACCCCTTCTTTGTTTATTTACCCCATCCTCAACCCCATGTTCCCTTGTTTGTTTCCGAAGCGTTTCAAAAGACCCAAGATCGAGGATTGTATGGAGATGTCATTAGCGAACTGGATCATACGGTTGGGCAACTTTTTAAAACGCTCAGGGAGGAGGGTTTAGATCAAAATACGATTGTCGTCTTTACTTCCGACAATGGACCTTGGCTTTCTTATGGAACGCATTCCGGTTCATCAGGAATTTTTAGAGAAGGAAAAGGAACAAATTGGGAAGGGGGGCATCGGGTCCCCGGAATTGTTTGGTACCCCAAAGCTATTCAACCGAATACTCGGATTGATGCCCCTGCCATGGGGATTGATTGGTTACCGACCTTAGTAGAGTTTACCAAAAGTAATCTACCAGAGAAAAAAATTGATGGAGCTTCTCTTGTTCCCCTGCTCACAGGAATTAGTCAAAATTCACCCCATACGAACTTCTTTTTTTACTACCGTACTAATGAATTGCATGCGGTACGTCATCACGATTGGAAGTTGTACGTGCCCCATACATACAGAAGCCTCAATGGAAAGCAAGGCAGAGATGACGGGAATCCAATCCCTTACGAGATGAACGAAATTAAAGTAGCAGAGCTCTATAATTTAGAAGAAGACCCAGAGGAAAAAAGGAATGTTGCTAAATTTCATCCTGAGGTAGTGGAGAAAATCACTAATATTGCAGATTCTGTAAGGACCGTACTTGGCGATCGACTTCAAGGGATTAAAGGATCAGAAGTTCGCCCTGTAGGACGAATCGATTAAGAGGTGGATTGAGACCAAGGTCCGTGAAGTAAGTCGTCACTCAATTGATCAATTCGATGGAATCCATGAGCTCCAAAATAATCTCTTTGTGCTTGAATGATATTTGCACTACTTTTTTCTGTTTTTATTGCGATAAAATACGACCAAGCAGATTGCATGGTAATTAGAGAAACTTCATTGGCAACCGCTTGTTGAAGTATAATTTTCCATTCTTCTTTGCCCCCATCGAGAAGTACTTTAAAGGGATCACTTTGAAGCAAGGAGTGTTCCTTTTGGAAAAGGGTTATACAGGTATCCATAAGGTCTGACTTGATGATACAACCCTCTGCCCAAACTGCAGCTACTTCACTTAAATTCAGTTCCCAATGGTATGCTTTTGATGCAACGGTAAGCATTTCAAACCCTTGATGATGATTAATCCAGCGGGAAAGATCGTAACATTTTTTGATTTGTTCGGTTGTGAATTCACCCCTAGGTGTTGGTGTTTTAAATTTTTTGGAGTTTTGAATTCGCGCTACTTTCATGGAGGATACATAACGTGCTTGAAGCGCGCTAGACATCATCGTATTTGGATAGCCTAAGCTTATTCCAGCGGTACTGGCCCAGGCTCCTGTTCCTTTGTTTGAGGCTTGATCAAGAATAAAGTTTACAAAGGGTTCGTTCCCTTCTTGATAGCTTAGAAGAGTTGCTGTAATTTCCAATAGATAACTTTTGCTCGAGCTTGTAGTCCACTGTTCTAAAATCTGTTGAATTTCCTGGGAAGTGTATCGAAGTTGTAGGAGAGAATAAATTTCTGCGAGCAGCTGCATTTCTGCATATTCAATACCGTTGTGTACCATTTTCACAAAATGTCCTGCACCTCCAGAACCAAAAAAGGCACAGCATGGATTCCCTTTACTGTTTTTTGCAGCAATTTTAATCAGATCATCTTTGACTAACCCCCACGCTTTTTCATTTCCTCCAGCCATCAGTGATGGACCTCTTAGCGCACCCTCTTCTCCCCCTGAGACTCCGACTCCTAAAAACAACACCCCTTTATGGGTAAGAGCCTTTTCTCGAGCCTCGGTCTCCTGGTAATGCGTATTTCCTCCGTCAATAAGAATATCTCCATCGTCCAGTAATGGGGTAAGTTCTTTTAAAAAAAGAGAGGTAGGTTTTCCAGCCGGAAGCATGAGGAATATTTTTCTTGGTGATGCTAATGCAGAAATAAATGGGACCAATTCTTCAAAGGGCTGCGCTAAGTGAAGTTCGGGATAAAGTTGTTGTTTATGTAAAGCTACTTTTTCTTCGACCCCTTCCAGGTGGCGGTTGAATAAAGCAAGCGGAAACCCTTTGGATGCAAAATTTCTACTGAGACTTGTGCCCATTACTCCCATACCTACGATTCCCCATTCTGCTTTAGGATTCATTGAGTTGTTGTTTTAAGAGTTCAATCATAGCTTTTATGGATAACGAACAGTTTAGGACGATTGCATTTTTAGGAGACTCTAAGACTTCCAGTTGACTATCAAGAAGGCTTGAAGGCATAAAATGAGTTCGGTTCTCCATTCGTTTTTTTAAGATGTTGTAATCTCCTTCTAAAGATATCCAGACAACACCATCTTTCGGCAGTCCTTGGGTGATTATTTTTCTATAGTTCTCTTTCAGAGCAGAACAAGCCAGAACAATAGAATCCGTTGAGGGGGCTTGTAACCTTTTGTTGATTTCTTCTAACCAAGGCAATCGATCTGAATCCGTTAAAGGAATCCCACTTTTCATCTTGTTTTTGTTCGCCTCAGAATGAAAAGTATCGCCTTCTAAAAACAAATAATTGAAAGTATCTGCTAGGGCCATTCCCAGAGTCGTTTTTCCACTTCCACTGACTCCCATAACGATAATAATTTTCCGCACTTCGTAAAGTTATAAAACCACAAGGATTAAGGGTATGAAAGAGATAGGGAATTCTTAAAGTTCATTCCAACTCAGGGTTCTATTGGCTTCGGCGGCTTTTTTTGCTAGGCTTAAAATTTTAGAAACAATCACATTATTTTCAAGGCTGTACAAACTGTAAGGAGCCAATTTTTTATTGTTTTTGGTTACTTCGAGCAACAGTTTAAATGGATCTTTTTTATCTGCCTCTATTGCTGGGGGCTCATAATCAAAGGGACCGTCACTCTCTTTTTCTAAAATGGACATTGTACTTCCGTTTTTTGCATCTATATAGCCGTGAGAACCGTAAACCTGCATGTCTTTTCTATGGTGAGACCAGTTCCATGACGCTTGAATAACTACTTGTTGCTCTGGGTATTCCAAAATTATAGTTGTATCATCGTCTACTTCGGGATACCGATCCGGTTTGGTTTGCTTTGCGACACAACTTACCTTTAAAGGAGTTTGCCCATTTAAAAACCAAGTTGCAATATTGGCGCCGTAGCATCCAAAATCAGTCAGTGCACCTCCACCATTTTGGATAGGATGGGTAAGCCATTCTAGAAATTCAGGAGAACATCCTATTTCTTGAGGGCCAAGATGACCGGTATTAAAAACCATTTTGGTTAACCCCCCAAGCAGGTCGTCATCAACCATTTTTTTTGTAGCATAGGTACTTTCATACCAAGAGGTTTCGTAGTTGGTCAATATTGGAGTTTTATATTTTTGGTGTAAAGCCTCAATTTTTTTTGCATCTTCATAGGTAGTAGCGAGTGGCTTTTCTACCATTATTGGAATGCGAAGCGGGGCAAAAAACTCAACGACCTCAAGGTGTTTGTTGGTTTGATTAAATGCCGAAACGGCTTCTGGCTTTACTTTTTGATACATACTTTCATAGCTATCAAAAAACAAAGAATCTGGAAGCGCATAGCGTTTTTTAAATTTAGCAATTGCATCCTTGTTGGTTTCTACGATTCCTACGACAACTACATCCTCTTTTTTACGATTAAATATCCAGTGAACATGATCATGAACTAATCCAATAATTCCCAGACGTAAAGGTTTTTCTGTTACTGTTTGGATTGTAGCGTTTACTGTAGTTGTTTTTGCAAGGCTTAAGACCAAAATGCTTAAGAGCAGGAAATGATGAAAGTGGTTTATTTTTCGACGCATAATTTTGTACTTTAACATGACAATACGAATCGAATATACTAATTAAATAAACAATGTAGAATGAATATAATTAAAGGGGGAATACTATTTTTTAGCTTTTTTATGGCTCTAGCCAATGCTCAAGAAACTCCAAAAAAACTGTTAGCAATTTTTGCTCATCCTGATGACGAACAATCTGTTGCGCCAATTTTGGTAAAAGCGGTTGAAGAAGGCGTTGAAGTTACTTTAGTAATTGCCACAGATGGGCGATTAGGCGTGAATGAATACACTGACTATGAAGCTGGAGATGGGCTAGCTGCAATTCGAAGGGAAGAAATGAAATGTGCGGCTGAAGTTTTAGGAGTGAAATTAATTCATCTCAACTATCACGATCAGTTGAAAGCAGCCGAAGGGTATGATGGACATATTCCTCATGTTCAAAGTTTAATTCTGGAAATTAAAGAGATCATCACTAAAGTCAACCCAGATGTCATTGTCACCTGGGGACCTGATGGGGCAACTTCTCATATGGACCACCGCTTGGTGGGCGCTTCTGTAACTCAGGTTTTTGTGTCACAACCAGTGAGGAAACCGATGAATTTATTTTATTTTGGGATTCCCTCTGATTTTCTTGAGGACGAGAAGGCCAAAACCCTTAGGGGTCAAGACCGGGGGTATTTGAATACGCATATCGATTTCACCGAAGCACATTTTAACAAAGCTTACGAAGCACTTTTATGTCATAAGAGTCAATATCCTGCGGAGGTTGTTGCTCGAATAAAAGAAGAGCGTTCAAAGATGGGGAATACACTTTATTTAAGACAGTTTGCTGTTCCAAAAAAAATAGTGACCTCATTTTTCTAGCCCTCCAATTAGCTCTGTAGATGGGAAGAAGGGATCTTGGGTTTGGATTTGTTCACCGCTAACTTTGGTATTCCATAAATACAACGTTTTTAACGTAGGGAGTTGTCTTGCCATTTCAAAAACAGATTGATTGACGTTTGTACTATGCAAATTTAGAATTTCGATGTGTTTTAAACCGGACAATAGGGTGAGGTTTTCATTTTCAAAAGTGCTTTTTTGAAGATACAGTCGCGTTAAATTTTCCATTTTTGAGATGACTTCAAAGGCTTTTTTATCTAGCTTAAGATCACTAAAGTTTAGCCAAGTGACATAGGGAGCTATTTGTTGCAAATCAGTGAGCGCCTTCGGAGTGAGTTCTTTGCCTTGATAACGAATGTCTAACAAAGGATTGTCCGAAGCCAAAGTACGCCAACTGAATTGATTTTGATTCAAAAGTTGCAGTTGAGCATCCTCAAGAGGATTCAGCTTTACGTTGTCATACCAAGGTTTTTCCTTCGTATCGAGCTTGTATTTCTTAAGCAAAAGTTCTTGAATTTCTGGAGTTAAATCTTCTTTGGAGATTGGGGAATCAACAGAAGCTCCCGAATTAATCCACCATTCTATCAACTGAATTTCATCGTATTTCATTGGGATTCCTGCAGGGGGCATAAATTTAAGATCGGATTGTGATCGAGTAATGCGATTAAATACTAAGCTCTTACTCACCTCATTTTTCACGATGGCCGCACCGCTATTCCCTCCTTTGAAAAGTCCTTTAGATTGGGTTAGGTCTAGTCCACCTCTTGGTTGGGTTACGTTATGACAAGAAGTACATTTTTGATCAAATAATGGCTGTACGAAATCTTGATAAACATATATACTGTCAATCGAGACTTCTTGAAAAGTTTTTGTGTAGGGTTTTTCAATGAAGTTCTTTTTCATCCATTCGGGTGCGTAATCCAATAGATAGTTTTGACCATGAGTTAAAATACCTCCATAATGCCCAACAAAAATGAGTACGATAACCACGAATAAATTGTTTATTTTCCGAATTAGAGGGGGTAATTTAAAGTAGGTAGAATGCGACATCCAGCCCAAGGCAGTGAGTCCAATTAATACAACCCCAGACCATCGATGCAGGGAAAGTTGTTCCTCTATATAATGGCCATTTTGAGCTAAAAGGAACCCTAAAATTGCGGATACAATAGAAAAGAAAAGAGCAAAGAACCAGATTAGTGAAACGGCATTCGCCCTTTTATTAATTATAGGCAGCTCAAAGAGTAATGCGAGAACCAAAAAACCGATAGGTAAATGCACTACCAAGGGATGTAACCGACCAATAAACGAACTCAATTCCAATAGCATCATGACTAAACACGGTGAAGTTTAATGGGATACGTTTTCCCAGAATTCCATTGGGGGACATAGATATTTTCGTCCTCATCAATGCAAACATCATGCGGATTTAGAAATGTTTTTTGATCGTAAACTGGAGCTTGAAGCACATTATTAGAATAGGTGGGAATACTTCCCCCAGGCATGGAAATCACTTTATTATTTTGATCTAAAACTGCCAACATACCATCGTAAACACCCCAATCTTTTGTTACAATCACAGCAAAGTAAAGAATGTCATTTTTAAAAACTGGCCTGCAAATATAGCAGGAGGGTAATGAGATGGTTTCGATATACTTTCCGTCTAGCGTAAACCGTTTAAAACAATTTGCAGTTCTTGAGGTAATAAGCAAAGTTGGTTCTTGACCTCCTCTTGTATCCAATGTTATTCCATGGCAGCAATTGAATTGATTTTCACCCTCTCCTTTTCCTCCAAAATGACGAATATAGTTTCCTTTTGAATCGTATTGCATGATAAAATCTAATCCATAACCGTCGGCAATATAAATATCGCCATTGGGTGCTATTGCCGTTTCGGTGGGTTTAAATTGCCCTACTTCTTTATAATCAGCTACTTCAGCTGGGGCAGAAAATTCAAGTATTTTCTTTCCGCTCAGAGTAGTTTTACAAACCTTATGCGTCTCTGGATCGGTAATAAATAAAAACTCTTCCTCGCCCTCATCTACTAGAGTTAGTCCATGCGCTCCAGGATATTCTGATCCCCAAGCGTCTAGTATTTTCCCTGATCGATCGTATATTAAAATATTGTTTTTAGGGTGGGTTGTGGTCATGAAAATCCTATTCTTTTTATCAAAAACCATTTCATGACAATCATTTACTGGAAACTGAGATGGGTCCTGAATTCCCCAGTCTTTATCTACCCGATAAGTGTAATCACCATGACCTACAATAGGGTTTTCTTCAATGGATTTTTTGGTAATTACAAAAATATCTTGGAATGGAGTTACTGCAACTCCTCCTACAGCGGCAACTGTTTTTTTTACAAATGCTCTTCGATTATTTTTCATATTGTTAGGTATTAACTTAGAATTTCATTGACAACTTTTCCGTGCACATCGGTTAATCGATAACGTCTTCCTTGAAATTTAAAAGTGAGTTTTTCGTGATTGATTCCCAGTAAATGCATCAGAGTAGCTTGGAAGTCGTGAATGTGAACAGGACGCTCATTGATGTTATAACCGAACTCGTCTGTAGCGCCTAGGGTAATTCCTTTTTTAACCCCTGCTCCAGCCATAAAAACGGTAAAGCAACGCGGGTGGTGATCTCTTCCAAAACTTTCAGGGGTTAGAAGTCCTTGTGAATAGTTGGTTCTTCCAAATTCACCCCCCCAAATTACTAAAGTATCTTCCAGCAGTCCTCGTTGTTTAAGATCTTGAATTAGACCTGCTGTTGCTTGATCGGTATCTTTACACTGTATTTTCATTAGATTAGGTAAGTCCCCGTGCATGTCCCATCCTTGGTGATAGAGTTGTACAAACTTGACGTCTTTTTCAATCAGTTTTCTTGCAAGCAAGCAATTCGCTGCGAAGGTTCCTGGAGTTCTACTGTCTTCTCCATATAAGTCAAAAATATAATCGGGCTCGTCAGAAACATCCATTACTTCGGGGACTGAAGTTTGCATTCGGAAAGCCATTTCATACTGTTTCATCCTCGAAAGAATCTCCGGGTCTCCAATATCTTGATGCTGAATTTTATTTAATTCTCCGAGGTGTTGTAATTGTATTTTTCGATTTTCTTGAGTAACCCCTGGAGGATTGTCTAAGTATAATACGGGATCTTTTCCCGATCTGAACTGTACTCCTTGGTGTTGAGAAGGTAAAAATCCATTTCCCCAAAGTCTGGAATAAAGGGGTTGTCCGTATTTGTCTTTGGTCAATAGGACGACAAATTCGGGAAGATTTTTATTGTCTGTCCCTAATCCATAACTCAACCAAGCACCAATGGACGGACGGCCAGGGAGCTGCGACCCTGTTTGTAAAAAAGTCACTGCGGGATCGTGGTTTATGGCTTCGGTATACATGGATTTAATAAAGCACAATTCATCTACAATTTTTGAAGTATAGGGCATAAGTTCACTTACCCAAGCCCCACTTTGTCCGTGTTGTTTAAAATCAAAAACAGAGCCTGCCATAGGAAAGCTTGTTTGTCCCGCCGTCATCCCAGTAAGGCGCTGTGTACCCATAATGCTATCGGGAAGTTCTTTACCATTCATTTTATTTAGTAAGGGCTTGTGATCAAACAAGTCCAATTGAGAAGGAGCGCCGCTCTGAAAAAGGTAGATTACTCTTTTGGCTTTAGGAACAAAATGAGGTAGGGCTGCACCGCTCGTATTGATCATTTGAGAGATCATATCTTGCCCAAGCACAGGCGAAGGACCCAGTAATCCACCTAAGGAAAGGGCACCCATTCCCATAGAAGTTTGCGTTAGAAAATCCCTACGGGTGTATTTTTTATTGTGATGATCCTCGTTACAATTCATGTCTAATATTTTACAAAAGTTTCATTGTGATTAAGTAGCGTATTGGCTACGATAGTCAGCGCTGCAGTTTTTATTGGATTGAGTTTTGCATTAACCCTTTTTTCGCCCACTTGAATCGTTTTTAAAGCAGCTTTTGGAGTTTTTTCATAAAACTCCAACTGGGTTTGATACAATGCTTTTAAAATATTGCGCTCCTCTGAATTTGGAAAGCGAGAAGTTGCGAGACGGAATCCATAGTCAATTTGTTCCTCAATGGAGGATCCGCCTTCCTCCTGAATGCGCTCTGCCAATACTCTTGAAGCTTCAAAAAACTGAACGTCGTTTAAAAGTACAAGTGCCTGTAGTGGGGTTGAGGTGTTTTCTCGTTGAACTGCACAAATCTCTCTTGAGGTTGCGTCAAAAGCGATCATAGAAGGGGGCGGGGAGGTTCTTCGAATAAATGTGTAAAGACTTTTGCGATACAAACTGTCCCCTTTCGTCGTTTTGTAATCGTAGAGTCGGAGTGAGAATGTGCTTTTTTCTTTCCAAAGGCCTTCCGGTTGGTAGGGCTTTACACTTTCTCCTCCAAGTTGTTCGACAAGTAAACCACTCGTAGCAAGAGCATTGTCTCGAATCATTTCGGCAGGGAGTCGATATCGATTGGCTCGAGCAAGAAAAACATTGTTTGGATCTTTGTCATACAACTCTGGACTGGTTTGAGAAGTCTGTTGATAGGTTCTAGAAAGCACCATTTTTTTTAAGAGTTGTCGGACATCCCAATTACTTTCCATAAAATCAATCGCCAAGGCATCTAATAGTTTTGGATGACTGGGGAGGGCTCCTTGTACACCAAAATCAGTAGGAGTATTGACTAAACCCTGACCAAAGATTAATTGCCAATATCTGTTTACAGCAACACGGGCGGTAAGTGGATTTTTTTTATCAAAAAGCCAAGTAGCCAAACCCAATCTGTTTTTTGGAAGTGCGGGATCCATTGCTGGAAGTTTTTCCGGAACAGCAGCCCTTACTTCGTATGCGGGGTCA
>Ga0181605_10003031_pt1 | contig 14194 bp, 12 predicted proteins | sample 041ome_11_FD_148676 | JGI IMG/M metagenome (GOLD analysis project Ga0181605, IMG submission 148676) | Coastal salt marsh microbial communities from the Groves Creek Marsh, Skidaway Island, Georgia - 041411US metaG (spades assembly) | ecosystem: Environmental > Aquatic > Marine > Intertidal zone...
TTGTTGTTTTTTTGGAAGTCCAGGTGCAGGTCACTTTGTCAAACTAGTGCATAACGGCATTGAATACGCATTAATGGAGGGGTTAGCTGAGATAAGTAATATATTAAAGCTATCCTACGGAATGAATAATGAGGAACAAACAGAAATATTCAATGATATATTATTAACTGAAACCTCATCATTCCTTTTAAAAATTACTTCAGAAATATTGAATGCTAAAAATTACAAAAATAAATATTATTTAGATGAAGTTGAAAGCAAGATAGAACAAAACGGCACTGGTATATGGACTATAAATGCCGCCTTAGAACTCGGTGTTAGTATACCATCTATATACGAATCTGTATCGACTAGGTCTATATCAAACAATTTTACTAATGATAATATTGCTAATAAAAACCATTTGATAAAAAAACAAGTAATTTCAGTTTGCGAACTGGAACAAGTAATATTTTTTAATTTTGCTTGCTCGCTTTATCAGGGGCTTAACTTAATAAAAGAATCAAATAAATGGGAGTTTTTTAATTTCAAAATAGAAGATGTTTTTCAAGCTTGGAGTGCCGGTTGTATTTTACAAGGTGATTATCTTAACAAAATTTCTAAAATTTATAAAAAAAATGGAAATCTAAATTTCAATTTTTTATTTGATATAATTTCAGAAAAATGTTCTGGGAACTTACTTTCAATTAGAAATTTTAATATAAAATCAATAGAACTTGCTGTTCCCTGCCCTGTATTGTCGTCTAACATTGCTTATTATGATTTAATTTTTTCTAAACATAAGATTGGTGAAACAATACAATTACAGAGAAGTTTCTTTGGACTTCACCCTTTAAAAGATAAAGAAGGACGTGAAATAAATCCATACTGGACTAAATTATGAACCCTAATTACCTAACTTACTTATTTATGGGCGTTGCTGGTTCCGGTAAAACTACGATAGCTAAGAAGTTTTCAAAAAAAATTAATGCATTTGTAATAGAAGGTGATGATTTCCATAGTAGCGAAAATATAAACAAAATGAGCTCTGGTATTCCGTTAAATGATGAGGATCGTTATGAATGGCTAGTGAAAATAAAAGATGAAATTCAAAGCAGACAAAAAACTCAGAATGTTGTTGTTGCATGTTCTGCTCTAAAAAAAAAATATAGGCTTATACTCGAAGTTGATAATTATAAATTGGTATATTTAAAAATAAGTAAAGCGACAGCCCGGAAAAGAATTAGAAGTAGACTTAATCATTTTATGCCAGATAGTTTAATAGATAGTCAATTTGCAATTTTAGAAGAACCAATCAATGGATTAACTTTAAATGAGAATTTAAGTCCTAATGAAATGATTAAAGAACTTACATCCCATTTTCAAAAAGAAATATTATGAAGTCAAATAAAATAGTTATTGATTACAAAACTTTACCAGATAATTTTAAATTTGAAGATCAATTTGAAAATATATATAACCAAATGGAGTTCTCAAATCAAAATATTCTTATAAATGGTAAAGCCGGAACCGGTAAGACTACTTTGCTTGAATATTTTCGAATAAATTCAAAAAAAAATTTTGTGATACTTGCTTCTACTGGAATATCTGCAATTAATGCCAAAGGGAAAACCATTCATTCTTTTTTTTTATTCCCTCCAAGAATATTAATTAACGAAAAAATAAAAAAATTAAGAACTAAAATTATTCAAAAAGTTCAAACTATTTTAATTGATGAATGCTCTATGATTAGATCAGATGTTCTAGATGCAATAGACCAATCACTGAAACTTAATAGAAATAATGATAAGCCTTTTGGTGGCATACAAGTCATCCTTTTAGGAGACATTTATCAACTTCCGCCGGTAATTAGAGAAAATGAAAAAGATATTTTTGATAAATTTTATCCCAATGGACATTACTTTTTTAATGCAAATTGCTTTCATGAAAGTCAATTTAAAACCTATGAACTTTCAAAAGTATACAGACAAAAAGACAAATTTTTTATAAATATCTTAAACAAAATAAGGATTGGAAGTATCGAAAGCTCTGATCTTGCTTTTCTAAACAAAAAAGTATTAGACAAAAGTTATAATAATCTTCCAGAAACAATAATATTATCACCAACTAATAGAAAAGTAGATTTAATTAACAGAATGAACCTAGATAATATAAATAGCCAGATGTTTTCATACAAATCATTACAAACAGGTGATTTTAACGAAAAACCAGCTGATGAAACTCTTCAATTAAAAGTTGGCGCTCAGGTAATGCTTATAAAAAACGATGTTAAATCACCTAAAAGATGGGTTAACGGTTCAATTGGAATTGTTACTGATCTAACATCTGATAGCATTCACTTAAAAATAAAAAGTAAAATTTATAAAATTACTCAAGATACATGGGAGAAGTTTGATTATCTTATTAAAGATGATAAAGTGACTCATGAAGTAGTTGCAACATTCACTCAATATCCTATTAAACTAGCCTGGGCTATAACAATTCATAAAAGCCAGGGGCAAACTTTTGATAAAGTGATTATCGACCTGGACACAGGATCATTTGCCTATGGTCAAACTTATGTTGCTCTAAGTAGAGCTACGTCTCTAGAGGGGCTTTTTTTGACTAGACCCATTAAAATATCAGACATAATTTTTGATAAAAAGTTAAGGCATTCTTTTATTAATTAATTTTAAATTTTTTCGTTCCCGAAAAGCAATCAAAATTCCAGAAATTGATATAAAAAACATACCAATTAAATTTATTAAGCTAGGCCAAACATCAAAAAAAATTTTCCCCCAAATAGTTGCAAATATGAGGTATGAATAGTCCATTGGAGCAAGCCAGCTACTCTCAGCGGTTTGGTAGGCTTTAGCTAGCAATATGTTCCCACTTACATTCAATATTGAGCAAGAAAAGCAAAAGGCAAAAATAATCAATGTTAACTCAGGCCAGCCTATAAAAACAAATGGTGAAGTTTCTCTAAAAAGAGTATTTTGAAAAAAAAGCTCAAAAAACATTACTCCCAGGGAAGCTGAAAAAAAAAACATTATTCCAACAGCGAACGTAAGAGACATAACAGATTCTTGTCTACAATATTTTCTTATTAATACAATATTGCATGCAAAGAAAAAACCGGCCATAATTGGTAAGATTTGCAAAAGCGTAAAATTTTCTGACCATGGTTCTAAAATTAATATAGCCCCGAAGCTTCCTAAAAAAAGAGCAAAGGTTCTCCAAACACCAATTCTTTCTCCGAGAAAAACAATAGCCAAACATGACACAAAAATTGGAAATGTATATAAACCTGCAGCCATTTGAGCAAAACTTAATTTAGGAGATGCTGCAAAAAAACAAAACATGCATGTAGTCATCATAAGAGCTCGAAAGTATACTGGCTTCCATTTTATTGGCATAAGTATAGAAATTCCATTTGTAAGTCTTGCAATTAGAAATAGTAGTAGAATATTACCTATGGACCTTATAAATTGAAGTTGCCAGAAGCTAGTTTCACTTGACATGTATTTTATTAAACTATCTTGCAATGAAAGAATTATAACACCAATTATCAACATTGTTAGCGATGAAATAGGGTTGTCCTTTGTCTGAGGATTTAAAAAATTAAATTTCACAATTTAAGAACCATTAAAGTCTTGGAAAAAAAGATTTCTTATATAATTCATCTATTTTGTCTTTGTAAAAAGAAATAATCACTTGCCTTTTCATCTTTAAAGTTGGCGTTAATTGATTGTTTTCAATAGAAAAAGGTTCATATGAAAGAAAAAATTTTCTAATTTTTTTAGTCTGAGATAGTTTTTTGTTAACATCATTAATAATATTTTGAAAATCATTTCTTAGATAATCCTTTTTGTCTAATTTAGAATTTATTAAAGTTTCATTTGGAATAATTATAGCTATCAAGAAGGGTTTGTTTTGTCCATAAACCATCGCCTGCTCGATTTCGTCGTAAGATAATAACAAGTTTTCAATAGGAACTGGGGCAATATTCTCTCCCCCAGAGTTAACAATCATTTCATTTATTCTACCTGAAATTTTTAAGTATCCATCTTTATCAATTTCTCCTAAATCGCCAGTGTGGAGCCAGCCATCAATTATTACACTATTTGTACTTTGAGTATCCTTCCAATAACCTTTCATAATAGATTTACCTCTAACAATGATTTCTTTTTTTTTAGATAGTTTAACCTCAAGCCCTTTTATAGCTAACCCAACTGTATCAATTTTTATACTATTGATTGGGTTACATGAAATTAGAGGAGAGCATTCAGTTTGCCCATAACCTTGTAGTATATTTATTCCTAGAGACTGAAAGAATAGACCAATATTCTTATTTAAGGCAGCACCACCTGAAATAAATGCTTGGAGGTTACCACCAAATTTTTTTTGAAATTTTTTTCTTACAATATGTTCCAAAAAATAATCTTGAATTTTTTCTTTTAAACTTAGATCAAAATTATTAAATCTCTTTGATCCAAGTTCTATTGCTTTAAAAAAAATATTTTGAGTAATTTTATTTTTATTAAAAAGTTGACTATTTATTTTTTTATACAAAACTTCATAAAGCCTAGGAACAGCTGTCATTAAAGTAGGTTTTACAGTTAACAAATCGTTAACTATTTGATCACGATTTGTATTAAAATAAATTTCTGCGCCAATATAAATAGGCAAGAAAAAACCAGCAGTATGTTCATATGCATGAGAAAGTGGAATTATAGATAAAAATTTATGATTTTTAACTTTTATTTCTTTTATAAACTCATTGGCACCTAAAATATTTGATAAAATTGATTCATGAGTAAGCATAACTCCCTTAGGCTTACTACTGGTACCTGACGTATATATAATACAAGCAACATCGTCTTTTTTTATTTTATCTATATTTTGTATTATAAAAGCTTGTTTATAATTATTTCCTGATCCAATTTTTAACAATTCTTTAAAAGTATAAAATTTATTTTTAAATTTTAACTTTTCTGTGTCTTTTATTTCTTCTATCGATATTACATATCTTACATTTTCTAATTTTGGTAATATTTTTTCTATATTTGATATAAGCTTAGAATTAATAAAAATTATTGAAGTCTCTGAGTGTGATAATAGATATAATAATTCTTCCTCGTTACTTGTAGTATAACCAGGAACGGTTATGGCACCTAAAGAGATAGTAGCTAAATCTATAACACACCATTTGTAACTATTATCAGCTATGATGGATACTTTATCATTTTTTCTTACACCTATTTGATGTAAGGCATAACTTAATCTTTGAACGAGCTCAGAAGTTTTTTTCCAGGAAAGATGCTCCCAATTACCATTTTTTTTATAACCAAATAAAGTTTTATCTTGAAGAGATAATGAATTTTTAAAAAAAATTTGTGGTAAGTTGTTCATTATAAAAACCATATATATTCTTTATAAATATAAGGCATAATTAAATAATATTTAATTTTTTTATTTACTTTATTATTTTATGTTTAAAATAGAAAAGTTATACATTGAACTATAATAGAGAGTGAAAACAATTATTTCTAAGATCTGTATAGCTTTAATCTTTGTTTTTGTTTTAATATCGGGAATATTAATGTCAAAAAAATCGATTGAGTTTAAAAGTGATTTTGATCCAAAATTAATTGGGTTAGATATTGATGAATATCTAAAAAAATCAGAAGAACAAATTACTGATATTAAAGAAGATGTTATAAAAAAAGTTATTTGGGTTAATAGGCCAAATCAAAAAACCCCTATTTCAATAGTGTACTTACATGGATTTACTGCTACCTCAGAGGAACTTCGCCCTCTTCCAGATATGATTGCAAAAGATATAAAGGCAAATCTTTTTTTTACAAGATTGACAGGTCATGGAAGAAATTCAGAAGCTATGGAATTGTGTTCTATTAAAAATTGGATAAATGATTTACACGAAGCAATTGAAATTGGCGCAAGAATTGGAGAAAAAATAATAATACTATCTTCATCTACTGGTGGAACAATAAGTGTAACATCTGCACTAGATAAAAAACTTTCGAAAAACATTATGGGATACATATTTGTATCTCCTAATTTTGGAATAAATCATAGGCTTGCAAGCATTATTACGTGGCCATTTTCTGAATACTGGTTAAAATTAATACTTGGGAAGACAATTAAACACTATCCTAGAAATGACCTTAACAAAAAATATTGGACAATGACATATCCCACGAATGCTCTAATTCCTATGGCAAAATTAGTTAATGAAGTTAATGATAGAGATTTTAGTGATATTGAAAAACCTGCACTCTTTTATTTTTCGTTGGAAGATAAAGTTGTTAATCCACTGAAAACAAAACAATTTATATCTGGTTGGGGTGGAAAAAATACCACTAAAATTATTAAACTTACAGGTAATGATGATAAATTTTCACACGTATTAGCTGGCTCTATAATTTCTCCTAATCAGACTCAACATGCGCGAAAAACAATGGTTAATTGGATTAAAAATTTAAATTAAATCTTAATTAAACAATTTATTTGAAAATAGTATTAAAGAATAATGAAAGGTTAATTAATAAATTTTCGTTTTTGTCTTTTATATAACCAAAAGTATATTCAAACTTAACTTTATAATTTGCAAACATACTTCCAATATTAATTACATTTTTATCCTAAGATACTTGAGTTTTAATATTTTCCAATTTAGATATATCAATTTTCTTTGAATATTTTTTATTATTAAGAACTAATATTTTTTAAAATTAAAGTTTAATATTAATTTACAGATTTGATTAGGAAGGATTTATGTATTCAAAGTTAATATTTCAAGAAATATAATGGTGATCCCTACGAGATTCGAACTCGTATTGCCGCCGTGAAAGGGCGGTGTCCTAACCATTAGACGAAGGGACCACTGGATTAAGTTATTAACTATAATTTTATTAAAAATCAAGTAACATCTGAATAAATAATATCATCTAACATTAATTCTACAGAATTACTATTGTTCCATGTATCTATAGATAAGCTACCTAAGAAATTGAAAACTTTATTTTCGTAGTCATTAAACACTATATTTAAAGAACTATTTAGAAGATTAAATTTTTTAACTTTTAGTTTTTTTGATGATCCGTCATTTATATAAAAAGAAGCATGCTCATTATTAATACCAAACCTTCTGAACGATGAAATCTTACCATTAGGTATAATAAATTTAGGTTCTTCCATTTCCGAGCCCCAAGGGCCTAATGTTTGAAGCCAATTTGCTAATTCATAAGTGCAAGCTGAAATTGGTATAACCGAAGTAGCAATATAAGAAATTCTAGGAATACCAAAGTTCAAAATTTCATTTACTTTTTGATTTATATAATCATTAAAACTACCAATCTCTGATTTTTTAATTGTAAAGCCCGCAGCCATGTCATGCCCTCCACCAGAACTAATTAGCTTTTGATTAAAGGCTTCTAAAATTATTTTTCCAAGAGGCACTCCAAAAATAGACCTTCCTGATCCCTTTCCTATTCCACTTCTATTAAGAGATATTATACATACTGGTCTGTTGTATAATTCTTTCATTCTTCCTGCTACTATTCCAGTAACACCTTCGTGAAAATCATCTCCACTTACAATAATAGCACTAGGAAGTTCCTTAGAAGTTTTTATAATTTTTTCTATTTTTCCTATAACTTTTTTTTCTAGTTCAGCAGTTAAAATTCTCCTTTTTTTATTCAAATCATCTAATTTAGTGGCAAGTTCAACAGCCTTATATTCATTTTTTTCTTTTAATAGACTTACACCTAAGTTACTGTTTCCTATCCTGCCCCCAGCATTAATTCTTGGTCCTAAAGAAAATCCTAATGATTGGGTGTTAGGCTTAGTATTTAATTTACTAATATCCGATAAAGCCTTAAGTCCTGGGTTACCTCTTTGCGTCATTATTGATAAGCCCTGTTTAACAAAAGCTCTGTTTAAACCTTTTAGAGGGACCACATCGCATACGGTTCCAAGTGCAACAAGATCTAAAAATTGCATTAGGTTTGGTTCTCTTTTTTTTAAAAAAAAACCTTTGTTTCTTAATTCTCTGTTCAATCCGATTAAAAAAATAAAAACCACACCAGCTGCGCATAAATCTTCAAAACCTTCTTTCGTGTCACTTCTTTTGGGGTTAATAATTGCATATGCAGGTGGTAAAGTTATATCAGGGATGTGGTGATCTATTACTATGAGATCAAGTTTTATATTAGACATTGCTTTTAATGGCTCGAAGGATGAAATACCACAGTCAACAGTAATAATTAACTCCGTCCCTTTTTTGTAAAGAGATTTTAATGCTTCCTCATTTGGTCCATACCCTTCTAAAAATCTATCTGGAATATGTATAAAAGTTTTACAACCACACTGCTCAAGAAAACTAGAAATCATTGCTGCAGAAGTAGCCCCATCAACGTCATAATCGCCAAATATACCTACAGGTCTTGAATTTATTATTTCATCAGCTAATCTTTTTACTCCTTTTTCTAAATCTTTGAAAAGGAACGGTTCAGGTAATAAGTTTTTAAGTTTTGGTGAAAAAAAATTTTCAAAATCACTCAAATTAATCCCTTTAAACATTAAATAAGGAGATATGAATTCAGGTATTTGATATCTTTGATGTAAATAATCAGAAAATCTTTTAGTAAATTCATCCGAATAAATTAGATTCCAATCCGCATTATTAAATGAAGGTTTTATATTAAACAGTTTTGTTCTAGGCAATTTAAAGTCTATGTTACAAAAATTAAGAATAAATACTTAAGCAAACAGGTTCATTTATAACGCCATCTAAATCTTGAATTTCAATTAAAGCTTGATTTAAAATATTGTTATCGGCCTCATGCGTAATAATAATTAAATCAGCAGTTTTGTCCCTTTGATTAGCCTTTTGAATGAAACTTTCAATAGATAAATTGTACAATTTAAATATAGAGGTTAAATCTGAGAGCACACCAGATTTATCTACAACATTAAGTCTGAGATAAAACTTAAATTTTTCTTTGTAAGTACTTGTATTAAAATTATTTTCAATCTCTGATGAAGTTCTACCAAAAGGGTATAAATTGGTCTTGTTTGCACAATCAATTATATCAGCAAGAACAGCCGAAGCTGTAGGCTCGCCTCCGGCACCAGGGCCTGTAATCATAACTGATCCAGCTAAATTAGATTTAACCTGAACAGCATTTGTTACCCCAGAAACACTTGCAAGCCCATAATCCTTTGGTATGAGCCATGGCTCAACTGAGCAAAACAATTCATCTATACCATCTCTATTTTTTAGTAACTGGGAATTACCCAATAATTTAATTTTAAAACCAAGTTGATCACAATTTGTTATGTCAGTTAAAGTAATATTTCTAATACCTTTAATAGAAAGATCTTTGATATTCGGCATTTTACCATAAGCAAGGCCAGATAATATAATAATTTTATGAGCAGCATCAATTCCGTCAATATCAAATGAGGGATCCGCTTCTGCATAACCCTTTGCTTGCGCCTCTTCTAAAATCTCATGAAAATCTTTTTTTTCTTTTTCCATCTCATATAAGATGTAATTACAAGTCCCGTTTAATATACCTGTAAGCTTGTTAATTTTATTTACAATTAAACCCTCTCTAATGAGTTTCAAAATAGGAATACCGCCGGCTACTGATGCCTCAAAAGAGAAAAATAAATTATTCTTTTCAGCTAAGACTGCTAATTCTTTTCCATATTTAGCTATCAACGCCTTATTAGCTGTTATTACACCCTTATTGTTTTCCAAGGCTTTATAACATAATTCCTTTGCAACCCCTTCATCACCTCCTATCAACTCAACGATAACATCAATTTCTGGAACAACAACCATATCTAGAGGGTTATCAAAAAATTTAATATTTTCTAAGTTAACTTTTCTAGACTTGTTTTTTGATTTTGCTGAGACCGCAATTATCTCAATATGGAAAAGATCTTTTTGAACGTTCAAACCATTTAGTATCTGGTAAGCCACCTCTTGCCCAACGTTTCCTAATCCTGCAATTCCTATTTTAATTGAGTTCATTATTTTATCCTTTTAAAATGAATAAGATAGTTATAGGACAAAAAAATAATAAAAAAAAGGCGTGCAAAGCACACCCTTTAAAAATTTTAAATTTTTTATTATTACCTTTTAGAAAATTGAAAACTTTTTCTAGCCTTAGCCCTACCATATTTTTTACGCTCGACAACTCTTGAATCTCTAGTAAGCATGCCGGCAGCTTTAAGTGGCTTCCTTAAATCAGGTTCAAAAAGGCTCAAAGCCCTGCTCAACCCATGCCTTACGGCCCCTGCTTGACCTGAAAGTCCACCACCTTTAACTGTTGCAACCACATCAAATTGATCTTTTCTTTCAGCAATGTCAAAAACAAAATTTAATTGCATTTGTAATACCGGCCTAGCAAAATAATTAATCATATCTTTTCCATTGATTAAAATTTTACCAGTTCCTCTTTTGACCCAAACTCGTGCGGTAGATTCTTTTCTTCTACCTGTAGCATATGACCTTCCAAGAGAATCAATTTTGGGTTCACTTTGAACACTTTGTTCTTCAATTGTATTTAATTTAGATAAATCGCTTAAATTATTAATATCTTTGTTTTCTTCAGTCATTTTTTAAAACCCTTAACTATTTTTTCTATTCATAGACTTAACATCTAGAATTTTAGGTGATTGTGCTTCATGAGGATGAGTGTTTCCAGCATACACGTATAACTGCCTCATCACCTGACGTCCTAAAGGGCCACGAGGAACCATTCTTTCAACAGCCTTTTTAATCACCCTGTCAGGAAATCTTCCATCAAGAATTTTATCAGCTTTTCTTTCTTTCAAGCCACCAGGGTATCCAGTATGCCAATAATAGGTCTTTTGAGACCTCTTATTGCCAGTCAAAACTACTTTCTCGCAATTTATAACAATAATATTGTCACCACAGGCCATATGGGGAGTAAAACCAACTTTATGCTTACCTCTAAGTCTATTAGCAATAATAACTGCTAAACGTCCCAATACTAAACCATCTGCATCAACAACAAACCAGTCTTTACTAATATCTTTTGGTTTAGCTGAAAAAGTACCTTTTAAAGCCATATTAATTCCTTTGAGTAAAAAATAATAAAATAAAAAAAAACTGAATAACTATTAACTATATAAAGAATATTAGTCAACATTATTATTAATTAAATTTATTATTAATTTCAACGACTTATATTGTTGAGTGCTATAATACCACATCATAGCAAGGCGTTAAGAAAATAATGGTATATTATAAAAAATATTGTAATCAAAATGAATATAAGATTAATTATGTATAAAATATATTTTAATTCGGATTGTTTTATGAACTCTAATGATAATTTCAAAAATATTTTAAAAATAGTTACAGATGGTAAAGAGCTTAGTTACGAAGAAAGTAAGGAAGCTTTTGAAATTATTATGTCTGGAAATGCAACTGATGCACAAATTTCATCTTTTTTAACAGCCATTAAAATGCAAGGAATTAATCCAAAGGTTATAGCATCAGGTGCTGAAATTTTACGTGCCAAATGCATAAAAATCTCTTCATTAGAAAATACCATTGATGTTGTTGGAACAGGTGGAGATAATTTGGGTACATTAAATATATCCACGGCTGTATCATTTGTGATAGCTGGTGCAGGAGTTTCTATTGCAAAACATGGTAATTATGCCGCCAGCTCAAAATCTGGAGCGGCTAACGTTTTGAAAGCATTATCTGTAAATATTGACTGTGATATAAATACTGTACAACAATGCTTGGATAAAATTGGAATTTGCTTTTTATTAGCCCCTAAACACCATATAGCAATGAAATATGTAGGAAAAATAAGACAAGAAATAGGAATAAGAACAATTTTTAATTTGCTTGGCCCTTTATCAAATCCTGCGTTCGTAAAAAAACAGTTACTTGGTGTATATGATAAATCACTTATTTTACCCTTTGCAGAGTCTCTTAAAACTTTAGGATCAACAAACGCCTGGGTTGTTCATGGTAACGAAGGTTTAGATGAAGTCTCTATTACAGGTGAAACATATTGTGCCGAATTAAAAGACGGATTAATAAAAGAATTCTCAATTCATCCATCAGATATAGACTTACCATGCGCCAACATTAGTGAAATTATAGGTGGTGAACCAGAAGAAAATGCAAAGGAAATTTTAGCATTATTTGATGGCAAAAAAAATGCTTTCAGAAACGTAGTTTTATTAAATTCTGCATCAGCCTTAGTGGTATCAGGAAATGCAAAAAACTTAGAAGAAGGCGCTGTAATAGCTTCTAAATCATTAGACGAAGGTTATGCGATGACTAAGTTAAAACAATTAATTGAATTAACAAATTTATAAAGCACATTATTAATTATGACTACAAAATTAGAAGAAATTATTAATTACAAAAAAGAAGAATTTTCTTACAGGAAATCACTAATTAGTGAAAATGAACTCAATTTATTAATTGACAAACAAGACAAACCAAGAGGCTTTATAAAAAACCTTAATAATATTGAAAAGATTAATCTAATTGCCGAAATCAAAAAAGCTTCTCCTAGCAAAGGTCTAATAAGGGAAAATTTTGATCCTGTTAATCTAGCACTTTGTTATGAAAATGGTAATGCCTCCTGTTTGTCGGTTTTAACTGATGAAAAATATTTCCAAGGTCATAATTCTTATATAAATCAAATTAAAAACAAAGTTAAACTGCCAGTGTTAAGAAAAGATTTTATTATAGATCCATGGCAAATAAAAGAATCAAGATCACTTGGAGCAGATTGTATTCTTTTAATCATGGCTGCACTTTCTTTAGATGAAGCTGTTTTGTTAGAAGAAGAAGCCTTAGACTTTGGAATGGATGTTTTAGTTGAAACTCATACTATTGAAGAAATAAAAATGGCTAATAAGCTGAAAACTCAATTAGTTGGAATTAATAATAGAAATTTAAAGACAATGGAAGTTGATATAAACACATCATTGCATCTCAAAAAATTTATTGATCCCAATAAGATTATAGTTGCAGAAAGTGGGCTCAGAAATCATTCTGATTTATTGCTATTCAAAAAAAACAATATACATAATTTTTTGATAGGAGAAAGTTTAATGAGAGAAAAAGACCTTACTCAAGCAACTCAAAGAATATTAGGAATAATTAATTGAAAAATAACAAATTAACTCATTTTGATAAAGATGGCAATCCATCTATGGTTGATATTAATTCAAAAGATATGACAGTTAGAGTTGCAATTGCTTTTGGTAAAATTACCATGCAACCAGAAACTCTTAAAAAAATTTTAGACATTAAAATTAAAAAAGGTGACGTACTTACTATTGCCAAAATAGCTGGAATAATGGCAGCCAAAAAAACTGAACAATTGATACCATTATGCCATTCTATACCCCTATCTTACGTTAATGTTGACCTGCAACCTGATATCAAAAACTCATGTATAAACATAAAGGCTGAAGCTTCATTAGTAGGTAAAACTGGTGTTGAAATGGAAGCTTTAACAGCTGTATCAATAGCATCTTTAACAATTTATGATATGTGTAAGAGTATCGACAGAGAAATGGTTATAACTAACGTAAAACTTCTTCATAAATCAGGCGGGAAGTCTGGAGAATTTAATGCCGCAATCTGATTTGCTTCCATTAGAACAAGCAATTGAAAAAATTAAATTATATTTTAACCCAATCAGTAGTGAAGATGTATTTTTGCAAGATGCTCTAGGAAGGTGTTTAGCTGAACCAGTTATTAGCAAGCTAGACAACCCAAAGTACAATGTATCCTCAATGGATGGTTATGCTATTAACTATCAAAAATTTATTAATAACAACGATTTAACACAGCTTAAAATTATAGGTGAATCTGCTGCAGGCAATCCATTTAAAGGAAAAATTGGTAATAATGAAACAGTAAGAATTTTTACGGGAGCTAAAATTCCTGATGGGTGCGATACAGTAATAATACAAGAAGATGTTAATATTTCACCAGATAAAAATTTTATTTCAACAAATGTTGAAATTGTAAAATATCAACATGTCCGTATTAAAGGATTAGATTTAAAAAAAAATAAAAAGATATTTTCCAAGGGTACAATTATTACATCAAGACATTTAGGTTCCATTGCAATGACAGGACAAGCATGGCTTACAGTTACAAGAAAAC
>Ga0181605_10003087_pt1 | contig 14024 bp, 7 predicted proteins | sample 041ome_11_FD_148676 | JGI IMG/M metagenome (GOLD analysis project Ga0181605, IMG submission 148676) | Coastal salt marsh microbial communities from the Groves Creek Marsh, Skidaway Island, Georgia - 041411US metaG (spades assembly) | ecosystem: Environmental > Aquatic > Marine > Intertidal zone...
TCGGTTCGAGGCATCCTCGTCACCGAAGGCGTCCGAGGTGAAGGCGGCCGGCTCACCAACAGCGAAGGCAGCCGATTCATGTTCGACTACGTGCCTGAAATGTTTGCCGGCGACCACGCCGACACCATCGAAGAAGCGGACCAGTGGGTCGAAGAGGTCGTAAGCGGCAAACTCGCCACCGTTCGCCGACCCCCTGAATTGCTCACCCGTGACGTGGTGGCAAAAGCCATCAACGCCGAGGTGAAAGCGGGCCGAGGCTCGCCTCATGGAGGCGCTTTCCTCGACATTTCTCACCGCGGAGAAGAAGCGATTTTGAAGAAACTCCCCTCCATGCACCACCAGTTCAAGGAACTGGCAGGGGTGGACATCAGCAAGGAACCGATGGAGGTCGGGCCAACGGCGCACTACGTCATGGGCGGCGTCCGTGTTGACGCTGAATCCCAAGAAACCACCGTTCCCGGTCTCTTTGCATGCGGCGAAGTCGCCTCAGGATTGCACGGGGCAAACCGACTGGGTGGAAACTCGTTGTCCGACCTCATCGTGTTTGGAAAGCGAGCCGGCGAATTCGCAGCCTTGCGTGCGAAGGACTTGGCTCAACCTGCCATCGATGACGGTCAAGTGGAGGCAGCCATCGCCGACATGCTCGCACCGCTCCAACGAGCCGGAGGGGAGAACCCCGGTCGCATCTACGACGAGATGCGGGAGATGATGCAGGCCAAGGTCGGCATCATCCGAACAAAAAGCGAACTTGAGGAAGCCCTCGATGACATCAAAGCGTTCAAGGAACGTGCGATGGCCAGCTCCTCGGGCACCTCTCGGAAGTACAACTCGGGCTGGCATCAAGCACTTGACCTGATCAACATGGCCGATGTCTCGCATGCCGCCACGCTCGCAGCCATCACCCGCGAAGAGAGCCGAGGCGGTCACACACGGGACGACTTCCCCACGCCCGAAGACAACTATTGGGGGAAGACATTGAACATCATCTGGATGGAAAACGGCGAGATGAAAATTCGCCAAGAGCCCGTGGAAGCGATGCGAGATGACCTCCAAGATACCCTCAAGGAAGTGAAAGCGATGATCGCAGAGCGAGCCGCAGAAGCGGGAGGTGGGAATTGATGTCCTTGAAAGGTACCAAGCAATCGTTTAACATTCTACGGGGCGAAGGCGAAGAAGCCAAGCTCACAGCTTACGAATTGGAACTTGATGAAGGCATGGTGGTGTTGGACTGCGTTCATCGCATCCAGCACGAGCAAGAACCCGACATGGCGGTACGGTGGAACTGCAAAGCTGGCAAGTGCGGCTCGTGTTCCGCTGAAATCAACGGACGACCCCGCTTGATGTGCATGACCCGGATGAGCGACGTGGTTGCCGAAACACCTGCAGGCCAGCCCATTGAAATTCGACCGATGAAGACCTTCCCGCATGTGAAGGACCTCGTCACCGATGTCAGTTGGAACTACGAGGTCGCCCAACGCATCAAACCCATCAATGGCCCGGAACACAAGGATTGGGAATTCAACCAAATGGAAGCCGACCGCGTTCAACACTTCCGGGAGTGCATCGAATGTTTCCTCTGCGTCAACACCTGCCACGTTTTGCGAGACCACGAACTCTTCGATGATTTCGCCGGGCCACGAAACCTGGTTCGCCTGGCACAGTACGAGATGCACCCGCTCGATACCGAAGACCGGGTTCCTGAAATCAAGAAAGAATTTGGCGTGGAATACTGCAACATCACGCGATGTTGCACTGAAGTTTGCCCCGCTGGTATCCAAATCACCGACGATGCCATCATTCAACTCAAGGAGCGCGTGGTTGACCGGTATTACGACCCGCTGCAGCGCATTTGGCGCACCCTGACGCGGAAAAAGGTCCGCTACTGACAACGCTTGAGATCAGGTTTGAGCCTGCAGCCACGTTCTCATCCACGCTTCGCCCCGAGCATCGTCATCAAGGGTCGGATGCGCAACGGGGCGGACGATGATGAGCATGTCCAGTTGCCCACCCCAAGAAGCTACGCTCGCCGTCACCACCTCACCGACCTTGGTGCCGCTCGGGTCCAAGCCAATGGCCGTCGTTTTGATGTCAAAGTGACGAAACGCCACCGATTGCACATCGGTGCTCGTCAGGCGAACATCAACCGTGCTCGGGGCAGGAACCGCTTCAAGAAAAACGTCGTTGGGGTCTAGGTTGAACGGCAACGCATCGTCGATGAGTTCGATGGCTTGGTGCATACGAGAGGTCTCAAGGCTGAACGCTGAAGCAAGGGTCAGTGCAGACCACTCCGCTCCCCAAACCCCTTGCTGATGGGGAAGGCGAAGGCTGAGAGATTGCAACACAACCACATCCGACGTCACCCAGGTGTATTGATGGCTTGCCGGATACACTGGAGCATGCGGATTCTCGTCAAAGAACGGTTGGCCCCATGCCTCGGGGGACGTTGGCGATGCGACGGGGAGCAAGGCGCTCGCACCAAAACAAAGCAGCGATACACCGATGACCAGAGCCCGTTCCTTGCGGTGCTCGGACCAAGCCACACGAGCCGCTGGACTTGCGAAGGAAAGCGCCAACATGCAAGGAAGAACAAGGAGCAAACCGCCCGGCACCAACCAAAGCAGAGGCGGTAAGAGAAGAAAGAGGCGGAGCCCGTCAATGCCAACTGGGCCGTACCACATCTCCTCGGTGCCTTCGCCTTTCCGACGGTAAAGAAGGAGAAGAGCAGCACCGGCACCCAAGACCGGAGCCAAGGCTTGCGTCGCACCCTGCCAGAGCATCGTGTTCGCCGACAAACGAACACCTGTTCGTCATAGAGGTTCGCCTCTCACCAAGGTTGATGCGAGGGGTTCGCCTACGAATGCCCATGGCGGACCCGTTGCTCGTGTTCACAGATGTCGAGCACCGTCACCGCCTCCCCGCTCCGAAACCGTGGAAACCTTGGGCAACACGACCCGGAGCAGGGGTCCACTGCGTCAATTTATCGCTCTACTCGGGATGCGTGTTGGGGCTGATCGGGCCAAACGGAGCGGGGAAAACCACCCTGCTTCGCATGATGGCCGGCGTGCTTCCCCTTCAGGGTGGAACCGTGACGGGGCACATCAAGACGAGCACATCAGAGGAGGTGGTGGATTTACGAACGTGGGCGGGTCACATGCCCGAGCAGGTCCGTTGGCAGGGTCGCTCAACGGTCAACGAAACCTTGCACCAACTCAGCGAAATGCGAGGTCAAAGTTCCCAACGCCTCGACCAATTGCTGACGCTCGTTGGCCTGCACGACCGCGCAGACGAACCCCTCGACAACTTGAGCCAAGGCATGCGTCAACGCCTTTCCATCGCAGCAGCCCTTCTCGGGTCGCCGCGTGTGTTGTTGTTGGATGAACCGTTCAACGGCTTGGATCCCGTTGCTGCGGAGGCGTTTGCAGGCTTGGTTCGACGTCTTGCTGAAAAAGGCGTGAGCGTGGTGATTTCGTCCCACATGGTCACCCAGCTCGAGGGGCTCATCGACCGAATTGCACTGATGCACCGCGGTCAATTGTTGGATGAAGGTCCGCTTGAGGAAGTTGAAAGACGGCTTGATTTGGAAGGAAGGTATCAACTCCGAGGCAAAGGCGATTTGCGTTCCACCAAGGTGCTTGAGGAACTTGGAAACGACGTGCTGTCATGGGAACAAGACGATGAAACATGGACGGTGATTTTGCGAGGTGACCATCACAACGCCCTAAAAATTGGCCTTGACTCGGGCCTTGAAGTCATGTCTTGGGCTCCTTTAAGACCCAACCTCGTTGAATGGCTCTGTGCTGCAACCGGGATGAGTTTTGACGACATCAGCCTCGAAGTTTCGTCTTCAGCGATGCTTCCCCTTCAAACAATGGAGGTGAACGAAGATGAGTGACCTTCGCAGGGTGTTGAGGGTCGCCCGACGTATCCGGATCGACCGGCTGGCGAACATTCGATTGAAAGTGATGCTGCCGATTTTACTCCTTTTCCTGCCGGGATTGGCATGGGGTTTTTCAGACCCGAACATCGTCTTGCCGGGCGGTCACCAACCGGACACCGCCATGGAAGTACTCTTCTACGCCTCCCTCGGGGTGGTTTTCGGAGGAACCATGTGCGCCGTCTTGATGGCGTTTGACGGTGTGAGTAAAGACCGAGCCAGCGGGATGCTTGAGGTCCAGTTGGCTCAACCCATGCCTCGGGCCCATCAAGCAGCGGCCCTCATCATCGGCCATGCCCAAGCCATTCTCTTGCCGGTTTATGCGCTGCTTTTGATCACGGTCGTGGTCGTCAATCACCGAATGGACGCATGGCCGTCCTTGACCGAGATGCTCGTCTACGCTGTATCAACCGGCCTCATCGTCCTGTGGTACACCCTCTTTGCCCTCCTCGCTTCGACGACAGCAAGGGAACAAGGAACGGCCGTCGCCTTTGGCGTCGGCGTTTGGTTCTTCTTTACTTTCCTTTGGGCACTGATCACCTCAATGGTCGCCTACGCTTCGGGTGTATCGGTTGGGGAAGCGAACGACCCGGCGTGGGTCGCTTTGGAAGGGATGTTGGATTTGCTTTCACCCAACGGCGTCTATCACCACCTCTTGGAAACCCAACTCCCAACGGTGGATAGGGGCGTAGCGGCTTGGCAGTCATGGCTTGCTGCCTTGCTATGGACGGTGCTGCCCTGGTGGGCCCTCCACCGCAGGATGGAACGGCTTGTCCCTTGACGGCAACAGGCAATTGTTCATGAAGGCGAAAGGTCAGCCAGCATACATGGCTCGCCCGCAGCAACTGACCGTCCTCGCCTCGCTCTGCCTCGTCCTGGTGATGCTCTCGGTGGTTTTCAGCCCGCTGACCTCATCGCTTGATTCAACCTCAACCGTCGCTCCAACCGAGGGACGACAGGACGGCCTTGACGTGGATTGCAGCGGCTACTCCTTTGAGGATCTCTTCGAATACGACTTTGCACTCTTTGAACTTGACATCTTGGACGACTGGGCCACCGGTGACTTGTACGCGAATGCGTGGGTAAACGGCTCGAACTCACCCATCGTCCGCGACAACCTGGACGGTTTGTTCGAGGGCTTGCCGGGTGGCGATAACGATTGGATCAGCACGGACGAGCGAGACGCCGTCCGCAGCATCGGGCCAAAGTGCATTGCGGACATGGAGACGCGCCTCGGTATGCGAGAGGGCATCCCCCATTCGGGCGGTGTTGATTGGAACGATTTCGAATTCGTTGAGGACGGTATCGGTTTGGACGAGGTCAACTTGGTTCCTGAAAACCATCCCGACGCTCGTTCATGCACCAACTTCGGTGCGGCATCCGATTGCAAAGAAGTTCCAACTTCAACCACCGACGACATGGAAATCGCCCTCGAAGTGGCGGATGGCCAATCCAACAATGTTCGGTGGGACAAATTGCCCAACAGCGGCGTTTCAAACTTCACCCTCGCCATGAACATCACCAACATGAGCAATGCTGCCCTCCGGGTGACCTTCCCTGTGCTTCAAGGGCTGCGCATGTATGATTTCCGTGTAACGGACAATGCACCCGACAGCGGTCAAACCTGCGACCACATCAACCCACCTTCGTCCACCTACCTGGGCGACGGTTCGCTTCAGGTGACCCAGCTCGTCGCCTTTGACCGAGCACAGTGGGGCCTTCGGTGCAACATGTTCATGGATTTCACAACCGAGGAACCGGCGACCAACGACGTCCCCGCTTGGACAGCCACGGTACCTTCCAACGGAACGAAGATACCAACTTCCGGTGAAGGAACTTGGCCGTTTGCCACCGCTGCGGTCGGCAACGCCTGGGCGACCGATGAGAACGGTTGGGCTCTGCAGTGCACCTTTGACGAAGCAGGTTGGAGCGTCACGAACAACGTGTTGGGCGACTTTTTCGTCACCCAGCCCGCAAGCTCAACGATGGTAACAGCCACCTGCCACGCCGTTGACCCCTTGGGCGCAACCGATGAAAACGATTCTCGTACATGGGTCTTTGGAACGCTGTTCACCTCAACGGCAACCCTGAGCGAAGACGGCAGTAGCGTGGTGATGAGCGTTACCTCCGCTGGACTCGTTGATGAATTCATCTTCTCAGCTCGTGCGCTGCAAGGCGAGGCGATGGGCGCCCCCGGCGAGACCGTCACCGTCAGCGGCACGATGGCGACCGAAGTCAGCGTTTCTCTTGACAACATCCGCCCTGGCGCCTTTGGATTCAAAACCGAGGCGCAGGCCACGAGCATGCTCGCCTTTTCCTCTGAATATGACCTCGGCTTGGTGAAGCCCAACACGCCGCCAGTGGTGCAAATAGCCACAAATTTCAACGGGGAAAACGCAACTTGGGACGAAGGGCAACTGCAATTCTCCATGAACGGTTTGGTTTCGGACCCTGATCTCGAAGTGGTCACCATGCGATTGACGATTTGCGGAAGCGATTACCAAGGTTTCACCATCGACGGGATCAACTGGAACGTTGATGTTTCCACCGCCGTTTGCATGGCGTATGGCCTCACAGATTACGATGTGGTGATCACCGCAACGGACGAATCTGGGGGCACGACCCAAGTGATGGTCGAGATCAACTCGCCCGTGGTCGACGATACGCCGGTCGCTCCCGCTCCGAGGGAACCAGAAACCGCTCTGCCTGCTGCAAGCCTGCTCTCGGTGCTCGGGGTCCTCGGTGCCGCCGTGCTGGTCCGCCGCAAACCCGATGCTTAAACCGACACAACCAAAAGGCAATGGTAGCAGGAATCAGCAGGCCTCACCATGTTTTCAGGTACCGTTGAATCAAAAAGCCACGAAGGGGGCTTGCTGGTTCACTTTGAGGGCTCTTCTCCTGCGTTGAACGCCATCATGGTTCGCAGCGACGATGGCACCTACATCGGCAAGGTGGACGGGGTGCTCGGAAGCACGGAACACGCTTTGGCTCATATCGCTCACATTGACCGTTCGCTTGACATGGAGGAACTCATTGGCGTCCAGGTGACGGTCCGGGCAAAAAAACAGCGGGAAGACCGTTCACGAAACGAAGGACGTTTTAGCGACCGAAACCGAAACGACCGAAGTTCGGGCGGTCGTTGGGAGCGAAACGATGGAGGTTCCGACCACCAGCGGCACAACGGAAGGTCCGCCGACCGAAACCACCGCAGCGGGCGTTCAGACCAACAACCATTCAACGATGATTGGGATTGCCCCAAATGCAACAACTCGAACTTCGCGCGGCGGACGGAGTGCAATCGCTGTCAGGCGACTCGCCCTCAAGGCGACGGGAGACAGCAAGGTGGATTCCAACGCCGAGACGACCGCCGAGACGACCGAAGAGGCGGATTCCAACGCCGCGATGACCGCCGAGACGGACGGTCCCAAGGGGGAAACAACAACTCGAACGACTGGACATGCCCTGCATGCAACAACTCAAATTTCTCGTTCAGAAACGTCTGCAACCGGTGCGAAGCAGCTCGCCCTGCGGGCGGTGGCGATAGAGGGGGTCGCAACGACCGAGGCGGTTACCAACGTCGAAATGACCGTCGTGAAGGGGGATATCGCAACAACCAACGAAACGATCAATCCAGAGACGGGCGTCAGCAGAACGGCAATTTCAACACCAACGATTGGACCTGTCCTGCATGCAACAACTCAAATTTCTCGTTCAGAAACGCCTGCAACCGATGTGAGGCACCTCGCCCTAGAGGCGGTGGTAGTGGCGGAAGAAGCCGAGGTCGCAGCGACGGAGACCGACGAGACTTCCGTAGGAACGATCGAGGTGGTGGCTTCCAACGCCGAGACGACCGTTCCAACGGCGGTGATGACCGGCCACAGCGAAGAAACGACCGAGGTGGTGGCTTCCAACGCCGAGACGACCGTTCCAACGGCGGTGGTGACCGGCCACAGCGAAGAAACGACCGAGGTGGTGGCTTCCAACGCCGAGACGACCGACGCTCGTCTTCCGACGGGGCTTACCGGCGATCAAGAGGAGACGACCGACGCTCGTCTTCCGACGGGGCTTACCGGCGATCAAGAGGAAAACGCTCTGGCCACACACACAACCAACCTCCCCGTGACTTCCGGGACGGCCCCCCACCACGGAGATATGAGCGAAAAACAGACGAATGAGGCGATACCATGACTGCGGAGTCGCATTACCTCAACGCTCTCGAGGCTTTGGAAAACGGCGACCGTGTTCAAGCAAAAGCCGAGGCAAAAAAAGCAACACAACTCGATGAAGACCACCTTGAAGCGTGGTCGGTCTACGTTGAGGCTTGCCTACCACCAGGTGGCGTCTCCCCGACGATGAACGAGGCAGCAAGCGCCCTCTCCGGAACCAAACGCATCGTCGCTGCAGACCCCAGTCGTCTTGACATGTGGATGCGTGGGGGGCGTCTGCTCGCTGATGATTTAGGAATGCTTCACGACGCACTTCATTGGTGGCAGCGATGCCGAGACCATCTCCCCGATGAGGTGACGCCGGTGGTTGAAATGGCTTCCATTCTCGCCGATATGGGAGAATACGCTCTGGCTCAAGAGCGCCTGCAAGCCATCCTCAACGACAACATGGATGTCGGCATCACCCAATTTCGAAAAATTAACGGCCTGCTCCAGCTGGTCAAAACGGCTGCAACTCAGGACCGAACCGAAATCTTCCGCCCCTACGAGAAGCATCACGACGGATGGGCCGCTATTCGGCTCAAAATGCGGAAACCACCGCTTTCGGAGTCCTTCATTTTCCTCGTTACGGCCGTTCCCGTGCTTCTTTTGCTCGTTCTCCTCTTGGGCCGTTACAGCGCACCGACTTGGTCGGCCGTCTGTTTGAACACGCTCGTCATTCTGATCGTCATCATGGTGCTCATGCGAAACGCCAAGCGTTGGTTCCAAGTGTTCAACCGACCCGCATTTAATCTGTTAAGGGCCATGAATTTCGAGGCCGCCACGGGCTTTGTGGTGATGGACGAAGACATCCGAACATCGGTGCTTTACATGTACATCATGCAAAGAAAACCTCGTTCGTGGCAGGAACGCATGCTCAAAATCATTGACAAAGGGAAGCCGCTGCCCAACAATTGGCGACTTCGCATGCCCGATTTCACCTCGCATCTTGACGGGGACGACGGTGAAACAGCAAACCACGAAACCTTCTGGTCAGAAGAAGAGTGAACCGTTGTTCTTGGGTCCTTTCCAACATCGATGGGCCTTCCCCAATGAACGGGAGCCATCTGTTGAAACTGATGGTACAAGGCGGTCAGAGGCAGAGGAAGGATACGCTGGGTCTTCAGACCCCGCCCCTTTGCTGCGAGGCCGACGCTCGCTGCGTCGCGCAAACATCCAAGGTTCTCCTCCGGTGACCATCCACCGAGGCTTGGTGCGAAGCAACGTCGTCAGGCAACCATACAACATGTGCACGCTACGCGGTCGCCCGGGGGCGTTCAGGGTCAAACCCTTCTCGACCGGTCCTATTGCAGGGATTGCGCGTACTGAATCGCATATTGCTGCGCATAAGCCGCTGCCGTTGCAGCATCGTAACCCTGCCCCACAAACTGGTTGTAGTATTGCTCGTAAACCGCTTGATCGTAACCAGCGGCTGGTTGTGCTGCGGCTGGTTGTGCTGCGGCTGGTTGTGCTGCGGCTGGTTGTGCTGCGGCTTGGCCGACGTACTGTGCGGCGAACGCACGAGCCGTTTCTTCGGGGTAACCCTGTGCAATCAGTTGCTGGACGTATTGTTCGGTCGGATCAAGGGCGTCAGCGCCGAAGGCACCTTCCATGCCGGAGAAGACGTCTTCCTTTTCACCGCCCTTTCGCATGAACATCACCGATCCACCGATAATCACGAGCAGGAGGACGATGCCGCCGATGAGAATCATCGGGTCAAGGCCGGATTCCGTTGCGTCTCCACCATCGTTCGTCTTGGTGTTGTCCTTCCATTCGCCGGTGACGGGGTCGTATTCCCACGCACCGCTCCACTGGCAGTCGCCGTTTTCATCGAGGATGAACTCGCCTCCGGCAGCTTCCGCTTCTGGGTTTGGTTCAAGGCCTTGACAAGCAGGCAAATTCAACTCGATCCACTTGATTGTCACCCAGCGTTCGTTGGGGGAGGATCCTTCGTAGTACTTGATGTACACACGCTGTGTTGTGGACTTGTTCGTATAGAAGCCTTCGATGTTCAGTGTGATCTCAAAGCGGTCGTTGTCGCCCATGGCGTCGCTCTTCCCGTACAATCCTCGGGTGCTCATGTTAAACTTCATGACCGGGGAAGCGGAGAAATCCTCCTCAAAGAAGGCTGCTTCCACATACACTTCACTCGTTTCTGCACCGGAGAGGACCGTTCCAGCGATGGTGATGGTGTCCTGGTCGTACTTGGACTCGTTCACTGCGGTGTCCCACTGGATGACAGGTTCCTCATCTCCGAAGCCCTCGGGAACAACCACGAAGTACATCCGGTGTTTTTCCGAGAACTTACCGGCGCTGTCGTAAACGACCAATTCCATACGGATTTGGTTCTTGGTGGTGCCCGTTGAATCCACGGTCACGTTCTGGAACTTGTACGACCACAAGCCGCCGCTCGCAGCACTTTGGGTGAAGGTGTGCCCGTCGAGGTCGAAGGTGTCGTCGCCGTAGGGAGCGTCGAACAGAACCTTCCACTCATAGGTCTCGATGCCGTTGCCGTCAAGTGCATCAGCGTCGGAGGAATTGCTGGCGTCAAAGTGGATGACCAATTCTGCGTCCTCGCCTTCACCCTGTAAGGTGATTTGGTAAACGTCCCATTCGGCGTTCGACACCGTCTTCGTGCCGGTGAACTCAACGTTTTCTTCGTAATCCGTACGGATGTCTATCGTGGCGTCGGCCTCAGGACGGAACTCATCGGCGTAGACATCGTTGGTCTCAACGGTCACGTCGATGATACGAGCATGGCCAGCATCGTCATGGAGCATCAGCGTGATATCCCACTGTTCACCTTGAGCACAGCCGGTCTGAGAAGCCAAATCCGCCTTACAGAAGGTCATGCTTGGTGCTGCATCGGTGCTGTGACCGGTCACACCGTTAGCGAGACTGGAGCCGTCCCAGTTGGTCGGACCGTCGATGATCCAATCCGTGTGGAGGGTTTCGGTGGTCGTCGTGGTGAAACCGAACTCAAGCGTAGCATCGCTCTTCATGTAGCGCAATGCGTAGTTACCGGTACTCGGGTCAATGCTGGGCACTTCACCGTTGATGGTGAGGTCAAGCCCGTTGCCCAAGGTGCCGAAACCGTCAGGGTACGGCGTGACTTGGTGCTGAAGCAGGTTGCCCAGCAGCGGGAAGGTCGTGCTGTCAGCGCGCTCAGAGTGCGTGGCGACGTCGATGGTGGAGATGATCATGCCGCCGGAGAAGTAACTGCACACTCCAAGAACCGTGTCTTGGATGTCTTCTGAAGAACGGATGAGACGCTGGAAGTAACCGCCGTCTTCCATGTAACCGTCGCAGGTCTCAGGGACGTTGTTGGTGCTCACGGATTTCGTGTTCAAGACGGCCTGTGCGACACCGGAACTCGCATCAAAGCCCTGGAAGGCGTTGACATCGATGTTGTCCATAACGGGGTGGTACGGGTCGGCCAAGTCCATGGTCGAGTACGTCACCTGAGTCTCTGCCGTGTCTCGGCTTTGGACGTCCAAGCCAAAGGGCAGACGGCCGGAGAGGCCTTGGTCAAGTCCGTAGATTTGGCTTCCAAGTGGGCCGAGGTGAGCCTGAACCGTGCCTCCAGCGGACATGAAGTTCTCGAGAACCGTTCGTCGGGCAGGTTCGCCAAGATACTGGTAGTATCCGTCACCGCCAAATTGCGTGTCCTTGGCGACGAGTTGTTCCTGCCAAGGAAGGACGATCTTGTCGTAGTGGGTGAACCATCCTGCGTCAAAGTAGGTGCTCCAGTCGTTGATTTCGTACTGGGTGTAGGTCATGTTGAGAATGGCCAGGTCTTCTTTGATGGCCGAGGTGCGCGAAGAGGTGTCCGAAAGGATAGCGACGTCAACGCGATCGGCGAAGGAAGCGTGGAAGTAGCGAACGTTGCCCGTTTCACTGCCGTCGGAAAGACGGCCGTAGAAGCTGATGTTGTAGGTGTGTCCGTCAAGCCAGCCGTTCCAGGGAGTGAAGGTCACGTCGGTGCGCTCTTGGCTCTGAAGGGACACCGCTGGTCCGGAGTCAACCAAGTGGGCTTGGCTGCCATCGGCCATGTCGGTGACTTCCATGTAGAAGATGTAGTCACCTCCCAGCACACCGTTTGTCGCCTGGATGTCCCACGAGTGGGTCAAGGCGGCGTCAATGGGCAAGACGCACTCCAGCGTTTGGTCGGAGTGGCAGGTCAAGGTGTTCGGTTTCCCAATGGAGATGTCAACGGATTCCACGTTGAAGATCACGCGCTCAATGTTGTTTGCTGTGGACAATTCGTTGTCGTTAAACCAAGGCTTTCCTACCGTGGTGTTATCGAAGACCGTCTTGATGTCCAATCGATAGACACCTGAGACGAACTCGTGGCTGGCGATGGTGGTCAAGGCTGCTTCCTCGGCGTCAACGTTCGTTCGAGAAGTGGAGTAGGTGGCGTCCTGGACGAAGGTGTATTCTTGGAGTGAGATGTTGTTGAAGCCAACACCCTTGAATCCATCGTTGATGCCGTTGCGTCCGTCATCGTCGGATTGGAATTCAAAGTGAACATCAACCATCGAGCCTTGCAGAGACATGCATTCTGCACGCCACTGCGTGGAGTCGGAGGACGAGCGGTTGAGGACGTACAGGTGCGTGAGGTCAATGCTCGTGGTCTTGACCAATTCTTCAGAGTTGAAGAAGACGTTGTAGTTGCCCGAGCCGTCGGTGTTGGCAGGATCGCCAATAAATTGCAATTCGGTTTGGTCAATGGATTCGGTGGCGTTCACGATACCGTTGCCGTCGTCGTCGTTCTGGCAGGTTCCGTCTTCATTGTAGTCGTTCCATTGGGCGTAGACAAGACCGGTGTAGTTCGTGCCGTCTTTGTCGTAATCAACGGTCATGACAGCGTAGTCGCTGGGGTCAATGTTCCCGTTCTGGTCAATGGTGTAGAAGGTGTCAGCGTAGTACTCGAAGTTCAGGGAGACGAAGTCACCGCCCATGTTCGTCAGGTCGATGTTGGGGATGGTGAGGGTCTCGTTTGCCCAAGCGTCGTCGTATCCGTTGGTGCCGGTATCACAGGGGTGGCCGAACCAGTAGGCGTTGTTGTTGAAGATCTTGGTCGAACACGAGTTTTCGTTGTAAATAGCACCCTTTGGTTGCTGGTTTTCTTCGTATCGGTAACCCTGCGTACCACCCTCAAAACTCTCCACGCAGATGGCGGAAGGCGTTCCGCAGTACACGTCGGAGGGCGTAGCGGAGTACACCGTCGCTTCAATGTCAAAGTCAACGGGGGTGTTGCCGAAATTGTTGGTGGTCACGCCGATATCAAAGATGCCCTCGGCGTAAAGGCCGCCGGGCTTGAAGAACTCAATCGATTCAACCGTCGGGTCATAGAGATTGAACGGTGTCACATAACCAACGGCGTCGTCGTTGATGACCTGTTGGTCCCAAGCATTGTTGGAGATGGTGGCGGAAATTCGGTAGGTGGTGTCGTTCAGCAGGTTTGCCGTGATTGAGGTGGTGTATTCCTGGCCGGGCTGAAGGTTACTCAGCGGGCCGATGGTGGTGGTTTGGGTTTGAGGGTTGGGGAAGAAGGCCGTGTTTTGCTTCCAGATGGTCAAGTTGTCCACAGCAAATCCGTCACGTCCGCTCCAACGACTCTCGTTGTCGTTGGCGGTTGAACCCTCAAAGCCGGTTCGGAAGCGGAAGCGGATGTCAACGGTCTGGTCGGCCCATGGCGAGAGGTCAAACGCACCAAGATCCTCCTCGGTGAAGTTGTCCCAGCCGTAGTAGGTGCCGGAGGAGAAGAGACCGTAGTAGACGATGTTCTCTGGAGCAGCCCCCCAAGAGTTGATCTTGAACATGCGGTCGTTGTCAAACCCGCCCCACATCGATGCGCCCGAGGCACATGCGCCCTGCACGGC
>Ga0181605_10003107_pt1 | contig 13953 bp, 9 predicted proteins | sample 041ome_11_FD_148676 | JGI IMG/M metagenome (GOLD analysis project Ga0181605, IMG submission 148676) | Coastal salt marsh microbial communities from the Groves Creek Marsh, Skidaway Island, Georgia - 041411US metaG (spades assembly) | ecosystem: Environmental > Aquatic > Marine > Intertidal zone...
GGTCATCCCCGTTGCAATATGGCCCGGTGATACTGTGTTGGCTCGCACGCCGCGCTTGGCATACTCCATGGCAATACTCCGGGTCATCGCCAAGACACCGCCCTTGCTGGCGGCGTAAGCAATGCCATAGGGAATCCCCGCATGGGCTGCCGTAGATGCCGCATTTACAATGCTCCCCGAGGATGACTCCAAATGCGGTAGCGCATGCTTGCACATCAGCATCGTGCCCGTCAGATTGATGGCCAGCACGTTGGCCCAATCCTCGAGTTTAAGATCAACCGCCATATCAAAGCGAAGCGTTCCCGCCATATTTACCAGAACATCCAACCCGCCAAAATGATCAACGCATCGTTTGATTGTCTCTACCACTTGAGCTTCGTCCCTGACGTCGCAGGTTAGGGCAAACATTCGGCCGTCTTTGTCGTCTAGCAACGCCATGGTCTCTTCCAAACCCCCGGCATCGTAGTCAACGCAGCACAAGCGAGCCCCTTCACTTGCCAACTGCACAGCGCAGGCCCGTCCTATACCACCGGCTGCGCCAGTGACAAGAGCAACCTTATCCGCAAATCGATTCACACTGTTATCCTCTACTCGATAGCAAGTGATTTATATCCGTCAGCAGTTACACCGCTCAACGACCTCATCGGCCCCAATGTAACCTCGTAATAAAGGGCGAGACCGCCAGCCCTACCGATCTAACGCCAAGCGCTGACCCGATCCGGGAGGCGTACAGGTAAAGGTCAGAACCCCACCCTCTGCCACTGCGGTTCGCAACTGATTAGTGCTGTATCGTGCGCCATGACTTGACAGGTATTCACCACCCTCGGTCATCATCGCAGAAAATCGCAGGCCGTTTACAACCCCGCGGGCGATAAGATCACATTCCGGCAAGGGCGCAGTAACACTCGCCCGGGTTTCCAGGAGATTCAATCGCTCGAGTGCCGCATTATCGCTAGCTGACAGCGTTACCTGCTGCCCCACTACGGGCGCCATATTGCTGTCGGCCGCCATCACGAAGTCCACCACGTGGGACACGTTCACATCCTTGGGCTCGGGAAAATTAAAGGCGTCAGCCGCAAAGAAATCCAGAAGAGACGCGACGCTGCCATCGTGCAAATACCCGAAACCCTTTATTTGATCGCCTGTGAATCCATCTCTGTTTCGACTGCCGGAGGTGCCAAACATGCCTACCTTTGCGTAGGCATTACGAAAATGCGGCACTTTAAAGTTCTCCGCCACCCCCGCCCCCTCAAAAGTCATCAGGCCACCGGTACCAAACTGCTTTTCCCCAGGGTTCAGCGTATGGCAGTGGTTGCAGCTGCCTAATCCTGTGATATCGCCAACCTGAAAATAAATATCCCGACCCAGTTGCTGATCCGCCGTCAGCGAGTTATCCAGCTGTCGTATTGGATTGGGTGGCGGTGTCAACGCCATGGCGAAATCAGTAAACGCCTGCATATCTGCTTGTGACAGCCGCTCCTCGCGCCCAAGTAACTCCACAAAGGCGGGATTAAATTCCTTGAAAGCGGCCGCCTCCAGTGATTCCAATTCCCCATTCACCGTTTCTCGGTTTTGCCCCATGCGGTCACCGCGCCAATGCTGGGGACCGCTATTAGCAATACCGCGCAGGGTTTGGGTCACCATGGGACCTTTCATTGGATGAAAAAAAGGTGTCGTCCTCGGGGAGTTCGCAACGTACGCATTCAAGTTTGTCTGCAGGTCGCCATCTGGGTTGCCCAAATTCCAGGCCAGCTGATCCATATCTCCGAATACGTGACAACTCGAACAGGCACTTGTGCCGTTAGCAGATGTCAGGCTAGCGTCGTAAAGGAATCGTCTGCCTTGAACAATTTCATTGGGCTCGGGACTGAACAACGCTTGTTCGGACAGTAGCGCGTTTTGCTCGGTGTCCCAAAGAGAAATCAGGTTATCGAATCGATCGTAGACCACCAACCGCGTGCCATCCGATGAGAGCACCAATCCAGACGGGCCACCTCCGGGCGTATTTAGGTAAACGCTGTCGGCGGGATCGTATGTGCCTCGGTGAAGCGCATCAACCGGCATCTTGACGACCTTATTGGACCCCAAAGCTGCGACGTAGAGCGTCGTTCCGTCAGGACTGATTGCCAGCGATGTTGGCTGAGAGACACTCGATTTGGTCACCTCCTCGGGATAAACATGATGTTCAGGCACATCAAAATCTACATGGGGATTAAGATGGTTACTGATCACCCCGCCATTGGCGATGACCGAGATGTGGCTTTCTGCAATCCGCCCTCTCACCGTGGTGGATGTTTCACCCGAGCCCTCAAATCGAATGTGGTTTAGCGCATTTAAATTACTGACGTAAATCTGATCGGTCACCGGATTGACCGCCATATTGAACAGCGTCGTGCCGACCCCCGAAATGGAATGGATGACGAAAGGGGTAGCAGCCAGAGCATCGATGACAAACACATCTCGGTCAGGCAAGTCGAAATTTACCGCGGTGGACCAATCGGCACCGCCAGCGTCCAGCCACTGACTGGCAACCTCGCGCACAATCATGCCCGTCTCTGGCGCTGCTTCACCCTCATGATTTTGTGTCGGCGCCGGCTTGGCACCCGAGACGATGTCCGCGCGCAATACGGTACTTTTATTTCCCGACATAAAAGCCGCCGCATAGACTTCCGATCCATCAGCGCTCACTGCGAGCGCGCGTGGAGAATCGGAGAAAAGGTTAACGATACCTATCAACGAGTCACGAGGTTTCTGCGCGGCCATCGCCCCGTCAAATACCCAGACGTCGGCGCGTCCGGCGCCCGCTCGATACAAATCTTCGATCGTAAAGAAAGGATGATTTTGCCCTCTGAAGGCGGCGCTAATAAAGGCTCGTGAATGATTCTCCCCAGCGAAGACAATGTCGCGGGGCTCATCGCCTACTTGCAGGGTAGCGATAACTCTGGGCGTTGCAGTGAGGCTGACAACGCTCACCGAGTCGCTCAAATGATTGACGACCCATACTTCATCACTTCCATTAAAGGCCACGGCGACCGGCTCGACCCCAACCATCACCGAGGACTCAAGTTGAAGTTGCTGATCGCTAACTTGATATATCTCAAGGCAATTAGCTGGCGTATTTGCAACCGCCAGTTTTGAGCCGTCAGGCGATAGCGCCAGCGGCCTAACAGCACCCCCCTCAAAAAGAACATAATCCGCAGCGCTCTGAGTTGCGCGAGCCGTCGCTCCCCCAGAGCCACAGCCGAATGCCGAACTCTCGGGCGCGATCTCTTCGGCGCCCCGGGCAATAGAGACCTGATCAAGGAGCGAAGAAAAACGCCCCGAAATTCCCTGAGCCGAGCTTGCAGAAGCGGCTAACAGGCCACTCGCCAGCGCCGTCAAAACCCAAAAAGCCAGCCGCAAAAATCTATATACATTCATGGTAAACAGCACGGGCAATTAATACAAAAACACCATACCATGGGCCACGTCTCGTTGAAATCCAATGTGATGAGTCCCCGACACGAACATCTAGATATGCTCTATCGTGCATTAGCCCAGATCCCTACTGGTAGGGTAATCACCTATGGCAATTTGGCATCCCGCGCCGGGAGGCCGCGAGGCGCACGCTGGGTTGGTAAAGCGCTAGCTGCGCTCCCACCGCAGACAACGCTTCCTTGGCATCGAGTTATTAATTGCAAGGGTGAGATTACCTGCCCCAATCGCCAGCAAGCAAAACAGCGACTGATAGATGAGGGTATCGACGTGACTGGCTATCGGGTTTCCTTGGCGCTGTATCATTATGAGCTATAAGCTGTTTTGGCGGCGCCCTGCCCGCTTTTTTTATCCATAGGGAGTATCAATAATCGTGGCAGACTCACCCTACGACCGCTTCTTACACAGACAAGCACAAACCCAGGATGCTGGCCGGGAGGAAGCTGTCTCCAAACGACATCAACGCGGCGGCCAATCGGCCAGAGAAAACCTGGCGGCGCTTGTCGGTGAATCCGCCTTCACCGAATACGGGCAATTCGCCGTAGCAGCACAACGAAGCCGACGTAGTCCAGAGGATCTTCAAGTTAATACAGCGGGCGATGGCGTCCTTACCGGTATTGGCGCCGTCAACGAAGCACTGTTCGGCACGATTCGAGCCCAAACAGGGCTAATCATTAACGATTTCACTGTGTTGGCAGGTACTCAGGGCTTTTTTCACCACAAAAAAATAGATCGGCTGCTGACGCTGGCGAGACGAGATCAATTGCCCATCATTATGCTGACCGAAGGTGGTGGTGGCAGACCGGGAGATACCGACGTGATGACTTCAGCGGGTGGTCTCAATGTACCTACCTTTCACGCCTGGGCCTCTCTGGATGGCGTCGTGCCCAGAATTACGGTGAACCACGGTTTTTGTTTTGCCGGCAACGCCGCGCTCTTTGGCGCTGGCGACCTTCGCATTGCCACCGAAGCGAGCTTTATTGGTATGGCTGGTCCCGCGATGATCCAGGGTGGAGGATTAGGTAGCTACGCCCCGACAGACATCGGCCCAACAGCGGTTCACCGAAAGAATGGTACGGTTGATATTGTTGCCAGAGATGAGCCGGATGCGATCGCCCTTGCGAAAAAAGCACTGTCGTACTGGCAAGGTGACACAAAAGAGGTTGCGCATTGCTCACAAGAGAGTCTGCGGCATTTCCTACCTGAGAATCGACGTCTCGCCTACGATCCGAGACGGCTTCTCAATCTGATTTTCGATGAGGACTCTCTCCTTGAACTGAAAACAGAGTTTGGACGAGCGGTAATTACCGGGCTCGGTCGACTTAAGGGTAAGCCTGTGGCTCTTGTATGCAGCGACTGCCGTCATGTGGGTGGGGCTATCGACATTGACGCCGCGCAGAAAATTACGGACCTCTTTAGGCTAGCCGATAAGTGGCAATTACCGGTGGTTTCCTTGCTGGATACTCCCGGCTTTATGGTGGGGCCGGATTCAGAAGCCCATGGAGCGCCGCGGGTTATGTCGGAACTTTTTATCGCAGGCGCCACGTTACGAACCCCCATTATAGGAATATGCCTGCGCAGGGCCTATGGCCTTGGCGCGATGGCCATGGTCGGCGGTTCCTTTGAAGTGCCTAGACTGATGGCCAGTTGGCCCGAGGGAGAGTTTGGCCCAATGGGCCTTGAGGGGGCCGTACAACTTGGCTACAAACAGGAGTTAGCCGCCACGCCTGAGGGCCCCAAGCGAGACGCCCTGTTCAACTCATTGCTCGCTGAAATGCTTAAAAAAGGTCAGGCCACAGAAGTAGCCAGTTTGCTCGAGCTAGACGCGGTCATTGACCCGTCGGCAACTCGGGAAACCATAGGCGCTGCCCTCGACCACTGATGCCCCAGTGACCTATATAGGGGCTTGCTGCCATACGCGCTTGGCCCACAGGAGCAGTACGAGGATCGCTACCTCTACCCCCATACTCATCAAACCCGCTGCCACAGGGCCGTCAACTACCAAGGTAAACACCCGGCCTGCCAGCGCAAGCAAAACCAGAAGCTGAACCGGCCACAGCAACGAAGCATCCTTCCTGAAGCTTGCGACAACGCTAATCAACCCACCGCCAAGAAAAAAACCGGCGATGTCTGCCCTGACTGTACCATAACCCGCCGCCATCATATTGGGCAGTCCAAGATCTGCAGCTGCGTCGGAGGTGTTAAAGATTAATCCTGCGCCAATCACTAAAAATAACGCGCCAAGCAATGCCACCCCTACTCGCGCTGCAATAACCATATTTGTATTCTCTTGTTAGCCGATTAAGACGTTATGCGTACTGCAACCGTCCACGACAGCCTATACAACACCGATGAGCCGCTCAAGCTCGGTAATACCTTCGCCCAGATCAGCAGCCAAGCTGTCGATATCAAGGGTGACAATAGCACCCGCATTGGCCTCGGCCTCTAACTTCCTGAACTGATTGCCTGCGCTCTGCAAACCAAAGCTAAAGCAGGAGCTCCCTAACGTGTGAGCTTCCCGCGAAATAATTGGCAAATCGTCCATACTTAATGCGACTTGGAGCGCGTCCCAGCGCGCCGAAGACTCGGACAAAAATTTGCTAACTAGCGCATCAACAACGTTGGCTCCCACATCGCGCTGCATGCGTTCTAGAATGCTCGCGACGAATACCGGTTCCCGTGTTGCTTCTTCTGCACGCGATAAAGACGCGCCCTGTTGTGCACCGTGCGGCCCAAGGACTGTGATCCAAGAGCCCAGTTGCTCTGGCAGCTTATCACGGAACATTGGTTGTTCAATAAATCCTTGCATACCAACATCCATGGCTTGTTGTCGACTGTAACCGTCGGCGTGAGCGGTGAGCGCGAGCACGGGCTGCGCGTCGGCAGTGTGTATTTCTCGAATGGCACGTGTTGCTTCATACCCGCTCATTTCGGGCATATCTAGGTCCATCAACACGACGTCATAGGTCTTGCCTTTCAGCAGCTCAAGGGCAGCTGCACCTGAGCTCGCTGTTTCCACAGCCACCCCGAGGGAAGCCAGTACTTCAGCATTGATCAAGAGATTAGACTCCTGATTATCCACCAGCAAGATGGAACCCGAGAGACGAACCAATGGCCGCTTTTCTGCAGCGACTAGAAGAGCCTGAGATTGCTCATCGGTAAGCCCAGGGAACGCAATACGAAAACTAAAAATCGCTCCATTACCGGGTTCAGAGAAAACCGAAAGCGTGCCCCCCATTGCCTCCACGCACCGCTTGGCAATATTCAAACCAAGCCCAGTACCCTGTTCTTTTTGAGTCTCCAAGGTGACACCGGTAGCAAAAGGCTCAAAAATTCGTGCCTGTAATTCCTCCGGGATTCCCGGGCCTTGATCCTCCACGCGGAATTCAACGATTGCATTGCCGTCATCGGAGTATCCTTTCGAGTCAGCAAAAAGAATTACGTCACCAGCCTGCGTAAATTTGATTGCGTTTCCGATAAGGTTAATCAGCACTTGCTTCAACAATCTGGGGTGGCCCTGATATCCCGGCAAAAATTCACGTTGGCCTCGTCGCTCAAGCCGCAACTCTTTTTCTAAAGCCCTCGATTGTGTAATAGCAATGCATTCATCCAAAAGCCGGTCCATATTGAATACCTGTCTAGACTCAGCTGCTTCATCTAGCTGCGGGCTCACGGCATCCAGAGAAAAATTGATAATTTCAAGCAAACGGTTTGCACTGTGCGCTGCCAGCTTTAAAAACTTGGTAGTGCGCTCATCGAAGGTGCCGTCTTTGATCAGTGTCAGAGCGCTAATGACACCATTTAACGGTGTGCGCATTTCGTGACTAACCTGACTGAAAAATTGTTGACGTCTCTGATTGACGGCCTCCAGCTGCTGCTGAGCCACCTCCAACTCCTGATTTAGAGCCTCTAAATCAGCCACCATCGTTTGTTGCGCGGAGACAAAAAATAATTGATCCATTTGGATATCTAATACCGGAAAATCGCCAAGACCCAAATCATGATCAGGGTTGTTCTCCTGCATCCACCACAACCAAGGAATGCCAATGAGACACAGACCATCAAGTCCATAAGCAGTGTAATCCTGAAACTGCGCGCGAATACCAAAACCTGCCTCTTTGCTCGACCCGAGCACCAACTCCCCGAGATGCCCCATGGCTGCTTCATAAGTGCCATCAAACTGAGTAGGGCGTTTAAACTCAAGCAATTCAGAAAGCTTTTTTTCTAGTGCGTCAGGACCCAAAAAACGAGCTACCAGAGGACTCATCGCGACGACCCTGCCCTTACTGTCAATGCGCAAAATGACAGAAAATAGCTGGCTTAGTCGCAGCCAAAAATCATCAGCGGGTTGGTGCGAAGTCATGGGTCCTTAACCCATCTTGACCAAAAAATAGGTTTTCTCACCAGACCCCTCCTCCTCCGGTCTGATTTCCAAGATGTCCATTGTCTCGCCAAACCACGAGGCCAATCCCGATAAAAGCCCTTCGACAAAAGGCGTGAGACCTACTCTCTCGCTTATGTAAAGGACGCCAACAGCGCCAGCCGCGTCTCTATCCACCAAAAACGAGGGAGGCCGGTAGTCCAAAAACGTGGAGCTAATACGGTCGTGCAGTCCATTCAGGTTTTCAAGAAAACTCAGCATATCCTGGCCGGTCGCTCGCATTAACGCGCTATATTCTTTAGCGGCGGTGTGTTCCACCCAATGTACACCAAACGCCCGTAGAGCATCATCAAGATCTATTTCCAACTCATCGGCAGCAGCTTGGGCTAGCTTATAGGTCACGTCGTCGTCGTAAGCTCTCATCGATAAAAAGCTATCCGATGCGACGCCCGATTTATCCAGCACCTTCTGCCAACGTTCGTCGCCAAATTGGATAATCATCATTTCTTTAAGCGATTTGTTTACTACGCCGTACATAGGGCCTCCCTTAAACGTCGCCGTTTTTCCACCCTTGTATTTTCCGATAGATCGTTGACGGAGCGACTTCAAGCAATCCCGCCGCCCTGTTGATATTTCCATCACAGGCATCAAGCGCAGCCTGTATTGCTCGCTTTTCAGTAACCGAGAGGGGTTCAATCTCGACACCTGGCGATGAGGAAACATCCACCATCACTTTTCTGCGCGCTCCCGTCGACGCTGAGGGGTAGAGCTCACTGTCGGAGATTGCCTTCCTGAGTGCCTCGTAAGATATTTCCAGCTCGTGACTCATCAAGACAAGGCGATGGATCATATTGGATAATTGCCTGACGTTGCCTGGAAAAGGAAAACGTTTGAGTTCACGACGGGCATCGTCGGAAAATCCGGCAATCGGTTTGTTTTCCTGCGTAGCAAATACTGATAAAAAGTGATCGGCTAACATCAATACGTCGTCATCCCGCTCGCGCAGCGGCGGCATTCTCAATGGAATAACATGCAACCTGTAAAATAGATCCTCGCGAAGGCGCCCATCGCGCATTTCGGTGAGTGGCTCTCTATTTGTCGCCGCGATGATTCTCACATCGGCGTAAACCTCAACATCTCCCCCCACGGGTTTGTACTTATTGCTCTCGATGAATCGAAGTAGTACCGACTGCAGTTCGTACGGCATATCACAAACTTCATCGAGAAAGAGGGTGCCTCCTTCCGCTAGGGGAATTAATCCATTCCTAGAGTTTGGATTACCTCGTACTCCCACCGCCTCACCAAACAGCTCTGACTCTATTAAATCTTCCGGAATTGCAGCGCAGTTAATGGCGACGAATTCTGCCGGCGCTCGATCAGAGAAATCATGTATTGCTTTCGCCGCTAGCTCCTTTCCCGTACCGCTTTCGCCAGTGATGAAGGCAGTCGCCCTACTTGATGCGATAGACTGTAGCTGGGTGTAGACCGCCTGCATGACGGCAGAACGACCATACATAGGGCCAAGGTGTGTCAACCCTTCGGTGAGACTGCTCAGGCGCTGCGAGAGCTGAAACCGCTCCACGAGATTGCGCACCGTTACCCGTAGTCGAGAGGCATCGAAAGGCTTGGCGAGAAAATCATCCGCGCCACGCTCAATTGCCACCTCAGAATACTTATCCCCATGACCCGTCATCACAACTACCAGCGGCTTTGGAGAAACATTTTCGAGCTCCGCAAGCAAGTCGAGCCCATTACCATCGGGTAGCTCGACGTCAAGAAGAATTAGCTCCTGAGGTTGGCCACTCACACATTCCAATGCCGCATCCAAGGACGTCACTGCGGTTATATCGAGACCCATTCCATCCAGATAGGCCTGATAAATTGCATTCAATGTCTCGCTGTCTTCTACAATCAGCGTCTTCACTAGCAACCTCCCGTCGTGACCGGCTCGCGCACATTTGCCTGTTCTACATCAGCGAGCCGATCAAAGATTTCTGCCAATCGATCTGCGCAAGCCTTAAAAGCCTCTAGGACATCCGGTCTAAAATGTTCCGGAGAGGTACGTCCATCGCCTTCGGTAATGACCTTCATCACCTCCTCATGCGTCATTGCCCGCTTGTAAGGACGCGCGGAGCGCAGTGCGTCATAGACATCGGCCAAAGTGGTAATAGAAGCTTCCACAGGGATCTGTGACCCCTTCAGTGCTCTTGGATAACCTGTGCCATCCCAGCGCTCGTGGTGACATAACGCAATGCGGGCCGCCATCTTCATCACCGGAAAAGTAGACTCCGATAAGATGCGAAAGCCAATTTCTGGATGCTCCTTCATATGGCTTGCCTCGGTGTCATCCAGAGGGCCATTTTTCAGCAATACGGCATCTCGCATCCCTACCTTACCGACATCGTGGAGAGGTGCCGCCAGCCGTATCATGCTACACCAATCCGTATCCCACCCAATTTTTTCAGCGATTACGGCGGCGTACTCGCCAATACGCGTAATGTGCTGACCAGTCTCTGGATCTTTATATTCAGCCGCGGCCGCAAGGCACGCTAAAGCTTCAGCATACGCACGCTGAATATCTTTGTTTAGGGAAGTGATTTCAGCTTCATTCTGTGTGACTTTTTCTTTTAAAAGTGCCTCATTTGCTATTCGAGTACGCTCATTGGCAACCAATTTTTTAGCCTCGAGGACGTAGCTCTCAAGCAAATCAAGATCAACCGGTTTCAGCAGAAATTCGGTGGCCCCAAGATGCATCGCTTTAATCACGGACTGGGTGTCACTGTTTCCAGTCATAAAAATAACCCGAAGCACACGTTTACCTGCACCGGGTGAATTATTAATCGTATCGAGCATTTCCAAGCCGCTAATACCGGGCATCATCAAATCCGTCAGCAAAATCGCGATATCTTCATCGGCAAAGTACTGCGCGATAGCCTCCTCTCCATTTGCAGCAGCCGATACCGCAAGACCCATTTCGGCCACGAATTCACTTAACTCTTCTCGTATCGCCGAGTCGTCATCAACTATCAGAACCTTCACTTGATCGCACCTCCAGCGCTCTCACGGGACGCATCATCGCCCAGTGAGTCTTCAACCAACGGTAGGCTAACAGTAATTCTCGCTCCTCCCGCTGTATTCTCCGCCCAAATATCCCCGTGCATCTCGCGAATTATCCCATAACTAATGGAACCGCCAAGACCGGTTCCCTTTCCAACAGGCTTGGTAGTAAAGAAGGGTTCAAAGACATGAGGAAGGGCATCCGTCGGAATGCCTGGACCGGTATCACTGATTCGAACGAGCACGCGGCTCCTTTGCAATAAGGATTCAATCACGATTTCACCCGCGGGATTTTCTGAATCGCGGATCGCGTCTCGAGCGTTATTGATAACATTGATGATGACCTGTTCAAACTGAATGGCATTACCTTTCACATAAATCCCATGACGATCGACTCGGTTCACCAGCTGGATTTCGACGAGCGCCAATTGGTCCCGTAACAGCATGCACAGACCGTGGATCACATCACCAATGTCCAACACTACGGACTCATCACCCGCTACACGCCCGTACGCCCGCATGTGATCGATAATGACTGCAGCTCGCCGCACTGCCGTCTCAATACGGTCGAGTTTCGGGCTAACCACCGCGAGCGACATCTTACCCCTCTCTGAAATGATGCGTAGGTTACTTACCGCGAGTGCAATTACATTGAGAGGCTGATTTAGTTCATGCGCCATTCCGGTTGACATTTCACCCAGCGTCGCCAACTTAGAAGCCTGAATAAGCTGGGAACTAGTTTGCTTCTGCAACGTCAAATCGGTCACGATCACCCACGCACCAGCATCTTCACCTTGCTGATTTAATCGATGAGTCACCACTAATAATAGACTCTTGGGCGGTTGGTTCTCTCGTATTAGCTGCCATTCTTCAACGGGTATTGTCTTTTCTAACATCGCCAACGCATGCGCTTTGACTAAGCCAATTGCTTCTTTCTCCTGGCCCAAAATTTCCAAAAGGGCATCATTCAAAAAATGCACGCGAGACTGATAATCTACCGCTAACACGCCAAGTGGCAAAGAGCGCAAAAGCTCATCGTAATTGGCTGCAATCGTGGTCAAGCGACGCTCATCTTGTGTCATTTCCTGTGCCAGTCGCTGAAAGCTTCGCTGAAGACCGTTAATTTCAGCAATGCCAGATCGTCTTCTCGCATTCATCGTCTGAAAAGCGGTGCTTGCTCCAAACTGTGCTCCTCGAAACTGACCCCAATTGGTCAATACATTGGTCAGCTCTGCAAGCGGCGAGAAATTTATGTTTATCAAGAATTGACTCATTGGAATAATCATTAAAAAAAGCAGCAACGTTGAAAACACATCCAGAGTGATATCCATCAAATAACCGCCGAAATAGTCCCAATATTTGCCTGTCCAATAATAGGTCTCGGGGGCCAAGAAAAACTCCCTTACTTCCAAAACGACACTGTTTGGTATCTGAAACCATACCGAAGTATTCCTGCCAAAAGGCAACCAGTGTGGAAACCTACTAAGGCGCATAGATTGGTAGGCGATAGCTTTTATCGACCCAGCGTCGTGTTCTAAAGGGTTATCCCACACTAGGGCCTGATCGACTAATGCGTAGCTAGCATTAGTTGGGAGTAATGTTTCCAGCGGAGCGGATATTTCAGAAAACTGGATCGCGTTGCTACGAGTTGGACTGCCGTAGGTGCTCGTATCCGCAAGACGTAATCTTTGAAAGTCTACCAATGCCTTCTCGGTTGAATACGCAATTAACACTTGAATCCTTTTGTGACGAATGACGAGCACCGGTGAAATTGATCCGTCTGAACGCAGGAGCTTTAACAAATAGACGATTGCTTCATTTGAAAACTCTTCGGCTACCCCTAAAGCATCTTCCACCTCCGCTGAGGAAAATGACGCATCTTTGGCTATCACTCCAATGCCATCTTCTACAACCGCGACACTAAATGTATTGACCTGATCTGGCGCAGTAATCGGCGCTATTAGGTCTTTAAAGACACGCAGGTCAAAGGTTCCCTGCCAGGAATCACCGTCCTCGGTCAATGCGTTCAAATTGAGGTCTACCGCTCTCACCACGTCACGATGCAGGCCCAACCGATAATCAAAGAATGCGTTTCTGTAATCACTTACAGCGTCTGAGCGTAACGTTGCCTTCTGACCCTGCAATAGCCGATCTCCCGCAACATCTAGGTGGACAGCTAGATAAAAGAAGAGCAGCGAAGCAATGACGAGCTCAACCACTCGACCGGACGTTGGTAGGCTTTTACGACTTAAGTCATCCGAAAAGTGGTTTACGCCATCACCTCCTGAAAACGCGAACCATTCTCGCGATGAAGCAACGACCAGAATTATTGAGCTAACGACGAGTGATAACAGGAGCCCCAAACTATATCCCAAGACCGAAAAACAGGCCTCTGTGAAGGATATATTGGCCATTAACTGCCTTGATATAATTGTCAAAGGTAGATCGATCAGCATATGGAGAAGGAACACAGTCCCTAAGCCATACTGGTTTCCGAGCCTCAAGCGAACGACGAGCAGGACTAAAAACAGTAATATTGTGCTGCCGGTAACTGCTAAAAACCTATCCGGCGAATTACCAAACCACAGGTAATATGCCAAGGCCACCACTCCAAGCAAGAGAAGAAACCAACTTGGTTGCATCAGTCTCAGCGCTAAAAACAATGGCAAACAAAAAAACCAAACCCCAACACCCCCCAGAATAAGAGGTGGCATCAGCGCCAGAATAGCCATCGCTATTAAAGCGCAAATAAACACTGCAAGGTCAAATCGAATCGACTGAAAGAGGCCATTCATTATGAGGCAACCTCGTGTGATGCCGTTTCCGGATCTTCTAAATCACCCGCAGATGCAATGGTAGGCAATTTGATGATTAGCTTCGTTGACCCGCCCCCAGTCTCGACATTTATCTCTCCATTGGATTGCTCTATCGCATCTCTGGCAATCGTCAAGCCTAAGCCCAAGTGGCTTCGATCAGTGTGGCTTGTAAAAAAAGGATCAAACATCCGCTGGGCGATATCAGGAGACATCCCTACCCCGTCA
>Ga0181605_10003119_pt1 | contig 13918 bp, 8 predicted proteins | sample 041ome_11_FD_148676 | JGI IMG/M metagenome (GOLD analysis project Ga0181605, IMG submission 148676) | Coastal salt marsh microbial communities from the Groves Creek Marsh, Skidaway Island, Georgia - 041411US metaG (spades assembly) | ecosystem: Environmental > Aquatic > Marine > Intertidal zone...
TTAATTTTTTTATCTTTTCACTTGTAGTAACATCCAAAAATTGCTGTTTATTATTTTCCTTAATAATATCTGATTTAATGAATGTTGGCTGTACTAGTTTTCCTCCATTCACCATGGTAGAACCTGCTATAGCCGCATGAAGCGGGGTAAGTGATACTCCATATCCGTATGACATTGTTATCGAGTTTATTTCCTTCCAATCTCTAGGAATTATACTTCTTGGTATATTACCAACTTCAGTTATTTTTTCGTCCAAAATACCTAATTTTTTTAAAAATGATTTATGATACTCAACACCAAAATCAGATACAATCTTTGCTGAGCCAATATTCGATGAATATATAAATATTTCTTCTACAGAAAGTTCCCTATTTTCAGGGTGATAATCCCCTATGCTGTGCCCACCAATTTTTATTGGTTCCCTCGCATCATAAATTGTATCTAAATCAACTAAACCACTATCTAAAGCCATCGCAATTGTAAAAGTTTTAAATGTTGAACCAATTTCATAAAGAGAATTAGTTACTTTATTTGCATTTTCTGGCTTTAATGCCTGTTGAGGATAGTGAGGGTCATAATCAGGGAGTGATACTAAGCCAATAACCTCACCATTATTAACATTCATCAATACTGCAGAGCCGGCTTTTGCTGAATATTTTTTTAATGACTTAAGAAGTTCATCTCGCATTGCAAATGTGACTTCAAGATCAAGTGACAAATAAACATCATCATAATTGCCTTTTTCAATTCGTTTATCTATGTATTCCTCGATCCCAACCCTTCCATTATTATCTATATCAACATAACCAATAACATTTGCCAGCGTGTTCCCGGCACTATAAAATCTCTTTTTTTCATCAAAGAATTGTATACCTGGTATACCCAAATTATGTATTTTATCTTTCTCAACAGGTGTTATGCCTCTCTTTAGCCATACAAATTTCTTATCATTGAGAATTCTAAATTCTAAATCTTCCCTCTCAAAACTAGGAATTACATCTAATATATTCTCTATGATATCTTCCTTGTTCTTTAATAAATATGGTCTTATTGCTACAGAAATCATATCAATATTTGAAGCCACCAAATTACCATCACGATCAAATATACTTGGCCTCATGAATATTTCATTTTTGACTTCTGTGATCTCTGCACTTACTGAGGAGGATATATTTGCAAGGTATATTAATTTTCCAGATAATACTAAAAAGCCTGACATAAAACAAAAGGCTAGAAATTTGATCCTAATTTGGATACGCATCTGATTTTTGTTTATATTTCTCTCTAGCATTTTCATTTATTGATTTTCTAATTTTCAGAAAAACCAACTAGCGAGCGCTCTACTAACTCATCCATTATTTTGTTTGCTGGTTTAATTGGTATGTCTTCAATATCTTTAATTTGACTTACTCTGACGGGTTGAAGATTTAAACCTAAATGATTTGATAAGTTTTGAATTCTATCTGGTTGTGACAGTAAACTCAACTCAGCTTGTAGGGTAAGAATTTCATTTTTTTCTTTTATGATATTCCTATTAATATCTGATATCTGATTTGAAATATTCTTACTATCATAACTAACAATATATAGTAGAAGGGCAAATATTATGGATGAGAACAATAAAAAAACGTATAAATATCTTATCATACTAGTGCTCTAATAATTTCTTCATATTTATTCATACTATAAATATCTAAATTTTCTCTAAACAAACTATCGGTTCTCTCTATACATCTGAGCTTAGCTGATCTTGATCTCGAATTAAGGATAATTTCAGATTCTTGTGGTATCAAAAATTTCTTTGTAGGATAATTAAATGAACCATCTAATATTGATTTTCCCGATGGCTCATATCTAGATTTAGAGATTGCATTTTCAGTTAGATGGGTAAATATATTTTTTACAATTCTATCTTCAATTGAGTGGAATGTGATGACAACAATTCTTCCCCCTTGATTTAAATAATTTGTAAGATTTGAGAGTAGATAAATAATTTCCTGCATTTCATCATTTACGAGAATTCTTATAGCTTGAAATGTCCTTGTAGCAGGATGGATAGATTTTCCTGGTTGTTTTTTATAAAAATTTCCTATTGTATTTTCAATAATTTTACTAAGTTCTGATGTTGTTTCAATTTTTTTTGAGTCTCTATATTCACATATCCTCTTTGCAACCAACCTTGCATGACGCTCCTCTCCAAAATCTCTGATAATCTCTGCTAAATGATGTTCCTTCAATTTATTAACTACATCATATGCACTTAGAGAGTTTTCACCCATACGCATGTCAAGAGGTCCATCCACCTGAAATGAGAAACCTCTTTTGGGATCATCTAATTGAAATGAAGAGACCCCTAAATCAAGAAGAATACCATCTACTTTACTTATTGATGAATCTCTTAAAATATCTGGTATCTTAGAAAATTTAGAAATAAAAAAACTAAATCTATCACCATAAGAAACTTTTAGCTCTTCAGCATATTGGATTGAATTTTTATCTCTATCTGTGGCAATTAATTGACAATCAGAGTTTTCAAGAATTACTCTTGAATGTCCACCGCCCCCAAAGGTGCCATCAACATAAACATTTCCTCCTCTTAATGTTAATGCCTCAAGCACCTCATTGAGCATAACTGGTGTGTGATGATATGGTCCGCCAGTAGAATTTTGTCTACTCATCATCACATCAATTACCAACATTCCTTTTACTTAACAGGCTTCTTTGCTCTTTAACCTTTTTTTGTGCCTCAATCAAATATGCATCAAACCTATTTGGCTCCCAAATCTGAAACTTTTCACCCAATCCAACAAATATAACTTCATCATTAATATGTGCATGATCGATGAGAGGTTTTGATAATATTACACGACCGTCGTTATCAATTTTCAATTCCTCAGATAATCCAAATAGCGCAGTAGATAAAATATCTCGCTCGTCAGAATAAGGATCTAGATTATCCATTAGTTCATATATATTACTTGCTAAATTTTCCCCACCAGCATCAATGGCTTCGGCTTCCAAAGATGGATAGCAAAATATTTTTTGAGAGTTATCTTTCAACAATACATTTCTAAATTGTGCAGGTATTGACACCCTTCCTTTGTTATCTATCTTGTTTCGAAATTTTGACAAAAATAATTGCATAATAGTTCCATAATATGGGTAATTATGGGATATCATGGTATAACATGGATGTCAATGGTTTTTTAATACAATATTAACCAATTTAACATGCTAGATGGCTTATAAGCCGGGTTCTGTAAAATGATGATCATTCATCTTGTTCATAGGTTGCCCTATAAATCTAGCGACCTACCCAGATAGTATTTCAAAGGACAAACAAACTATCTCTATTTGGTCTTGCTCCCAGTGGGGTTTACAATGCCATTAATGTTACCACTAATGCGGTGCGCTCTTACCACACCATTTCACCCTTACCATAATTATGGCGGTATATTTTCTGTTGCACTTTCCCTAGAGTTGCCTCCGCCGAGAGTTACTCGGCACTGATCCTCTGTGGAGCCCGGACTTTCCTCTATGTAATAGCGATCATCCAGCCATCTAGCCTATAGATTATTACAGGAAACTCTTAAAACTGTCTAGTTCTCCAATTTTAAATTGCGTGCGTCTATTATTTTTCTATGAATATCGTCTATGACACTTATAGTATTCTGATCAATCTTACCATCGACCAATTCCGATCTCCAATGCCTCTGAAAAGCTGCAACAACCTTTTTCGTCTGTTCATCAATTATCCCTGAAACTGACAATTCAAAACCAATTTCAATCAATTTTTTTTGATAGCTCATAATTGTAGGCTTTGTTTGATCAGCCACCTTTATATTACTAATATTTTTTTTGGTATATCCCATTTCTGAATAAACCCCTATTCCAGATCTATTTAAAAATTGCCAAGGAAATTTTATACCTGGGTCAATTTTCCTACCCACAGACACATCTGAATGTCCAAGAATATTATGTCGTTCTATTGAATGTTTAGATATAAGTAGTTTTAATAATTTCAGTAAAGCATTTATTTGATCCCCAGAAAAATCCTCTATACCTGAATTGTGCAACTCGATACCTATGGATTGGGAATTAATATCCCGACAACCATTCCAATATGACTTACCAGCATGCCATGCTCTGAAATAGTCGTTAACTAGAGAGTAAATGGTCCCATTATTATCTATGAAATAATGACAACTGACTTTTGATAACGGATCCAAGAACCACTTAATTATGCTTTGGCTTGGCGCATTAACCCCAGTATAATGAATTATTATATAATCAATTTTTGATCCATCCACTCTATTGTTGTAGTTTGGAGATTTATATTTATCCTTTATCATGTAAAAATTATGTAATATTGAATTTAATTTTAAATACAAATCATTTGTACAATAAAAGTTTACTATGAAAAAAAATAATTGGAACTTTTGGATTGATAAAGGTGGAACATTTACAGATATAATTGCTCTTTCGCCTGAAAAAAAACTTCACTTAAAGAAAATATTATCAAGATCCGACGAATATAATAATCCCATTATACATGGGATAACAAATATACTTAATAAATATGACTCACAAATTGGAAATATCGACAGTATATGTATTGGAACGACTTCGGCTACTAATGCACTTCTAGAAAGAACTGGCGAAAAAACATTACTAATAGTTTCAAAAGGATATTTGGATTCTTTGCAAATTGGTTATCAAAATAGGGATGATTTATTTGATTTACATATCAAAAAAACACTTCCTCTTTATTCAAAAGTAATTGAAGTAGATATCAGATTACTTCGTAATGGCAAACCTCTGGAAAAATTAAATTGGGATAAAATTCATTCACAACTTAGATCTATCAAATCGAATGAATATACTTCAATTTGTGTGAGCCTCATTCATGGATGGAAATATACTGAGTACGAAACTAAATTAAAAAATTTACTACAAGATCTCGGGCATAAAAATATAACTCTCGGTCATGAAATTTCTGAGACGATAAAGTACATAAAAAGAACCAATACAGGTTTAATAAATGCATATGTCGACCCCATTATTCAAAGTGATATAAATGCAATTAAACAAGAGTTCCAGACAGAAAAAAATAAAATAAATCTCAGATTTATGCAATCCAATGGTGGGCTCTCAAATAATAATAATTTTAGAGGAATAAACGCTCTATTATCCGGACCTGCGGGAGGCATTGTGGGAGCTGTTTCCTCTGCTAAAGCCTCAAAAATAGATAATATCATAACATTTGATATGGGTGGAACGTCAACAGACATATCACATTTCAATCATGAAATAGAATATAACAATGATAAAAATATAAACCAAATAAATATCCAGGTGCCAATGATAGACATTGACACAATTGCTTCTGGAGGCGGATCCATACTCGAATACAAAAACTCAAGAATGACTGTAGGACCAAAATCTGCAGGATCTTATCCTGGACCAATGGCATATGGAAAAGGTGGACCACTTACAATTACTGATGCAAACCTCATCCTAGGAAAAATACTAGAAGATCATTTTCCTAAGATTTTTGGTAAAAATAATTCATCTCCATTAAATAAATCACTAGTTGTTAGTGCATTCAGTAATATTAGAGATCTTATAGATAAAGATAAAAGCATTGAAGAAATAGCGGAAGGTTACATTAACATTGCCGTAGAAATGATGTGCAGAGCAATAAAAAATGTTTCAACAAAAAAAGGTGTTAATTTGGAAGATTACACACTAGTTAGCTATGGTGGAGCTGGGGGACAACACGCCTGTTTGATAGCAGAGAACTTAAATATCAAAAAAATATTAATCAACCCATTATCAAGCTTTTTATCCGCTTATGGTATCGCAAATTCAAATGAAAAATACATCAATCAAAAAACAATATTATGCAAATTTACCGATCAAAATATATCCAAAATTAAATCTATAATTTCAACCTTGAAAATTGAAAACAGTAAGAATTTCTCAACCACAAAAATTTCTCACAAGCCAATCATCTACCTCAAATATTTAGGGACCGATCAAACAGTGAGTTTACGGATAGATGATAATAAACTTGACATCAAGAATATACAAAATAGATTTGAGAAGACCTATAAGAGAATATATGGTTATATTCCTAATACTCCCATAATAATAGATTTAATACAAGTTGAAACCTCGACTAAAATAGCACCAACTAATTTCTTAAAAAGTAATAAAAAGAATTCCACTTCTCATGATTTAACAAGTTTTTTCGTCAAAGGTAGATGGGTGAATGCAGAAATTATCCATTTGGACTCAATACCCAATAATCAAAATATATGCGGGCCCAAAATACTCATTGATCAAAATTCAACTATTATTATAAATGATGGGTGGGTTGCCAGAAAAGATGATGTTAATAATATTATTCTAGAAAAAAACCAATATGCGAAAAAACAAGAAGTAAATACAAAATCACCTGAAATACTTGAAATTTTCAATAACCTATTCATGTCGGTAGCAGAAACAATGGGTGAAACACTTAGAAGAACCGCTTCATCAGTTAATATTAAAGAACGACTTGATTATTCATGTGCATTATTTGATAAGCATGGAGAACTTGTTGCGAATGCTCCTCATATTCCAGTTCATTTGGGATCGATGGATGATTGCGTAAAATATTTAATTAGAACAAATAGTAATATCAAAAAAAATGATATATTTATAAGCAATTCACCTAGATCAGGTGGTACTCACCTCCCAGATATTACTGTAATCTCCCCAATATTTTCAAAAGAAAATAAAGAAATTATTTATTTTGTAGCTACAAGAGGTCATCATCCAGATGTTGGAGGTATATTCCCCGGATCAATGTCCATTGAAGCAAGAAAATTGGAAGATGAAGGAATTATTTTTGATAACCTCAAAATTAAAATCAGTGATATTAATCACCCAACAAAAGTTATTGACGTACTAAATAATAGCAAATACCCAGCTAGAAATCCTCATATGAATATTCAAGATCTAACTGCACAAATTGCTGCAAATAAGGTTGGTGAGATTGAGATATTTAAATTAATAGATAAATATGGTGAACATACAGTTAATGAACAAATGATAGAAATAAGGAGAAATGCTTACCTTTCATCATTAGAGGTAATTAAGAAACTTGGACCGTCACAATATACATTAAATCTCGATAATTTTACTATTCAGCTAAAAATTAAAATAGATGAAGTAAAAAATAAAATCATATTTGATTTTAGAGGGTCAAATGCTGAATGCAAAAATAATTATAATGCCCCTATCCCAATAACAAAAGCTGTCATTATGTTTGTAATTAGGTGTCTTATAAATGATAATATCCCTCTTAACTCTGGCTTGCTTCAACCAGTGGAGATTATCTTAGATGATGACTCATTATTAAACCCATCAAGTAATGCTGCTGTATCAGCTGGTAATGTTGAAATCAGTCAAGCAATCGCAAATTGTATATTTGCAGCTATTGGGAATAAAGCATCATGCCAATCAACTATGAATAACTTAATATTTGGTAATAGTGAATTTCAATATTATGAGACAATTTGTGGTGGGCAAGGTGCACATCGTGATCACGATGGACAGGATGCTGTTCAAACAAATATGACTAATTCAAGATTAACAGATCCTGAAATTTTTGAAGAATCCTATCCTATTAGTATTATAGAATTATCTATTAATAAAAATACTGGAGGAACTGGGAAGTATATTGGAGGTGATGGAATAAAAAAAATATTCAAAATTGAACAACAGATGAGTTGTTCAATATTGTCAAATAATCGGATTTACCCACCATTTGGATTAGAGGGAGGTAATGATGGCAAAAAAGGCAAAAATACGTTAATTAGGAATAATAAAAGTGAAGAATTAGGAGGCAATTGTCAAATAGATCTTCACAAGGATGATATATTAATAATTCAGACACCATCAGGTGGTGGTTTTGGAAAGTTAAATTAATCGTGACTTATTATTTTTAACCAATGATTTAATTCATCTTCTGTCCAATTCTTCCTTCGCGCATAATCTACTGCTTGATCATTTGTAATTTTACCAACCCCAAAATAGCGGGACTCAGGATTACTGAAATATATTCCACAAACTGACGATGCTGGAATGATTGCACATGACTCCGTTAATTTCATATTTATTTTATTTTCAGCATCTAATAACCGAAGAATCGTAATCTTTTCTGAATGATCGGGTTGAGCTGGATACCCTGGTGCAGGTCTTATTCCTGTATATTTCTCATTTATAAGATCATCATAACTCAAATCTTCATTTGGATTATATCCCCATAATTGCTTTCTAACCTTTTCATGGAAAAACTCCGCAGAGGCTTCAGCAAACCTATCACATACGGATTTAAATAAGATCGATTTATAATCATCATCTAATAAATTAAGCTTTTTGTTTACTTCTTCTTCATTAAAATCAATCGATACTGCAAACAAACCAATATAATCATCGCATTTTGACTCTTGTGGTGCGATGAAATCAGCCAAACACAGATTTGCTCTATCATTTCTTCTTGCAATCTGTTGCCGGATTGAGTGCAAAGTATCAATTTTTTCATTCGTTTTTGGATCGTAAATATATATATCTTCATTAAAAGATTTAGCTGACCAAAAACCAATTACAGCTTTTGATTGAATAAGCTTCTTTTTAATAATCTCTCCAATTAAGATATTTGCATCATCAAAAAGATTTTTTGCCGTAGGACCAATATTTGGATCTTCAAATATTCGTGGATAGACTCCTCTTATCTCCCAAGTCTGAAAAAAAGGTGTCCAATCTATGTAGTTACGTAATTCAACTAAATTTGTCCCTATATAATCTCTAACACCAAGATATGAGGGCTTTTTCACACTCATTTTTTTCCAATCTATTTTTAATTTATTAGAACGGGCATCAGTCAGTTTATCAAGACCTCTATGTTTATTATTAGATGAGTATTGCTTTCTAATTTCTTCATACTCATCATTTAATTTATCTAATAATATTTTTTTTCTATCTTTAGATGATAAATCAGACATTATTGATGCTGCCTTACTTGCATCTAGAACATGAATAGTATTTTTATTATCATAACTAGGTGAGATCTTTAGAGCTGTATGTGCCTTACTAGTTGTAGCGCCTCCAATAAGAATAGGAATATCTAGATTGTGTTTTTTTATTTCACTAGCCACATGACACATTTCATCTAAACTTGGTGTTATTAATCCAGATAAGCCAATCGCATCTGCTTTTTCATCAATTGCAGTTTTGATAATTTTTTCAGCAGGAACCATCACCCCTAAGTCAAGAACTTCAAAGTTATTACATTGTAAAACGATACCAACAATATTTTTACCGATATCGTGTACATCACCCTTAACAGTTGCCAATACTATTTTCGCAGTCTTTTTTGATGCAATCTCACCATTTTCTTCCATGTAAGGCAATAAATAAGAAACAGCTTGTTTCATAACTCTCGCACTTTTTACAACTTGCGGTAAAAACATTTTTCCTTCGCCAAAGAGATCACCAACAACATTCATACCCTTCATCAAAGGGCCTTCAATCACAGACAGTGGTTCTCCAATTTGCAATCTTGCTTGTTCGACGTCTTCTTCAATATAGTCATTAATTCCATTTATTAGAGAATAAGATAACCTGTCCTCTATATTTGTATTTCTCCATTCAATCTTCTTAGATTGTTTTTCTGTTGTTTCATTTTGAAATTCAATTGATTTTTGAAGAAGCTCTTCAGTGGCAGAGGCAGATTTGTTTAAAATCACTCTTTCACATAAATCCCTGAGCTCTGGTTCAATGTCATCATATATAGCAAGTTGCCCTGCATTAACAATACCCATATCCATACCAGCACGAATTGCATGATACAGGAAAACTGAGTGCATTGCTTCTCTTACGACATTATTACCCCTAAAAGAAAACGATAAATTCGAAACGCCTCCTGAGATACTCGACAAAGGCATATTTTTCTTTAATAACTTACAAGCATCTATAAATGACTGCCCGTATGCATTATGTTCTTCAATGCCGGTAGCAACAGCAAATATATTGGGATCAAAAATTATATCTTGTGGTTCAAACCCTACCACATTTATAAGAATATCATAAGCTCTCTTTAGAATATCAAATTTTTGCTCAGTTGTTTCGGCTTGACCATTTTCATCAAAAGCCATCACAACAATAGCAGCGCCATAAAGTTTGATTTTTGTTGCTATATTAATGAATTCATCTTGTCCTTCTTTAAGACTGATGGAATTAACAATTGATTTGCCTTGAATACATTTTAAACCTGCTTCAATGACACTCCATTTGGATGAGTCAATTACAATTGGGACTTTTGCTACATCAGGTTCTGATGACAATAAATTCAAAAACTCTACCATGACTTTTTCAGAGTCCAATAACCCTTCATCCATATTAATATCTATCAATTGAGCACCATTATCAATCTGCTCTTTCGCTACTTTTATTGCTTCATCAAAATTATTTTCTTGTATTAATTTTTTGAACTTTGCTGAACCTGTTACATTCGTTCTTTCACCAATATTAATAAAATTAATATTGCTTTCCTTATTGAATGCCTCGAGCCCTGATACCCTGAGTATTGGCTTTTGTTGAGATGGGATTCTTGGTTTTATTCCCTTTGTAATATCTGCGATGTGTTCTATGTGCTCAGGCGAAGTACCACAGCAACCACCTACTATATTCAGCATGCCATCTTTAGCAAACTCTTCTATGATGTGTGCTGTTTCATGTGGCATTTCATCATATTGACCTAACTCATTCGGTAATCCTGCATTAGGGTAGGCTGAAATCAAGGTATCCGAAAGATTTGATAATTCTAGTAAATGTGATCTCATTTGTGAGGCACCTAATGCACAATTTAAACCAACTGAAAATGGCTTGGCATATCTAATTGAATTCCAAAATGCTTCAACTGTTTGGCCAGACAATGTCCTTCCTGATAGATCTGTTATGGTTCCGGACAGCATCAAAGGTTTATGAGTTTTTAATTTTTGATAAGTTTTTTGAACAGCATAAATTGCTGCCTTTGCATTGAGTGTATCAAATATTGTTTCAATTAAAATTATATCAGCACCACCAACAATCAATCCTTCTGCAGCTTCAGCATATGAAGTTACAAGATCATCAAAAGTAACTGCTCGAAATGATGGGTTTTGAACATCTGGAGACATGGATGCGGTTTTGTTTGTTGGTCCAAGTGCACCAGCAACAAATATCTGTTTACCATTTTCTTCAAAATATTCTTTTGAAACACTTTTAGCAATCATTGCAGATTTTCTATTCATATCATAGACAAGCTTCTCATTACCATAATCTGCTTGTGAAATAGAGTTTGATGAAAATGTATTTGTTTCAATTATATCAGCACCAGCATCACAGTATGATTTGTGAATATCTCTTATCAGTTCAGGTTGGGTAATAGATAATATATCATTATTCCCTTTTTGATCGAATTTGGAGTCCAAAAGATCTTGTCCTCGAAAATCATCTTCAGAAAGCTCAAATTTTTGAATTTCAGTCCCCATTGCACCATCAATAATGAGAATTCGTTCTTTCGCTATTCTTTCTAATTCATTCATTTATTTACTACACTCTATCAATATTTAATTTGCTAATAATTTGATCCATCAAAGACATCTGATTTAAGCTGTAGATATGAAGATTATTTATCCCATTCTCAATTAGATCACTCACCTGATCAGCAATAATTGATAAAATAATCTCTAACTGCTGTTCACTATTTAAATTATTAAAATTATCTTCAAAAATTCCTTCGAATTTTTTTGGTATGCTAGCTCCACACTTAATTGAAAATTCTCGGATTTTTTGGTAATTAGTAATTGGAATTATTCCTGGAATTAGATTTGCTTCAATATTACTTTTATTCAATAATTCCCTGAAAGTATAAAAGAAATTATTATCAAAAAAATATTGAGTTATTATATCATTTGATCCACTTTTGACCTTATCTTTTAAATTTTCAATATCAGCTTTCAAATTTGCTGAGTCAGGATGCTTTTCTGGATATCCTGCACAATATACTTGAATATCAGATAGCTTTTTTATTGCTTTAATCAATTCACCTGTTTTTTGGAAACCTTCTGGGTGTGCCTTATATTTTTTTGAGATATTGTTTGGAGAGTCTCCCCGTAAAGCTAGGATCTTATTTACGCCAATTTTTAAATAGTATTCAACTAAGCTCATTGTATCACTAATGGAAGAGTCAACACATGTTAAATGAGCGGCAACATCTATATCTGTGTCTTGATGTATTCTTCTGACTAAATCCATGGTTTTATCTCGATTTGAACCTCCTGCGCCATATGTTACCGATATGAAACTCGGTTTATGTGTTAGTGCATTTATTTTTCCAACGAGTTTAGGGTTGTTACTAATATCTTGAGGTGGAAAAACTTCATATGAAAAAATGATATTTTTTTGGAAAATATTACTCATAGTTTTTTCCCAGCCATGCCATTACTTTTAGCTCGTTAATGTTAGGTTGTTTGAATGAGACTGCTTTGATCTTATCAACTAAACCAATATTTGATTTTTGAAAATAATCTTTAATTTGAGTTTCATCAAAACCTAACCTCCTGTGCGAAAAATTCGTTCTTAAAAATTCATTTTGATGTTTGAGGTAATCAACAATCAGGACAAAACCTTCCTTGTTAAGTAATTTCTTAGCTTCCCTGATTAAATCCTGAGGTTTATCAAAATAATGAAGTACTTGATGATAGATAACAAGATCGGCTTTGCCGTATGATTCTATAGCCTCTGTTTGTGTTATATCACCAAAGATTATTTTACAGTTATTTCTATTGTCTTGAGTAAGCTTTGACTTTGCCATTTTTATAACTGTGTGATTATTATCAACACCTACACACGTTTTTGATAATGATGAAAATAGTGATAGCATTTTTCCTGATCCAGTTCCCATGTCAAAAAGATTGTTAATTGGTGTATGGATATTTTTGATAATAATTTCACGTAATTGATTATCTAGAGCAACGTTACTAAATTGATTAAGCGGATCAACATAATACTGTTCTTTATATTGTTTAAAAAAGAAATCATTTGCATCATTTAATCTTGATTTTTGTAGGTTATATAATCTTTGAATGTCTCTATTTTTTAGATTTTTGTAAGTTTTATCTTTTTGTAAATGATCTAATAAATAGTTATTGGATTTATCATTATTTAATTTACAAAAAACCCATCCGCCCTCTTTAATTCGGTTAATTAAACCAGCCTCATCCAATATTCTAAGATGTCTTGAAACCCTTGGTTGGCTCTGATCTAAGGAGTGAACAATATCTTGAACGCTCAGCTCTCCATCAATTAATAGATTAATTATTCGGAGACGAGTCTCGTCTGCAAGGGCTGCAAAGGTTTTTATTTTTTCTTCTAACATAATTAATATATAAAGATATCTTTATATCTTTATATTCAAAAAATATCTAACAAGCAAGAAAATTATCAATATTATTAATACGATACAATGGAATAAAGAAAACCCATCAATCCTGTTGAAAAGATTGATAATTATAGTAATTTTATTGTATTATTTTAAATAAAAATTAAACATAATAATGTAATTTTATACATATTACATATACGTAATGAAAATAAATTTAGACAATCTTTGATTTATTGATCATTAATTAAATAACAGATTAAATAATGCACATTAATAAGAATATCAAATTAGGCACTTGTGGACGAACATTTGCTTTACTTTTCTTACTTTCAAGTGTTTACAATGCTAATGCAGATGTATATATCCCTTTCGAACAAACAATAGCTGATCAATACAATATGCCCTCATCTTCAGCTCAGGAAGTTGAAGAAGTGACTGAGC
>Ga0181605_10003140_pt1 | contig 13866 bp, 13 predicted proteins | sample 041ome_11_FD_148676 | JGI IMG/M metagenome (GOLD analysis project Ga0181605, IMG submission 148676) | Coastal salt marsh microbial communities from the Groves Creek Marsh, Skidaway Island, Georgia - 041411US metaG (spades assembly) | ecosystem: Environmental > Aquatic > Marine > Intertidal zone...
CTGACAGAACTTTGGCCTCTGGGCCGATCCGCAGGTATGAAAGTGCTTAAGTCGAGTGAGTCATGTCCCGAGAATCACGGTAGGTAAGGTGATAGAAAAAGTTCTCTCTCGCACTGCGCTCTCAGCTGCAGCGTTACTTCCCCTGGCGCATCTCACCTCTCTGGGCGTTATGGAAGTGAGTGGTTTTATTCTTCTGATTGCGAGCGCGACCCTTTTTGCTCTGGAGTGCACTGATAATCCCACGGCGGCGTTGAGGCGGCTTGGTTCTGGAGCGACCATACCTATTGTGGGCTATGCCGTCTTTACCCTGCTGAGCGTCGGCGTGATGTTAGATCAAGCCAGTGATCAGCTCGACGCGCTCCGCGAACTCAAATGGGTGCTCTATTTTTTCGGCTTTTTATACTTTTTCGAGCGTTTTTGGAGTGAAGGGTGGGGACGATATATTTCTCTCCTGGCAGGTGCTGTGGCGTTGATGGGGCTCTTAGCGTTATGCCAGTTTGTCTATGGATGGGAATGGCCTCGAGCAGAGTCAGTGTTGAAGCCTTGGGGCCAGTACTTTCGTGTGACTGGATTTTTTAATCAGCCACAAACCTTTGCGGGAAATCTGGGAATGTCGACATTTTTCTTGCTGGGTTTCGCGTTGAGTCAGTTTGAAAGGGAGAGGTGGGTCATCGAGAAGCCACCGGTTCGTTTGCTGGTGTCCACGGCCTTGGGCTCCCTGGGTGTCTTACTTACGTTGACTCGCGCAGCTTGGCTCGGCGGTGCTGTTGCAGTGGTGCTCGCATTTGCCCGAGTCAGAACAAGTTGGGCCGCCATTACGCTTGCAGTTTTGCCGGTTATCGCGGGTATAGCTTGGTATTCCGACTCGCCAATAGGCGACAGATTATCGATTGACTTAGAGGTTAATGCGCTGGGGATGGAGGTCCGTCAAGAGCTGTGGGAGGCTAATTGGAGCATGTTTCAGGACTTCCCCTATCTAGGAATGGGACCCGGGCAAAATTTGAATCGGCTTGAAGATTATTATGGAGCGATGTCGGTGAAATATGGCCGTATTGATCGGGCGCACAACAATACATTGGAGCATCTGGCTGCCCAAGGCCTATTTGTGGCGGTTTTCTATTTGATATTTTCGGGGTATTTTCTATGGGCGGCACATTGCCTCTCAGCTCGCCACACCGAAGATCGTTTTGTGAGAGGTATCGGTCTAGGGAGTCTCGTTGCCCAAATTTATTTTCATATTTTAGGGTTAGTGGATAGCAATTTCTTTGATCAAGAGGTCAAAAATATGATCGTGTGGGTATGGTCACTGACTGCAGCTATGTACAAGCGGACGAACAAGGGGGCTGGCACACTAGGCTTAAATAATTGATTGGTGAACCGCCGAACCTTTGACAGTTTCTGTGTCGAATCTTTTTCCCTCGTCAGTTGCTGCTACCGTTAAGATTAATCTAATGCCTATTAGCTTTAACAAAGATTGATACAGATACTCGATTCAATAGCAGAATTGCCCCCGTATGGCCGGGTTGCCGTTACTATAAATTGTTCGACTCGTTGGTTTACGACTCTAGCAGTGGCCTCTTTGAGTCGCTTTTCTACTTATCCGATTTTGATAATCGACTGTGCGTCAACCGACAATAGTATTGAGCACTTTTGCGCCATTTTTTCTGGTAAAAACGATAATGTCTACTTGTACTCTCACGCGCTAAATCTCCATGGCTATACGCTGGATGCCCTTTTCGAGGAGCTTGCAGCCTATGAGGTGCTTCTTGTGGACTCCGATTTAGAAATACTAGATGGAAAGATTATATCTGCAATGGACGCTGCTCTATCTGCTGACAATAGTGCTTATGGATCAGGGCTGCTTCAAGAGGGTGCTTGGATGACCGCACCATTGCATCATTACCCTGAGGGAGTCTCATGGTACCACCAACGCATGTGGATACCGCTCACTTTACTTCGCACCTCTGAGATTAAAAATGCGCTCAAGAGGGGAGAAAGTTTTGTTGCGTGTCGCGATTATTGTGAGATCGTTGGATGGCCAAGATTGTCCGGCTGGTTAAGTCATCGCTTTAGGCTTCGTGGCTTGTTTGGGGTGCGAGCAGGTGCTCCTGCGCTTATTCACGAGTGGGATACAGGAAGTAAGCTCCACAATTCACTAATATGCGACGGTTTAGGTTTCGCAGAAATCGATCCGTCCTATTACTCATGCGTGAACCATATCCACGGAATAACGCGGTCTCGTAGCTCGAGTCTCCTTTTTCGATTGGCGGTTTCGCTTGGTTTAATCTCAAAGTCTATGCTCTCAGACTTTGAGCAGGCAGAGCGGGCGGTTCGCCTGCGTCTTAAGGAGAGCTATGGTGACTACGTTTAAGTGCAAGCTTATTCTTAGCGGTGCCACAGCAACTCGAGGCAACATTTATTTTCCATATTTAGTAATGGTCCGCAGTCCAAATTCAGTTAGCGAGGATGCTTTCCGAATCATCCTCTGCATCCATGGGTAATACCGGCGAGGTGCGGATGTCTGACAACATTCTTCCGCTCATGGTGTGGATTCCGCTAACGGTATTTTATACCGTGGGCTTTACTGGGCTCTTGGATCCATCGTTTGAGAAGACTGCTATGGCATTGATAAATAGTGGGAACCACTGGACCCCTCAGGAGTCAGAGTCGCTTCTCATCGAGCGCTTGGAGGCGCTGCTATGGTTGACAGGGTTCATAGGCTTTCTAATAGGCAGATATCGCGAGACGAATAGGTTTCGAGGGAGGTGGTTGATTGGTTTTTGTCTTCTCTGTTTTCTGGCTTTAGGTGAAGAAACAAGCTGGGGGCAGCACTATCTTCACTATGTAACACCTGAGGCGGTGAAGGGGGTGAACGTCCAGAACGAGTTTAACGTGCACAACACTAATTTATCCGCGTTGCTAGGCGTCCCGTCTAATCATTTTCTATACCCTTCCTTAGAGAACCTAACACATTACTTGAATCCGGCTTTTTATATTTTTTGCATGTTTTTATGGGGGGGGCTACCCTTGTTTTCTCCCTTTGCTCTACAGGAAAGCAGGATTCTGCGGGCATATCCGCGCTATCACGGCGGCTGCTATTTGCTGTTATGGCTATTTTTCAGCTTATACCTAATTACTGATAATCTATTTTTTGACGCGGGAGAGCTGTTGGAGTTAACTTTTGCGGCGGCAGGCAGTTGTTTGGGTATTTATAGCGCGCAGCAATTGCGCTCTGGGCCTTAGAGATTTGTTTGGCCCACATGGTTTGCTCATGCCGCAAGCATCCTTGGATTCCCGACAGGACTGAATCGAGAGTGCTGTAGATAGTTTGTCGGTAAGGAGTTGTTTACGCTCACTTTTCGAGTGGCGTCCGGCCCGCCCGCCGCGGCATATGGCTCTGAGCTGTCGTCAGTGATGGGGAGGTCCAGCGTCTGACCTGAGTCAGCGCGGGGCTTATTCGAGCTTAAAGTGGCTATTGGATATACGACTCGGAAGCTAGCTCCGACAGAGTGAACAGGGTGTTTTTGGGAGCAAAGGCATTCAGCGGCTTTTCCGCCGCGTAATAATTGAAGATGCGGTCCGCCTGCAGGTGCACCGGAGTTTGATAGGAAACAAACTTCTCTGCCGCTGAGGCGGAGACAGCGTAGGCATGCGTGCCCAATACTTTTCCCATGCGGTACAGATCTTGTGAATAGGGTTCCATGCAGATGTTGTCGATCCAACTTCGACTGACTTTATGCCAGTTGGCTATCCGTAAATAGTGAAAAGCCAAGTAGAGCCGCTGTTGAAGCTGGAACCGAAGAGTCGGGGGCTTGTGGCCGTAGTAGCCCAGCATTAGCAGCTCCCAATCGTCGGGTAATTGGGAAATCACCACGTCAAAATATTGCAGCTGCTCGAGCTCTGGCAGCACATCATCCTCCAGAATCAGAGCCCGTCGATGACCCTCGTCAAGCATATTTTGATAGATGTTTCGATGCGATAAGGCACAGGCGACTTCCCCCAGATTCATGGAGCGCGAGGTCCTCTTGGTGTTTTTGTGTGCCACGTCGTCATAGATTCTTTGTTCTACGACCTGTGTAGAGGAGTAGTCCTTTTTATCTGCCCCCCAGAAGAAAGACCAGTTGAGTCCATCCAATACCTTGGTGACGTTGGCGTGACGCGCGGTAGCGTGTGGCAGGCTCAATACATAGATCTTGTCGAAATAGTGATTGAGCGGTTGGAATAGGTCTGAGGTCATCGCAGTTACTAAATTTGGGGGTTCTCTCCGGTTGAGTCATCTTCCGGAGAGGTCTGGCCGAACGACCAGAGGGCTGCGTATTTATGAAACGCGTACTGACTGAGTATGGCAGCCATTAGCAGGCCCCGTTGGCCGTCCAGGAAGCCCCCGCGGATCACGTATTGATGTAGAAAGTCGACGATGCTCCGTAAAAACGCGTAAACGATGGTGCTCTTGCGCCCAGCCTTTTCTTTTTCTCCTGCGCCTAGCACCCCATACTTCAGGTGTTTTTCGATGACATGCTGATAGTTACGCCAGCTATAGTGAATAAGAGGAGACTTGAGCGTCCGAACTCGATATTCAGGGAGCAGGAGCGTCTCATGAACACTGCGGTTCTTGAAGCGCGCGCCTTTTTTTTCAAAAAGTTTCCCTTGAGGCGTTGCGTAGCGGCCGTGCTTCAGTGGCGCTCCAAACAAGTAGGTGTCCCAAGGAAATTTGATAAAGTTAGCGCTTAAATTGGGCTCGCTCAGCACGGTGTCAACTTCGTGCCGTAGCGCCTCAGTGACGACTTCATCAGCGTCCAACGACAACACCCAGTCGTGTTCACACCAGTCCAGTGCTCGATTGCGCTGTGGGCCAAAGCCAGGCCAGTCGGTTTCATAAACCCTGTCCGCGTATTTTCGCGCAATTTCCAGCGTGCCGTCTGTGCTTCCCGAGTCCACAACCAGCAATTCGTCCACCCAGCCAGCGACCGACTGTAGGCATTGCTCTATGCGATCAGCTTCGTTGCAGGTAATGACAAAGCAGGAAATGGGTCGTCTCATGGCGAGGAGTATAGGGTATTTCCACAATTTCATTCGCACCAACAACTGACAAGTCGGCTGTTGAAATGACCTAGTGCTAGCAAAAAAGGCTACTATCGGCGTATGCAAGAGGCACCGGTTCAAAGATGTCGACACCAAAACTAGACGCGATTCTGCCGCTGAAGATTGATGGCAGCTACGGAGTAGAGGACCTCCGGCGCACCGATATCCTGATGACTTCGCTGAGTACGTTTTTTGAGCCGAACACGCTCAGTACGTTTTTAGTTGTGACGCCCGGTAATGAGGTGGCCGCAGTCAGTGATTACCTATCTTGCTGGCCAAACTTGCCTATCGAGGTTATGGCTGAAGAGAAGCTATTGCCGGAATTGGTTCGTTTTCCCGCCTTGCGCGGATGGCGGAAACAGCAGCTTGTGAAGCTTGCGTCGAGCCGTGTGCTGAGCAGTGCATTCTGCCTGACATTTGACGCGGACGTGTTCAGCACGCGACCCACTTCCCGGAGTGATCTCCTCCCAGAAGGAAGAGCATTGATGCAGTATGAGAGCCGATCTTTGCATCCTCGGTGGTGGACCTCCTCCGCCCGGTTGCTCTCGCTGAAAAGCAGTGTGGGGGATCCCGAGCGAGGCATGTCGATAACCCCCGCGATTCTCTCCAAATCTATACTTGATTCGCTCACCGATACACTTTCCACAAGCCGTTACTCATGGGCTGAAGTTTTGTGCAGACTGCATCGGCCTGCGCATCCCAGTAACTGGACTCCCGCCCGATTTATGAAGTCAAAGTGGACGGAGTATTCCCTCTATTACCTCCATGCTGCCGCAATGGGAGCACTCGAGGAATACCATATCGAGGGGGGTACCGAGACTACGCCGCAAGTACTGCTGGGTCATGAGGCGCATCCGTTCGAGTCGTGGCAGCCAGCCTTTACTTTTGGCCCTGATAATCCTGCTTTGTTTTGTCTGGTAGGTAGTAAAAGCGGTCTCACGCCTGTTGAGATATGGGACGTCATTGATGAATTTATTCCCCAGAGGAGGGTGGAGACCTGACTCCTGGACGCGTATCCAGCGGCGATATCAATTCATCGTGACAGTTGGCCTCGTTTCAGTGGAGGATAGAACCTGATCAAGAAGTGACGTTACTGTCTCAAGCTTAATCTCTCTCATCAATTCTGGACCCTTCAGTCGATAACCCCACTGTTTCATCTGCCTTTGCAGGCCACGCGAAGCCATAATGTCGGCATAGGAATTGGCGACATAACTCAACCCATGGTACGGCCCTGTTCGGAAGGGGTTACTGTGCGCATACAAGCCTATTACCTGAGTTTGCTGCGTGGTCGCCATGTGAAGGGTTCCGGAGTCGGGCCCGATCACCACTCTGGCTTGCCTGCAGAGTGCCAACAATTCCTTGAGTGATGTCTTGCCTGCTACATTCACGGTCGAATTGTCGGTAAGTTCACAGATTTTTCTCGCTAGGTCGATATCGCGTTGTGCTGGACTCCCTGTGACCACCACCGTCATGCCTTTCGAGTGGCCATAGTCAGCCAGCGCAGCGTAGTTCTCGGGGTTCCAAATGCGTTCGCTGTTACTGGCGCTGGGCGCCAGCAAGAGATAAGCCTGCTCGTCGTCTACCAGCTCGCTCGCGCGTCTTTGGTCGTTTTCACTTATGGGAATGCTCCAAGCGGCATTGAATGGTGGGACATCAAGAATATGGGCAAAGCCCTTATACACGTCCAGCACATGAAAGGCCTCGGTGCGAGGAATATGCTCGTTGACGACAAGGTTGTGTAGTTCTTTGCCGTATCCGTATGGCAGGCCTACCTTTCGTTTTGCCCGCAAAATCTTCCCAAGGAGATTCGATCTGAGGGACGTCTGCATTTGAAGCAGCACGTCAAACGGTGGTCTCCCCTTGAGTTGCCTGAGAACATCGCGATAGGCACTAAAGCCTTTGGATTTATCAAATATGATGAACTCAATGCCGGGAAGATCGCCGAGTAATGTGTGCTCCAAACGACCGATAATCCAGGTGATCGATGACTGGGGATGCCGCCGTTGAATGGCTTGTGCTACCGCCGTGACGTGGCAAACGTCACCGATTGCAGACAGGCGTACAATACATATAGAAGGTTCGGGCCCGAGGGGTTGAGGCATACACTATGCGACCAAATAAGTGGGCGTGTGATTCGCACGCCGCGCGGGTATCCTAATTAGACTACATGACGCCTGCCTACCAAACAATTCTTGAAGAAGCCGGTCATTTCATTGTTTACGACGAAGCATTGATCTCGACTCCGGCTGCTCGGCTATTTTGTCCCGAGGAATGGGGCCATAGAGTGACACCTCACAGCGAGGGTCGAGGCACTGTCTGGTTTGTTGAGCAGGGCGACAATCGTTGGGTATTAAAAGCCTATCGGCGCGGCGGTTTCATTGGCCGTTTCATCAGGGAGCGCTACGTCTTTCTGGGAAATCGGCGCGCAAGAATGATTCAAGAATTTGAGTTGTTGAATCGGTTGCATCGATTGGGACTGCCGGTTCCGCGTCCGGTGGCGGCTTGTCTTAACAGAACGGGTTTGATGAGCTACTCGGGAAGCCTCATTACCCAGCGGCTCGACAACGTAAGATCATTGGCGGTATGTGTCTCGCGAGGCGAGCTGCCAGAGGATCACCAGTGGCGTGAGATAGGGCGCATCATTAGGAGGTTTCACGATAATCACGTTTTTCACAGTGACCTCAATGCTGGCAACATTCTGCTCGATGAAAGTGCGGTCTACGTGATCGATTTTGACCGAGGCCGTATAAGGCCCAGCGGCCTTGGAGGCGATTGGAGGCGTGCTAATTTACAACGCCTGAGGCGCTCTTTAGATAAACTTTCGGCCCACGGGCTCATTGATCTCGAGCGGCCTTGGGGGTTACTCCGCGCTGGTTACGAAAGGGCGGAGGCTCGTTAGCAACCTATAATAAGAAGAGGTGGGGAGTTGCCTCTTGTTAGCGAGTACCCCAGCGTTAAACATGAGCCCGTGCGGCTTGATCAACAAGATCGATATAGTCCCCGATTTTATCCGGTAGCGCTGAGTGGGCCTCTTGCGTGTTGTGTTCACGTTGCTGTCTGAAGGTGTGGTTGTGGGTATGCATCCGCCAGGACTCGAGCAACTCTTCAGCGGTATCGACAATGCTGATCGCGTCTTTCGAGGCGAGATATTCGACTTCTGCGGCGAAGTTCTGGGTGTGCGGGCCAACGATGATCGGTTTTCCCCAGCTCGCCGGTTCAAAGACGTTATGGCCGCCCGCGTCGACCATGGATCCACCAACAAATACAAAACTTGCGTTGGCGCAGTACGCATCGACCTCGCCTACCGTATCGACTACCAAAACGTCGACGCTGTCTGCTGTTGCTTGTGTATCGCTGGCTGCCTTCAGTCTCTCAGACGCCAGTTTTTTGACAATGCCCGGCGCTCGGGGAGGGTGCCTGGGGATGATGACCAGCAAGTCGCCACCTGAGGCTTCGCGCCAGATCTCAGACAGGAGCTCCTCTTCTCCCGGGTGCGTTGAGATCGCTAAGGAGAAGCGCCGATGGGGGAGAGGATTATTTGGCCGCTTTATGTGAGTGCGGCGGGTCATTTTGATGCTGCCGGTAGTACTGACCGCTTCGGGTGCACATCCCAGGGCGATAAACCTGTCTGCATCCTGCGTCTCCCTGGCCCAGACTGCGGTGACTTTTCCCAAAGCAGGTGGGTAGATCCATTGCCTGGCAATTCTTGAGCGGACGGTTTTATCGCTGATACGTCCGTTGACAATATAAATTGCGATGCCGCGCCGGTGGCATTGGGCATAAAGTTCGGGCCATATCTCGGTTTCGACAACAAAAATGACTTTGGGGTCCTGCCGGCCGATGAAATTTCGAACCGATAGTCTGAAGTCGAGAGGGCAGTAGCATACGGTGACAGAATCTCCCCAGATGGACAGGGCTAATCGTTTTGCTTCGGGCGTGTTACAGGTAATCACGACCCCGGCTTCCAGCTGGGCGTCAATGAGCGGTGAAGCAAGACGTACTTCACCCACCGAGGCGGCATGAAACCAAATCGGTGTGGTGTGGCCTGTAGTTGCCGACGCCAACCCAAGCCGTTCTCTCAGATAGGTAACCCCCCCACGACGGGTGATCATCTGTTGCAGAGACCAAAGCAGGATAAAAGGCGACGCTAAGAGCCAAGCTGTTCGATAAAGCAGTAACGACACGTAATGCAATCTCTTCTTATCAGTCGCGAGCGACCTGTCGGTCGCAGATGCGGTTGACGCTAAACGTAGTCATTTGCTCGTCCGGAGGCTGACCACTTAGTGTTCCACAAAGATATCGATTGGTGCCGTAATGACCGGTATGGATAGCCCGTTTACGGGCGTTTTTCTGGTAGTTGGCTTTTGGGGTCTTCGTAGTGGTGCTTGGCCCATTTTTTATAAGCAGTTGCACTTTTCAAAAACCAAATCACGCTGGCAACCATCAATAGACTAAACAAGCCAAAAAACCATTCGTTTGACAAGGCCATTATTGCTGTTCCTTATTTAGGGGCATTCATCTAAGCACGATGCCTGAGTTCGTTCAAAGCCAATTGTGCTGGTCGCGCACCACGGGCCACGCCTCCAAAATTTGTGGCAAGGTCTTGAATGCTGACCACGGATTCTTTGAAGCACATTCTTTGACGCCGGAGCTTAGGGCCGCTCTGATTCAAACCAAATCGGTGCGGTCCAGGCGCGCTCCTGAATGGTTTTGGGTATGCGTGGATTTTGACAGGCATCAGGCTGGTTTCCGGCTTCAAATCCAAGACACATTCGGGTGGACCAGCGGCAACTCGGGTTCTCGATTGCTCGCGCGTAGTAAACGGCATCCTGACTCATATCAAACTCGCTGTCCTCCCAGACGCCACATAAGGTGCTGAAACCCTGACCATGGACGCGGCACGAATTGGTGTCGACGTATGCACCATTATTGGCTTCGCCAGCGACGTCAACAACCAATTGTTGGAACTGTCCTTCGGCGTTAACCCAGCCCTTAATAACCTGTAGTCTCTGTAGCGGCTGTCCGAGGGCTTCGGCGGTGCCGGGGTCGGCGGTGGCAGAAATAACAAATCGTGGTTTAGCGGATTGACTGGGCGCCTCCGGTAATACGCCTCCCATGGGCACGCCGCTGGCATAACCTGCAGCGGCGAGGTTGGTTTCGCTGCAGATTGCCTCCGGCAAATTCCATCCTGCAAAAAACCGCGGCGCGATTCGCGGCCCGCTTGTTGCGAAGGTCTCCCGCCTCTTGAGCGCCGCAAAGATTGACTCGCGATTGTTGGCTTCAGCCCAAACACCTGCCAAACCGCCAGGGTTCTGAAACGCGACTGCACGTGGTTTGCCTGCCACTGTGAGAGCCTGAGTAGGGGTGGCACCGTATTTGTAGGGGCGTTGATATTCGCTTACGGCGCCTGGAGCCGCAGTATGTGAATCTGTGCTTCCGATAAAGCCAAATTGGTAAGGGTTCACACCGAGGCGCTGACGCTCGCGGATACCGTCGATCAGGGCATAACGCACATAGTCATTGCGACTCGTGCAGCCTTTTCCAGCCTGTGCCCCTTTGCCCGTTGTTTCCAAACAGTCTGAGAGCTCGGGTTGACCGAAGTCGCGGATTTTTTCAAACCCACAGAGTTCGTCGGGTGAACCCACGACTTGGAACATGCCCGATCTGCACTCGCTTTCGCCTTTGATTTGCATCATCTCAACCACAGGCTCGAGTCGGGCCCTAACCGCGGCTTGATGTTGCTGTTCGGCCTCTGGGAGTCCGGCGTACTCGGCTCGGAATAACTGACCGTTGGACAAGTTGGGGTTATGAGGGATGGCGATAGCCTCGCAACCCGAGCCCGAATCGTTACATTGTTTGAGCAATTCACGACGGAAGTCCATCTCCACGGGGGTTTCAAGTGAAGAAATGGGAAGTTCGGGGACGATTTCATTGCGCAAAATGACGTTGCGGTGAATTTTTGTAGACTGGGGTGAGCGGCTGTATTCCCAAGCGTGAAAAGTGGTAAAAGAGCAATCCGCCGAGCGGTCGTACCACGCTTCAGCGGCTGCCTGTATCGATTGCCATGTCGTTTGTAATTGTTGTCTACAGAGGGTGTCCGATTCTCCGCAGACATCATTGCGGCGTCCCCCGAAGGTGATGAAGCCGCCCAATCTGGCTCTGAAACCCTCAGCGCCGAGTGCCTTCGCCAGCAGCGACTCATCCTCTCCGCGATAAATGGCGCAGCCCACGCTGTCGTAGGAGGGGGAGGTTGGATCGGTGCACAGTGCCACTTCTGCCATCCACTCTGCATGATCCGTTACGGCAGCGAAATCCAGAGGGCGGTCAATGCTAATGATGAGCGGCGGAGCGTCAGGACTTCCGCCATAAAGCGAGATAGGGTTGCCTTTGGCGAAGGCATAGGCGTCGTTTGGTAGCGTCTTTGTGCCGAGCGCGTTGGCGTCCATCGACAGTGCGGTGTGAAGATGCAGATCCCCGAAAAGCGCCCGGCGTTCGCTGACATATTGATTGCAAGCCTCTCGCGGGAGTGGGTCACGTTTCGTCGCTGGCGCGGGTGCCGGCTGCCATGGCTCGGTGTTGAGAAACAATTTACCTATGTCGCATCCGCCAAGTGAGAGGCTCACAGCGGTCAGGACCATTGCCAGCAATCTCGGGGTCACAGCGGTTCGCTCAAAAATGGGATACCCCCAGCCCAATCCCGCCATCCACCTCTAGGGCAACACCCGTTACCCATTCAGCTCTGATCAAATATTCCACCCCTTCGGCGACTTCAGTCCCAGTGCCGATGCGTCCAAGCGCGTGGAGGCCAGCTACGGCGTCGTAGCGTGCACTTGCTTCTTCGGCTGAGAATAGGCCTGCCCGCAGGTTCAGTTCGGTTGATACAGCGCCAGGCAGTATGCATCCCACGCGGACTTGCCGTGGACCCAATTCGGCCGCCATTACTTTAGTCAGTCCTTCTAGAGCTGCCTTCGTGGTTGCGTAGGGCGAGGCTCCAGGAAAGGCTCTTTTGGTATGTGTTGAACCGATAAACACGATCGCCCCTGTTGTTTCCTCGAGATGAGGTATAGCCGCACTGGAGAGCATCATCGCGGATATAACGTTTGTCTCAAATGCATCTCTGAGCAATGCTTCGGTGTACTGATCCACTGGCTGGCGGTACATGTTCGCCGCGTTGTTAACCAGTGCATCGAGTTTGCCTCCGCCATGGGCCAAGCAGGTGTCCAACATCCGTTGACGATCCTCAGCAAGGGTAACGTCACCCTGCACTATGGAACAGCGCTCACCGATCTGTGCCTGTACCTGCTCCAGTTTTTCCAGTCGTCGCCCGCTGATGGTGACCTTGGCGCCCAGCTCGCAAAAGCGACTCGCGCAGTCAGCCCCAATCCCCGATCCACCACCGGTCACTAAAATCGACATGTCTTCCATCGATCTCATATCCGAAGCCCCGCCTGTTGCATCATGGGTAGCAGTGTCTCCTGAAATTGCAGGAGTCCTTCCTCATAATTGACCCAGCTCAGCGTAATGCCATCTAGGCCAGCGTCGGCAAACGCAAGCATGCCGTCGATAATTTGCTCAGGGGTTCCCACCAGAGGGATTGCGCCGTAGCCGGCAATAAGGTTTGCGGCCATTGCCTCCCATCCGTCTCCCAGCGCACTTTGAGAGTTAGGTACGAGTACATCCAGCAAATTGCGCACGCCCTCCCAATCGCCGCGGTCGTACACATACTCCCGCACGAAATCCTGCGCTTCTTTTTCAGTGTCTCTACAAACAATGTAGGCTTGACCGAAGATTTGCATCTCCCGGCCGAGATCTCTTGCTAATTTTCTGCCGCAGGCCGCGATCTCACCGGCGGCCTGGATATCCTTAGCCACCACAAAATTGAAGTCGGCATGGGCGGCAGCGAATGCTTGTCCTCGTGGGCTGTTACCGGCACTCATCAGTGCGGGCCAGGGACGCTGCAATGGCTTGGGTTCCGAGTAACATCCGGGTGACTGAAAATGGGGCCCGGTGTAATCGAACTCGCCGTCGACCGTCCACAGCTCCTTGCACAGGGTAATCCAGTCGTCCGCGACGTCGTAACGCACGTCGTGTTCTTTTTGCGGCACACCGAACATGGCAATCTCTCGCTCATTCCAGCCGGCCACTATATTGAGACCAAAGCGGCCACCGGAAATATGATCGATAGTGGCGACTTCCTTGGCAGCTCTCACGGGATGCACGGTGGGTACATGAAACGTTGCAAATACTCCGATTTCTTCGGTTTTCGCTGCGAGTCCGGCAGCCCAGGTAAATGTCTCGAAGTTGCGATGATTAAAATTGACGGCGCCCCCCATACCTTTCCAGCGGGCCACGGGAATTACGGCCTCAATGCCTGCCCGCTCAGCCAGTTGGGTGACCCGGACAGACTCTTCCCACTCCACTTTGAGCGTGTCAGGCCGGTCGGTCATAGCGCAACCACTACTGACATTCAGACCAAAAACCCCGAGTTTCAGTCGGTGTGGGCTACGTTTTAAAGGATGTGTTGGGTGACTTGGCGTCATTTTGCAGAACCGACGGTTGCTTCAGTGGGCAGTGTCGCAGACTGCTACTGGTTTTAATAGTCGAGGCATGAATATAATAAATTGAATTTAAACATATAGTTATAGCAATAAAAATATCCTTTTTCTAAAGTTTGGCGTGCCTTGGTGTGACTTAATTATTACTGGCGCTACTTTGCGTGAAACCATTCAGCGCGTCATGGCGTACACGACACATGGACGAGTTGGAGTAGCCAATGTCTGATTT
>Ga0181605_10003145_pt1 | contig 13848 bp, 11 predicted proteins | sample 041ome_11_FD_148676 | JGI IMG/M metagenome (GOLD analysis project Ga0181605, IMG submission 148676) | Coastal salt marsh microbial communities from the Groves Creek Marsh, Skidaway Island, Georgia - 041411US metaG (spades assembly) | ecosystem: Environmental > Aquatic > Marine > Intertidal zone...
CTTTAGCGGCTCCACTGAATGTGTATGCACCTGCACCATTATTTGTGACAGTATAGCTAACACTAGGTGCAGTTAAGGTTGGAATAGTTATTGTACTTGGAACACTGATGTTAATGCGCTGTACGTCAGTTGCGTTTCCGCCATTAATGTCTGGATGAGTGTCACTTACTGGACCAGTTGATGTTGCCCAGGATACAAGGTTGTCAGTTCCGGCGCCATCAATCCATTTTAAATAAAGACTGTGTGTCTGCGTCATGTCATCAAACAAGTCATACGCAGCGTAATTGTTTACTGTGTAGGTACCTTGTTTATAAAGCGGTACCTGTACTTCTGGTGAGTTGGTAATTTGTCTACGTGCATAAGGTAAACTACTGGTTTCCCAAGTCCACAACCAAGCAGTTGCTTGCCCTGCCGCTGGAGCAGACACTTGAATTTCCAATACTTCAGGTGCAATGTTTAAATCTACCTGTGGGGCTTCTGCGCCACCAATTGTTGAACCTTGTGGTAGTTGAATTTTACTAATACCATCACTGGTAATAGCAACACCACCTAAATCAATACTGTTACCACTTAAATAAATGTCACGGAAACGGTTTGTAGTACTACCAATGTCATATGCAATATTAGTATCTGGAATAATATCACCACTAACGTTGCCTAGTTTGGTTTGTACTCTTGCATCTGTATAAAATAAGTTAGTTGAACCTTCAGTAATACCATCAGTATTGCCACCAATTGTTGACAAATCAAAATATTCAGCTAGTCCGTGTAACAATACCTGTATTACATCGCCAGTGAAAGGTGCAGTTACAAAAGTTACATCGCCATTGGCAAAACTATAGTCAGTGGTTTCTTGTAGTAAAACACCGTTCAAATATACAAATGCACGAACATTAGTTCCAACGTTTGTACTAAAAACTGTTGTTGTGTTATCGCCAGTAAATTCACGGATTGTAAATGCAGCTTGATCACCACCTGTTGTACTAATCCACTCAGTACCGGTCCAGATAAACAGTTCAGCACTTGTGCCGCTGTCAAACCAAAGGTCTCCGCTTTGTGGTGTACTGGGTGCAGTATCGCTGAATGTTACTGCGGCTAAATCTGCCCAGCTAATATTGCCTGCGCCGTCCGTTTGAAGGACGTTGCCAGTACTGCCGTCTGCTGTTGGTAATGTAAATGCACTGTTGATCTGTACTGCGCCAGACAGATTACTGATGTGTGCGTTTGCGAATTTATTATTGGCGCCGCCAAGATCTTGGTCATTATCCGTCTGCGGAATCAGACCACTTTTGACTACAAATGGTTTATTATTTGCCACGGTTCACTTTCCCCTATAGCTGTTATGTTACAACTATTTATACATTTATTGTACTACGGGTGACTTTAAATTCTGTGGAATTTGTACTAGCGGCTGTTGCTAGTAATCTGACATCGCCGGTATTGACATCAACGTCATATGTTGCTAGAGTGTTGGTACCAGTAAACACTGTGCCATACTCACTTGCAAAAGCTGATGTGCCATCGTGAATTACCAATAACTCAGTAACGTGATATTCACCACTTACAGTGTCTACGGCTTGTACAACATATTTTGCACTGCGATATGTTGCAATTGGAAATGTATCAATTGCTGTTGCTGAGGTTGTTGTGGTTGTGCCTTGCGCTGTTGTAAGCACTTGCACACCATCAATAGCAATCTCTGTTTCTGCTTTTACTTGTCCAGTACTGGTTACAGTTAATGCGAGATTACCAGCGGTATAGAATTTGAGTTCATCATTATCACTACCGCTGGAATCTTCTGCGCTGATGTAAGTGTCTTGATCAACGTCGATAACGCCACCCAATCCACTCCAATTACTTCCATTGTATCCTTCAAACTGACTACTATCAGTATTATATCGGATATGACCTTGTAAAGCTGTTGGGCGATCACCAGTACCGCCCACCGGCAGTTTAACTGCGGTGTTACCACTAAAGGTAGCATCGAGAAATGTAGCACTTCCTGGTGTTCCAGAAAATACTTCGTTAGTATTTGTAGCATCAGGAATGTATGTAAAGTTTCCTGAGCTATTATCAAATCCAAAAAATCCTGTTTTTGCAGTGGCACCGTCATGCCAACGGAATTCAATACCGCGGTCCAGTGCGTCACTTGTTATAGGTGCCGTATCGCCACCTAGTGTAAAGATTGGGTCATCAATAGTAACAGTTGTACTATTGACAGTTGTAGTTGTACCGTTTACAATAAGGTTACCAGGTATGCTTAAATTTTGTACAGTGAGCCATTGACTGTTAGCTGTATCATATTGTAACAGATCACCGTCGTTAAGAATATCATTAGTATCTAAAACTAAATCGCTAAAATTAAAATCAACATCATAAGTGTTGAAGGCTGGCCCCATATATGCCATTATGATAACTCCAATACACTGGCAACTGCATCACAATTTGCACTGCTGGCTGTTGCTTGTAAACTATCATTGGGCTCAAGGTTAATAGGCTTATCTACACTCAGTGTTGTGTTGGGAGGCACAGGCACTGCGTCTAAGATTTTTCTGCTTGTTCCGCTACTATCGTCTACTAATTCAAGTGTAACATTTACGTTTGCACTTCCATGTGTGTTACTAAAGAACATACCGTGAATTACTGCACTGTTTAATGCGCCACCACATGTGTAAATTGTTGTTGCACTTATACCAACTGCGGTGTGTGCGTTCTTAAAACTACTTGCCATTCAATTAACTCCCAAGTGCAATTGCAAACGCAATTGCATCGCCTTCGCTTAGTCCGCCGCCGCTACCGCCGCTTACGGTGCCAGGTAACCACTTGCTTTGTGCCGAGTTCCAAACTAATGCTTGGCCATTTGCTGGCGCTACTGTAACTGTATCAACATCTTGCAACTCGTTGATACTATTGTTACTTAAATCATCACTGTCGTCTCCAGCTACAAAACTTGATCCGTTCCATTTTAATACTTGACCAACCAGTATACCTGTTGTATCAACATCACTTAAACTACCAATACTGTTATCTTCCAGAGCACCTAAACTTAACCAGTCAGTGCCGTTATAACCTTCAAATAGATTATTGCTAGAATTAAAGCGTAGTTCACCACCACTTAATGTGGCAGTACGTTGAGCAGTTGTACCAGTAGGCAACTTAACACTGCCAGTGATATCAAAGTTGAGATCACTAGTGCTAGTGTTAATTTTATTAAACTGATGATCAAAATTAATAGCCATTATAATTACCTTGTTTTATGTATTTATGCTCTTACTTTCTTATTGTGACACCTGGCAAGTCAATTGTGTTAGTAAAAGGTGTTCCTCCATTGAATGGCATTTTTAAAAATCTATTAGGGCTTCCTTGCCCACTTTTATGGTTTGTATAATCAGCTTCAGTAAAGCCAGCATTGCCATCAAAATTTTCTCCGTCCAATCCAATCTCACTTAGTGAATTGCTTTGTATAAACTGTAATACCTGTGCTGGTGTCATCCAGGGTCGCATTGCAAGTATACATGCCGCATACCCACAAACTTGTGGACTTGCCATACTAGTACCAGTAAGTCTGGCCATTTCATATGTTCCATATCTATCTGAAGGGTCGGCAGTTGTTTCGGGCAATGCGCTTAAAATTCTAGTACCGGGTGCCCATATATTTACTGCTGGGCCAGTGCTGCTACTTCTGGCTTTTTCTATTGTATACCCGCCTAAACTACGTTGTGCAAGTTCACAATTACCAACAGTAATAACACCGGTTGCGTGACTTGGACTACTTCCACGATGATAATATCTTTGATAGTCGACTAATCCCTGGTAGTCTGTCCAATACCATCCACTATACCAATCATCATATCCCAATTCACCAGGATTATATGCACGGTGGTAATCATTTCCGGCCGCCGCCACAACAATAATACCGTCTTGTACCATTTGTTCAACTTCAGCATCAACACTGGCTACACGAATTGGATGTCTATAGCCGCCACCTAAAAAACTAAATGCTGCACTTAGCATACCATATTGATTTCTGTGTGTTCCAGGGTTATTACTATCGTCCCAGGCTACACCTTGGTGTACACCAAATTCACTATTGATATATTGACTTGTATACCCCCAACTCATATTAACAACAGTTGGTCTTTTAAATCCAGTTGCAGGATCGATAGGTTTTTGATTATGGAATGCACGAATAAGATCAAATGCATCATCCATATCAATACCATACCCGTATCCAGTATAACCTTCCAAACCTCCTAATTTTTGACTATAAATTCTAGCTTCTGGTGCCCAGCCTTGATATCTACCAGCGGCTGTTCCAGCAACGTGAGTCCCATGCCCATAAGCATCATTATAGTGTTGAGGATCTTGTGTACCTAATGAACTATTTCCTGTATCAGCATACCAATCAATTTGCTGTACTCGGCTATTTCCATCACTATCAGTAAATTCTGGATGATTAGGGTTAATACCACTGTCTTGTATTACAACATCAACACCTTTACCAGCAAGTACAAAAGGCTGATTGGTATTGAGTGTTGAAGAAGTTAATTGACTTCTTATATTGTTATCTTGATGGCAAGTCAAAAATCCCCACTGTAATTCAGCTTCTCTATCAATAGTACTAGTATCAAATCTGCTTGGACCAATGCGTGATGCACTCAATTCAATCTGAATGTCTCCACGTTTTTGTGGTGGTATTTCCACTGCTTCAATACGTGGGTCATTTAATAAAGCACGTGCTTCTTCAGGTGTTAAATTATAATGAGTATTACGTCTGTTGTTTGGTTTTTCTTTTACTACGTCAACAGTTCTATCTGGAACAATATGACTATCAACACTGTGATCATGGCTAGTATCATGACAAAGTTCATGATGAAGTTCTCGCCAATCCACACCGTTTTTTACTGTTACAATATATTCACGTTCATCCATTATGTAATAGTTCCAAATGCAGTAATATCACCAGCAAGCACCAAGTTCCCACTGCTATCTAATGACATTTTGTTAACACCATTGTGTTGAAAATAAATTTTACCGTTAACTTCAGTAATTGCCCATTCAGACAAATTACTTAAAATACCTTGCACAAGTAAGTTTCCAGTAACTTCCATATCGCTAGTAACGTTTACTTGACCGGCTGGTGCAATATTAATATCACTAGCACTTGTTAATGTTGGTGTACCAGTGCTTGTGCTTATAAACTGATCTGCTGTAACACTTCCTGCTACAACTAAACTTCCTGATGTAATACTGGTATCTATTGTAAGTGTGCTACCATATATATTACCCCAGCGTTTTGTAAGTGTACCTATATTGTAAATACCATCCGCATCTGGTATAATGTTGCTGTTTATATCGGCGTTAAATGTAATGCTGTCCGTGTCACTATCACCTGTGATTGTGTTTCCACCTACAATAACGTTTCCTGTTAAACTAATATTGCCAGCAACATCTAATCCTTGATCGAATTTTGTACTCATCTGCCATTCTCCTGTTACCAATATTTATCGGTTTGCTCAAAGAAAAAGGAACCCAGGTTTCCCTGGGTTCCATCTCCACTGTCTAATTCTGTGGTATAACGTAAACTTAGCTGAAGCTAAGAGCGTTAGAAGTAACTGCAATCTTGTTAAGATAGTCAGCTGCATTACCAAGAGACGATGCTGTGTTGTTTAGTTCAACATAACCATAACGTGTCATGAAGCTAACAACTGGCTCGAATGTATCTGGATCAAGTACTGTTCCAGAGCTCATTAGTGGTACGTATGGGCAGTAGAATGCAGCCGCATCGCTTTCACTTGAACCTTTGTAACCAACTAGTACGTCATCATTAGCAGCATACTGGTTTACGTAAACCTTCATGCTGTTGTTTAATGTACCAACTAGTTTGGTGTTTGTTGGTGCTTCAAAAGGACCTTCAGTTGTACGTGCAAACGCAGAAGTTGTTGCGCTCTGTAGAACTGTTAGCACTGTTGGGCTAACAACGACCCAGTTACCTGCGCCACGGCGTGTTCTTGCCGCAATGTCGTTTGCCGCTTTGTTGATTAGAACTGCAAGAGCTGCATGCTCGTCACCAACAAAAGTAGCTGTACCAGAAACTGCGTTTTGTGCATATGTTGCACTTGCAGTACCTGCTAGGCTGCTTAGGCTACCGATGATCTCTTGATCGATTTCAGCAGTAATCTCTTGAGCTAGTGCTGCCATGATTTCTGCTTCAACGTCTAAGCCATGCATTGCTTGAGCATCTTGAGCCGCTTCAAAAGTCCAGCGAGCTGATAGCTTGCGTGATTTTGCTTCGACTGTTTGCTTCAAGATTTGAATGCTTAGTTTACGTCCAGCTGTACCTTCTAGGGTAGCTGTCGCATCTGCTTTACCTGTACCTGCATTACCTGCGTAACCTGTTGCAATTGCGAATGGGCTTAGAGCTTCATCGCCAGCTGTAGCTGTTGCAGCAGTTTCTGCGTAACGTACACGTAGTGTGTGGATTTGTCCTACAGGACCAGTCATTGGCTGAACGCCAACAAGCTCGTTTGCGATGACTGTTGGCATCACACGGCGGATAACTGGTAGGATAACTTTATTAAGCGTTGCAACATTGCCAGCCATAGTAGCACCTGCGCTTGCACTTTCAGTAAGTGCTCGCTTAGTGTTTTCCATGACAGTTTCCATTACTGCCTTCTTGTTACCTGCCAAACCGTCAGTTAGAGCTTCTTTGGTTGCGTCCCAATTTTCAAATAGGTTTGCCATTATAAGTCTCCTTAATTAATTCCGGCTAATTTTTTCAAATTAATGATTTCGGCAGATCCAGTCTCTGACTGGCTTGTAGCTTTATTACCTGTGACAACTTTCGTAGTCTCGGTGAGCTGTGCCTTTTCTTTTTGTGAAACCTGTGCATCTTCCTTTAATACATTTGGAAGATACTTGTTGAATGCATCACGTAGTTTTTCTGTTTTTACACTTTCTAGTAATGCGCCCATGATTTCCTTTTGGTCTTTACCTAGAGGCGCCATCATTTCACTTAATGCAGCTTTGCGATCTGTCATGTCTTTTGCAATCTTTGCTTCACGCTTGGCTTCCATAATAGCGACTTCTTTATTAGTAATGACCTCTTTAGCTTCGTCTAATTGAGCTTTAACTTCCTCAATTTGACGTGAGAGTTTAGCAACTTGTGTGCCTTCGGCTAGTGTGCTTGTCATAAACTCTGCACTAAATGTTTCAAAAATCTTACGGCCAAATTCATTTTCTTTGGCTTTCTGAATATCCTCTTTAAGTGTTGTTAATTCACCTGTTAGAGCATTTTCAATAATCTTTTCAACTTTAGCAGCAGCATTTTTAACAAAATTTTCACGAGCTTCAGCAATTACTTTCTTGCCTTCGGTTACCATTCTGACTTTTTGTTCAACTAGTGAACGCTTGTCTTCATGGAATTCGTTTAGCTCTTTGGTTAACTGTTCTAGAACAAAGTTCTCTAGTTTTCCAAAGTTTGCCTTCTGTGCTTCACGATCCTCTCTGAGTTCTGTGATTTCTGTTTTTAGAACAGACATAATAAATTTGTCCAGCAACTTAGCATGTTCCTTGACTGCTTTTTTATAAGCAACACGGTCTTCTGCTAGTTTAGCTTTGTCTTGTGCAAATTCATCTAATTCTGTTTTAATAGTGTCGTTTAGCATTGCATCCATTGCTTCTACGATTTGCGCTTTGTCATTTTCATAACGGCCAGCAAATTCTTCACGTAGTTCAGCAGTGATTTCTTCACGTGCTTCTGCTAATCTAGCATTCCACGCTTCAGTAACACTTTGTTTCACTTCTTCAGACAGTACCTCAGAGCCGAGAATTTTTTCAATATCCATTTAATCTCTCCCTAGGTCTTTAATGAAGTTGAGCACCTCATTTTGGAGGTGTTTCTGCGCTTTGGTGTCATATCTTACTGCATTAGCAACATCCCAAATTTTACTTCCACGTCTGTGGTTCATAATTTGTTCATAAATTGGATCTGGATATGCTTCGGGTGCGCTTGGATTTGCTACAATATCTACTGTAATGATCTCAAAATCCGACACGTTTCCATTTCCGTCGACGTTTCCGCTGCCTCTTGAACTAACACCTAGTCTTACGCCACTTTCTAGTAACGTTTTACAAATATTACCCATTGGGGTGGGTAGCATTTTTAGTTTTCCGATTCCGTCATTGCCTTTCATACTCATGTTAGTAATCATATGACTAACACGATCTAGGTTAATGTTTAAATCGTCGGGGTGATCTGCTTCACCTAATACTGTGAACCCGCTTTTAATTTTTTCTTGCAGTGTTTGCACTGCATTGGAAATTTCACTTACTGGATACACACGTTGATTTTGGTTTTTCACACCACCCTGAATAAAAATTCCTTCCATGTACAGGCTTTTACTACCGTCACGCTCTTCAACGCTTTCAGTAGTAACACTAGCATGTGTAGGAAGTATAACTTCTCTCAGTGGTGTAAACATAGTGCCTTACCCCTTTACCGCACGAGGTTCGCCGGCTTCTTGAGGACCGTCTACACCCATGTCTTTTGCAGCAGGAGCACTACCACCTTTTTCTTCAGAACCAGCAATATCTACTGCTTTACCACCCATATCATTTTTACCTGCTACTGGTGATTTAGCACCTGCGTCTGATCCGTCTGGCATGCTAACACTAACAGCCTTCATTTCAGCGCCTTCTTCTAGTTCTTCTGTTTCTTCAGCAACTTCTTCAACTGCTTCCATTTCAGGCATTTCGACTTCCATCTCTTCGCCTTCTTCTTCAGCATCGTCGCCAGTTAATTCAGCAAATGCAGCTTTTAGTTCTGCAAGAGCATCTTCAACGTTCATCATAGCTTCTTCAGCATCTGGCGCATCGCCTTCTGCTTCTTCGCCATCTTCGCCGTCAGCTAATTCTGCCGCAAGATCATCTTCTGCTTCATCTTCGTCTTCGTCTTCGCCGAAAACTTCTTCCGCTTCGATTTCTTCTTCAGCATCAGCGATATCTTCAATGAAGTCATCTTCTTGATCGCTAACGTCAATTGTTTCTTCCAGGTCTTCTTCTTCAACCTGGTCCTCATCTTCTTCGATCACGTCTTCTACAGCGGCATCTTCTTCGATTAAGTCAGCGTAAATGTTACGAGACTTTTCTACAAAGATATCATGTAGTAGATCGGAGGCCTTTTCGGTCTCCTCGTTGATCACCAATTCGAGGACTTGTTCTAGTTTTGTTTTACTATCCATTTGCTTTACTCCTCAATGATGACACAGCAATATGTTACAAAGTCAATGATATTTAGTAACCAAAGCATTTTACTATGAAAAAAGCATAGAAAAACGCAAAAAGTGGTGTTTTTATAAACTGACCACCGTGCTAAGTATTTTTATTCAGCTGATTTACTGTAAATTGCGCCTAGATTGTTAAGACGTTCCTGGTTTTCTAGCTTTTCCAGTTCACGTTTTTTGCGCAATTTATTAAGATGTTTGAGCGTAATTTTAGCTCTACGTGTATCATCAATCTTTAATGTATTGATTTTGTCATCTTCTGCTTCGTAATACTCTCTTAGTTCCTGAAATCTCATGTTTCATCTCCTGTGTCCGTATCAGCTTCGTCTCCGCTGATTGGAGATTCACCAGTGTCTTCTGCATCTGCATCATCACCTGGTTCATCGTCAGTGTTAAAGTCAAAGTCGTCACCGCTGTCTAAATCGGGACGAACTCCTACACTGTTTAATCCTGATGGCTCACCAGCAGCACTGCCACCGGTTGCATTGGGATTTTCTTCTAACCATTTGGTTTCGTTTTCCAGTATTTCATCTTCACTAAGTCCCAAGTATTTCTTGAGAACAAATCTACGTGATAGATATTCGCTACCATCAACTTGGTTAAACACACCAGCACGTGCATTGTCAATTTCAATTTCTCGATACTGACTAAAGCTCTGTGGTTCAATAAATCGTAAATCAAACAATCCACTTTCAATTTGAAAGCCACGTGCTCGTAAAAACAATTTAAACTCTTTGTCAAATGTTGGCTGAATCATATTCTGCAAACGTTGACAATATTTTGTAAAACGAAATTCCTGAATAAATGCTGTGCCTACACGGCCATCATTATATGTTGCACTACCATCTTCTGGTCCAGTTGGCAAGTAACTACTTGGTACACGCAATGCTCTTAACATTTTGTTTGTAAAGAATTTAAGATCGTCAATCTCACCAAGGTTTTGTCCACCTGGTAAAACATCAACTTTTGATCCACGTCCTTCAGCAGTCTGTGCAAAGAAATAATCTTCCATGATACTTAATGGATTGTACTGTGCATCCATTACGTTCTGTCCACCACCAGTTTTGTTTGGGATACGTCTTTGATGGATTTCGTTTTTAACTCTTTCAACAAAGCCCATTGCTTTGTGTGGAGGCATATTACCTACATCTACATAAAATACACGGCGTTCTGGCGCACGTTGTACACGGTAGATGATAATAGCATCTTCCAATAATTCTTTTTGTTTGTATGTTTTAAAGATAGGGTCTAGAATACTTGTACCAAACGGCCAGTTTGTATCCATACCCTCAGTCATAGCAACGTGCATAATATGCTCGTCATTGACGGCAAATTCCTGTTCTTCCATGCCACTGCCACCACTGTTACTGGTAGCACCATAACTGCGACCTTCCATACTGGAAAAAGCACCAGCAGGACTACCACCACTAAACGTATTATTGTGTTCTAGCGGCGCTGTTGCAGTTTTGTTTTGTAGATTGAGATCAAGATTTTTAAGAATATATTGCTCAGGCTTTTTGCCTTCGCTTTCATTAACGACTACTTTGAGTACATCTTGTGGATTAACATACATTAGTTCCCAGGTTTCTGGGTCACGAATAAAAGGTTGGTCGCCATATTTTACAACATTACGGAATGTTTTAAACATGCGTCTATCCCAGTCATTCAAGTTACACCACTGACGCAGTGCTTGTTCTAGGATTTTACTTTCGCTTTCACTAGGTTCACTTTTGTAAACGATATTAAATGGTACACCAGTTTCATCATCAAACTGTGTACTGAATTCAGCAATAGTATCTAATGCCGCATTGATTTCGCTATCCATGTCCATCTGATCGTATTGCATATAGCGTTCAACACGGTTAGGCATACCGCTATATACTTCAGGCAACCAGCTCTGAAAGCGACTTGTACTACCACTACTACCGGCACTAGATCCTTTGGATTTAGTTTCCTTGCCTTGGTAGACTGTAAAATGTTTTTTCCAACTCATTAGATTTCTCTTTTATCGTTTATAATATTATATTTATCAGTATATGTCAAGTGTTACTGTTGCTCGAGTATATCTGTCTGTTTTCTCAACAGTCTATTAGTTTCATTTAATAATGTTTCTAATTCTTTTTGTCCGCCTGGTACTATAACTTTTTCACTAATTCTATCATTTTTATCTGTATCTGGTGGTTCATTTGCATCAGGTGCTTTACTAGTTGGTACTCTATTAAAGGCATTGTACTGTGTTTCCTGAGCTTTAAAACGATCTCGTTCAGTCTGATTTAACAGCTCATCTGGTACCCTTTGACCATTTACATACAGTCCACCATCTTTAATTTCGTATCCATCTTGATTTGTATATTTTGTAGTTTTACCATCTTCACTCTGAGTAATTTTTTCAGTGCTAATTCCCATTTCTCGTGCAAGTTCATTGGCTCTGGCTTTTTTGTAGCGCCTGTCGTTTTCTATACGCTTCAGCTGGTCTTCACTTTCTCGAACTGCTTTTGATGTTTCTTGATATTTTTTATTAGCCTCTTCATCTTCATATCCGTAAATGGCAGCCATTTTATTAGCTTGTTCTTCATTGTCGACAATACCATTGCTCAATAGAGCTTTTGCTTGCTTCTCGTTTATGCCTATTTGCGTTGCTTTGCCGTATTCTTCTTCTAATGCAGCTAGTTTGTCTTTGTCTGCTTGTAATTTATTTGCAGTTGATTCACGCATTTTAAGTATTGCGTCACCAGGCAAACTTAAATCTCCACGAGCAACTTCATCTAATCCACTGATTATTTTATCAATTTCATTGAGTCTAGCCTTTGATTCATCAGGTATTTCTTCTTCTAAACGAGCCGCCAAACCTTCTATCATTGCTTTTTCTACAAGCAATCCTTGTACATCAACATCTCGATCTTTAGCACGTTGGGCTTGTTGTTTTGCTTCTGCTGTTATACCATTTTCTTCTATTGTTTTTAGATCATTTATTGCAGATGCGTATTCTTTCATTACTTTACCGCGATCAGTTTCTGACAGATTGCCATCTGCTAACTTTTCTGCCAGTGTATCTACTTTGTTTGCCATTAATATTACTGCATCCTGATCAGTTTCATTCATCTGAGCAATTATGCCTGAATCAACACCAACTTGATCTAAAATTTCCATACCGGTTGGTTGGTCCATGTTAGACAACATATCATTGTATCTGGCAAGTGCATCAGCTTCTCGTTGTGAAAGTTCACCTGTTTGTTCCATTATGTCTGTTAAACGTGTAATTTCACTAACCAACAAGTCTTGCATGTTACTTTGATCTTCTGCAATACCAACACTATCTCTTCCCCAGTATACATTTTCGCCGGCTTCTGCACGTGTAATTCTATCTGTCATATCATTTAGTAATTGCTCACTGGCATCCATACTAGAAAATCTTGCAGCATCTTCACTACTAAACCCTTCATCTTCGTAAATTTTTGCAATATCTCTAGCTAAAAGTGCAGCATCAATTGCAATACTAGCGGCAGTACCGGCGCCAGGCAATGTGCCTACTACACCACTGGCAACTTCTCCGCCTGCTCCAACAAAATCACCTTGCATTGCCCTCCAGCCACCCATGCCAATACCTGCAGCTAACCCAATTAGTGGAATTTTTTTAACAAAACTTTTACCTAAACTGGTTGCTGTTGTTTCTGCTACTCTTGCACTTATTCGTCGTGCAACAGCTTCTGATCCTTCTTCTGCAACTTCCGATGCAACAGTTCTAGCAGCAGTTCCAGCAACATCATCTACTGCTCCTGCCGCAGCCTTGGCTCCTGCTTCAGCAACTTCACCAGATGCTTTGGCGGCTGACGATGCAGCATCATCGATTCCAGATCTAACAGCATCTGTAATTGCTCCAGGTACATTTTTAAGTGCAGTAGCAGCGGCACCTGCACCGGCAACTACAGCACCTGGTGCATTTCTAACAGCAGAGGCAACTACACCTGGTGCATTTCTTGCGGCAATACCTGTACTTGTTACAACACGTGCAGTTGTTCTAACTCCACTTAATGCTGCGCCGGGTGCGTTCCTTAATACTGAACCTGCGGTTGTTAAGAAGCGTCCACCAACTCTAGTAAATGCACCTAATCCTCTAATTAACCCGCCTATTGGTCCAGAAAGTGCACCAACTGCCAATGCCGCTAAAATTCCTTTCAAGTACCAATTAGCATCAGAAATTCCTTCTTTAATAGCACCTAAAAATCCTAATTCCAAGAACTGATTTTCCATACTGCTAAGTGCCTGTACTAAGTCTTCACCATTTCCTTCCATGTTAATATTAAGACCTTCTAACAGGTCAGTTGTCATACTTGCTTTAATTTGATTAGTTAATGACTCCATACGTGCTCTTGTATCAATAGCACTTGCCTCAGCGTCTCTATTTGCAGCAGCTAACTCTGCGTTCGCAGTTTTAATTTCTTCTACATTTCTAGTTATACCATTGAGGCTATCCGTAAATGCAACAGCTAAACCAGCATTATCATCGCCTAATCTTGCTTGTCTAGCAAATTGGCGACGGTCTGTTTCATTTAATCCATCTCCT
>Ga0181605_10003198_pt1 | contig 13713 bp, 9 predicted proteins | sample 041ome_11_FD_148676 | JGI IMG/M metagenome (GOLD analysis project Ga0181605, IMG submission 148676) | Coastal salt marsh microbial communities from the Groves Creek Marsh, Skidaway Island, Georgia - 041411US metaG (spades assembly) | ecosystem: Environmental > Aquatic > Marine > Intertidal zone...
ATGACAAAGAACAATTTACATTTGATCCCAAAACTCAAAAATGGAAAACTAAGTTTAATCCTGAAAATTATAAAGCAAAAAACTTTTCTGAAGAAGTTATAGATGCAAAAACAGGCAATGTTGTAATCAAATTAGGTGAAAAAATTAATTATTTAAATGCCAAGAAATTAGCAAATGATGGTCTTAAAGATATATTGGTTTCAAGAGAGTCATTGTATGGAAAATTTTTACATAAAGATATCAAAGTAAGTGATGACGAGGAAGAAGGAATTTTTAAAATCGGTACTGAGATAAATGATGCTGTAATTCAACAAATACTAGATGCTAATATTCATTCTTTAGATATATCAGTAACCAACTCAATTAATAAGGGCCCATACTTATTAATAACGTTGTTAAATGATAAAAATAATACAAAAGAAGAAGCAATTACCGAAATCTATAAAATGCTTAGACCAGGTGAGCCTCCAACAATAGAAATTGCTACTCAGATATTTAACAATCTATTTTTTAGTTCAGATAGATACGATCTTTCAGATGTGGGTAGAGTAAAAATGAACTCTAGATTAAACTTGGAGTGTTCAGACAAAATAACAATTTTACGTAATGATGACATTATAGCTATAGTTCACAAGATGCTTGATCTAAGAGACGGTAAAGATGATGTTGATGATATCGATCATTTAGGCAATAGAAGAGTTCGATCTGTGGGTGAGTTAGTTGAAAACCAAGCAAGAATTGGTGTCTACAGAATGGAAAGAGCGATTAAAGAAAAAATGACCACACTAGATGTTGAGTCTGCGATGCCTCAAGATTTGATTAACGCAAAACCACTAACTGTTTCTTTAAAAGATTTCTTTGCAAGTTCTCAATTATCACAATTCATGGATCAAACAAATCCACTTTCAGAAATAACACACAAAAGAAGAGTTTCGGCATTAGGACCAGGAGGTCTTACAAGAGAAAGAGCTGGATTTGAAGTACGTGATGTTCATCCAACACATTACGGAAGAATTTGTCCAATCGAAACTCCCGAGGGACCGAATATTGGTTTAATTAATAGTTTATCAACTTATGCAAAAATTAACAAATATGGGTTTATAGAAAGTCCATACAAGAGAGTTAAGGATGGTGTTGTGCAAGATAAGGTCGAATATTTATCTGCAATGGAAGAAACAAAATTTACTATTGCTCAGGCAAATACTAAAATTGATAAGAACGGTAAAATTATTGAAGAACTTGTTTCTTGCAGACAAAACTTAAACTTTTTATTATCTAAACCAGAAACTATTGATTATATAGACGTATCACCTAAGCAACTTGTGTCAGTTGCTGCTTCATTAATCCCATTTTTAGAAAATGATGATGCCAACAGGGCTTTGATGGGATCAAACATGATGAGACAAGCGGTGCCATTGTTAAAACCTGAGTCTCCATTAGTTGGTACAGGTATTGAAAGTGATGTGGCGCTTGACTCTGGTGTTACAATTGTAGCCAAAAGAGACGGTGTAGTTGATAAAATTGATGGAAAAAGAATTGTTGTAAAAGTTACTGAAGAAACTGATTTTACAAAATCTAGTGTTGATATCTATAATTTACAAAAATTTAAAAGATCAAACCAAAATACATGTATTAATCAAAGACCACTTGTAAGAGTTGGTGACAAAGTTAAGTCTGGAGATATTATTGCCGATGGTCCTTCTACAAGGTTAGGTGAATTAGCATTAGGAAAAAATGTGACCGTAGCATTTATGCCTTGGCAAGGTTATAATTTTGAGGACTCAATTTTAATCTCTGAAAGATGTGTTACAGATGATGTTTTTACCTCAGTTCACATTGTTGAGTACGAGATAATGGCTAGAGATACAAAGTTAGGTGAAGAGGAAATAACTAGAGATATACCCAATGTAAATGAAGAAGCCTTAAAAAACTTAGATGAGTCAGGAATTGTGTATATTGGAGCAGAAGTTAATGCTGGAGATATATTAGTTGGTAAAGTTACTCCAAAAGGTGACTCAGCTTCTGGCCCAGAAGAAAAATTATTAAGATCAATTTTTGGTGAAAAAGCAATAGATGTTACCGATACATCTTTAAGAATGTCTAGAGGTAGCAGTGGTACAGTTGTTGATGTTAAAGTTTTCAACAGACACGGTATTGAAAAAGATGAGAGATCGATAACTATTGAAAGAGCTGAAATTGATCAAGTTCAACAAGATAAAATTGTTGAGGAAGAAATTTTAGAGAGAAGTATAAAGCAAAGAGCAGCACAAATTTTTTCAGGTGCATCATTAACAAAAAAAGTTAAAGATTTAGACGTAGGTACTAAGCTTGAGTTTGAAAATATTGATAAGCTTGGAATTAATGATGTATTTAAAATTACAGTTGGTAATGTAAATGACGAAGCCACATTGGCTCAGTTAAAAGATCAGTATAATAAAGCAAAACAAGATATTACCGAAAGATTTGAAGATAAGGTTTTAAAAATTAGAAGTGGTGATGATTTGCTTCCAAGTGTGATGAAAATGGTAAAAGTTTTTGTTGCAATTAAAAGAAGATTAAGACCGGGTGATAAGATGTCAGGAAGACATGGTAACAAAGGTGTTGTCAGTAAAATTGTGCCAGTTGAGGATATGCCTTATAGAGAAGATGGAAGACCAGTAGACATAGTTCTAAATCCACTTGGTGTACCAAGTCGTATGAATGTAGGTCAAATTCTTGAAACACATTTAGGCTGGGCATGTAAAGAGTTTGGTGAAGAAGTTAAAAGATTAGTAAATGAAAATAATAAAAAAATTGAAAAAACAGAAAAAATTGCAAAATTTTTAAAATCTGTTTATGGCGAAGAAATTTTTAATGAAAAAGTTGATAAATTAAACAAAACTGAATTCAGGGACTTATGTGAAAATCTTCAAAACGGTATTGCTATTTCGACACCAGTTTTTGATGGAGCTAAAGAAAAAGATGTTACTGAAATGCTAGAATTAGCTAAACTTCCAGGTTCAGGCCAAACTTTCTTGTGGGATGGAAGAACCGGAGAAAAGTTTGATAGACCAGTAACTGTTGGTATTATTTATATGCTTAAACTTCATCACTTAGTTGAGGATAAAATTCATGCTAGATCAACAGGTCCTTATAGTTTGGTTACACAACAACCATTAGGTGGAAAAGCTCAATTGGGTGGTCAAAGATTTGGTGAAATGGAAGTATGGGCGCTTGAAGCTTATGGAGCATCTTATACTTTACAAGAAATTTTAACTGTAAAATCAGATGACGTTGCTGGACGTGTTAAAGTTTATGAAACGATTGTTAAAGGAGAAGAAAACTTTGAATCTGGTATTCCAGAGTCATTTAACGTCTTAGTAAAAGAAATTAAATCATTAGCATTAAACGTGGAGCTTAATTAAATATGAAAAAAGAATTAACAGATCTTTTTAAAAATACAGAAATTTCAGAAGCTCAAAATTTTAATAGTATAAAAATATCTCTAGCAAGTCCTGAAAAAATAAAATCATGGACATATGGAGAAATCAAAAAACCCGAAACAATTAACTATAGAACATTTAGACCTGAAAAAGATGGTTTATTTTGTGCAAGAATTTTCGGTCCAATCAAAGATTACGAATGTTTGTGTGGAAAATACAAGCGAATGAAATTCAGAGGAATTATTTGTGAAAAATGTGGTGTAGAGGTAACGAAATCTAATGTGAGAAGAGAAAGAATGGGTCACATTAATCTTGCAACTCCAGTTGCACACATTTGGTTTTTGAAATCACTTCCAAGCAGAATTGCTCTGGCTGTGGATATGAAATTAAAAGAAATTGAAAGAGTTTTATATTTTGAAAACTTTATTGTAATTGAGCCCGGATTAACAGGTTTACAAAAAAACCAACTTTTAAATGAAGAGGAGTTAGCCAAATATCAAGATGAATTTGGTGAAGAAGCATTTACTGCTGGTATTGGGGCTGAAGCAGTTCTTGAAATGTTAAAAAATTTAGATCTTGAATTAGAAAGAAAAAATTTAGTTAGTTATATCAAGGAAACTAAATCAAAAGTTAACGAAGAAAGAGCTATCAAAAGATTAAAGTTATTAGAGTCATTTATAGAGACAGGTCAAAAACCAGAATGGATGATTTTAACTGTTGTACCTGTTATACCACCGGAACTAAGACCACTTGTACCATTAGATGGAGGTAGATTTGCTACATCTGATTTAAATGATTTGTACAGAAGAGTAATTAATAGAAATAATCGTTTAAAAAGATTAATGGATCTTAAAGCTCCTGATATCATTGTAAGAAATGAAAAAAGAATGCTTCAAGAATCTGTTGATGCATTATTTGATAATGGTAGACGTGGAAGAGTAATTACTGGAACAGGAAAACGACCATTAAAATCTTTAGCAGAAATGTTAAAAGGTAAACAAGGAAGATTTAGACAAAATCTTCTTGGTAAACGTGTAGATTATTCCGGAAGATCAGTAATTGTTGTTGGCCCAGATCTAAAATTACACGAATGTGGTCTGCCAAAAAAAATGGCTTTAGAGTTATTTAAACCATTCCTTTATGCAAGATTAAATAAATTAGGATTAGCATCAACTATTAAACAGGCAAAAAAATTAGTAGAAAAAGAGACAAATGCTGTTTGGGATGCACTAGAATTAATCGTTAGAGAGCACCCAGTATTATTAAATAGAGCACCAACTTTACACAGACTTGGTGTTCAAGCATTTGAACCAAAATTAATCGAAGGTGATGCAATTGAATTACATCCATTAACTTGTGCAGCATTTAATGCTGATTTTGATGGTGATCAAATGGCAGTGCATGTACCTTTAAGTTTAGAGGCACAGTTAGAGGCAAGAATTTTGATGTTGTCTACAAACAATATTCTTTCTCCTTCTAATGGTAAGCCAATTATTGTTCCGAGTCAGGATATGATTTTAGGAATTTACTATTTATCTCAAGAACCTTTAACAGATAAACCAGCTGGTTATTTTGTAGACGCAGATCAAATTGAATTTGCTTTATCATCTGGTCAAATTAAAGTTCATAGTACTATTATTTCACGATTTGAGACAGTAGATGAGAATGGAAATAAAAAATTTGAAAAATATACATCTACAGCTGGAAGATTTTTACTTGCTAATTTGTTGCCAAAAAATAAAGACATTAAATTTTCATTAGTAGATAGATTACTTCCTAAAAAGATAGTCTCTGAAATCATTGATAGTGTATTTAGATTTTGTGGACAAAAAACTACGGTAATTTTCTGTGACAAACTAAAAGATTTAGGTTTCAAACATGCATTTAAAGCAGGTATTTCATTTGGAAAAGATGACTTGGTTATACCAGAAAGCAAAACTCAATTGATTGAAGACACTAAGAAATTAATTGCAGATTATGAAACTCAATATTCAGAAGGTTTAATTACGAGAGGCGAAAAGTACAACAAAGTTGTTGATGCTTGGTCTAAATGTACTGATAGAGTTGCTGGAGAGATGATGAAGGGAATTTCAGCTACTGAAAAAACTCCTGAGGGTCTTAAAATAAACTCAGTATTTATGATGGCTGACAGTGGTGCAAGGGGATCTGCTGCTCAGATGAAGCAATTAGCTGGGATGAGAGGTTTAATTGCAAAACCGTCTGGTGAAATTATTGAAAGTCCAATTATTTCAAATTTTAAAGAAGGTTTAACTGCACTTGAATATTTCAATTCAACACACGGAGCTAGAAAAGGTCTAGCAGATACTGCATTAAAAACTGCAAGTTCAGGTTATTTAACAAGAAGACTTTGTGATGTCGCTCAAGATTTGACTATTACCAAAGTAAAATGTGACAAACCTGGATTTATTGAACTCTCTGAAATTTTAGAAGGTGGAAATGTAGTAGTAAGTTTATCTGAACGTGCTCTTGGAAGAGTAACTGCTGGAGATGTTAAACATCCAATTACTGGTGAAGTTATTATTAAAAAATCAGTGATGATTGACGAGGCTGCATGTGATCAAATTGATGCTGCAGGTATAAAAGCTTTAAAAGTATTTTCAGTAATGACTTGTAGTTCAAAAGAAGGTGTTTGTGCTACTTGTTATGGTAGAGATTTATCCAGAGGAAAAATGGTACACGTTGGTGAAGCAATAGGTATGATTTCAGCCCAATCTATTGGTGAACCAGGAACACAATTAACAATGAGAACTTTCCACGTAGGTGGTACCGCATCTGTAAAACAAGAATCTCAGATTGTTACAAAAAATGAGGGAACTTTAAAAATTATTAACTCAAATATTTTAGAAGACTCTAAGAAAAATTTAATTGTAATGGGTAGAAATACTCAGTTATCAATTGAAGATAACAATGGTCTTCAAGTTGCAATTTATAAAGTAGCTTATGGTTCAAAATTATTTTTTAAAAATGGTGATAAAGTTAAAGCGAATACTAAAATTTGTGAATGGGATCCATACACTACACCTGTTATTGCAGAAAAAAGTGGTATAGCAAGTTATGTCGATTTAATTGACGGTGTATCAATTCAAGAAACTACAGATGATGCAACTGGAATTTCATCTAAATCTGTAATTGACTGGAGATCACAATCAAAAAGTACTGATTTAAAACCCAGAATTACTTTAAGAGATGAAAAAGGAAATGTTATTAAAAAAGCAGATGATAACGAAGCAAGATATTATTTAGTACCTGACTCAATTCTATCTGTTAAAGATGGTCAAAAAGTTTCAGCTGGTGATGTTATTGCAAGACTTCCAAAAGAAACTACAAAAACCAAAGATATTACTGGAGGATTACCTAGAGTAGCTGAATTGTTTGAAGCAAGAAAAGCTAAAGACAGTGCAATTATTGCTGAAAATGACGGTCAAGTTGTATTCGGCAAAGAAGTTAGAGGTAAACAAAGAGTTTCAATAGTTCCAGAAGATGGTTCTGAAGCTTCAAATTATTTAATTCCAAAAGGCAAACATATCAATTTTAATCAGGGCGAGAGAATTAAAAAAGGAGAATATCTTTTAGATGGTCAACCATTACCTCATGACATTTTAAGAATTATGGGAATTAAAGATTTAACTGAATATTTCGTTAACCAGGTACAAGAAGTTTATAGATTACAAGGTGTAATCATCAACGACAAACATATTGAAACAATTTTAAGACAAATGTTGAAAAAAGTTGAAGTTAAAGTTTCAGGAGATTCAACTTATTTACCAGGTGAAATTGTTGATAGAATAAAATTTGACACTAACAATGAAAAACTTAAAGCGGAAGGAAAAACACCAGCTGTTGGTGAGAGAGTTTTAATGGGTATTACTAAAGCATCATTACAAACAGAGTCATTCATTTCAGCTGCTTCTTTCCAAGAAACTACAAGAGTATTAACAGACGCTGCAATTAAAGGAAAAGTAGACCCTCTAAATGGTCTTAAAGAAAACGTTATTGTTGGTAGGTTAGTTCCAGCTGGTACGGGTAATATTAAGAACAAATGGAATAAAAAAGCTCTTGAAGATGATAATAAATTTTTGTCTGAACAAGATAAGATTGAAGCTGCAGAAACCCCAATTAATCAATAAAATTAATCAATAAATTATTAGTTTTAGTTTGACAAAGTCCCATTAATAAGTATTTTGGCGATGTTTTTGGTTGGAATGTAGTGTTAGCTTTAGACACTAAACGCTGCCATAAATAACCTGTCAGTTATTTCTCTCAAAAACAATTATTAATAAATTTAAAAAAATTATGCCGACTATTAACCAATTGTTAAAAAATAAAAGAGTTAAACAGAGTAAAAGGAATAAAGTTCCAGCTCTTCAAAAACAACCTCTTAAAAGAGGCGTTTGTGTTAAAGTCTATACTACTACCCCAAAGAAACCGAACTCAGCATTAAGAAAAGTTGCAAGGGTTAGGTTATCAAATGGTTTTGAAGTTACTGCTTACATACCTGGTGAAGGACATAACTTACAAGAACACTCAGTAGTTTTAATTCGAGGTGGTCGTGTTAAAGATTTACCAGGGGTGCGTTATCATATTCTTAGAGGAAATCTTGATACTCAAGGTGTTGCTAACAGAAAAAAAAGAAGATCTTTATACGGAACTAAAAAAGGTAAGTAATTTATGTCTAGAAAAAAAACTCAACCTAAAAAAAACGTTACACCTGATCCAAAATTTAAATCTACTATAATTCCAAAATTAATTAATAATATAATGTACGATGGAAAAAGAGGCGTTGCTGCAAAGATTGTTTATGAAGCAATTGAAAAAATTAAAACAAAAACAAAAGACGAGCCAATTAATATTTTTAATGAAGCAATAAATAATATTAAACCGACTGTTGAAGTAAGATCTAGAAGAGTAGGTGGAGCGACATATCAAGTTCCAGTTGAGGTTAAAAGTAAAAGAGCTCAAGCTCTCGCAATAAGATGGCTAGTAGAATCTGCTAGAAAAAGAAAAGACAAACATATGTCTGATAAAATTTTCAATGAACTTTATGATGCCTATGAAAAAAAAGGTGCAGCAGTTAAAAAAAGAGAGGATGTCCATAAAATGGCTGAGTCAAACAAAGCGTTTGCTCACTTCAGATGGTAACTTAATATGGCAAGAACACACACATTAGATAGATATAGAAACATTGGTATCATGGCCCACATTGATGCTGGTAAAACTACTACGACTGAAAGAATTTTATATTATACGGGTAAAAGCCACAAGATTGGTGAAGTTCATGATGGCGCTGCAACAATGGATTGGATGGAGCAGGAACAAGAAAGAGGTATCACAATTACTTCAGCAGCCACAACTTGTTTCTGGCAAGATCATAGAATTAATATTATCGACACACCTGGTCACGTAGATTTCACTATTGAAGTTGAAAGATCTTTAAAAGTGTTAGATGGTGCTGTAGCTGTTTTTGATGGTGTTGCGGGTGTTGAGCCTCAATCTGAAACTGTATGGAGACAGGCAGATAAGTATAAAGTTCCAAGAATTTGTTTTGTTAATAAATTAGACAGAACTGGTGCAGATTTTTTTAGATGCGTAGATATGATTAGAGATAGACTTGGAGCAAAACCTCTAGTCTTACAAGTTCCTATTGGAATAGAAGCATCATTAACTGGTGTAGTAGATTTAGTAAAAATGAAAGCTCAAGTGTGGAAAGATGAAGCCTTAGGTGCTGAGTGGGAATACAAAGAAATTCCAGAAGACCTTAAAGAAATCTCTCAAAAATACAGAACTGAACTAGTTGAAATGGCTGTTGAGCAAGACGAAAAATTAATGGAAAATTATTTAAATGGTGAAGAAATAAAAGAAGAAGATTTAGTTAAATGTATCAGAAAAGGCACATTAAATTTTAGTTTTGTTCCTGTTATAACTGGATCTGCTTTTAAAAATAAAGGCGTTCAACCATTACTAGATGCAGTAATTAATTATTTGCCAAGTCCTATTGATATTGGTTCTATTAAAGGAACTAAATTAGGTGGCGAAGAAGAAGTAGAAATGAAATTTGAAGATAGCGCTCCTTTTTCTGCTTTAGCATTTAAAGTTGCTACTGATCCATTTGTAGGATCTCTTACATTTATAAGAATATATTCTGGTACAATAAAAACTGGAACTGCAGTTTTTAATTCCTCAAAAGAAAAAGAAGAAAGAGTTGGAAGAATGTTATTAATGCATGCAAACTCTAGAGAAGATATTAAAGAGGCAAATGCTGGTGATATTGTGGCCCTAGCTGGATTAAAGAATACAATCACTGGACATACTTTATGTGACAAAGACAATTCAGTATTATTAGAGCCTATGGAATTTCCTGAGCCTGTTATTGAAATTGCGGTTGAGCCTAAGACTAAGGCTGACCAAGAAAAAATGGGTGAAGCCCTAGGAAGATTAGCTAAAGAGGATCCATCTTTCAGAGTAACGTCAGACGAAGAATCTGGACAGACAATTATTAAAGGTATGGGTGAGTTACATTTAGATATTATTGTTGATCGAATGAAAAGGGAGTTTAAAGTTGAAGCAAATGTTGGTGCTCCACAAGTAGCTTATAGAGAAACAATTGAGAATGCTTCAGAAGTTGAATACACGCACAAAAAACAAAGTGGTGGTGCAGGACAGTTTGCAAAAGTTAAATTATTAGTAGAGCCTCAAGAGCCAGGCAAAGGTAGAGCTGTTGAAAGTAAAATTAAAGGTGGTGCAATTCCAAAAGAATTTATACCTGGTGTTGAAAAAGGAATAGAGACTGTTTCAGACAGTGGAATTTTAGCTGGTTTCCCGCTGATAGATTATAAAGTTACTATCTTAGATGGTTTACACCATGATGTTGACTCTAGTGTGCTGGCTTTTGAACTAGCTAGCAGATCATGCTTTAAAGAAGCTTGTACAAAAGGTGGATTAAAATTATTAGAGCCAGTAATGAGAGTAGAAGTTGTTACACCAGAGGATTATATGGGTGATGTTATTGGAGATCTAAATAGTAGAAGAGGCCAAATTAGTACTCAAGAACAAAGAGGAAATGCAACTGTAATTACAGCAATGGTGCCTTTAGCTAATATGTTTGGCTATATAAATAATTTAAGATCAATGTCTCAAGGTAGAGCTCAATATTCAATGTTCTTTGATCATTATTCAAAAGTACCTCAAAATGTTCAAGACGAAGTAACTAAAAAGATTGCAGGCTAATTATGGAAAAACAGAACATAAGAATTAAACTAAGAGCATATGACAATAAAATTTTAGATGCTTCTACAGAAGAAATTGTGAATACCGTAAAAAGAACTGGTGCGACCATAAAAGGTCCAATTCCTTTACCAACTAAAATCGAAAGATATACAGTTTTACGTTCACCGCATATTGATAAAAAAAGTAGAGAGCAATTTGAGACAAGAACTCATAAGAGATTAATAGATATAGTTGAACCAACACCACAAACTGTTGAAGCTCTAATGAAATTAGATCTAGCATCAGGTGTTGATGTGGAGATAAAAATTTAGTTATGAACGAAATAGCTTTAATTGGAAAAAAAATTGGTATGACAAGAGAGTTTTATAAAACTGGTCAACTAGTACCAGTTACAGTTTTAAAAATGGAAAAAGCTCGAGTTATTCAAGTCATTGAGGAAGATAAAAGAGGTTATAAAGCAGTTCAATTAGGTTATGGAAAAATTAAAAACTCGAAACTTACGAAGGCAATGAAGGGCTATTTTGCAAAAAAAAATACTGAAGCAAAAAAACTATTAAAGGAATTTAGAGTTGAAAACACAGAAACTTATAAAGAAGGAAACGAATTTGGTTTAGAAATTTTTAAAGATATTAAATTTGTTGATACTAGATCTAAAACTATCGGAAAAGGTTTTGCCGGAGCTATGAAAAGACATAACTTTGGAGGATTAAGAGCTACTCATGGTGTTTCTGTTTCACATAGATCACATGGTTCTACAGGTCAACGACAAGATCCAGGTAAAGTGTTTAAAGGAAAAAAAATGGCTGGTCATATGGGTGATAAACTAAGAACTATGCAAAATATCGAAATTATCAAAACAGATTTAGAAAATGAATTGTTATATTTAAAAGGATCAATACCTGGAGCAAAAAATACAGAAGTCCTAGTTAAAAAATCAGTTAAAAATATTAACAAATTAACAGTACAAGAAAAAATTAATGTAGCAGAAGAAGCAAAGAAAACACCAGATAAGAAGAAAAAATAATGAAACTTGATAAATTACATTTAGATGGAAAAAAAGACTCAATCGAAGTGCTCGATAAAATATTTTCTGCTAAGATAAATAAAAAATTAGTTAGTAGTGTTTTGTACAAAACAAACGCTAATTACAAAGGAAGACACGCAAAAACAAAACAACAAAACGAAGTTTCAGGACCAACGTCAAAAATTTATGCTCAAAAAGGTACTGGTGGAGCAAGACATGCCAGTAGAAAAGCTCCTATATTTGTCGGTGGTGGTATAGCTCATGGTCCTAAAGGTGAATTGTCTTACAAAAAAAGAAAATTAAATAAAAGTGAAAAAAAATTGAGTGTTGCTTCGTTAATCACTGAAAAAAATAAAAATAAAAATTTACTAGTATTTAGCGATTTTAATAATGAAATTAAAAAAACTAAAGAAATGCATTCAATAATTAAAAAATTTGAGATCACCAATTCATTAATTATTCTTGATAAAAACTCTAAAGATAAAATAGAAAAATCAGTAAGAAATATTCCAAATGTAAAAGTTACGGATGTAAATCATTTTAGCAGTTTTGATATTATAAAATTTAAAAAAGTTGTTTTCACAGAAAGCTCAATAAAAGAGCTAGAAAAGAGATACTCATAATGGATAAACTTCATTTATACGATAAAATTTTATCTCCACTTGTTACAGAGAAAACAACTAATCTTTCGGAACAAAATAAAGTTGTTTTTAAGGTTCCTGCTTCTGCTAACAAAAAGAATTTAAAAACAAACATTGAAAAAATTTTTAAAGTAAATGTAACTAAAATAAATATTATTAATAAACAAAACAGAACTAAATTAACTAGAGGTAAAAAAGTTAAAGTTTCTGGATTTAAAAAAGCAATTATCACTTTAAAAAAAGGTCAAAGTATTGACCTAACTACTGGAGTTTAAATTAATGGCATTAAAAACTTTTAAACCATATACAAAATCTACTAGGGGAACGATCTTAGTTGACAGAACTGGCTTATGGAAAGGTAAACCTTTCAAGTCTTTGGTTTCACCAAAAAATGCTATGAAGGGTAGAAATAATAATGGCCACATAACATCTATTAATAGAGCAGGTGGTCATAAAAAAATGTACAGACATGTAGACTTTTATAGAAAAAAGTTCGATATGCCTGCGACTGTAGAAAGAATTGAATATGATCCAAATAGATCATGTTACATTATGTTGGTAAAATTCCAGGATAATACACACGCATATTATCTTGCTCCACAAAAGATTAATGTTGGAGATACCGTTGAAAACGGAACTAAGAAAGAAATTAAAGTAGGGAATTGTATGCCTCTACAAGACATACCAGTTGGTATAAATATTCACAATGTAGAAATTCAGCCAGGTGGTGGTGGAAAAATTGCTAGATCAGCAGGTACATCTGTTACAATTAGTGGATTAGATGGTAATTATAGTTTGATTAAACTTGCATCAGGTGAAGTTAGAAAAATTGACTCTAGATCTTTTGCTACAATTGGAGTTTTAAGCAATCCAGACCAAAAAAATATTAAAATAGGTAAAGCTGGTAGATCAAGATGGTTAGGTAGAAGACCACACACTAGAGGTGTAGTTAAAAACCCAGTGGATCACCCACATGGAGGTGGTGAGGGTAAGACAGCGGGTGGTAGACATCCTGTTTCTCCAACTGGTCAATCTGCTAAAGGTTTAAAAACTAGAAATAATAAGAGAACAGATAAATTTATAGTTAGAAGAAGAAAGAAGAGAAAGGATTAGATAATGGCTAGATCAGTTTGGAAAGGACCGTTTGTTGAAGAGAGCTTGATGAATAAAGTTGATAAATACAAAGCAGATCCAAAAAAAATTCCAATTAAAACTTGGTCTAGAAAATCAACTATTATTCCAGATTTCGTTGGAGTTAGTTTTTTGATTTATAATGGAAAAAAATTTATTCCAATCACAGTTTCTGAGGATATGGTAGGTCATAAATTAGGAGAATTTGCACCAACTAGAACTTTTTTTGGTCATACACCTGCTGATAAAA
>Ga0181605_10003212_pt1 | contig 13680 bp, 5 predicted proteins | sample 041ome_11_FD_148676 | JGI IMG/M metagenome (GOLD analysis project Ga0181605, IMG submission 148676) | Coastal salt marsh microbial communities from the Groves Creek Marsh, Skidaway Island, Georgia - 041411US metaG (spades assembly) | ecosystem: Environmental > Aquatic > Marine > Intertidal zone...
TGAACTTCCTGAACTTCCTGAACTACCTGAACTACCTGAACTACCGGAACTACCGCTTGAACCAGGTGCACCCGCGTTTCCACTTGAACCCGAGGAACCCGAACTTCCTGAGATACCTGAACTTCCTGAACTACCCGAACTACCGCTCGAGCCACTGCTTCCTGAACTACCTGAACTACCTGAACTTCCTGAACTACCACTACTTCCTGAACTTCCCGATGAACCTGATGAACCACCTGCTCCACCTACACCATCATTACCAGAGGAACCACTTGAGCCTGATGAACCACTACTTCCTGAACTACCACTTGAGCCAGAACTTCCGCTTGAACCCGAAGAGCCACTTGAACCACTACTTCCTGAACTACCTGAGGAACCCGATGCTCCTCCAACACCATCGGTACCTGAAGAACCACTTGAACCGCTTGAACCCGATGAACCACTACTTCCACTTGAGCCCGATGAACCACTACTTCCACTTGAACCGCTTGAACCTGCAGCACCATCCGTACCCGAGGAACCACTTGAACCACTACTTCCACTTGAACCGCTTGAACCTGCAGCACCATCGATACCTGAGGAACCTGAGGAACCTGAAGAACCTGAGCTTCCTGAGGAACCTGAGCTACCGCTTGAACCTGAGCTACCACTTGAACCTGAGGAACCGGTCTCACCCGGTGCACCATCGGTACCTGAAGAACCTGAACTACCTGAAGAACCACTTGAGCCAGATGAACCCGATGAACCATCTAAACCATCTATACCAGATGAACCCGATGAACCGCTCGAACCCGATGAACCGCTTGACCCACTACTTCCGCTCGAACCCGATGAACCATCTAAACCATCATTTCCCGAAGAACCACTACTTCCTGAACTACCACTTGAACCCGAGGAACCAGATTCTCCTGAACTACCACTACTTCCTGAACTTCCTGAACTACCACTACTTCCTGAACTTCCACTTGAACCACTACTTCCTGATGAACCTGAACTACCACTTGAGCCTGAAGAACCGCCAGAACCACTTGAGCCTGAGGAACCACTACTCCCCGAACTTCCTGAACTACCACTACTTCCTGATGAACCTGAACTACCACTTGAGCCACTACTTCCCGATGAACCTGAAGTACCGGCTGTACCGGCTGCAGGTTCCCATTCTGAACCCGTCCATCTAAATATATTTGTATCAGATGAATTGTAATAAATTTCACCTACTTGTCCTGCACCAGGGTCTGAAGTATAAACAGGAATTTTAAGTGCATCTTTGATTCTTACTGAACCTGTAAATTCTTGTACATCCGTTGTTTCATCACCAAATATATTTGAACCCGATGAATAAATTACGGATGATGATATAAAAGTTGTAATAAGTTCAGTTGAGGTAATTGTACCTGCAACCGATAAATTATTACCTATTGTTAAATCATTAAGGATATCCGCAGAACCTGTTACTGTTAAATCGGTTCCTATTAACGCATATCCATCAATTTCTACACCACTCTTAAATTGTCCCGAACCTGTTACGATTAGGAATTCACCAATAGTTACACCTACATTTGTTCGTAAACCTTCGTTGGGAGAAATTATTGCCTCAGCAGAACCTGATTTTAATCTATCTAAATCACCTAATGCATCTGCAGGTACGTTAAATAACCCCCTACCATCACCACTAACAAAAGCACCAGATATTTCACCTGTTGCTAGAATATCACCTGTAAAAGATGCGGATACATTTACTTCAAATCCACTTGCCTCTGAAATTGAAGCAGTTGCAGTACCATCAAAGATTTTGTTTTGTGCATCTGCGGTTAATGCTTCTGGTGGAATGTTGAATAATTCTGAACCATCACCAATATAAGAACCACTAAATGTAGAACCTGTAAAAGATGTTGCAGAAATATTATCCTGAACATTTAATGAGGTATTAATATCAACCGAAGAAGTTGATATAGTTGCTTGCTCTACACCTTGTACATCAACCGAGAGCAAACTCTGGCTAACCTGATTTATACCATTTGGGTTCTTACCTTCGTACTTCATTAACCTCTATTTATGAAATTTCCAATACTGATACGACAACATCTACTGAATTATCTATGTTGGATGTAACTGTTATAGAATCTCCCGATTCTAAAACTACTTTTTGTTCACCACCTACTAATACAGCGGATGAACCATTGGGAATCACTGCTCCCTTAACTAAATATTTAGTAACTCCAGCAGAACTGTCTGTAACTTGTACGTCTACATAAATATTTTGAGATACAATATTCGCAACGTTTACACCGATTACGGTTGTTGCAGTTGAACCAGGAGTTGTATAAACCGATAATCCACCTGTTCCTGCTGGTCCTTTAATACTATTTTTAAATACGTTTGCCATATCCTTATCCTAATGCTATTGAGAATGCAAGTGCTGAATCTAATACATCTACACCATCGACTGTAAAACTGTTTCCTTCCGTTATATTTACTGAACCCGAAACTTCAATAGAACCACTATTAATGATATTAGTACCACCATCTACATTTTCACTACCTGCAGTTAAAGTTTGTTTTACTATTAAATCATTAAATTCTGCTTCTACTACCGTAATCTCACCAACAAATGAACCACTCAATGAACCAGTGAAGGAACCTGTGAATGAACCACTTAAATCCGCGTATGCCGAAGGTGCTTGGGTAATCGAACCAGAAAAACTTGGGCCGTCTATTCTCATCTATATAATACCTTTTGTTTGATATAAATATTAAATAAATATCTTTTGTTATTCTGGTTTGGTTGGCCAGGTGATATTATATGGATTTTCTTGAGTTGTAATATCTCTTAAAGATTGTCTATAAGTTTGCCATTCAGTTAATTTTGAACCTGTAATAGGTGAATCTTGAAATTGTGTCCAATCTGAATCGGATAATAATACATCTCTACTTTCTCGTATTTCAGACCACTTTATTTCTTTTCGTGTGTTAAGTGTAGTTTCATCTGCATCAGAAATTTGGTATGTTTGTACATATACCGAACCAGAAAGAGTGGGAGTTACTTCTAATACGTCTTTAGTATAATCATCATCATATCCACTATCTTTCAACTCAACTTTATATACACTAAAAGTTTCCAACAACGAATCACTAACATTCGTTGGAAAACTTATGTTTTTGTTTTCCATTTTTAGTTGTTGAACTGAATAAGGATAAATTATATTTGAACCTGAAACTTTTAAGTACATATTTTTTTATTTAAATGTTGTTGGTATTGATGCAAAATTAGTTAAACCTGTACAAAATGCAAAACAATCAGTACCAACAGGAGTTGGAGTTCTTTGCCAGATTTCATCACCATTTGAATCTTGTGGAGTTGAGCCACCCATTTGATTAGCAGTTGTTGCCATATTAAAGGCATCTCTAAACGTAGTTACTGCTTGATTATTTGTAAAGAAATTTGATGGTATTGAGGTTATACTACGACAGTTTCTAAATACTGATGAAAAGTTTACTACTGCAGTATTATTATCAAACAATCCCGAAGGAATTGTTGTTAAGTTTATACATGCGTTAAAGGTACCTGAAAATGATGTAACTTGGGTGTTATTATCAAATAATCCCGATGGGATTCCACTATTATTTCCTGGTGTAGTTAATCCTGTACAAAATACAAAAGTATCATTAAAACTTGTTGCATTAGATGCATAATCAAATATCCCCACGGGAATATAACTTATACCCGTTTGTCTAAATGTAGAATTAAATCTCAAAACGGTATTTAATCCTTCATTCAGGGTTGCGTTACCCGAACCATCGTTTGGTAATGTAGTTAAATTATTACAACCATAAAAATCAATTTGCTCTATTCCAACCTGTCCCCAATCATCAACGGAAACATATAGTGTCTTATAAGATGAATTATTGTTTACATTAAATCCTGGTAGATATCCTGAAATAGTTATTTGATAGGTACCCGTTGATGTGTATGTATGAAATCTACTTGCACTTAATGTACTTGTGATTGTAGCAGCACCACTACTATCACCCCAATCTACGGCAATGTTTGGTTCCCTACCTCCCGGTGAGGTTAGTGGCAACTCATAAATTGTATTTGCCGAAGTTATATTTAATGTAAATTTAAATGGTCTCACTTCTCCACCTGTTGCTGATAATAATCTTCTAAAAATACCCATAACATATTAACTAACGTTTGATGCACTTAAGAATCCATAATAAGTACTTCCCCCATCATAAGTATAGAATACCAAAATATCTTTACCACTTGTAGTTAAAGTTGGTGCTGCTCCATTTGCCCACTCGATATTACCATTCCACGTTACAGTTGCACCACTTCCACCATCTTCTAATACTAAGGTAAATCCAACTGCTCTTGGTCCTGTTGGAGGGTTTATGAAACTAATACTAATATTACCAGTTCTATTAATTCTAAAGTTGTTACCTTGTGATAAATCAACATCGGTACTACCTACACTGTTTCCAATATTATCGTAGTTTTCATGGAATCTTGTAGAGAATGTAACATCACTTACATCCAAATCACCTGTTACTGTTAATTTAGAACCATCAAATGATAAGTTTGATTCTACTACTCCTTGAGCACCTGCGTTATCATAGGTAATTACACCATTATCAGTTGTACCTGATAAATTAAGGAATCCACTCGAACCTGAGGAACCACTACTTCCAGAAGAGCCACTTGAGCCACTTGAACCCGAACTACCCGCGGTACCTGTTGAACCACTTGAACCACTCGAGCCAAATAGAGTACCATCTAAACCTGAGGAACCTGAAGAACCTGAAGAACCGCTAGTACCAACTACACCATCTGCACCTGAAGAACCAGAAGTACCTGAACTACCTGAAGAACCAAATAAAGTACCATCTAAACCTGATGAACCGCTTGAACCAGCAGAACCATTCGTTCCACTAATTCCCGATGAACCACTACTTCCCGAAGAACCATTGGTACCTGAAATACCGCTTGAACCTGAACTACCAAAGAAAGTACCATCTAAACCTGATGAACCGCTTGAACCATTGGTACCATCTCTACCCGATATTCCCGAAGAACCTGAAGAACCATTGGTACCCGAAATACCACTCGAACCTGAACTACCAAAGAATGTACCATCTACACCACTTGAACCACTCTGTCCTGAAGTTCCTGATGAACCAGAAATACCACTACTACCCGAAGAGCCATTGGTACCTGAAATACCGCTCGAACCACTACTTCCAAAGAATGTACCATCTCTACCATCAGTTCCCGAAGCACCACTTGTACCAGATGAACCCGAACTACCATTTGTTCCCGTAGAACCTGAACTACCCGCGGTACCAGTTGTTCCGCTTGAACCACTACTTCCAAAGAAAGTACCATCTACACCTGAGGTACCTGAACTACCTGATGAACCCGAGCTACCATTTGCACCTGAAGTACCACTCGAACCACTTGTTCCACTTGAACCAGAGGAACCACTTGAGCCAAATAGAGTACCATCTCTACCTGAAGTTCCCGAAGAACCTGATGAACCATTTGTACCAGTTGAACCGCTTGAACCACTTGTTCCGCTTGAACCGCTTGAACCAAAGAAAGCACCATCTCTACCCGATGTACCCGAGCTTCCCGAAGAACCTTGACCACTTGTACCACTTGAACCACTTGAACCATTGGTACCCGATAGACCACTTGAACCACTTGAACCAAATAAAGTACCATCTCTACCTGATGAACCTGATGTTCCTGAAATACCACTCGTTCCACTTGAGCCAGAAGAACCCGAGGTTCCTGTTGTTCCACTACTTCCGAATAATGTACCATCTCTACCCGAAGAGCCCGAAGTACCCGATGAACCTAATCCGCTCGTACCACTTGAACCTGCAGAACCTGATGTACCCGAAGAACCGCTACTTCCAAAGAAAGTACCATCTACACCACTTGAACCACTTGTTCCCGATACACCGCTTGAGCCGCTTGTACCACGTAAACCTGAGCTTCCTGAAGTACCAGCAGAACCACTCGAACCGCTACTTCCAAAGAATGTACCATCTATACCACTTGAACCACTTGTTCCTGAGGAACCACTTGAACCTGCGGTTCCTGATTGTCCACTACTACCCGAGGTTCCACTTGAACCACTACTTCCGAAGAAAGTACCGTCTAAACCACTTGTACCACTCGAGCCACTTGTACCACTCGAACCTGCAGTTCCTGATTGTCCAGCACTTCCGCTGGTTCCACTTGAACCACTCGAACCTGAACTACCAAAGAATGTACCATCTACACCACTTGAACCACTTGTTCCCGATGAACCACTTGTTCCCGAAGAACCGCTTAAACCGCTTGTTCCACTTGAACCACTCGAACCAAAGAATGTACCATCTACACCACTTGAACCGCTTGTTCCCGTTGTACCACTACTTCCCGAACTACCATTTGTTCCTGTTAAACCTGAGCTTCCTGAGGTTCCCGAAGAACCCGAAGACCCTTCTGCAGAAGTTCCTGATGAACCTGCAGAACCACTTGTACCACTTGAGCCCGAAGAACCATCTTCACCTGAAGTTCCCGAAGAACCTGAAGACCCTTCAGCCGAAGTACCCGAACTACCAGCAGAACCTGTTGAACCACTTGTTCCACTACTTCCTGAACTACCGCTTGAGCCTGAAGTACCATCCTCACCACTTGAACCACTTGTTCCTGCAGAACCCGTTGTTCCTGAACTACCTGAACTACCATCCGTTCCCGTTGAACCGCTACTTCCTGAGCTTCCCGAAGACCCATCCGAGCCCGAAGTACCCGATGAACCACTTGAACCAGCAGAACCTGTTGTACCGCTACTTCCTGTTGTACCACTTGAGCCTGAAGAACCTGAACTTCCCGAACTACCACTTGTTCCGCTTGAACCAGCAGAACCAGATGAACCACTCGTACCCGATGAGCCAGTTGTTCCACTCGAACCCGATGAACCTGATGTTCCTGAGCTTCCACTTGTACCACTTGAGCCAGAAGAGCCTGATGTTCCCGCGGAGCCAGTTGAACCACTTGAACCACTAGTACCCGAACTTCCTGAGCTTCCACTTGTTCCACTTGAACCCGAAGAACCATCTTCACCCGATGTACCTGATGTACCTGATGTACCGCTCGAACCGCTTGAACCGTCTGAACCGCTTGAACCTGAAGTACCTGCAGTACCAGATGAACCTTGTCCACCACTTGTACCACTACTTCCACTCGTACCTGAACTTCCTGAACTTCCTGAAGAACCTGAAGAACCCGCAGAACCACTCGAACCTTCGGCTCCCGATGTACCAGAACTACCAGCAGAACCTGTTGAACCACTTGTTCCACTTGAGCCAGAGCTTCCTGAAGAACCTGAGCTTCCCGATGAACCCGAAGAACCTGAGCTTCCTGAACTACCAGCAGAACCTGTTGTACCTGAACTACCGCTTGAACCACTACTTCCTGAACTACCGCTTGAACCACTACTTCCTGAAGACCCTGATGAACCACTACTTCCTGAACTTCCACTTGAGCCAGATGAACCACTACTTCCCGAGCTCCCTGAACTTCCACTTGAACCTGAACTTCCTGATGAGCCTGAAGAACCTGAACTTCCTGATGAACCCGATGAACCTGAGCTTCCTGAACTACCTGAGCTTCCCGAACTACCTGATGTTCCCGATGAACCACTACTTCCTGAACTTCCACTTGAACCACTACTTCCCGAAGTACCGCTCGAACCAGATGTTCCTGATGAACCTGCAGAACCTGTTGTACCACTTGTACCCGAACTTCCGCTCGAACCAGAACTACCACTTGAACCACTACTTCCACTTGAACCACTTGTTCCTGAGGAACCACTTGAACCACTTGTTCCTGAGGAACCACTTGAGCCAGATGTACCTGAAGAACCACTACTTCCGCTTGAACCGCTACTTCCTGAGGTTCCTGATGTTCCGCTACTTCCTGAGGTTCCTGATGTTCCACTTGAACCAGATGTACCCGAAGAACCACTTGTACCTGAACTACCCGAACTACCACTTGAACCAGCAGAACCTGTTGTACCACTTGTACCACTTGTACCTGAACTACCCGAACTACCACTTGTTCCACTTGAACCCGATGTTCCTGATGTACCTGAACTACCTGAGCTTCCACTTGTACCACTTGAACCACTACTTCCTGATGAACCTGAAGTACCAGATGAACCCGATGATGCTACAAAACTAAAGTTTCTTTGTTGTATTTCGTTAGTAATTGAATCAATTACAAGAATTCTTGTTGCAGAACCACTTGGAATTCCTTGAAGTGTTACACTACCGCTTACACTCAAACTTCCTGTTAATTCTAAACTACCTGTCAATCCAGCAGAACCTGTGAATGGGAATCCTGTACCACTTCCTCCACCACCTTCACCTGCATTAAGTGCATATGAAGCAGTTTCTGCATAAGATGCTGATAAAACAGTCATTGAGGCTGTTTGGTCATTTCTTACATAATCTTCAGCAGATACCGCGTTGATTGCATAAGATGCCGATACTGCGTAAGATGCTGATAAAACAGTCATTGATGATGTTTGGTCAGTTCTTACAAAATTTGAAGTATCAACATCTGCTGCATTAAGTGCAAATGATGCAGTTAAAGCATATGATGAAGAAAGAACAGTCATTGATGATGTTTGACTATTCTTAATATACTGGTCTAAGTTACCAATTTCAGCAAGTGATTCGGAACTAAATCCTAATAGGTTTGATGCAGTATTTGCGTTTTCTGCAAAGAATGCGTAAGATGATGAAAGTACAGTTCCAATTACATTATCACCTTCTACAAATCCTGATAATCTACCACCTGTACCAATTACTGCTTGTCCACTTGTCAATCCACTAAATGTTACTCTAACGGATGAACTATCAATCGACTCAATTGCTTGTGGAATAATCATTCCATTTGAACCCGTTTCATAAATTTGAACAATTGGGTAATCAAGAGAGAAATTGTGTTGGAAAGTTACTTGAGTTACATCAGAAAATGGGAATATTGCAGTATCACCAAATTGAGTTACAGGTCTAAATTTATTTGCATCAGCGTCAAATACTAAGATATCTAAATCTTCAGGTACATCAATACCAGTATTTTCACCCTGATAAGGTCCTACAAAAGAAGATGTCATTCTTGGTGTGAAAATTTCTTCTCTAGCATGAATTTTAGATGCACTTATATCATTTTGGAAATCAACAAATCCATAGAATGTTGAACCACTCTCAACCGAAGTTACTACAAACCCATCTTTAGGATTAGTAGATGCGGTTACACTACCACTAAGAATTCTACTTTGGTCTAATCCTACAATTGCATCTGCAGGAATATTAAATAATCCCTCACCACTACCACTAAAGAATCCACTACCAGATGGAATTTCTACGTTTCCAAAGAAGGTTGAACCACTATCAATTGATGTTACTACAAATCCATCAAATTGGTCAACCGATGCAGTTACGGAACCAGAAGTAATTTGTGTTAAGTTAAGGTCTACTAAAGATTCCGCAGGGATATTGAATAATCCACCACCATCACCTGTAAATAATGTACCACTAATAGGAACATTGGCAACAAATCCCTTATTAGGAGAAACTATTGCAACTGCAGAACCGGAGTTAATTCTATCCAATTCTAAATCTTCAAGTGCATCAAGTGGAATGTTAAATAAGCCCGAACCATCACCACGATAAAGTGATGATGAAATAGAACCTGAAATATAAACCGAACCACTAAACTCAGAAGTAACTGGTCCTCCTACATTATCAAATACTCTAAAGTATCCATCTTCAGAAACTGATGCTGATACTGAACCTGTAAAGATTTTTGATGAATCAATTGCTAAGTTAGCAATATCAATATTTGTAATTCCACTACCATCACCAGTAATAATACCACCAACAGTTAGGGATTCTGATATGTTCATCGAACCACTAAATGATGAATCTACACTAGCGGTAATACCACTATCAAATACTTTAAATTCACCATCAGGTGAAACTGATGCAGTCACCGAACCTGTTGCAATACGTTCAGTATCAAATGCTAAATTAGCAATTGAAATATTTGTTAATCCCGAACCATCACCTACATATCTACCACCACCACCTACTGTGATTGACCCCGAAGTTACAATTGAACCTGTGAATTCGGAACCACTAATTGGTGCGGTTACTACAAAGGTATCACCACTTGCCACCGATGCAGTTGCAGAACCACTTGCTATAAGAGGTGCAGCTGCTGCTTGTACATTTTGAAGGAATCTACCATCACCATAATAAATACCTTCGAAAGAACCACTAAATGAACCACTAAGTTCTAAATCATCGTTTCTATTTTCCCATCGTTGAGATTCGGAAACATAAACTAAAATATCGTTGTTTGATGCAGAAACAAGTTGTACATCGTGTAATCCACCTAAGGTACTACCTAAATGAGGTCTTACTAAAAGAGTAAGTTTATCACCAGTTACACGAGTAATTGCTGCAATTGAAGTCTTGAGATTTGGTGCTTCAGGTTTAACTGGTGTTAAACCACCTGATACTGCTGGGTCAGGATAAAGAAGCATACCTTCTGACCAAACTGTTGCAGGTTCTTTTACTCGATTTGCTTCTAAAGTTGGAATATTTAATTCTCTTACATATCCAAACCAAGTTGCAAATCCTTGTTCGTTATTTACAATATCTTGGGTAAGAACACCAACAATTAAATCCTCAGGATATGTACCATCAGTAATTGCTCTAACTACTCTCAATCTATTACCTTGAGCAGGTTGTAATGGGTCTACCATTACAAGTGTACCATTCACTAAATCCGAACCTTCTTTGTTTACCACATATGGGTAATACAATTCTTGTCCAATTTGTAGTGATGCAGAACCACCACCCATTCCTAAATCAAGGGTACCATCTGCTTCGTTCCACTTTAATCTACCAGGAACTGATGCATATGTGTTTTCACCGATAACAAAATCAACAACTGATGAAGTTAAAAATGATGAAGTGATTGAGGTTGCAATTAGTTTTTCAGTAGTTATACTTTCACTAACTTCTAAACTTGCACTAATAACTACATTATCAAAGAATGATGATGAAGTATTTACTTCCAATCCACCCGTTACATATAAATCACCTTCAATGGATGCCGAGGTGTTTACCTTAAATCCGTACTCAGGGTCAGTTGATGCAGTTACACTACCACTTGCAATAAATGATAATTCGGTTATATCTTCTGCAAGTGCAGAAAGAGGAATATCAAATAAATCTCTACCACTACCACTAAATGAACCACTAAATTCATCTGCTCTTATAATCGGAACATCAATAGTTTCAGTTACATCTAATGCTCCACTTATGATGGTCTGACCATTAATTCTATTTGGTATCTCATCTTCATACAATGTAGTTACAAGTGAGATACTATTACCCATAGATGAGTGAACACTACAATTGTAATAAATGGTAGTATTACTTCCCGTTGGAGTAAATGTGAACGAACCACTATCAGTACCATTAAATCCAACAAACTGAGAACCCGTTAATGCATTTGCGATATCAGTTCCACTCTGTCCCTTTATGTAGAACGGATGTCCACTCGCATTTATATTGAATGTATAAGTTACATCCTTTACAAGAGTTAGTTCTGGGTCATTACCCGTTGAACCTCCTGAGAAAGTATAATTACTCGAATCAAGTGCAGTTATATTAAATGTAGTATTGATAGATGCAGTTGGAATTATATCTCGCGAAGAAGATACAATTAAACTACCACTAATAGTTACACTATCTTCAAATCTACCCGTGGAATTAACTTCAAATCCTCTATTTGGGTCAACTGATGCAGTTACAGAACCTGTTGCGATTCTGAATGCTTCTTCAGTAATTGCAGAAAGAGGAATATCAAATAATCCAGCACCACTACCACTAAATACTGAAGCAGATAATTCACTATCTACAACTAATTTACCCTGAATTGAACCTGAAGTATTTACTACGAAACCATCAACAGGTGAAACTGATGCGGTTACACTACCACTCGAAATTCTATTAATTTCAAAGGAAAGTGCTGATTCGGGGATATCAAATAAATCTCTACCACTACCACTAAATACACTTCCTGTGAGAAGTTTTACATCTCCTTCAAAGAGAGAACCACTCTCTATTGAAGTTACAATAAATTGATTATTTTCGGTTGATGCGGTAACTGCTCCACTTGCAATTAATACGGCATCTTCTGAAAGTGCTGATTGTGGGATATTAAATAATCCAGCACCATCTCCAACAAATCCACTTGAGGTGATAAATCCACTTGCAGTTACATTACCATAAATGTTAGTATCACCAAATAGGGTTTGAGTATCACTTCCACTATTATCACCAAGTACGTTTGAACCCGTTGAGATGATAGTAGAAGATGAAATGAATTCAGTAAAGATTTCAGTTGCAGTAATTCTACCACCAACAAATAAATCATTATCTACCGTTAAATCTCCCTGAATCGAACCTGATGTATTAACTACAAATCCTAAGTTAGGGGAAACCGATGCGGTTGCAGAACCACTTGTAATTCTATTAATTTCAAATGATAATGCAGATTCGGGGATATTAAATAATCCCTCACCACTACCACTAAAGAATCCACTTCCCGAAGGAATTTCTATGTTTCCACTTGCGATTAAAGAACCGCTAAATTCAGAAGTTATTGAACCAGTTCCCTCTACTCTGAAGAATCCATCAGCAGAAACTGATGCAGTTACTGAACCTGTTGTGATTAAGTTTGAGATAAGTGCATCTTCTACAAGTGCAGAACGTGGAATATCGAATAAATCTCTACCACTACCGCTAAATACACTTCCACTTACTAACTTAACATCGCCATCGAATAGTGAACCACTCTCAGTTGAGATTACAGTAAATTGATTATCTTCAGTTGATGCGGTAACTGCTCCACTTGCAATTAATACAGAATCTTCTGCCAATGCTGATTGAGGAATATCAAATAAATCTCTACCACTACCTGAGAATACTGAACCACTTTGTAGTTTAACATCACCTTCAAATGTAGAACCACTATCAGGTGAAGTTACTATAAATCCTTGATTAGGAGCAACTGATGCAGTTACACTACCACTAGCAATTTTATTAATTTCAAATGCAAGTGCGGATTCAGGAATATCAAATAAATCTCTACCCGAACCACTAAATACACTTCCACTATCTAATTTTACATCACCAATAAATAAAGAACCACTATCTACTGAAGTTATGATAAATTGATTATCTGCGGTTGATGCAGTTACACTACCACTTGCAATCAATATTGCTTCACGAGTTACAAGTGCTTCAATTGCTGTTTGAGCATCATCTGATAATGCAGAGAATGGAATATTAAATAAATTCTCACCACTACCCGAGTAGAATGAACCAGAGGATAAAAATATTGAACCACTAAAGATTGAACCACTTGCTTCAGATATTACTACAAATCCTTTTTCATCAGATACTGATGCAGTCACACTACCACTTGCTAAAATTCCAGCTTCAACGGATAGTAGTGATTCGATAGATGCTTGTGCATCATCTGAAAGTGCTGAGAAAGGTATATCAAATAATTTTTCACCACTACCACTAAATACACTT
>Ga0181605_10003227_pt1 | contig 13648 bp, 10 predicted proteins | sample 041ome_11_FD_148676 | JGI IMG/M metagenome (GOLD analysis project Ga0181605, IMG submission 148676) | Coastal salt marsh microbial communities from the Groves Creek Marsh, Skidaway Island, Georgia - 041411US metaG (spades assembly) | ecosystem: Environmental > Aquatic > Marine > Intertidal zone...
GTCGGCTTGGGCATTGGCGCAGGCTTGGCAAACGCCATCCGTGAAGCAGACGTTTTGTTGGTCATCGGCGCCCGAATGGGTGAAGCCAGTAGCGGTGGCTACAGCCTGATCCCGGTGGGCAGCCAACGGCAAGGCCTGATTCACGTGCATGCCGACCCTGAAGAACTCAACCGCGTGTACACCCCAGAGCTGGCGCTTTGCGCCGGTATGCCCGCCATCGCATCGGCCATGGCTGGTGCAGCTTCTCCTACAGCCTGCAATTGGCGCGACTGGACTGACCGCATAACGAATGCCTTCCGCACACACAGCGATGCAGAAGCGGCGCGCCGTCCGATGCCGGGCAATGTTGACATGTTCAGCGTCATACAAACGGTTTCGCGCACGTTACCTGCCAACGTGATTTGCACCAATGGCGCCGGTAACTTTGCGACGTGGTTACACCGTTTCCACAAGCTTCCGGGGTTTGACAGCGGCCAACGCTACCAACTAGCGCCCACCAACGGATCAATGGGGTATGGCGTACCCGCAGGCGTTGCGGCAGCGATTGCGTCGGGTCGCCCCGTATTCACGATAGCAGGTGATGGTGACTTTTTGATGAACGGCCAAGAGCTGGCCACCGCAAGCGCCGAGGGCGTCAAAACAGTTGTTCTGCTTCTGAACAATGGGATGTACGGCACGATACGCATGCACCAAGAACGTGAATTTCCGGGACGGGTATCGGGTTCCGGACTGCGTAACCCCGACTTTTGTTTGCTCGCGCAAGGCTATGGCTACCACGCCGAGCGGGTCACACACACCGCAGACTTTGAAGCAGCCTGGACGCGCGCTTGGGCACACCCCGGCGGCGCATTGATCGATCTGGTCCTCGACCCTGAAGTCATCACGCCGCGCTCAACACTGGCCGAAATTCGTGAGGCGAGCCGCGGTAAAGCCTAGGCTGACGGCATCAAGCGCCGCACCATGAAATCGCAGGCGGTGAGCAAGTGGGTGGTGGCGAGCCTTTCGGCGGCTTCGCCATCGCGGCGCTCAATGGCCTCCCATATCTCAGTGTGCTGCGCCCAGATGTCACGGGGCTCTTCGTCCTTCAACAACACCTCACTCATCACGCGCATGGTGTAGGTCAGGTGCGTGGCCATGGTGGCCTCGACCAGCTGGTTGCCACTGACTTTGTAAATCAGTTCGTGGAACTTGATGTCCGACGCAATCATCTGGGTCACATGGCCTGCGGCAACGCCTTTGCGTCCCGCATCCAGAAGCGCATGGCCCTGCGCAATTTGGGCATCCGTGACCAAGTTGGCGGCACGCCGACAAGCCATCCCCTCAATGGCCGCGCGGATGTCATACACATCGCGCACATGCTTGGGGTTCAGGTGCGCCACCACCACGCCGCGGCCGACAGCTTCTTCGAACAAACCTTGGTTACGCAGCAGCAAAAACGCCTGTTGTACCGGCTGTCGCGAGACACCCAGCGCTTGGGCGATTTGCTCTTGTATGACGCGTTCACCCGGCTTGATACGCCCCGACAAGACCTCCTCCAGCAAGGCCTCTTTAACCTGGTCGACGAGATTGGGTTGGGGGGCGATCGTTTTCATATGCGGCAAGTCTAGCGCAGTGCACGCATCAAGCCGCGTAGCGTTCCCGAAGAACGCGGTGGAGTAATTTGCCGGTTGGGTTACGAGGCATTTCGTGGTCTTGAATAAGCGTCACCTGCTTGGGACACTTGTAACCCGCCAAGCGCTCACGGCACCATGCAACCAAGCCGCGCGAATCCACGCCTGTCTCGTCATGCAGCACGACAAACGCATGCACGGCTTCACCCCATTTCTCATCGGGAATCCCAATGACCGCAACGTCTTTCACAACCGGGTGCGTCCCCAAGACCCCCTCCACTTCCGAGGGATAGACGTTCTCACCGCCCGAGATGATCATGTTGCTTTTTCGATCGACCAGGTGGATAAAACCGTTTGAATCACGGTAACCGAGGTCACCAACGGAACACCAATTCCCAGCGTAGGCAGCTTGCGTTTTCTCCTCGTTTTTCCAGTAGCCATCGAATGAATACGCGGTCCGAGAGAACAGTTCGCCGACCTCGCCATCCGGCACATCCTGTCCATCGGCATCCAAAAATCGGATCGGGCCCGACATCGCCCACTCGCGACCCACCGAGCCCAGTTGCGTCAACTGCTCGTGGGGTCGCAGCAACGTGACCCAGCCCGCTTCGGTCGAGCCATACAACTCGTACAGTCGGCCATTTTTGAAGAAGTCCAGAATCGCCAGCTTGGTGTCTTTACGCGCGGGCGCCGAGGAGATCATCAACCGCCCAACGGCCGACACGTCGTGCTGCGCTTTCACCGCCTCGGGCAAGCCGAGCATCATGATGAAGTGGGTGGGGACCAGCGATGTGAACGTAATGCGTTCTCGCGCCAACGTGCGCAGCAGTTTCTCTGGCTCAAAGTGCTGACTGTCATCGATCACGCAAGTCGCGCCCAAGTGCGCAAAGGTGTGGCTGAAGTAAAGTGAATTGGCATGGCACATGGGCATCACCAACAGCGCGATATCTTGATGGGTAAAGCCCATTTCCAAAGCCGTGGCCATGGCAATCAAGGTGCTGCCCTCATGGCTGCGAATCACGCCTTTCGGTTTACCGGTGGTCCCTGAGGTGTACATGAGGGCACTGGTATCCGATGGCAGCACCGTCACCGGCACGGACTGCTGCGAGGCAGTTTCAATCAACTGTTCGTAGTCTTGCCAGCCATCGAGGGGTTCCGTTCCCATGCTGATTCGCACCAAGTCTGGCGCGACACCTGGCGCAGCGACGCGGTCGGTTAACGCCGTCTGCGCGATCACGCAACGTGCCTCGGCGTCGCCGAGGATATAGGCGACCTCTGGTGCAGTCAGCCGGAAATTGATGGGGACCACCACCAAACCAGCGCGCGCCATTGCGGCATAAATTTCCATCCACTCGGCGCAATTGAAAGCCAACACCGCGACCCGGTCCCCCTTGCGCAGCCCCAACGCCAATAGACCATTTGCCAACCGCGACGCGCGGTTGTTCCAAGCGCTGAAGCTCATTTCACGGCGGGAGTCCCGCACACCAATGGCATCAGGTTTCAGGCGTGCATGACTGGCTAAGACATCGGACAGGGTGAGCAGGCGGTTCATTTTTTCCTCGGTTGCGAACATTGGTTGGTTTTGATATATTGAATTCTGAATTCAGAACTCAAAAAGGTCAAGAACCCATGAGCAACCCAGCCGTCCTCCCCAATTCAGTCGCTGCCGTCATCGCGAAATACCTCAAATCCCAGGGGGTGAGCCGCGTTTTTGCCCTGTGCGGCGGACACATCATGCCCGTCTGGATGTCCCTCGATGCCCTCGGTATCCCCATCGTCGATGTCCGCGATGAACGCGCTGCCGTCTACATGGCCCATGCCCACAGCGAGCTCACGGGTGAGTTGGGGGTGGCATTGGTCACCGCAGGCCCGGGTGTGACCAACGCGATGACGGGCATTGCCAATGCGCACGTGAGCCGGGCCAGCGTGTTGGTGCTCTCGGGCACCCCCCCGCAGCAGCAAGAAAACCGCGGCGCGCTGCAAGACATGGCGCACATTGACTTCGTCAAACCCCTCACCCGTTATGCGCGCACGGTGAGAGACCCTGATTTGGTGCTTCAAGAACTGGATGAAGCCAGCGCCAGAGCGCTCGGGCACGGCACGGAACCAGGCCCCGTCTTTTTGGATTTCCCGGTCGATACGCAACGCGCCATACCCAGCCCCGCGGTGCAATTACCCGAGCGCTTTCAACGCCGGGCATCGCCCACGCTGTATCCCGCACCCCACGATATCCAGCAGGTGGTCGACCTGCTATGGGCCGCCAAACGCCCCTTGGTCATCACCGGTCGCGGTGCGCGCCAGGCATCGGCGCCGCTCATCAAACTGCTGGACCGTTTGGGTGCCGCCTACCTCGACACCGGTGAAAGCCGTGGGTTGGTACCCGATAGCCACCCCTCCGTGGTCGCCGCCATGCGCGGCGCCGTGATGGGACAAGTGGATTTAGTTTTGGTCCTGGGTCGTAAATTGGACTTCCAATTGGCCTACGGCTCGCCCGCCGTGTTTGGCGATGCCAAGTGGGTGCGAATCGCCCCCTACCCGTCCGAACTGCGGGATAACCGTCGCGGTGCAGTCGAGGTTCTGAGTAGCGTGGAGACGGCATTGGAGGCCATCCTCGATGCAGCGGGAGACCGCCAAAGCGCGGCCGATGCACAGTGGCTTCAAGGGTTACGAACCGAGCACACCATGCGCGCTGACAAATACCAGCGAACCATGCGCGACGCGCCGACGGGTCAAGATGGTTTGATGCATCCCAACCAAGTATTGGGGGCCCTGCGGGAGGCAATCGGCGAGGACAGCGTCGTGGTGGCCGACGGCGGTGACTTCCTGAGCTTCGCACGCGTCGGCCTACCCGCATCGACCTATTTAGACCCGGGCCCACTGGGATGCATTGGCGTGGGCACCCCCTTTGGCATCGCCGCCAGCTTGGCATGCCCCGACAAAACAGTCGTGGTTGCAACGGGTGACGGCGCGTTTGGCTTCAATGCAATGGAGATCGACACCGCCGTTCGACACCAAGCCCCGTTACTGATTGTTGTCGCGAACAATGGCTCTTGGGCCATTGAGGTACGCGATCAACAAGAGACGCATGGGCGTGTGGTCGGCACGCGTTTACAGTTTGCAGACCATGCCGCCATGGCGCGCGCGTTCGGTCTGCATGCGCAGCGTGTCGAAAAAGCCGAGGACCTACCTGCAGCCATTCAAACAGCCCTGCAAAACCGCCCTGCTTTACTGGATGTTTTGGTGACGCCGGAGGCCGTATCGTCGGATGCAAAATCGGGGCTCGCGTGGGTGCCCGACTTACAAGCCCTAGAGGCTTGGGACAAGGCCGAGGCCAAGTGGCGCGGTTAGTGCGTTTGGAAAAAGGCCACCATCTCTTCGAGCAGGGCCTCCGGGCTCTCCTCGGCGATGTAATGCCCGCAATCCAGCGAGCGCCCCGACACATCGGTCGCCACTGACTGCCACAGGGGTAGCACGTCAAAGCACCGTCCCACCGCGCCCTGCGAACCCCATAAAACCCGCAAAGGCGCGCGAATGCTGTTTCCTGCCAATCGATCTGCGCGGTCATGCACCAGGTCAGTGGTAGCGGAGGCACGGTAGTCTTCACAGATAGCAGTTGCGGTACCCGGTAGCGCGATGCAACGGGCGTACTCTGCCCACGCTTCAGGCGCAAAGGCAGCCAACCCCGCATGCCGACGCCCCATCACGTCGCGGATGTAGGCCACTGGATCGGCTTCGATGAGCCGCTCCGGCAATGGTGCGGGTTGAATAAGAAAAAACCAATGCCAATAAGCCCGCGCGAACGCATCGGACGTCTGCTCATACATGGCGAGCGTTGGCGCAATGTCGAGGAACAGCAGTTGCGACACGTGATTGGGGTAATCGAGCGCTAATCGATGGGCCACCCGCGCGCCACGGTCATGCGCGGCAATGCGGAATGTCTCAAAACCAAAATGAGCCATCAACCCGACCAAATCTGCCGCCATAGTGCGCTTCGTGTGTGCCACGTGATCGGTATCGGCGGCATGCCGTTTTGAATCACCATAGCCACGCAAATCCGCACAGATCACGGTGAAGTGCGCGGTCAAAGCAGGCGCCACGCGGTGCCACATGACGTGACTTTGCGGATGCCCGTGCAGCAGCAATAAGGCCGGTCCCCGCCCCGCTACGCGGCACCGAAGGGTGGTGCCGTTGGTGGGGATATCGTGGACCTGAAAACCTTCAAACATCCAAACCTAACAAACGCACGGCGTTGTCTTTCAGGATTCCGGGCATCACTTCGGGCCTGAAGCCTGCAACCTCAAAGTCTTTCATCCACCGCTCAGGTGTGATCAGGGGGTAATCGCTGCCGAACAACACACGGTCTTTCAGAAGGGTGTTGGCGTACTGCACGAGTTGCTTCGGGAAATATTTAGGGCTCCACCCCGACAAGTCAATCCACACGTTGGGTTTGTGCATGGCCACACTCAGCGCCTCATCTTGCCAAGGGAAACTGGGGTGTGCCATCACGATTTGCATATCGGGCCAATCAATCGCGACATCATCAAGGTGCATGGGGTTGCTGTAGGCCAACCGTAAACCGCCCCCGCATCTCATACCGCTGCCGATGCCGCTGTGACCAGTGTGAAAAATGACCGGTAATTTATAAGCGTTGATCACCTCGTAAATAGGCCAGGCCATGCGGTCATAGGGGTGATAGCCCTGCACCGTTGGGTGAAACTTGAAGCCCTTGATCCCCTCTTCTTTAATTAAGCGCTCGGCCTCTCGCGCACCCATTTTTCCTTTATGCGGATCGATGCTGCCAAACGCGATCATCATGTCGCTGTTTTTCTTGGCCGCATCTGCAATCTCCTCGTTGGAGATGCGACGGCGACCCGTTTGCGACTCACTGTCCACCGTAAACATCACCAAACCCAACTTGCGTTCACGGTAATACGCAACGGTCTCTTCAATGGTGGGGCGGTTGCTACTGCCGAAATACTTGTCCGCCGCGCGGTCGTATTCTTCGCCGTAGTTGTCAAATGGATTGCGGCAACTCACCTCGGCATGGGTGTGGATGTCAATGGCAATAAGGTCTTTGTAGTTCACGGCGAATCCGTAGCCTTTCTGATGGGTGTTTCCTAGGGTAATTCCGCATTTTTTAGTTATTAAAAATAACTATACTGCATCAAAACTTCAAACGCAACCCCGTATAAGTCCTATGCAAAATAACCCTGACATCCGCTTCGAAATGCGTCATGACATTGCGGTGGTTACGCTCACCCGCGCGAAAAAACGCAACGCACTGAACGATGCTTTGATCGCCTCACTGCGCCACCTCTTTGAAAACCTCCCGCCCGAAACGCGTGCCGCCGTCATCAGTGGTGAAGGGGATCACTTTTGTGCAGGCCTCGACCTCAGCGACTTAAAAGAGCGTGATGCTGGCGAAGGGATGCATCACTCGCGCTCATGGCACATCGCACTCGAGCGCATCCAATACGGCCCCGTGCCCGTGGTGGCTGCATTGCATGGCGCGGTCGTGGGCGGCGGCCTCGAACTAGCCAGTGCCTGCCATATCCGGGTCGCTGACGAATCCGCTTTTTATGCCCTGCCGGAAGGTACGCGGGGCATTTTTGTCGGCGGCGGTGGCTCCGTGCGGATTCCCCGTCTCATCGGCGTCCCACGCATGACCGACATGATGCTCACCGGGCGCGTTTATAACGCCGTTGACGGCGAGCGTGCAGGCTTCGCACAATACCTGGTGCCAACAGGCACTGCTTTCGAGCAAGCCATGCAGTTGGCGCAACGCGTCGCGACCAACGCGCCGCTGACCAACTACGCACTCACACACGTGCTCCCACGCATCGCCGATCAGCCCGCCGATCAAGGCTTCATTACCGAGTCCATGATGTCGGCGATCGCACAAGCAGCCCCAGAAGCCAAACAACGGGTGCGCGATTTCCTCGAAGGACGGGCCGCCAAGGTCAGCAAGCAATAAAACAGGGGACCATACCAGCCATGCACACAGCTAAATTCCGCAAACTTGATTTTGGTGTGACCGAGGTCGACCTGCGTCAGGAGGCCGACGGCATCACGTACCTTACAGCACCCCAACCCTTGGCCCCTTACCCCACGCGTCTGACGGATCGCCTGATTCAGTGGGCAGCGCAATCGCCCGAGAAAACGCTGTTCGCGCGCCGTGAGAAAAACGAAGATGGCACCTTTGGCGAGTGGCGTCACGTCAACTACAAACAGGCTTATGAGACGGCGCAGCACATTGCTCAGGGCCTCATTAACCGGGGCTTAAGTGTCGACAAACCCGTCCTCATCCTGTCGGAAAACGACCTAGAGCATGCATTGCTTGCATTGGGTTGCCTGATGGTGGGGATTCCGTTTTGTCCCGCCTCTCCCGCCTACTCAACCATTAGCCAAGACTTCGAAAAACTGCGTCACATCGCCCACACCATCACGCCAGGGTTGGTATTTGCCGCCGATGCCACGCGCTACGGCAAGGCCATCCTCAGCGCGCTCAGCCCCGACATGGAAGTGGTCCTCACGCGCGGTACCCTCGATGACCGCACCTGCACCACCTTTGAGTCCCTGTGCGCGACCCCCGTCACCCCCGAGGTGCAAGCCCGCATGGAGACGGTCAATGGCGATACCGTTGCAAAATTCCTATTCACATCCGGGTCCACCAAACTGCCTAAAGCCGTGATCAACACGCAGGGCATGTGGTGCGCAAACCAACAGCAGATGTGTCAATCCATGCCGGTCCTGAAAGACGTTCCACCCGTGTTGATCGATTGGCTGCCATGGAACCATACCTTTGGCGGCAATCACAACTTTGGGATGGTGATCTACAACGGTGGAACGATGTACATCGATGACGGGAAACCAACGCCTGCGCTGATACAGGAAACCCTGCGTAACCTGCGCGAGATCGCGCCCACGGTGTACTTCAACGTGCCAACAGGGTTTGAGCAAATCGCGAACGCCATGAAGGCGGATAGCGTCCTGCGAAAAAATCTGCTGAGCCGTGTGCATATGTTTTTCTACGCCGGCGCAGCCCTACCCCAACCGGTTTGGGACCGCCTTTACGAATGCCAAGAAGCCGAGCTGGGCGAACGTATTGCCATGACGACGGGTCTGGGTATGACCGAGTCCGGCCCCTTCGCCCTCTTTGTGACCAGCCCCAATGTGGCGGCAGGTGACTTGGGTATTCCAGCACCGGGTATCACCGTTAAATTGGTGCCCGACGGGGACAAAATCGAAGTCCGTTACAAGGGCCCCAACATCACCACGGGTTATTGGCGAGCCCCTGAAGAGACGGCCGCCAGCTTTGACGAAGAAGGCTATTTCCGGTCGGGCGACGCGGTTAAATGGATTGACCCTCAAAACATTCACAAGGGCCTGAAGTTCGATGGGCGCATTGCCGAAGACTTCAAGCTCACAACGGGTACCTTTGTGAGTGTTGGGCCGCTGCGCGCGCGTGTCATCGCCGCGGGTGCGCCTTACGTGCAGGATGTGGTGGTCACTGGATTGAATCGCAATGAAGTGGGCGCCCTCATATTTCCCACCGCCGCTATTCGGTCGCTGGCACAACTGGAAGCGTCGGCTTCTCTCGCCGATGTGCTCGCCAGCCCGCCAGTGCAGGCGCATTTCCAACAGGTCCTCAATCAATTGGCCGCGACAGCGACTGGCAGTGCCACGCGCATCGCCCGTGCCGTGTTGCTAAGCGAACCGCCCTCAATCGATAAAGGCGAAGTCACTGACAAGGGCTCAATCAACCAGCGCGCGGTGCTTAAACACCGTGATCAACTGGTCGAGGCCCTCTACAACGGCACGGCTGATCACATCATTCAACCTCAATGAAATTAGGCAGGTGATTTTATGAACATCCAAGGACAGGCCGCACTCGTCACGGGCGGCGCATCGGGGTTGGGTGAGGCCACCGCTCGCGAACTAGCGCGACTGGGCGCGAAAGTCGCCGTGCTCGATGTCAATCTGGGTCAGGCCCAACAGGTCGCTGCCGAGATTGGGGGGATCGCCTGCGAGTGCGATATTACGGACACCGCAAGCGTCGAGTCCGCACTGGCGGCGGCAACCAACGCACACGGCCCAGCGCGTATTCTCATGAACATTGCCGGTATCGGCACAGCAAAACGCGTGGTTGGCAAAGACGGTAACGCGGCCCCCCTCGAAGATTTCGCGCGCGTGATCAATGTAAACCTGCTGGGTGCTTACAACATCAGTCGCTTGTTTGCAGCGACCTGCGCAAAGCTGTCACCTGGTGAAGATGGGCAGCGCGGTGTCCTGTTATTCACGGCATCGGTTGCTGCCTATGATGGCCAAGTCGGACAGCAAGCCTACAGCGCGTCAAAAGGTGGCTTAGTAAGCATGACATTGCCGATGGCACGCGACTTGGCGCAGCATGGCATTCGCGTCTGTACGATTGCGCCTGGCTTATTTGCAACCCCCTTGATGGCGACGCTGCCCGAGCCCGTCCAACAATCACTTGCAGCGTCGATACCATTCCCAGCACGGCTAGGTAAGCCAGCAGAATTCGCCCAATTGGCTTGCCATATCGTCAACAATGATCACCTGAATGGGGAAGTCATCCGTCTAGACGGTGCACTGCGCATGGCACCCCGCTGACCGACTTCATCGCATCGACCCCGGATGAACTACCAGCCACAGGCCTCGGAAGCCATCTTCTTCATGGAGACGGTGCTGAACGCGTCCGAGCGATTGGCCGAGTTACCCCTATTCCAAGAAGTCGATGCGGCGCTGATGATGCAAATCTTAGAAGAAGCTGGGAAATTCATCAGTGACGAGATCGCGCCACTCAACCAAACAGGTGATTCGGAAGGGGCCAAATTCAGCCAGGGCCAAGTCACCATGCCTCCAGGATTCGCCGCCGCTTATCAAGCGTTTTGGCGCGCTGGCTGGGCATCGCTGACAGCAGATACAGAAGATGGCGGACAGGGTCTCCCTGCACTACTGGACGGCGTGTTATACGAATGGCTGTCGGCAGCTAACCATGGATGGACCATGGCACCAGGCCTGTTGCACGGCGCATATGAATGCATCAAACATCACGCCAGCGACGAACTAAAAACCGCTTATCTCAGCAAAATTGGCTCGGGTGAATGGCTTGCTACCATGTGCCTAACCGAGCCACACGCCGGCAGCGACTTGGGGCGTGTTCACACCAAAGCCCACCCCACAACGGATGCTCAATTCCGTATCAACGGAACCAAGATTTTTATCTCAGGCGGCGAGCACGACCTCACAGATAACATCGTGCACTTGGTGCTGGCACGCCTACCCGACGCGCCACCAGGGCCAAAGGGGCTTTCACTTTTCTTGGTGCCTAAGTTTTATAACGATGGCACGCGCAGCGCGGTCTACTGCGAGCGGATTGAAGAAAAGATGGGCATTCATGCCAGTCCAACGTGTGTGATGCGATTTGATGACGCGTTGGGTTGGATGGTCGGCGAGGCCAATAAGGGCCTGAACGCCATGTTCATCATGATGAATGCAGCCCGCTTGCATGTCGCTTTGCAAGGGGTTGGCTTGTTGGATGCCGCTTGGCAAAAGGCCAACGCCTATGCCCATGAGCGGCGGCAAATGCGTGCCCCGAAAGCACTCGAAACGCAGCACCCAAATAAACAAGATCACCAAGGGCCCGACCTGATCATCGCGCACCCTGCCATCCGGCGCGTGCTGGATACACAGCGAGCCTGGATCGATACCTCGCGGGTATTGGCTTATGAGACCAGTTTGGCACTTGACATCGCCAAGCACCACCCTGATGCCAACCAGCGAGAGGCGGCTAATCGGTGGTGCGCCCTCGTAACCCCTGTCTTAAAGTCAGCCTGCACAGATCAGGGGTTCCATGGCGCGAGCGAGTGCCTACAAGTCTTTGGTGGACACGGCTACATACGCGAGTGGGGTATTGAGCAACACGTCAGAGACGCGCGGATTGCCATGATCTACGAGGGTACGAATGAAATCCAAGCGCTCGACTTACTGATGCGCAAGGTACTGGTTGATGGTGGCGCAAACCTGGTCCAACTGTGCGACCAGCTGATTCTTGACATCGATGGTACTGAGGCTGATGGCGCACACGCCATAACGCAACTCAATCAATTGCGGGCAATCACGGCGCAAGCTATTGAAGTGGCTCAACAACCCACCGGCGCCACAACTTTGAGTGCCATTGCAGGCGACTACCTCCGCCTCACTCACCTTGCCCTAATGGGCTGGGCATGGCGCCGAATCAGGGCGGCAATCGAAGCGGATGATCCTCGGTGGACAGGACAGGACCAAGCTTTAAAATCATGGGTTTTACCGGAATTCAATATGCGCTTGACCATTATTCAGACGCAGTTTGCCGCACTATGAGTGATTCGCTCGACCTAACCGCGCTCGAATCATTGGTTGGGTACAACGCACGACGCGCCGCACTCACGATTATTGGGCGCTTCACTGAGAACATGGCGCGATTCGAATTGAGCCCCGTTGATTTTTCGGTGTTATCTGTCATACACCACAACCCAGGAGTCACCTCTCGACAGCTGTGCCTGGCACTCAACCTGTTACCCCCCAACATGGTGGTTTTCCTGCGCACCTTTGAGAAGCGTCACCTGATTAAGCGCAGCCCGCACCCGACGGATGGGCGGGCAATTGGTCTGTCTCTGACGCCAGAAGGTATGGCGCTCATGGAAGAGGCCGAAGCCGCCGCAGCGGCATCGGACAACGACGCCGTTAGCAAACTCACCAAAGCCGAGCTGGCTACCCTGCGCCGGTTACTGATGAGAATTTACCAGCCTAAATAAATCAGCGGCAGCTTTTTAAAATACCGGCAAAGAACTGCGATAACGCCGCATAGGCATCCAACGGCAAAACGTGGGCAACATATTGATCGGGTCGCACCACGACCATGCAGCCTTGCGCGCGGTCAATACCGCGCATGTCGAAGATGTCCCCCACCCCCTTGTGGTCGACGCAAAAGACCTTTTCATAGTCTTGTAAACCCAGTTTGCCGGTTTTGGGGCGCAGCAAGCCAGGCATCTTTTCGTAAGCCAATTGATCAAAGGTCTGCTGAAAAATCACACGCACATCGATGACGGCGTCGATGTCCTCGTCGGGACGGGTGTGGCGCACAACGGGCGAATCTGCCGCCGAAGCCAACCAATCAGCCAGCTTGCAAACCGCTGAGCCCGGCTCAGCGCAGTCACCTTGACCAGCAAACACATACAGTCGCCACCGGGCATCAGCTTGCGCCACATGGCCCAACTGCATCTGCTTGGCATCAGCCAAGCGCACGACGGGTGCCGAGTGAAACCGACGCCCAACCACCTCCCCCGTAGCCAACGCTTGATGCGCATCGCCTGCAAACAAGTCAGAGGCATCGTAGTGAACGGCATTGCCGCCTGTGAACTCTAAATTGTCTTTAAATTGCCGGATGATGCGCGGCTCCTCCAGCCCCTCACGCTCAGCCGGTGTGGTAGGCGCTGACATCACGCGTGCCCACTTGTGATCAGTCTCGACCAGACGCTTAGCCTCTGTGAAGCGCTCTTTCGAGTAGCTGCGTAACAGTTGGGCGTCAGCGCGGCCTTGCAGCACCTGCACCAACTTCCAACCCAGGTTAAACGTGTCTTGCATGGATACGTTCATCCCCTGTCCCGCTTTCGGCGAGTGGGTATGGCAAGCGTCCCCTGCGGTGAAGACGCGGGGGTTGCGATCAACGCCCTCTGGGACATCATCAAACTTATCCGTGATGCTGTGTCCAATGTCATAAATCGACCACCAAACCACCTCTCTAACCTCGAACGAATAAGGGCTAATGATGCGATTGGCAGCCGCCAGCATGTCCGCTTGCGACAGCTTGCGCTGCGCCGCCCGCTCGCCCACGTTGAGCTTATCGAGCTCGACATAGATGCGGAAGATATAGCCTCCCTCGCGCGGCAGGAGTAACAGGTTGCCTTCGCTGGCTGAGGAAATCAAACACTTTTGACGAACATCTGGGAAATCCGTGTTGGCCAAAAGGTCCATCA
>Ga0181605_10003236_pt1 | contig 13627 bp, 11 predicted proteins | sample 041ome_11_FD_148676 | JGI IMG/M metagenome (GOLD analysis project Ga0181605, IMG submission 148676) | Coastal salt marsh microbial communities from the Groves Creek Marsh, Skidaway Island, Georgia - 041411US metaG (spades assembly) | ecosystem: Environmental > Aquatic > Marine > Intertidal zone...
CTAATAAAAGAACATATGCTGTTCTTAATACTAACTCGGCTCCGGTTGCAGACTTTGTAACAAATACCGATATTGATTTTAAATCTAATGAAATCAAAGAATTAATTAATAACTCAACAAAAGAAATATCAGCTGAGCTTGATACCATTAAACTTTCTTACAAATTTTTTGGAAACACTATAAATGCAAACATGATTCAACTTGGTGCAGCATTTCAATCCGGACTAATACCTTTAAAGAATGAATCAATAATTCAAGCAATCAACCTCAATAAATGGGGAGCTGAAAATAATGTTAAAGCATTTAACCTGGGAAGATTGGCTGTTCATGATTCAGAAAACTTAATCTTTAAAGAAAAAAAATATGTTAATAACGAAATCTCTATAAATGAGCTCAAAGAAATATTGTCTAATTACTCCAAAAAATCATTAAAAGATTTTATTGAAGTCGAATCTGCATTGATGAAAAATAATAAACTTAGTTCACATTCGGTTAATACAACCCTTAAAGAATACGCAAGAATATGTTTAATAAAAGATGAATATAGGGTGGCCAATATGCATATTAGAAATTATAAAAAAATTATTAAAAAAGAATTTAGTTCATGGAATAAAGTAAGTTTCTACTTAGCCCCACCTATTCTCTCTTTTATAAAAGATAAAAAAACTAATAATCCAAAAAAATTTAAGATTCCTGCTTATATTGCGCTGCCATTATTTTTTATACTTGATAACATTTCTTTCCTTAGAAACACTCCGCTTGATCTTTTTAAATACACTAAAGAAAGACAACACGACTTTGAACACAAAAGAATTTTTGAGAAAAGACTTGATAGGATTTTGATGCATTCAAATGAATCTGAGTTATCTGAGCTTGTTGAGAACTCAAAAAAAGTAAGAGGATATGGTTCTATAAAACAAAAAAACTTAAATGGTTTTAAGAGATATCTATCTAAAAATTCAATTAATTTTGTAAAAATCTAAAGAAAATATTATTTTCGTAAGACATAAAAAAAGCCCACTATTGTGGGCTTCTTAGTAAATTGGCATCCCGTAGGGGAGTCGAACCCCTGTTGCCGAGATGAAAACCCGGTGTCCTAGGCCTCTAGACGAACGGGACGTGATGCGAAACGTATTATATGGAATCAGAAGCAATTAGCAAAGTAATTAATGACTATTTTAGCTTCTTATTTATAGCAGCTAAAAAACCTCTCATAAAACTTGTTTCCATTTCATCAGGATGGAGTCTTGAGAACATTCGTTTTATTCTTGAAATGATTTTTTTTGGGTTATCAGGATTTATTACATCAATATTTTTAGCTGTTTCAATAAAATGATCTATTAGCATTTGAAGGTTTTCAGAATCTACTTCTGGGTAGTCATGCCAGTCTCTAGCTTCTTGATTAAAATGAGATTTAAAAATTTCATAACAAACTATTTGAGCTGACATCGCTAAATTTAATACTGGATATTCTGGATTTGCAGGAATTTCAATATGAGTATTTGCGAGTTGCAGTTCCTCATTTGTAAGACCCCTGTCCTCTCTGCCAAATAAAATTGAAACTTTCTTGTCTGATGTTACCTGATCATTAATAAGTGAAGCCCCTTCCTGTGCATGAACTGTCGGCCATTGAATAGTTCTGCTTCTTGAGGATGTTGCGTAAACAAAAGTGCTATCTCTTACAGCCTCCTCAATTGAGCTGAAGATTTGGGCATTTTCTAATACATCACCAGCATTTCCTGATAAAGCATTTGCCTCTCCAGAAGGAAACTTTCTTGGATTAATTAATGAAAGGTTAGAAAGCCCCATGGTTTTCATTGCTCTAGCCACAGATCCAATATTTCCAGGGTGCGATGTCTCAACTAAAACAATGTTGATCAAATTACTTTTGAAACTCATATGCCTATTATCTCTATTTCCATTACAATAGCGACATGTCGATACAAGCTTTATTAAATGTTAATCAAATTGCTGCTAGAAAAGGTGCTAGTGAGCTTGAATTTGCTGTAAAAAAAGTTCATAGCTTGGATGCATCAAAAGGCGGTCCGGATGGATACCTTAAAGCTATTATCAGAAGAGTTGAGGGTATTGTTATTGAGGAGATAAGAAAGTTTTATCCAGAAGATAACTTTTTAGGTGCTGAATCAGGATCAGAGGTTAATAATTCAAATATTACGTGGGTTTTAAAAGCAATTGATGGCGAAACCAATTTTATTAACGGTTATCCACACTTTGCACTTTCTTTATGCTCACTTATAGATGAAGTGCCAACAACAGCAGTAATTATTGATCCCTTAAGAAGAGAAGAATTTTCTGCATCTAAAGGCTCAGGAGCAGATTTAAATAACGGTAAAATTAGAGTCAGTAAGCAACAAGGTTTAAGCGGCTCTATGGTTTCATTTTTTAAAAATAATGAAACAAAAGAAGATTATTCATATGACTTTGATAAAACTTATAAAGAGATAGCTAATCAAGATTTATCCATTAGAACTTCAGGTTCTGTGGCGCTTGATTTAGCTTACATTTCAACTGGTAGGCTAGATGCTATATGGGCACACGGGGTTAAACTTTGGGATGTTGCAGCAGGTATTCTTATTGCACAAGAATCTGGAGCGCTTATAAGTAATTTTAATGGAGATCCAAAATATTTAGATGGAGACCATTTTATTTGTTCTTCACCTAAAGTATATAAATCTATACTTAAATCAGTAAAGCCTTATTTCAAGACTTAAGGTAACTCGTCAAACTCTGCGCCTTCAGGCTCAGGCACAGCTAAATCTTCTTGAATTAGTGTAAGTGACATTAACATATTTGCGACAACATAAATCGATGAATAGGTACCAACCAGGACACCTAAAATAAGAGCTAAACTAAAGCCTTTTATCATCTCGCCACCGAAAATAAATAATGCAAACAATACCAACAAGGTTGTTAAAGATGTAACAACTGTTCTTCCTAGAGTTTGATTTAAAGATAAATCTATCATTTGCATTGGTTCCATTTCTCTTTGTATTCTAAAATTCTCTCTAATCCTATCAGAGACAACAATAGTGTCATTTAATGAATAACCTATAACCGCTAATAATGCAGCTAAAACGGTTAAATCAAAATCCCATGCAAAAATTGAAAATAAACCAAGAATAATTACTACATCATGGCCTAATGCTGTTACAGCTCCTAATGCGAACTTATATTGGAACCTAAATGCAACGTACATAAGTATCATAAACAAAGCAACCAACATACCCAAGCCACCCTGATCTCTTAATTCAGAGCCAACTTGTGGTCCAACAAATTCAACTCTTTTAAGTTCTCCTCTGTAACCTTCTTCATTTAAAAGATTATATACAGCCTCACCAATTGAACTATTGCCATTTTGGTCAGCGACCTTAATCAAAACATCTAAATTAGTTCCAAAATTCACAACCTGTGAATCCTCAAAACCATTATCACTTAATGTTGTTCTTATAGATTCAAGATCAACTGGAGTCTCATAAGTTACCTCAACGAGAGTTCCCCCACTAAAATCAAGACCTAAGCTTAAACCACGAAAAGTAAGTGATAAGACTGATAATGAAAAAATTATAATTGAGGCAATGCCTGCAATTTTTCTATACTTCATAAATTGAAATCTAATATTCATTATATTTTCAATTCCTTCACATTTTTATTTCCATACACAAGATTAACCATTGCCCTTGTACACATAATTGCTGTAAACATTGAAGTTACTATTCCAATTGATAGAGTTATAGCAAAACCTTTTACAGGACCTGTTCCAATCACATACAAAATTAATGCTGCGATTAAAGTTGTAACATTTGCATCAAAAATAGTAATAAAAGCTCTTGAGAAACCATCTCGAATAGCAGTCTGAGGATCTTTTTCTTTGAGTTCTTCTCGTATCCTTGCAAAAATAAGAACGTTTGCATCAACAGCCATTCCAACTGTAAGAACAATACCGGCAATGCCTGGGAGAGTTAAGGTTGCACCGAGAAGTGACATTATTCCTGTAATTAGAACTAAGTTAATTAATAGCGATACGTTAGCCGCTAAACCAAAAACCCTATAATAAAACGTCATAAAAATAATAACTAAAGCAAGACCCATAATGATTGATCTCATACCGAGCTCAATATTTTCTTTACCTAAACTTGGCCCAACCGTTCTCTCCTCAACGAATTTCATCGGAGCAGCCAAGGCTCCAGCTCTTAATAAAAGTGCAAGCTCACTAGCTTCTTGAGGTGATCCAACACCAGTAATCCTAAAGCTAGTTCCTAAAACAGCCTGTATCGTAGCAAGACTGATAATATTTTTTTCAATATAAGTTGTTTGTTCAATAATGCTCTCACCACTTTCATTTGTTACTAGCTGGGACTTACTTTTTTGTTCTACAAATAAAACTGCAAGCTTTCTTCCAATATTGCCTGAGGTAGCTTTTTGCATCGCTCTACCGCCTTGCATATCAAGAGTAATGTTTACCTGAGCAAAGCCACTCTCATCAAACCCAGTACTTGCATTGGTAACCCTATCTCCAGATACTACTACCGCTTTTTCAAGCGAGGCAGTCATAAACTCATTCTCTTTAAATGTAAATTCTTCCTTTCTTAAAGGAGAAGTTCTTGAATTGGCCTCTAATCTAAATTCTAGATTGGCAGTTTTTCCAATAATTTTTTTTGCTGCAGTAGGATCTTGAACTCCAGGAAGTTGAACAACTATTCTGTTCGAGCCTTGACGTTGAACAATTGGCTCAGAAACTCCTAGCTCATTTACCCTATTTCTTAATGTTATTAAATTCTGTCCAACGGCATAATCTCTTATCTCTCTTAAGGCAATATCTGAATATTCTAAAAGTAATGTATTTGTGGCTGGTCTTTCAGTAATAATGTACTGGAGGCCGCTTAAACCGGGACTATCTAATCGATACTTTGCTAATGCTTTGTTATAACTATCTCTATTTTGAAATTCAAAAATTAGTTTTAGATTATCAATTGAAGAATCCATATATTGAATTTTTTCTTCTTTAAATGTTTTTCTATAGGTATCCAGTAAGAGTTCAAGTCTTCCCTGTTGAGCGGTATCAATATCAACCTCAAGTAAAAAGTGAACACCACCAGATAAATCAAGGCCAAGTTTAAGAGGCTGGCCCCCTATTCCCTTTAACCAATCTGGAGTTGATGGCTCTAAATTAAGAGCAATAATTACTTTGTCTAAAAGTTTATTCTGTAAAATAGTTTTAGAAGCAAGCTGGTCATCCAGTGAATTAAACTTGATAACAATTTTATTGTCTCTTAAAAAAATTTCTTGTGTACTAATATTATTAGCATCAAGGGTTTGCTCTAACTCATTAAGCAGCAACTGGTCAGCTGATTTACCTGAATCAGTATATGCAACTTGAATTGAGGGTTGAGTGGGATAAAGGTTTGGAAGTGCGTAAGTAAAGCCTAAAATCAATACAAATAGTATTAATAAGTATTGGGTTATAGAAAACTTATTCACTTTGATTACTTAATAGAATCTATAGTGCCTTTTGGTAAAATATTTGCAATTGCTGATTTTTGCAGCTTGATTACATTGTTTTCACCAATTTCAATTGAAACATAAGCCCCGCTTATATCTTTAACCTTTCCAAGTATTCCACTTGCTGCAATAATTTCTGAACCTTTTTCAAGTTTAGATAGCATATCTTTTATTTGTGCATTTCTTTTATTTTGAGGCCTGATAATCATGAAGTACATGAATAAAAACAAACCACCAAAAATAACAAAAGTTGGCCATAATGAGGGTTGAGCTGGTTCCATAATAATAAATCCTATATTGGCCCATCGGGCATTTCTAAATTTCGCATATTATAGAAGTCTTTTAAGAAGTTCGCGAATTTATTATTCAAAATTGACTCTCTAATATTTTTCATCAAGGATTGGTAATAATAAATATTATGATAACTAGACAACATGCTACCAAGCATCTCGTTTGTTCTATCTAAGTGATTTAAATAAGCCCTTGAGTAATTTTTACAAACTTTACAATCACAATTTTCATCAACTGGCTCTTCACTCATCTTGTAAGGAGCATTTCTTATATTAACAACACCTGTTGAGGTAATTAATTGGCCATTTCTGGCGTTTCTTGTGGGCAAAACACAATCAAACATATCTATTCCATACCTTACAGCCTCAACGATATCTTCTGGCTTACCAACTCCCATAAGATATCTTGGCTTATCTTTAGGGAGCTTATCTGCCATAAAACTCAAAATCTTTGTTTTCTCTTCTTTTGATTCTCCTACGCTTAAGCCTCCCAAAGCAATCCCATCAAAATCAATCTCCATTAGCGACCTTAAAGATTCTTCTCTTAAATCTTCATACATACCACCTTGGACAATACCAAATAATGCAGATTTAGATTTATGAGCATCTTTACATCTTTTAGCCCATCTCATTGATAACTCCATGGAATTTTTTGCTTGCTCGTAGGTTGATGGATAGTCTGTACATTCGTCAAAAGCCATAACTATATCTGACCCTAGGTTTTCTTGAATTTGGATAGAATCCTCAGGGGTCATAAATATTTTTTTTCCATCATAAGGTGAGCTAAACTTTACCCCTTCTTCTGTTATCTTGACCAAGTCTCCAAGACTCCAGACCTGAAAACCACCTGAATCTGTAAGAATGGGCCTTTTCCAATTTGAAAATTTATGCAATCCTCCAAGATCTCTAATTGCTTCATCTCCTGGTCTTAACATCAGGTGATAGGTATTACCCAGAATAATCTCTGAACCGGTAGACTCCAGATCCTCAACAGTCAATCCTTTTACAGTACCATTAGTTCCAACTGGCATGAATGCTGGCGTTTGAATAACACCTCTGTCGAATTGCAGTTCTGCTCTTCTAGCAAAATCAGATATATTTTTGATACTAAATTTCATTTTTTTCTAATAACATTGCATCGCCATAAGATAAAAATCTATATTTTTTATCGACTGCTGTTTTATATATATGCTTCATATTGTCATACCCAATAAATGCTGATACTAGCATCAATAATGATGATTGAGGAAGATGAAAATTTGTTATGAGCCTATCAACTGCCTTAAACTTAAAACCAGGATATATAAATAGCTTTGTATATCCTGCATAACCATTTTCATCACCATACGTAAAGGCTGTTTCAAGAGCCCTTGTTGCTGTTGTTCCTACAGCAAAAACTTTCTTACCAGATTTTTGTGTTTTATTTACTAACTCTACAACATCTTTATGTACTTCAAGATACTCTTCATGAATATCGTGATCTTTAATGTTTTCAACTTTTACAGGTTGAAAAGTACCAGCTCCAACACTTAAATTTATAGTTGCAAAATTTACACCAATTTTTTTTATAGAATCTAATAGCTCTTCATCAAAGTGCAAGCCTGCTGTTGGTGCTGCGACAGATTCTTGCAGCTTTTTGTCTTCATACACTGTGGCATATCTATCTTTATCTATTTGCTCATCTTTTCTTTTTATATACGGAGGCAATGGCACATGACCTATTTGATTAAATATCTCTAAGGGAGCTCTATCAAACTGGATAATAAAAAAATTATCTTTTCTATCAATGCAATGAACCTTGTAGGATTCAAAATACAGATACGAACCAATTTTTGGGCTTCTGCCAGAACGAATTTGAACCAGCGCTTTGTTATCTTCCATAATTCGCTCAAGCATTACTTCCACAGAACCACCCGAGTCTTTTTGACCAAAAATTCTTGCAGGTATAACAGAAGTGTTATTAACAACTAATAAATCCCCTTTTTCAAAATATTTAAGAATATCTTTGAAATACTCATGCTTGATTGCATCTTGAAAAACCAGCAATCTACTAAGACTTCTTTTTTCTAGTGGATAATTAGCAATTAACTCTTCAGGCAAATGATAATTAAAATCTGAGGTTTTCATGAGAAGCTGATTTTAAATTAGTTCATACTTGGCTACAATGCCATGCGTGCCCTATTGGCGGAATTGGTAGACGCGCGCGATTCAAAATCGCGTTCCTTCGGGAGTGCCTGTTCGACTCAGGCATGGGGCACCAACTCTATTAATTAATAGTTATATCAGCACCCATTCCTGAATGAACATCACAGTAATAATACAAGGTAGTTGGTGTACTAGAAGTGACTTCAATAATTGTTACTCCACTTGATTTGGTAACACCTTCTGTATATTCATCGCCCCCACCATGGCTTCCATCGTTAGTGGTCGAAAATCTTAAAGGATGAGAGCTAGAATGATTAAAGGTATATGTCGTTCCAACATTTAATGTTAATGATTTTCTTTGAGTACCATCAATAACATAAACATTTCCAGAGCCACTTGAATTAGCCTCAATACTTACTTCAATAGTCTCCATATTGTTAGTGGTTGTACTTGAAGGGTTTTGCTTACTAATCATAGAAAAGGTTGACTGGAACATTTGTTGTGGAGGGCTAAATAATTCATTATCTTGAGCGTTAAATGTGCCTGTAATAAATGAAACATAGTCTAAATGGCCCTCATTATCAAGATCTATCATCCCACCTCTAGTCATAAGCTTTGTTCCATCAAAGCCCCAATTTAATGCATTATCAAATAGAGTGAATTGAGGCCTATTTGGAAAATAATCTAATGCAACCTCTTCAAAATTACCGCTTCCATCATTAACAGCAAGAGTTAACCTGGGATAAATTTCAAAATCTGGACCTCCATATATTGCTTGAGTATCAATCAAATCAAGATCACCATCACCGTCAAAATCTTGAAGAGTTGTATTGCCTTCACCAATACCAGTCCCTGTTAAACTTGGGTCAAGCCCTGCGCGAGGCTGATATGAAAATCTAGAACTGGTCTCATCTGTAAAAGTTCCATCTCCATTACTTATAAGAATTTGAACATGCCTTCCAGCATAATATGGTGTTTTTCTTGTTGAACCCACAACAATATCTTCAAAGCCATCATTATTAATGTCTGCGCTATAAGCATCATTATAATTAGCATTATCTGGGCCATAAAATGGTTCTGGGATTGTCTTCCAATTATCTGAATCTAAGTATGCCTCTGAAGGAGTATCTTTATCGACTGGACCTAAAAGAATATTATTCCAGTTTCTTGCGCCCCATTCATTATCAGCTGTTGCTTTAGCACTCCAAAAAATTACAAGATCATCTATACCATCATTATTATAATCACCCATTGTTGAAGCATGTGCATGAGTTTTTTCAACTCTATCTTTTGACAAGCCACAGCATGGCAGATTAACTTCTTTTTGATTCAAACCAACAATATCAAAACCGCCTTGCCCATCATTAAAATATAAAACAGCATTCATAAATACATCAATATCACCATCTCCATCAATGTCACCTGAACTTGCATCATGAGCAAAGTGAATTGCTGTTGCTGGATTATCTTGAAGCTCCTGTTCATTTTGAATAATTTGTTGATTTAAATGTTTCTCACCATCAGACATTAAAATAAGATGCGGGTAAGGTTTCCATGAATTTGTATTATCTTCGTTAATTACAGGAATTCCAAAACTTGCTATGAAAGCATCATCAATACCGTCATTATTGAAGTCTGCTATTTCAACATGATATGGTGCGGGCAATCGAGGAACCTCACCATTCTCATATTTAGTTAAATCCTCACTAAGCCTTCCAGTTCCATCGTTAAAAAGTATATGTATTGAACTCCAATAAGATTTATCTTCATCTGAACCAAATGTTTTAAATACTCTATCTCCTACATCTGCTACAAATAGAACATCCTGATCACCATCACCATCAAAATCACCACCTAAAATGTCTCCTGGAATCCATCCAGGTATTGCAGGTTCATTGATTGTGGTGCAATCATTTGCAGTTGGATAGCAATATGTTGTTCCTGCAGGTATTGTTTTTGTTTGTGTAATGGCAAATGGAATAATATCCCAGATAAAGTAATTATCATTTTCTAAAGACTGAGCTATATCTGCAGAAGGGTTAAATTCAAGAAAATCATCAAAGTTTAGCGCTACGTTATTAAATGTGACTTCAATAGTAACTTGTTGGGTTTCTTCAATTGTATCACTCAAGCTCAAACTAACATCAAGAACAATAGTTTCTGCATTATACGTTGCCGGAGCTCTTGCAGAAAAAACACCATCAACAACCTCTGAAAATAATATACTTTTTCCTGAGGACTGTGTGATGTTTAATGTTGCTGATTGCCCGTCATCGAGCGTGTAACCTGAAACAGTTATTGTAAAAGGCTCATAATCAGTGAGGTTGCTTGGCGCACTTATAGTAAAATTTAAAAGTCCTTCTACTGTTACAGTTTGAGATGAGCTACCCCCATCTCCAGTACATGTAAGAGTAAATGTATTACTTCCTTTCTTTTTAATTTTTATTGTTTCAGAGCCAGATAGTGACCTTGATCCCTCCCAGTCTCCACTTGCTGAACAACTAGATGCATTTGAAGAGGACCAGGTTAGTGTTATGTCTTGATTAACATCAGATGAATTGCTCGATGAAGACAGATTAATTACTGGTGCAGGGTATGTAGGCTGAGTTGGCTCGCTACTTCCACCGCCTCCACCGCCACAAGAAGAAATTAATAAAATAATAACAGTGAAGCGTAGAAAATTGGTGAATTTATAATTAATCATTTGTGATCCTTAAGTTTAAAAAAAACTGTATTATTAATATACATATAATGTAAAAAATAAACAAATCTTCTAAAGTCTTGTCATCAGAAAATGTCTACCTATAATCATCTTTAAATTGATTTAGCTTTATGAAGAACAGTCAAAAAATTGTAATTAAATTAGGTTCATCTCTTCTTACAAATAATAGAGGCGGTGTTAATAAAACTGTACTTAAAAATGTTGTTAAAGATATTGTCTGGTTGTTGAATTCAAAAAAAGAAGTTGTAGTAGTCTCATCTGGGGCTATAGCTCTTGGTAGAGGAAAATTAGATCTAAAGCATGATTTAACCTTAAATGAATCACAGGCTGTTGCAGCTAGAGGTCAGATTGAATTAATGACAGCATGGAAAAATGAATTTAAAAAATATAAAAAACAAGTAGCGCAAATTCTTTTATCACCTTCTGATATAAAAAATAAAAAATCATCTAAAAATGCTATGGCTACATTAGAAAATTTATTGAATTTTAACTGTGTGCCAATTATTAATGAAAATGATACTACCTCAACTGATGAAATTAAGTTTGGCGATAACGACATTCTCGCAGCACAAATTGCAGTCTTAATTAATGCTGATCATCTAGTATTACTATCTAATGTAGACGGTCTGTATAAAGAACCCCCAAAAAATAATAAAAACGATGATTTGGTTTTAGAAGTTAAATCTATAACAAAAAAAATTAAAGACATGGCAGGTGCTGCTTCTAAGCTTGGTAGAGGTGGGATGATTTCTAAAATTAAAGCAGCAGAGATATGCATGAAATCAAAATGTTCAGTTATTATTACCTCAGGATTAAAAGTTAACCCTATTAAAAGTCTTAATAACAAGAAAACAAAATCAACTAAATTTATAGCTTAATAATGACTGATAACATCGATCAAATTGGTATTAATGCAAAAAAAGCAGCAAGGATTCTTGCTAAAACATCTTCAGAACAAAAAAATCATGCTCTACAAGCAATGTCAAAATATGTGCTTGCTGACAAAAAAATTATTTTAGAAGCAAATAAGTTAGACATTGAAAATAGTAAATCAAAAAACTTATCTGAATCTTTTATAGATCGTCTAGAGTTAAATGATGAGAGAGTAAAATCTATATCGGATACACTTCTTGAGGTTGAGTCTTTTAAAGATCCTGTAGGAAAAATACTCGATTCTTGGCAAAGACCGAATGGTATGCATATATCAAGAGTCTCAACACCTCTTGGTGTAATTGGTATCATATTTGAGAGCAGGCCAAACGTAACTGCAGATGCTGGAGCCTTATCATTAAAAGCTGGTAATGCATCTATTTTAAGAGGTGGCTCAGATAGCATAAATTCTTGTCTAGCAATTCATCATTCATTAGTAAAAGGTTTAAAAGATGCTGAAATTGATGAAAATGCTATTCAGATCATAAAAACTACTGACAGAGAAGTTGTAAAAAAAATGCTTCATGGAATAAATCAATCTATAGATGTCATAGTCCCAAGAGGTGGTAAAAGTCTTGTGTCTATGGTTGAAGAAGAAGCAAGAGTCCCAGTATTTGCTCATTTGGAAGGTATATGTCATATATTTGTAGACAAGTCAGCAAATCTAGAAAAGTCATTAGATGTTTGTATTAATGCAAAAATGCGGAGACCTGGCATATGCGGTGCGGTAGAAACAATACTTGTTCATTCTGATATTGCACATGATTTTATGCCGCTTCTAATAAATGCTCTTAAAGCACAAGCTTGTGAGGTTAGAGGATGTGCAGAAACATATAATTACAATGAAAATATTAAACAAGCATCTGAAGAGGATTGGTCCACTGAGTATCTTCTTCCAATTGTAAGTATAAAAATAGTAAATAGCATAGATGATGCGATTAAGCATATTGAGCATTACTCATCCGGACATACAGAGTCAATTCTTACAGAAGAACCAAACAGAGCTTCTATATTTCAAAAAGAATTAGATAGCGCGATAGTCATGCATAATGTTTCTACTCAATTCGCTGATGGGGGTGAATTTGGCCTTGGTGGAGAAATTGGAATAGCTACTGGAAAATTTCATGCAAGAGGGCCTGTTGGAGTTGAGCAACTAACTAGTTTTAAGTACCTTGTCAATGGAGATGGCCATACTAGAAGCTAAAAAATTTTTATAACTGTAGTATAACTACAAAAATATATTCCTTTAAAGCCTTTTAAATAAGCATTTATAAAATATTTGACAAATATTTATTTAATAAAATATTATTCACTACAAGTATTGCTTGTATATTACATTTAATAGTTTGTGTTCTCCCCTATTAGAATATTAACTATCTCCTCTCCAAAAAATTAATATCAGGCAATACAATAAGATCTGCTTTGCTTGGTTCTTGTTTATTAGAGGCATTTAATAAACTTATATAATTAGGACGCCCAGATCTAACCTAATTAGTTAAAATCTTACTATGTGCTTGAAAACCTCTTAAGATTTTTAGCCATTTTTTTTGCAAATCTTTTAAAAATTCTTTGGGCCTTAGTAACGTCATTGCACTCTTCGATTTCTGATAATGAATAACCATCCCAATAGCTTATGACATATTCTGATTCGGTTTCAGTAATCTCAACCAATGCTGCATCTTGATTATTTGAATCAATATGTGCAATTTCTATGTGCTTGTTTGTAAATTTGAAGCGGGTGTTTTCAATTTCTGAAAACATCGATTTATAAAGATTTTCAATTCTAATATGATTAGCTTTTAAGTTTGTTTTGGTCATATGAATGATGTCTTCCAACTTCAAAATCTCTTAAACCCAAGTGTTTAGTTTTTCTTCCTCTTGCTCTCTTTCTCCAAAGAATATAACTACCCTTTTTTAGATTTTTTCTCATCAAATCTTCAACCTGATTCTGATTAAGGCCAAAAGTAGCTCCAATAGCATCAAAAGGAGTTCTATCCTCCCATGCCATTTCAATGATCCT
>Ga0181605_10003240_pt1 | contig 13611 bp, 10 predicted proteins | sample 041ome_11_FD_148676 | JGI IMG/M metagenome (GOLD analysis project Ga0181605, IMG submission 148676) | Coastal salt marsh microbial communities from the Groves Creek Marsh, Skidaway Island, Georgia - 041411US metaG (spades assembly) | ecosystem: Environmental > Aquatic > Marine > Intertidal zone...
TGGCTCTGAAAAGAAACTTCAATACTGCTTGGATCGGGGCGCAGAAGCCGGGGTGTTGCGAACACAAGACTGGGCTGCTTACTTCCGCGGCCTTGGACTTCAATTTGATGTCATCCTTGATCCAGTCAGCGCCGGTTATCTGAATAAAAATCTGAGTGTCGCCGCCAATGCCGCGAGAATCGCGGTCATTGGGTTGCTGGGCGGAATTCAGACGGAATGCGATCTTGTCGAATTTTTATCGAAAAACATCACCCTGTTTGGGCGGACGTTGAGAACACAGCCAGACTCCGTCAAACGGCGGTTACTCGCTGAGTTAGAGACCATTGTTTGGCCAGCGGTTGCGCGACACAAAGTGCATCATGGTGTGGAGCAAATTGTGATGCCCGATGAAGTGCTAGAAGCGTACCAGACGATGCAGCAAGGCGATCAGTTCGGCAAAACCATTGTTTTGATGAGATGAGGAAGTGATGAGTCAGTATGATCTAGTTGTCATTGGCGCGGGGAGTGGGGGCGTTCGGGCAGCCCGCATGGCGGCAAGCTTTGGGGCCAAAGTGGCTGTCATTGAAGATCGTTATCTTGGTGGAACCTGTGTCAACGTGGGATGTGTTCCAAAGAAACTCTATGTGTTTGGTTCTGGGTTCTCTGAGACGATTGAGGATGCTCAAGGCTATGGTTGGAATGTCACCAATCATGGGTTTGACTGGCCAAGGCTTAGAGACAATAAAATCCAGGAAATCAAGCGTTTAAATGGAATTTATGATCGATTACTTAAGGGATCTGGTGCTGAGTTAATTGATGGTCGTGGAACCATTGTTGACGCCAACACGGTTCGTGTCGGCCATCGAGTATTGCACACGCAACGCATCTTAATCGCAACTGGCGGATGGCCGCGTCAACCGGAGATGCCTGGGATCGGGTTGACCAAGACCAGTAATGAGATCTTCGATCTCAAGGAGTTACCCAAGCGAATTTTGATTGTGGGTGGCGGATATATTGCCGTTGAATTTGCTGGAATATTCGCCGGCCTGGGTGTTCAGACAACTTTGTCTTATCGAGGGCCAAATTTACTGAAGGAATTTGACCGTGAAATCGTCAATCAGTTGCTGGAAGAAATGAAAGCGAAAGGCGTTGATGTGCGCCTTGATCATCGACTCTTCGGCTTCGAATCGATCGCTGAGGGCATCCGGGTCAACCATTCAGGACATGACGATGACGAATTAATTGTCGACGATGTTCTGATGGCGGTTGGGCGTGTGCCGAATACCATGGGATTGGGCCTTGAGAACACCCAAGTGACAACGCGAGATGATGGAACGATTGAGGTATTTGAGAATTTTCAGACGAAAGAACCGTCCATCTATGCGGTTGGCGATGTGACAGGTACGGTCGCCTTAACTCCTGTAGCGCTCGCTGAAGGCATGGCACTCGCAAGGCATCTATTTGCGGGAGAAGCCTCAGCAGAAGTGGATTATGCATTGATCCCGACGACAATTTTTAGCCAGCCAAATATTGGCACTATTGGCTTGTCAGAAGAGGCGGTGATCGAAAGCGGGCGACGAGCAAAAGTCTTCGTGAGTCGATTTAAGCCGATGAAACACACACTGAGTGGACGTCTTGAGCAAAGTATTTTCAAATTGATTGTGGATGACGAGACAGACCAGATCATCGGTCTGCATCTATTGGCTCCAGACGCGGGTGAAATCCTGCAAGGATTCGGAGTCGCTCTGAAAGCGGGTGCCACCAAGGCAGATTTTGATCGGACCATCGGCATTCATCCAACTGCCGCTGAAGAGTTCGTGACCATGAGAGAGCCGACACGGATTATTGGTGAATAACGCCTCTCAGAATGCCTCCCAGACTCTGGTCCTTGTTGGAGCTGGACACGCGAATGTGGCATTGATTCGACGCTTTGCGATGGAGCCTTTGGTTGGAACTCGACTGGTGGTTGTGAATCCGTATTCGGTGACACCATATTCCGGAATGTTGCCTGGCTTTTTGTCCGGGCAATACAGGGAAGACGAGCTCTTTATCGATATTGGCCGTTTGTGCAAACAAGCCGGTGCTCGGTTGATTCGTGGTTCTCTGGAGCACGTGGATACGGATCTCCGTCGACTGAGTATCCGACATCAAGTGAGATTCCATCAGGCTGAACTACAGATCGATTTTGATACCTGTGTGTTAAATACAGGAGCGATCCCGGGCCATGATTTCCCGACAATGCATCCGCACTATTATCCAGTGAAACCGATTCGAGAACTTTTGACCGCGCTTCCGCAGATTGACCAACAAATGTCGCGTGATGGAGCATCAATGGTTGTTGTGGGTGGTGGAGCTGCTGGCATTGAGTTGGCTTTTGCCTTCCGAACTCGCTTTGGAAGCGCTGCTCGCGTCACTTTGATCTCAAAGCGTCCTTTTGAGGCTGACGCCGCACTGTCGGCTGCAGCAAAAGCGATCAGGCGAGTGTTGGTCGATCGAGGCATTACATGCATCGAGTCACAGGCGGTGGTTGAGGCGACAGAGGATTCGGTTGTGCTCAGTGATGGGCGATCGGTCGCAGCCGATGTCATCTGTGCTGCCACACCTGTGCACCCGCCAGACTGGATTCTTGACTCAGCTCTTCCTACCGAGCAAGGATTTCTTGCAGTGAACGATTTTCTTCAAGTTCAGAAGCAGTCATCGCTATTTGCAGCCGGAGATATCGTATCACTGACCTCACCAAGAGGACGTTCGGGTGTGATGGCTGTGCGGGCAGGTCAATACTTGGCTGATGCGATCTGGAAACGATTGCAGGGCACAAGGCCTCATCGTTTTAAGCCACAACAGCGTTGGCTGACCTTGTTGAATCTGGGTAATGGTAGCGCGATCGCTGCGAAAGGCCGTTTTGCCCTTGAGTCTCCATATTTATTGCGCTTGAAAGATCGGATTGATCGGCAATTTATGCAGAGATTTCAAGTAGGATCGATGCGATCCGGGGATGGCATGCGTTGCGAAGGTTGCGCTGCAAAACTCTCTGGCCAAACACTACAAGCAGTGTTTCCTGGAGTCTTTGAGGATGCTGCGATCGAAGATCTGACGGACCGGATGCGTGTTCGGTCGATTGATGCGCTCACTTACTTGGTTGACGATCCCTATGTCATGGGTGTTTTAAGTGTCCGCCATGCGATGAGTGATATTTGGGCGATGGGCGCGCGTCCCACGCAATGTTTATCACTCATCGGGGTTCAACGCGCCAACAGCGAACAGTTACAAGCTGATGAATTCACGCAATGCTTCAATGGCGTCAAAGATGCCGCAAAGCGTTATGAGGTCTCGCTGTCAGGAGGGCATAGCCTAGCACTCGAGCAACCTGTGGTTGCGATCTCAATCGAAGGCGAAGCCGAGCGGTTGACTCCCAAGCAAGGTGCGCGTCCTGGTGATGAAGTCTGGTTGACGGGGCCAATTGGTTCGGGGGTCTTGTTTGCCGCCGAGGCAGCTGGTGAACCAGTCGGTCAAGCGATTGATCGATGGCTTCCACAGGCTTTGGAATCGCTGTTTGCGGCAAGCCAGGCAGCATCCGCGTTAGGCGTTCATGCAATGACGGATGTGACAGGCTTTGGTCTTGCCGGGCACCTGAAAGAAATGCTGGATGGGAGTGGATGTGATCTGTGCTGGGCCGACAGCATACCCATGTTCGAAGGGGTATCGATTGCTTTGGCCCGTGGGATTCGCTCATCAGCCCACCACGAAAATCAAATCTATGCAGGCAGATTCGGTGACAGAGCCCCTAGTCCGATTGTTTTTGATCCGCAAACCTGTGGGCCATTAATGGTCGCCGTGTGTCCGACACAAGCGTCAACATTGATCAAACAATGGACGGCATTGGGATTTAGTCCACAGCGAATCGGAAGTATTACCACCGAAACGTCGTAAAGACATTGGGGAAGTTTTGGTTCACATTTCACTCGTGAAGACATTAATGCCGAGTTAAGGACCGCACATGAGCTATCAGAGTGAATACGATCAATCCATTGAGGATCCGCATGGGTTTTGGCTAGATAAAGCGAACCTGATCGAATGGGTGCAAAGGCCACAGGTTGCTCTTGCCGAAGATATGAATGGAATTGAGCGCTGGTATCCTGATGGAACGCTCAATACTTGTCACAACGCGATTGATCGGCATGTACAAGCAGGTCGAGGTGATCAGGTGGCAATTTACTATGACTCGCCTGTGACAGACACCAAGCAAGCGATCACTTATGCGCAGTTGCAAGATGAGGTGTCTCGATTTGCGGGCGGGTTGGCAGCTTTGGGTGTGACCACCGGTGATCGAGTCGTCATTTACATGCCCATGGTTCCTGAAGCATTGATTGCGATGTTTGCTTGTGCACGAATCGGCGCGATCCATTCGGTGGTTTTTGGTGGTTTCGCGGCCAATGAGCTTGCCGTTCGTCTCTCGGATGCCGCTCCAAAAGTGATTGTGACAGCCACATGCGGAATCGAAGTCAGTAAAGTGATCGAGTACATGCCGATTGTGAACGAAGCAATCGAGATGTCGGATAAAAAACCATCGTCAGTGGTGGTTTTGGAGCGACCACAAGCTCAGTTTGAACCAGTCGAGGGACGGGACGTCATTTGGTCTGATCTAATGGTCAACGCCCAGCCGATTGATTGTGTGCCAGTCAGCGCAACGCATCCTCTCTATATTTTGTACACGTCAGGCACGACAGGAAAGCCCAAAGGTGTAGTTCGAGATCATGGCGGTCATGCGGTTGCGATGACCTATTCAATGCAAGCGGTGTATGACATGAAGCCTGGAGAGGTCTTCTGGGCCGCCAGCGATGTCGGTTGGGTCGTCGGTCACTCCTATATCGTTTATGCGCCTCTATTGTTTGGATGCTCGACCGTTCTTTATGAAGGTAAACCCGTACGTACCCCCGATGCAGGGGCATTTTGGCGGGTTGTTGAAGAGTATCAAGTGAAAGTTTTATTCTCGGCACCGACCGCATTCCGAGCCATTCGTAAGGAAGATCCAAATGGTGAACTCTACAAAAACTTTGATTTGAGCTCACTAGAGGCGCTTTATTTAGCAGGTGAGCGTCTCGATCCGCCGACTTACCATTGGCTTGATGAATTAACAGGTCTTCCCGTGGTTGATCATTGGTGGCAAACCGAGACTGGCTGGGCAATTGCCTGCAATCCTCGAGGATTGGACTCATTTCCACCAAAAGCGGGTTCTGCCACCAAGCCAGCGCCAGGCTTCAAAGTGGAGATTTTGGATCCTTCGGGGAATTCAATGGAGGCAGGTGAGCAGGGTAGTGTAGTAATTAAACGGCCACTTCCACCGAGTTGTTTACCGACTGTCTGGGGGAATCATTCGCGGTTTGAAGATAGCTATCTTAACCCTTATCCAGGCTATTATTTGACTGGCGACGGGGGCTACATCGATCAAGAAGGCTACGTGTTCGTCATGGGACGAACCGATGATGTCATCAATGTTGCTGGGCATCGCCTGTCAACTGGCGAAATGGAAGAAATTGTTGCTGCGCACCCTGCAGTTGCTGAATGCGCTGTCGTTGGGATTGCTGATGAACTGAAGGGGCAGCTCCCCCTTGGCTTTGTCATACTCAAAGACGGAGTCAGCCAATCCCATGAAGAGGTCGTGAACGAGCTGATAGCCTATGTACGAGAATCGATTGGAGCGGTTGCTTGTTTCAATCAAGCGATGATCGTCGACCGTTTACCAAAAACACGATCGGGCAAGATCCTTCGGGCGATACTCCGCAAAATCGCAGACGGCGAGCCTTACTCTCCGCCGTCCACGATTGAAGACCCGGCCGTGCTTGAGGAAATTGCTCAGCGTTTTTGATAAGCATTGGGTGATGCCGAGGCAGCTTTCGGGGAGGGTTTCGTATTACGCATCGAGCCTCTCGAAGATCGAATGATCAGTGAGTTCGCCTGGACACTTGAGCTCACAGTGTTCAGCAACTCGCAATCGCGTTTGCGATCGCTCATACGCGGGATCATAGTGATGCTCGAGAAGACTGGTCGCAAGGGCCAACCAATTGTGGGTATTGATATATGAGACCCATTCCGTAATTTGTTGTTTCCCATGTCGAAAAGCGAGTCGCTCCACAAGTTGTGTGGTGTCCTCAATTGATTGAGTCAGGTGTTGATAGCGTTGAACGAGGTACTGTGCACGCTTCGAGCGCTCACAAGACAAGGCAATCGCACTTGATGTGATGAGGTTTTTAAAGAGTGCGGTCGGTAAATGGAGCTCTCCGATTTTGGACGATTCCGATTCCACATAAATCGGCTGTTCCAGATCCATCTGACAGAGCTCACGATACAGAGACGACTCAAACCATTTTTGTGATGGCTGGCGGATTCCGGGCTCTCGACCCAGTAAAGATCCGCGATGATTGGCCAGATTTTCCAAGTCGAGCACCTGACGACCTTGGCCTCGCAACTGATGCAGAAGATCTGTCTTACCACAACCGGTTGGACCTGCGACCACAATGAGACGAAGTCGTGGTAGCAAACGATCCAATTCTTGTTGAACATGCCGTCGATAGGTCTTGTAGCCTCCTTGGAGCAGGGTGACACCCCAACCAATCTCATGCATGACCAGCGCTAATGATCCCGATCGCTGTCCTCCACGCCAGCAATAGATGAGAGGCTTCCAGTCCTTCCCATGGTCGCTCAACGTAAAAATGTGTTGTGCGATGTTTTGACTGGTGAGAACAGCACCTCGTTTTCGAGCGGTAAAGGGATCGACTTGCTTGTAAATAGTCCCTACTTCGGCACGCTCTTGGTCATTCAGTACTGGTAAATTGATGGCGCCTGGAATGTGGTCCTCATGAAACTCAGATGGCGAACGAACATCGATGATGCTGTCATAGCCATCTGGTTGACTGAGAAGTTCGGCGATTTCGGTAACTTGAATCTTGCGTTGCATGTTGACTTGATGCGTTCAGACCTTAATAATCCCGCACCCATGCAGGTGTGGCTCAGTTGGTAGAGCACTCCCTTGGTAAGGGAGAGGTCCCGGGTTCGAGTCCCGGCACTTGCACCACTGCTTCAATCGATGCCTGCCGTGCTTACGCGGGTGTTTCATCAAACCCTGAGTTCAATCCGACCGTTGGTCAGGTTTATTCCACATCCGGAAAGGTAGCACAGATCGCTAACGAATCAGAGCACTCTGAGAATTGCCATCGGCTTGACGTCTGAAGTCGTGGAGCGTTGGTTTGCAAAGCCTGTCCATCCCTTGCAGACTTATCGACAAGCTCGTGTTCATCGAGTTTGAAAAAGGCTCGGATATGCGTTCATTCAACTTGGGTGCCAACACCGCTCTACATCAACGTGAAGTTCAGGCATCATAAGAAAACCAATCAATCATGAAAATCTCGACGAATCATGCTGATATCTCCGTTTCTTCAATCCGTTAAAGAAGCCCCCGATGCGGCCTGTTTGTATCGCCTCGACGGAGACACATGGACGGGATTTTCACGTCAGGTAGTGTTAGACGCAGCGCTGAAACTCTGTGGACAATGGAAAAACGATGGGCTGAATCCTGGCGATCGGATTCTTCTGTTGATGGAAAATCGTCCGGAATGGGCTGTGACTGCCATTGCGAGTGGTCTCTTTGGATTAGTGCTCGTCCCAGCGTATACCACCCATCGACCGCACGAGATTGAGTATTTGTTAGAACGATCTGAGGCATCCGCTGTGATGACATCAGACGGTGAACTTTTCGCGCGCATCCAAACGCTGTCGATCATAGCCTCTTTACCCCTGTACTGCGCGTCCAATGACGAGCCCTCATTGTTTGGTCAGATTGTCGGCGGGCCATTTCAACCGAGATCTGAAGATCTGTTTGAACACGACCGTCTTTATGCGTTGATCGCGACCTCAGGAACCAATGGGCTACCTAAGTTAGTGGAGTTAACTCATCAGAATTTGATGTCTAACGTGACAGGAATTCTAACGATCTTACGTGAAGCGCACATCGATCAACCGCATCGTTTTTTGTCGTTTTTACCGTTGGCGCACGCCTATGAGCATATGGCTGGGTTGTATTTACCTTTGCATTTGCGTGGTGAAATTTTTTACTGCGAACGTCTGGATAAGTTGGCTAACTTGATGCCTGAGGTCAAGCCGACACTCATGACGGCCGTGCCGAGATTATACGAGTTGCTGTACGGTCGGATCACAGGTCAAGTGGCTAAAGGCGGCGCGTTCAAACAATGGTTATTCGAGACGACGTTGCGCCTTGGGAATACGCCACAGTTAAAACCACTCGATCGGATGCTAAACACGATCTGCGAACGGTTGGTCCGCGAAAAAGTGCGTCAGCGCTTCGGGGGACGGTTGCAATATTTCGTATCCGGTGGTGCGGCGCTCAATCCGGAGATCTCACGATTTTTTTCAGGTCTTGGCATTGGGATTTTGCAAGGATATGGACAAACAGAAGCCTCACCTGTCATCAGTGTCAATCGCCCAGGATCCGCCCGAGCAGAAACCGTGGGTCCTGCCTTACCTGACGTTCAAGTGAAGTTGTCCGAAGAAGGGGAGTTGTTAGTTCGGGGTCCGAATGTGATGCGAGGCTACTGGCGAGATCAAGAGGCGACCTCTCAAGTCCTGCGCGATGGTTGGCTACATACCGGCGATTTGGCTGACATTGATCCAGATGGTCACATTCGTATTGTGGGTCGACTCAAAGATCTGATTGTGAATTCAGGAGGTGACAATATTGCACCTGCGCCCATCGAGCAGGAAATCACCCTCTATCCTGAAGTCGATCAAATTGTGGTGGTTGGCGATGCCAAGCCTTGGTTGAGTGCGTTGATTTGTTTGAATTCTGAGTTTGAGACCCAAGATCCACAAGCCTTGGTGTATGAGATCTTGAAGCGATATAACCGCCATAAGCCATCTCTCGTCCAGTTGCGTAAGGCGATTGTGATGAATGAACCCTGTTCAATTGACAATGGATTGCTGACACCCACGCAAAAAATTAAACGCCCCAAACTGATTGCTCTCTATCGCGAGGCGATTGATGCACTCTATGGGCCGAGGGCGTCATCAAAATGACCACAGACGATGGTTTGATGCGATCTGACAAGGCGGAATGTTAGGAGCGTTTGTGACGGCAAACTTCACTCGGATTTTATTTCAGTTTCTCTGGCTTGGGTGCACGTCATTTGGTGGGCCCACGGCTCATATCGGGATTTTTCGTCGTCAATTTGTCGAAAAAGAAAAGCGGCTCAGCGACGACGAATACGCAACCCTAGTTGCGCTTTGTCAGATGATTCCGGGACCGGCATCGTCGCAGGTCGGTATGGGCCTTGGTTATCGAATAGGAGGGGTCGCGGGGAGCCTAGCTGCTTGGGTTGGTTTTACACTGCCGAGTGCAATTCTCATGTACCTAGGGGCTTTGTGGATTCTAGAAGATGGCTCTCTCGCTGGTGGTTGGTTTGTGACGGCCATGAAATTAGTCGCCGTCGGCATCGTGACCCAAGCAGTCCTAGGGATGTGGTCTCAGCTGTGTGTGACGCGAGAAACTAAGCTTGTTGCATTGATTGCCGCGGTCATCTTTTCTTCTGCACCTGTTGCCCTGACCCAGGTGGGTCTCATAGCGGCCGCTCTGATCGCAGGTTATGTCAGTCAGCCGATCGAGACGCCAAAAGTCTCTGCCGAGCCACGCTACTGGAAGCTGGCTATGTGGGGGCTATTGATCTGGGCCGTCGGTGTTGGTGCTAGCGGATGGGTGGGATCAGACAATACTTGGCTCTCCATGATTGCTGGGCATTATTCGAGTGGCGCCTTGGTGTTTGGCGGAGGCCATGTCGTCTTACCCCTTCTAGAGGCTGAATTTGTTCCGCCGTTACAGGTAGACACCTTTCTTGCAGGCTATGGGTTTGCGCAGGCGATGCCGGGTCCGCTTTTCACCCTCGCTTCCTATTTAGGGCCGGTATTAATTCCGGAGTCGACGCTCCTAGCGGCGATGGTCGCCACGGCAGCAATTTTTCTTCCGGGCGCAATGGTCTTACTGATTGCTTTATCAGTTGGCCAGCAGTTAATGCATTGGAAATCACGCTTAGTCTTCGTGAACGCAGTGGTGGTTGGCCTGTTGTTTGCAATTTTGGTGAATCCCATTTTTACAGAAGCTGTCGATTCGGAAGTGACGACAGCACTGGCTGTCTTGAGTTTAATCGTCGCGGTCGCTCTGAAGCGCTCCCCACTTGAATTGGTTACGATTATGATTGGCGCGACGTTTCTTGTTGATCAATTGGGATGGATTTAAATGGCAATTCCTGTGGTTACGCTTCTAATAACGAGCCTTTTAATTGGACTGCAACTGTTTTTGACGTTCCAGGTGATCGGCAGGCGACGTCAAGCCAAAGTTGCGATTGGGACAGCCGATTCTGACGAACTGTCTCGAACGATTCGCGCGCATGGGAATTTCACCGAGGTCACGCCCATCTTCCTCATTAGTCTCCTGATTCTTGAATTGGTGGATAGTTACCTGTGGTGGGTCGCGATACTTGGGATTCTTTTCATTGCAGGCCGAATCCTTCATGCGCGCTCAATCTTGGTGGTGGAAGCCCAGCGGGGTTCATACTCGTTACGAGTTGCAGGGATGATGCTGACTCTCATCCCACTTGCGATGAGTGCGGTCAGTGGTGTGGTTTGGGTCGTCTGGAATTTGAGTTAGCTCTGCCCGTTGCGGGCAGAGCCTGCATCCTTAGCCTCGAAGATGTGATTCGAGGAAAGTGAGAGTTCTCGCTAACGCAAGAGCAGCGTCATCTTCGTCATACCGCCCACCAGTTGGGTTGGCGAAAGCATGATTGGCTGTGTACCAATGTGTGGTCAAAAGATCATCTTTGCCCACTTCACGCAGAGTTTGCTGGAATGCACCGACCATCTTTGGGTTAATGCTCTTGTCGAGTGTTCCAAAATGACCGAGCAGCGGTGTACTGAGGCCTTTGAGATCACTGGCCGATCCGCCGACACGTCCGTAGTAAATCACACTGGCGTCAGGTCCTGCTGATAATGCAGTCTGTAAACTCCAGCCGCCACCAAAGCACCAGCCACAGGTGCCGACTTTGCCGTTACCTTGTTGCCGAGCCCAGTCAACCCAGGCATTCATGGTGTCTGTCGCCTCATCGGGATTGAGTGCTTTGATTTGTGCCATCGCACCATCGCGATCACTGGCAACAGATCCTTTAAATAAATCGACGGCGATCGCTCGGAACCCCTTCGCTTTGAATTCCTGAGCGACCGCTTTAATGTGGTCGTTCAGGCCCCACCATTCGTGGATTAGAATGACGGTGGGAGCATTCTTATCGTCTGGCTCAGCCAGATAACCACTGACCTTGCCTGCGAGGTCGGTATCGATCGTGACGGTGTCACCGCCATGTGCTGCTGCTTTTGCTAGCTCGACATCGGCCAAAACGTAGGCAAGCGGCAGTGAGGCAACCCCTTTTAAAAACAACCGGCGACTTTCCGGGTCGACTGTTAACGCAGGCTTATTCGATTCATAACAACTTATTTCATTACACATTGATCATGTTTCCTTCAGTTATTGTGCGGTCCAACCCCCATCGACTGGCAATTGAGCTCCAGTGATTTGGGATGCTGCATCCGTGCAAAGAAAACGGGTCAGCACTCCTAACTGATCCGTGGTAACAAACTGTTCAGAGGGTTGCTTCTCTGTCAGCAGCGAGCGGCCGCCCTCTGCAATGCTCACGCCCATATCATTGGCCCGCTGTTCGATCTGGGCTTGGATGAGCGGGGTATGTGTCCATCCAGGACAAATGGCATTGCAAGTGATATTACTCTTGGCGGTTTCAAGCGCTGTCGCTTTGGTAAAGCCGACTAATCCATGTTTTGCGGCAACATAGGCCGGCTTATTCACTGAGGCGACCAGTCCATGGACACTGGCGATGTTGATGATCCGACCGAAGTTCTGGTTGCGCATTGCCGGCAAACACAACCGCGTCGTGTGAAAGGCCGCACTCAAATTCAACGCGATAATCTGATCCCATTTATCGACTGGAAAGTCTTCAATGGATGCCGTGAACTGCATACCCGCATTGTTGACTAAAATACTGATTGGACCCTCAGAAGAAATGACTTCTCTGAGCGCAAGCTCAATGGCCGATACATCAGTCAGGTCGGTCCCCAGATAGAGTGGGGATGGTGAGCCTAATTGACGAACCTCTTCGAGCGCTGCATCGATCTGCTCAGGTTGGCCGAATCCATTTAGCACCAAGCGATATCCAGCCTCTGCCAGCGCTCTGGCAATTCCGAGCCCGATACCGCTTGTACTGCCAGTGACCAATGCGAGCTGTGCCATGAAAACCCTTGTTTCAATGTCTTATTATGCATGTGTTCTTGTGTCAGACACATGGCAGCGCGAGTATCCCACGACCTAGGTTTCCAGGGTAGTGCTTTCAGCCGCAAGAATGCGTCGTTCGAATTCTCTTAAGCGTTTATACACGGAAACCAATTCGACGATTTTCAACCAACTGCGGATGATGTATTGAAGACTTTCCGCAACCTTACCCATCGCCCGAACCGTTTGACTGACGACGCCGAGCGTAATGGCACCTGTGATAATGGTTGGTCCCAGTGCAAAATAGGGAACAATCACCATGCCTTGAAGGTAGCTCCACTTTGCCATGTTGAAATAGAAATAGTGGAGATAGGCTTTGAAATGAATCTTGCGAACATCATCGAATAAGAAATCCACTTGGTCAGGCTTGGCTCGGGTTGCATCATCTTCACCGAGCACGAGCTCTTTCCGGTAAGCAGCCTCATTTTTTTGGATGTCATACTCAATGCCCGGGAGCTTGGAGCCGACTAAACCTAAAACGACGGTTCCCCCAATCGCTGTCAGCAAAACAACCCAAACCAGACCATGATCGACAGGGCCAATAATGGGTAGTTCAGTCACGTTCTTCGATAGTCCATGCAGGATTGGAATGAACGCTACAAGCATCAGAATGGTTTCCAGGAGACCGACCCCTAAATCTTCAGTAATCCGTGCAAATTTTAACGTATCTTCTTGCACGCGCTGACTTGCACCTTCGATCAATCTCGCTTTTTCCCAGTGCTCTTGATAGTACTCCGCGATACTTTGCCGCCACCGAAATGTCCAATGGTTGACTAAAAACCCATTAAAGATCACGACCACGATGATGTAGATCCCTGCGATACTAAAAAATTCGTACAAATATTCGTTGAATTCCTCAATCGTGAGTGCTCCAGGAGTCGCTAGTGCTTTTTGAAGAGCATCATAAAAACGGCCGAACCACTCATTAATTTGCACATCGAGCTGAACGCTGTACCAAACAGCAATGATGATGATTAATGTTCCACCAATACTCCAAGGCCACCATTTTCGATCGTAAAAAAATCTGAACATTTGTTTGATCCCATGTTTGCCGGGGTTTGGCAACGCGTTGCTTTCACACCCAAGTGTATTCTGGATTGTTGCACCAGTAGGGCTTTTTTTTACTCGGCCCTTTGTTCTTGTCTTAATGTTTGTAAGACTATGGCGTCACGTCTAGAAGGATGCAAGATTGCAAGCGCTCGAACTCTTTGATGATGCTCCGCATACGGAACATGCGG
>Ga0181605_10003245_pt1 | contig 13585 bp, 9 predicted proteins | sample 041ome_11_FD_148676 | JGI IMG/M metagenome (GOLD analysis project Ga0181605, IMG submission 148676) | Coastal salt marsh microbial communities from the Groves Creek Marsh, Skidaway Island, Georgia - 041411US metaG (spades assembly) | ecosystem: Environmental > Aquatic > Marine > Intertidal zone...
CACAAATTCCCAACTTTTTGGAATTTTGTCGAAAATTTTCGACGCAAAAAAAAAAGGAAAAATCCGAACTTTTTTGTGCAAAAATGTACCTTTTTTCAGGTTCGTTTTTAAAAAAATAAAAAAAAAGTTGCGAAAGTTCTTTTTGCCTTCGAGAGAGCACATCTATTTTCGACTCCTTTTTTTCGACAAAATTCCTTTTATTTTACAAAATTCAGGAATTTTGTCGAAAGTTTTCACTCACAAATTTTTTTTTTTTTTAGCTTGCGAAAGCACCATATGATAATAATTTCACAGTGACCAGCAATAATATCACAAGCTCAACAACCAGAGAGCCAACCGAGCAGCTGCAGAGCCAGGGAGGCGAAAGAGAAAGTAAAACATATAGAAGTCAGAAATACGGTTCAACTCTCGAAATAGAGCGTGACAACCTGAGAGAAGTTTGAGTTAGATATCCTCGTTTTCCAATGATATCTAGCCGTAGTGCGTTTCTCTTCGGAGTGGTATCTGCTTTCTTCGTAAGCTATGCACACAGTGTAAAAATGATAGTACGGCCACACGCAGTAGAATGTTTTACGGAACACCCTGGCGAGTCTCATGACTTGATTACAGGTTCCTTTTTTGTGGAAAGTTTGAATGGATTTAACGGGAAAGAAGCGAGCTTTGATTTGACTGTCACTGATCCAAGCTCGAAAGAGATTTACAATGCTATCAGTGAAATAGAACACAAGTTTGAGTATCAAACAAATAAAGCTGGTGCTTACACGGTATGTTTCACTAATACGGGTGACAAGAGTGAACAATTGACTTATTTTAGTCATAATGGGCATCATTGGGATCACGGAAAAGCCACGAAAACACACTTAGACCCAGTATTAGAAGCTCTTCAAAATTTAGATGCTCGCGTTGCACTCGTTTCAGAAGAGTCGAGATACCATAAACATAGAGCAGTGCGCCATGCGCGTACAACCAACAGTACTCAAAGCAGGGTAAAGTTTATGGCATTACTAGAAGGTGCAGTTATGATTCTAGCTTCATCTTTTCAATTATTTGTTGTGAAGAGACTGTTTAGACAACGAGAAAGCTTTGATTACGGCAGAGTTGAACGTAATAGATATAGTATTTAATTCATTTAGTGCAGGTGCAGATAACTTTCAGCAAAAAAATTCTCACTCTCTCATTCGGGAAGTTTGCGGCAGAGTACATACGCCCTGAAGTTCTGACCTCCTGTGGTTCTCATAGTAATTGAACTTAGTAGTTTTATGTTCCTTAAACCCAGGCGAGTCCATTCCTCAACGCGGCGATATGTCACTAAAAACTTATAAGAGCTAACATTCAGTCTCTTGGCGAGTGCACTCAGTGTGCTTTCGTTGAACACGCGATCATACATATAAACATGAGAGTAATTGAAACATTCCCATTTTGTTGCATCTGCATGAAACAAAACACAGCTTCGGAGCAACTCACGGGCTTGTGTGCTAAGTAGATTATTCCTTCTCAACAGAAGTTCATCTCGTATACTTGCAGCTAAAGCGGCTCTTGATTCAACATATTCGATCCCAACTGAATGCGAATATTTACCTCCCAATTTTGCATGAAAAACTACTTTTCCATAGCCACTTCCGATATCAATGAAACTATTTGCTTGAGACTCAGCAGAAGGAGACTCTGAAGTTAGTATGGCTGTACTTCTTCTTCTTTCTGGATTTTTTTGGGGAGTCGATACTTTAAATGAAGCAGGTGAATCTTTTCCATCAATACGCGCAAGGAAACAAAATAAACGCTCTATAGATCCCTCGGTCATTTCCCCATAACCTTCGGAGGCTGAGTTATCTATTTCATCACCTGATTGTGAACTCGGAACTGCTTTTGAAATATTCGAACTCGGTTGAGGACGTTTCAAATAGTGTTGAACAGAGACTCTGTTTCGCGGTCCTGACACATGCCAGTCGCTTGTGAGGCCCCAGTCCAAATATGTCTTCTTGTCGACAAATCGGTAGACACTCTGTCGCATATAATGAAGTTAGAATGAAAATTCAGATTAAAGAAGAATGGAGTGCGCACCTTAATTAAAGGATCTACAATTACTTTCGTAGTTGGAGCACGGCATTCAGAAAACGGGTTGTTATACGAACCAGAAACTAGTGTCGAAGGCACCTCATCATGTTCCCATCTCATCTTCTTGGAGAACCCCTTTTTACTGCACGCATTATGTTCACAGCTCAAATCAGAGGATGCACGCTTCCCTATTCCTTTCATTTTGTCTTAGTCTCGGTACGAGTTTTGGTTTGTTTCGATCTCTCTAAATGGCGGGAGTTTGGTTTTGATATTTTAGGATACCACCAGGCAGAGCGCTCGCCGCCGAATTATCAAAATTTTTTCGTTACCATATATACATATGGCATATGGCTATACTCGGTATTTTTCGCAAGGTTTTGTGAGGAAAAGGAAAACAAACGATTTTTTTTTTTTAACGAGAACAAAGAAGGGAGAGTAGGGAGAGCAACAAGTGAAACACCATCACTGATCAGCACACTCGTGCGTAGGTGGCGCAACCGTAAGATATACTCCCACCGAGCAATAATGTTTCGTCGCGCTAGTTATATAGCCTCCTCAGCGCTTACTCAAGCGAGCAAACATAATTGCGCACCCGCCGTTATTGGTGATGTCGCCACCACTCTAACTTTTGCGCAGTGCACGTTTGGTCGTCCAGTAATTCGTCGCAAACTTTCTACCGCGTCAGGTTCCGTGAACGGCCGTGTCACACAAGTAATCGGAGCGGTTGTCGATGTACAGTTTGATGGCGATCTTCCTCCTATCCTAAGCGCGCTTGAAGTCGAAGGACACGAAATTCGACTGGTTCTCGAAGTAGCGCAGCATCTCGGAGAAAATACGGTGCGCACCATTGCGATGGATACAACGGAGGGTCTTGTTCGTGGTCAGAGCGTTTTGAGTACTGGTAGTCCCATTCAGGTGTGTCTAGAGAGAACGAGCAAATTTGTGAGCTTACAATATGTATTTTTTAGATTCCCGTTGGAAGACCGACTTTAGGACGGATCATGAATGTGATCGGTGAACCCATCGACGAGTGCGGACCCATTGGTAAGTCAATAAATTCTAATAAAACCCGCCTAACTTATCCCTTTACTCATTAGATACGCAATCGACTCTCGGAATTCACCGTGAAGCTCCCCCTTTTGTGGATCAAAGTACCGAGATGGAAATGTTGACAACTGGAATTAAGGTGAAAGCTTCAACTTTTTGCTCAACTACGAAGTTAACACTCCTCTTTAGGTCGTAGATCTGCTAGCACCATATCAGAAAGGAGGAAAAATTGGCCTCTTCGGTGGTGCCGGTGTTGGTAAAACTGTTTTTATCATGGAACTCATCAATAATATTGCCAAGGGCCATGGTGTGTTGTTCAACTTTTCGCGACCACAAGTTCTCTAACTTTTTTTTACTCAGGTGGTTTCTCTGTTTTTGCCGGAGTTGGCGAACGCACGCGAGAAGGAAACGATCTTTACCACGAAATGATCGAAGGAGGTGTCATAAAGCTCGGCAAAGAAGCAAGTGATTCCAAGTGTACTTTAGTCTATGGTCAAATGAATGAACCGCCTGGTGCAAGAGCTAGAGTCGGACTCACAGGTCTTACTGTAGCAGAATATTTTCGGGATTTTGAAGGGCAAGATGTCTTACTTTTTGTCGATAACATCTTTCGGTTCACTCAGGCTAACTCGGAAGTATCTGCATTGTTAGGACGTATCCCATCTGCTGTAGGTTACCAACCTACTTTAGCTACCGACCTCGGTGGACTACAAGAAAGGATTACGACTACCATGAAGGGGTCCATCACTTCAGTTCAGGCTATTTACGTCCCTGCTGACGATCTTACGGATCCTGCTCCTGCCACGACTTTTGCACACTTAGATGCGACCACGGTTCTCTCAAGATCCATCGCCGAGATTGGTATTTATCCGGCAGTTGATCCACTTGATTCCACTTCGAGAATGCTTTCTCCCCTGTCTCTAGGTGAAGAGCATTACGATACCGCACGGGGAGTTCAGAAAGTTCTTCAAGATTACAAAAATTTGCAGGATATCATTGCTATTCTGGGTATGGATGAACTTTCGGAGGATGATAAGATGACAGTGTCCAGAGCAAGAAAAGTTATGAGATTCTTATCCCAGCCATTTCATGTTGCTGAAGTTTTTACTGGAAGTCCCGGTAAATATGTTGACTTAAAAGATACTGTGTCTGGTTTTAAAGGATTACTTGAAGGTCAATACGATGATCTTCCTGAAATGGCTTTTTATATGGTTGGGGACATCAACGAAGCAATCGCAAAAGCTGACGAGTTAGCGAAGCAAGTGGCGTAGGGTCACATTTCAACTTGTTGTTAAATTAATTAATTAATTACCTGACATACAGTACTTGAATGATAATCAGTATACTGCCGTACCTGTGGTATGATCAAGGAAATCCGCTACTATTCGTATCTCTCCATTCAAATACTAACTTAAGAATAACTCATCTCAACTTCCTTTTCTCCACGGCGATGTGCTTAGTGTAGTAGAACTGACCAAATAGTACTAGAAGACTGAGCATGTAAACAAATAATAACCGCGATATCCACTTGGGGTAAGGTGAATAGGCTGAACAATACATAGCTTGAAGAAGATTCAGTACGAATTGAAGTATTTGCAACTGAGTTAGATATTTGCCCCACCACAAGTATTTTTTCCTCAAAAGCTTGTTCTTCCCCAGCAGCGCAGCAGATAAGTAATAGGTATACATACAAACATGAACCCACGAATTCAGGGCAGCGCTGAAATAAGCATCACCACCCGGAGCTTTTCTCGTTATCATCCACCATATGAATGAAATCGTAGCATGATGGTAAACATGTAGAAACGAAATTTGCTTGAAGTTTCCTTTCAAGAGCATAATAAAGGTATCAACAAACTCGTAAATTTTACTGATATAAAAAATGTATATATATCTTGCCATCTCCACTTCGGCCTGATTGTATTGATTGCCCCATAGGTGATATTTGTTTTTCCTTGCCTCTAAGATACATCCACAACACATGTATAGACTTAATAAAATTAAGAAAATATTGTGAAAAATCACGAAGAAATTAACCCAACTTGAGTTTCGGTTCAGCAAGTCTTGGTCTCTCTGAGTTCTCTTTATCCGAGCGCGACCGAATCCGGTGATGACAATGTACAACAAAAGGCTCGAAATCAAAAAAGTAGGACTTTCCACGGCTATATAGTCTTTTGTTGCGGGACTAATTGGGTCTACATCCCAACCAATACTTCTCAGCGTAAACAAAATATTGCTCGTTACGAGAAAGTCCCACTGTCCCCAAAACTTAGAAACTTTTAAAAAGATCGGCGTTAGCACATGCATCCTTGTTCTTAATAAAAGCTCGATCCTATAATTATATGAGTTATATGTTCTTCAAAGTCCACAGTTCTAACCGGATAAGAGGATTAAAGTGCTGCTGACGAAGGTTCGGGTTTTTTTAGATACAAAACCCTAAACTACTCAAACATATTTTGAACATATTTTGATAAGATCTTTTTCTGTGCTCCAAAGTGAATTCGAGAAAGAGAAAGAAAGAAAGAAAGAAAGAAAACAGACAAACACACAATAGCCGTCAGTACGTCATTAATGAATGCCGCTGTCTACGATAAAGCGAGCGTAAACTTCTACTGCCACAGAAGTTTTGCAACCGGTGTCCTGAAAAGGAATACAAGAAATTCTACAAACTCTCTCTATTATAAGCCCAAGAGATTATCTCCTCGCGCGAGCGAAATAGACAACATATGCACAGTTGAAAATATTCATGGCTGTAGGATTCATCAATTGGAGCCTTCCAAATTTCGTTTAGAGTTTTTAGTAAGCTTTACCGACTCTTCTCATAGTGTCTGGTAAGAACTCATCTGTTTTAGCTGAATTTATTGAAGCTTTTATTGAAGGGTACCTGCTAAGAATGTGGCGGAAGATATTCGTACAAAATTTAGCAAAGAGTGGTGGACACTTTGCCGGGAAGAGGTATAACGAGTGTTTTTTATTTGCTTCAAGTAACAATCATGCAAAGACGGAATCTTCAAATTTTTCAGCTTTAGTGCAGGGCAGTGGAGAGGTCCTTGTCAAAGCTCGCGATATGAAAAGTAGGAGGTAATCCTGTCCAAAAGCATTACTCTTTTTTATGTTTTTAATGTGTACCATCACAAAGCCCTTTACACTATGCATGTGGTATTGGTAATTTAGTGAATGTGAAAAGCCTGCTAGAAAATGAAGCTGAAGTTGATGCTCACGTATATTTTTTTAACTTTTTGTTGTTTTGGTAGTCATTTCAGTCTGGAAACAGGATTGTGAAGGCTACACTTCCCTCCATATTGCTGCAGGATATTTGAATACTGAGACTGTTGAAACGCTTCTCAGAGCAGGGGCGGATCCAGAGCTTGAAGATGATTCGGGACGATCTGTGAGATAACTATGTAAATTTCAAAGGAATTCCATCTAAAATCTGACATAGGCTCTTAATTTAGTTGAAACACTGAAAGCGGCCACACCAGCTTCAACAACTACATACTCGAAGCGCTCAAAGCTAGAAACGCTCTCCACCCTGCTACGAAATTATACATTTGAAGAGGTAGTTCCTTCAAACATAGTGGACTCCAGAATCACAGATTTTGGAGGAGTTGAATATCTTGTTGAATGGATGGATGGTACTCAATGTTTATTCAGCCGTCATTTTGGACTTAATCTTTATAATGAAGGATATCAAGAAAGTTGGGTCAGCGAACTTGATGTTTCAGATGATCTTATTCGGGACTACAATGATGGCTTTGAATTTGCAGGCTGTAAAAGAACATTTGACTCAGGTAAACGAAATGAACTTCTTGTTCAGGTAAGTCTATAGGTAATATCTTCTCTGCTAAAATTATTACGAACTTCTTGTAGTGGAAGGACACCACCCCTCCATCTTGGGAACCAAAAGTTAACATACAAGCATCGGAGAATATATGATCAAAATTTTATTTTGGTAATTTTTCGTCTTAAGCATAGATACTCACTGTTCCGCTGAGAGTGAGTTGAAAATATTAGGAATCTTTCGCATCACCTTATCAATGACATCAAAATAGCTGAAGATATTTGTAGAACCCACCATATAATTGGGAACATTAGTCCTATGTTCAAATGTTAAATATTAAAGCCTGCTCTTTCCCTTTTTGTAAGAATTATAGCTTATTGCTCAGTACCTTGTAACATGACACAAACACAAAAGTGTATGAGAAAAAGTGTGACAGCAAAATCAGTTGCTTTTCGTGGGCTTGAAACGATGAACTTGTAGTAAAATCCACTAGTGAAAATATCATTTAAACTCTGTACACTTTGGCTAATTTCGCACCTAATCATAGAAGAAGTGAGCGTCACTACGCTTACAGTTCTAGAAGGACAAGAACATTAACTCAATAAAACTCTCATCGAGAAAAATACCGTGCAGTTGAATCTAGCGTGTTCAACATACTTGGGTCATACACATACTCCATAGTTATCTCCAAAACATTTTGTCCTACATGTGATGATAAAGTTCGAATAACGCGGTAAAACTTCTGTTTCTTACTTTTGAAAAATGCAAGTAAAATAAACTGAGTACTATAAAATAAACACTGCAAGTTGATTATCTACTTAAGAAAGTAACTAGTTAAGATGAGTGAATTTCGTATGAGTACTTGTCCGAGTGTTAGAAAAAGGTCGAAGCTATGGCGACCATGACCAGCAAAGAACTTTTCCATCTCAAGTTTGTCCTGACTCCTCTCTTAGAATTGTACCGGAAGAAATGAGTGTTTTGCGGTGTCAAAATAAGCGAAAGATAAGTTCGGATAATAAAAAATGTGCATCCGCTTCTCGTGTAGCAATTTGGAGTTTCATACAGATCAAGAGTATCGGTAGTTTTTGTAAAATGAACTTTCTCTTCAAGTCAGCAAGTGTCAAGTCTCATCTGTTTTGGAAGGAACTCTGAAGCTTCTTTAGTTCTTTTTTAAGAAAGTAGTTAGTAGTAGTCAGGTAGTTGGACAGTTAGAATGCGATTTCTTATTGAGAAATTCAGACAGACAGAGGACGGCCGATCGATGGATCGAACCTCACGTCAATAAAAACTTAAGAGTTATACACAACAGGTTAGAAAGCAAGTAAGGTTAAAGGTTCCAACATTTTATTTTTGTCTCAATACTTTGAGTCTCTCCCATATTGTTTCAATCCGTCATTTACTCATGCTCTCAACGTTTCTTCGGGGACGCAGTCACCGATATGTCGTTGCATGCACGAACTTTTGCAGTTTCGTGTGGGCTGATCCGAATGTAGCAGACGACCTTCCTTCTATTGCTTTCACTGGGAGAAAATGCCCCCGTAGTACCAGCTATGAGAGGAAATTGTCACTCGCTAGAGGCTCATATGCTTTTTCCATTCGATCGATGACGACCGATGTAACGAATACCTTCATTCATGATTATGAAGTGCATGTCAAAGAGAGGACCGCTCTTAAAATTGCTCCAAAACCATTGGGCGCTAAAGAAGTTGCTTCATTGACCCAACTCTTGGAGTCTCCACCTGATGGTCACGCCGACTTCTTGTTAGATCTGTTCGAAAATAGAGTTCCGCCAGGTGTTGACGAGGCAGCTTACGTCAAGGCAACGTGGTTAGCATCTGTGCTAGAGGGAAAAGTTTCTAGTCCTTTGATAGATCGTAAAAAAGCGGTCCAAATACTTGGAACGATGCAAGGAGGATATAACATTGCACCTTTAGTATCGTCATTAGATGATGAATCTCTTGCACCAATGGCTGTGATAGCATTATCTCATACCTTGTTAATGTTTGATTCATTCCACGACGTTGAAGAGAAAGCAAGAAGTGGAAATCCATTCGCCAGGCAAATTTTGAAGTCCTGGGCAGACGCAGAGTGGTTCTTGAGCCGGGATAAGGTTCCGGAGAAAATTACGGTTACAGCTTTTAAAGTATCTGGTGAAACTAACACTGATGATCTTTCACCAGCACCTGATGCGTGGAGTCGACCGGATATTCCTCTTCATGCACTTGCCATGTTAAAGAATCCGAGGGATGGAATTCATAATGCTCCACAGCAAATTCTTGAGTTGAAGGAAAAAGGCTTTCCATTAGCATATGTAGGTGATGTCGTGGGCACAGGTTCTTCTCGTAAGTCAGCGACAAACTCAATACTTTGGTATATGGGTAAAGATATACCGTTTGTTCCAAACAAAAGAACAGGGGGTGTTTGTATAGGTTCAAAAATAGCACCCATATTCTTCAACACGATGGAAGATAGTGGTGCATTACCACTTGAGATGGATGTATCAAGAATTCAAATGGGTGATATAATCGATATATACCCATATACAGGGATTGTTAAATCTCATGAGACTGGAGAAGAATTGAGTAAGTTTGTCATCAAGACAGAAGTTTTATTTGATGAAGTTCAAGCTGGAGGAAGAATTCCTTTGATAATCGGGCGAGGGCTGACAGATCGAGCCCGCACATCATTAGGTTTGGCACCTTCTACAGTATTTCGTCGACCTAGTGTAGCCACTCACGTTGCCAAAGGGTTCACCCTTGCCCAAAAAATGGTCGGAAAGGCGTGTGGTTTGGACACAGGAGTTTCACCCGGTACATATTGTGAGCCAAAAATGACCACCGTTGGAAGTCAAGATACAACAGGTCCAATGACGCGAGATGAGCTCAAAGATCTAGCTTGTCTTGGATTTAGTGCAGATTTAGTGATGCAGTCTTTTTGTCATACTGCAGCGTATCCCAAACCTGTTGATATTATAACTCATCACTCTCTTCCTGACTTCATCCGCACTCGCGGTGGTGTCTCACTCCGCCCAGGAGATGGTGTGATTCATAGCTGGTTAAATCGAATGCTTCTTCCAGATACAGTTGGTACTGGTGGAGATTCTCATACTCGCTTTCCTATCGGAATATCGTTCCCAGCCGGATCGGGTTTAGTAGCATTTGGTGCAGCTACTGGGGTAATTCCATTAGATATGCCTGAAAGTGTGAGAGTTCGATTTAAGGGAACAATGCAACCTGGTATAACGCTCCGCGATTTGGTTCACGCGATTCCCCTCTATGCAATACGCCAGGGTTTGCTTACAGTTGCAAAAGAGGGAAAAAAGAATATATTTAGTGGAAGAATCTTGGAAATTGAAGGACTGGAAAATTTGAAGTGCGAGCAAGCTTTTGAACTTTCAGATGCGAGTGCGGAGCGCTCTGCTGCTGGCTGCACGATCAAGCTTAATAAAGAACCAATAATCGAGTACCTGCATTCGAATATTGTGATGCTAAAGTGGATGATAGGCAACTCTTACGGTGACCGGCGAACAATTGAACGTCGAATCAAAGCAATGGAAAGCTGGCTCATGAACCCAATTCTTCTTGAAGCAGACACCAATGCAGAGTATGCAGCAACAATTGATATCGATATGAATGAAATAAAAGAACCTATACTTTGTGCACCCAATGATCCGGATGATGCTCGGACTTTAAGTGATGTCATGGGTGATAAAATTGACGAGGTGTTCATTGGATCATGCATGACAAACATTGGTCACTTCCGCGCCGCAGGCAACTTACTTGAAAAAAATCAACACAATGGGCTCCCAACTAGGTTGTGGATTGCTCCTCCAACGAAAATGGATGAGGAACAGTTAACTAACGAAGGTTACTACAGTATTTTTGGCACTGTAGGAGCTCGGACAGAAATGCCTGGCTGTTCTCTCTGCATGGGCAATCAAGCCCGAGTCGCTGAGAAAAGCACAGTCGTCTCTACATCTACAAGAAATTTCCCGAATAGATTGGGGAAGGGTGCAAATGTCTATCTGGCATCCGCAGAACTTGCAGCGGTATGTGCCATGACAGGTCGTATTCCTACCCCAACGGAGTATTTGACGTACACTAAAATGTTAGATACAGTTGCGGATGATACCTATAAGTATCTGAACTTCAATGAGATTGAGAGTTATGTTCAGGCGGCAAGTAGAGTTGAGTAAAACTGGTATACAGAGTGCAGAAATGAATCCTATCGTCGACAAAATGTAATATAAGTGCAGATTTACGAATAAAACACGGTGTAATAAGATAATTTATCAAAGTTTTTTCTAACTCACTATTTTTTGAACCCTACTCCCTAAAATTTAACCGCGCTATCGGATAGTATGCTCATGGTGGGTTCACTTTATAAGTAGGAAAGTATATAATTCTGACCTGAATAATTTTACGTTCAATAGAATATTCTGCTGAGGTTCCTGTTTCTGTTACATTTGGTAAGATTTTTGAGAACCGTTTAAGAAGTCTTTCAGAGAAATTGTTCAATACTTGATTGATACTCACTTCACGAGGAGCTCCACTTTTTTTTCTCAAAGATGTTAGTTTGTCATCCATATTTTCAAACTCAATAACAATATCTCCGAGATCAATATTTAAACTTTCCTTCATACGGTTTCCAGATATGTTTTTCAAAAGCTCGTGGAGTGGAACGCATGCTTGTGCGACTAAGCTACTAGTTTCAAGAGAGTTTTGAGAATACCAATTCAAAATCAATGACTGGGTCAATACATCCTGCACAGGAATTCGTATAGATGACCTCTTTTTGGGCTCGATCAAAGTTCTGAAACGAATTTCCTCAAACTTTTCATTTATATTGTTTGCGTGCCAGCTCATTTGACATCCTATTTCATCTCCAATATAATCTCCATTCCTAGAATTCAGAGTAATTTCAAGAGAACCATCGGCATCACTCTCATCAAAAGATGTGTTAGGAACAGCATAACCTGTACCTGGCATCGGGACTGTTATGAAACGAGGCCAAACTAAATATGAACCTATCAGTGCTTTTATATAGGTTCTCAAAGGCTGTGAGATACCGGGTACAAGTGTAATATCTCCTCCAACAACACGAAGGTCAAAGTCGAGACTGGGCTCTTCTACTAAAGCGATAGTAAGAGCTCCAAAACATGGAAAAACACCAATCAAAGGTGCAAATATCAAACGCAATGTGAATGTACACTGCAGCTCAGTGAGTGAAACAGGAACATTCAGGGTATCATTGGCAGCTCGAATACCAAGTACGACATCAGGGTCACCTGCCCAGAAGATTTCAAGATCAATTTCAACAGCTCCTCGATCTTGTGTATCATAAACTTTAACTCCTTGAATTATTGCAGGGACTGAACCAAAACTGAAACGTTCAAACCTTAAAGATGTTAAGACTGTTGGTCTTGTTGCTTGAAGGATTGGGTCAAGTGCCCTTGTGATAGCATTACTAGTAGCCTCGTCTAGATATGGCCAAGCTGCAGCCACAATTTTATTGAACCAATTTGCCTGCTCGCTACCACTAATGTCACTCAGAGTAGGAATACTGCCGACAAAAGCTTGAGAGTCAAGAGATTCTCTGCTATTTGAATTTATAGTAAAAGAAGGTAGTTTACCCCTGCTACTACTTTCCTTTTCACTCCGCTCACACAAGAACTTAGAAAACATTCCTGTAAAAGCTCCACAAACAAAAGATGCTGTTGCAAGGCTTCCATCACTCGATGGGAAATCCAACTTTGTAACAAGGCTATTAATTAAATCGATATTTAGTACTGAGTTTGCTGAACTTGCCAGAGCACGTCTACTCAAACTTTGCCTCCTAGCAGTTTTAAAGTTTCGAATCTTCGACCGCAAGAATATTGTTTGACTGTTCCATGAACCAGTGTGATTTCTGACGAGAGCCTTCGGTGTATTGGAGGCTTTAAAAACCATTCTCAAAACTATTTATCACAGCAAAAATTAAGAATACCTTCTAAGATTTACCTTTACCTCAGGATATCAAAGTTTTGGGAAAAACTGATTACGTTATTCATAGTGAAAGTTATTTGTGCGCCTTAATTCTTTTCAAATTTTCGCGATCTATACAATACTGAACTTCTATTTTACACTCAACAAATGACAGCTTACTGTAGTTTTGGAGAAACAAGACACCAAAAAGAGCGCCAAAGAATCAATACCTCCATCCTTTGTTCCTTTCAAATATGAGTGCTGTATGACGTGAAGGAAAAAAAAATCACAAATCACGAGGACAGGAGGAGTTCAGACACAAGAAATTGGAACAACGAATATCGCCATATCCTTTTATCCGTTTTGTGTATATATTCAACAAATCAATGCGTTTTTACCGGGTTGGACCCCCCCAAAAAGGAAAAGGTTCATTCTCTATGGTCTACAAATATCGTGCTGTTCTGGCCTTCTGGGTCTCTAGTTTTTACACCAGCATCATACAGATACTCATAGTTTACTCAAAATTGAAGTATTGAACATTCATACCAGTACAGTCATTTTTTTCATTTTTTTCAAGTCCGTGAAAACTCGTCCGGAGAAGCTCCGTGAAAGAGGGGGGGGGGAGGGAAAAACGAACACAACTAACATACAACACAGAAAAAACAAAAGGTCAAAGTCAAAAGCAAAACGGTTGGTATAAGGAGAGAGAAGAAAGTAAAAGCGAGCGAAAGATGGTCAC
>Ga0181605_10003249_pt1 | contig 13562 bp, 12 predicted proteins | sample 041ome_11_FD_148676 | JGI IMG/M metagenome (GOLD analysis project Ga0181605, IMG submission 148676) | Coastal salt marsh microbial communities from the Groves Creek Marsh, Skidaway Island, Georgia - 041411US metaG (spades assembly) | ecosystem: Environmental > Aquatic > Marine > Intertidal zone...
TTATCTCAGTTTGGTAATAATTTTTTAAAAAACCTACGCGCAGAAGCAAACTACGAAATAACTTATTATGGTGACCAAACAAAATCGCTTCTAGGAAAAAATCAATTGAAAGAATTAGCAGCTAAACTAAACCTAATACCTAATTTAATTTGGATAAGCTGCAACCCAGTTCTTTTAGACTGGAATGGCAATTATTTTCGGAAAAGACCAAGAAACATCAATATAGTCAATGAATATTCGAAGGACCTTTTAGAATTACTAGATAAAAATATCGATGTGATAAATTTGACCAATTTATCGAAGAGTGAAATCAAAGAACTTACCTGTGATAACATTCATTTTACTCCTAAAGGCATGGAGTATATTTCAAAAAAAATTGAGGTCCTACTGAAATGAAAAAGTTATCAATGATTTGTGCCACCTATGGGAACAACAAACAAGATTTACTTCTTAAGTTGATAGATAGTATAATCGAAAATACTTCAGATAATTATGAAATTGAATTTATCCTAGTAGACCAAAACGAAGAGAACCAATATCAAAGAATAATTCAAAAAAGAATAACTAATACTAAAATTCTATTTAAATATTTAAAATCCGAAATCGGATTGTCCAAATCAAGAAATATTGGGTTAAAACATGCCAGCGGTGATATCATTTGTTTTCCCGATGATGACTGTATTTACCCTCAAGGATTTATCGGAAAAATGATGAGTTACTTTGAAAGCCCCGAAAGTAGTGATTTCCTTATAACGAAAGTGCGAGATCTAAACGATAAGTATGATCTCAGATTCACTAATAAAGAGAAGAGTGGACATCTTTCTCCCAATGAGGTGTTTGTAAATTGTTGTTCTATATCTATTTTTCATAAAAAAAGGAAAGAAAAAATACTTTTCGATGAAAATTTGGGTTTAGGTTCAAAATTTAAAAGTTGTGAGGATTATGACTACGTACTTCAATATATGAATAATGGCGCTAAAGTTTACTTTACTAATCAACTATATGTACTACATCCAGATTCAAATGTTTTAGACAATAATATAATTTTAAACAAAATAAAAAACAACGCAGTTGGTCACGGAGCTTTGTTTCAAAAGCATTTTTCATTAATCTTTAAAACATCAGTTTATCATTTAATTACTCCATTAATAGGAGTTTTTATAGGATTAATCACCTTCAATAGCTTTAAACAAAAGCAATACTTTTTACTTTTAAAATATAGAATTATAGGCTTTATACGATATGAAAAAAATGATTAAGAAACAACTTAAAAAATATGCACCATTATGGTTCTTAGAAGAGCCAGGAAAGATTTATGGGTGGGATAAGAAACAATTAATAAAATTGAAGAATAAGTGGAAGGGAGAAAAATGTATTATCATTGGAAATGGCCCATCACTGAATAAAATAGATTTCAATATACTTAAGGGAAAATTCACATTTGGCGTTAATGGAATTTTTTATAAATCAGATGAAATCAAAGATTTTAAACCTTATTTCTATGTAGTTGAGGATACTGCAGTAATGCTAGACAATGCAAAGAGAATTAATGAGTACGAGTGTGAATACAAATTTTTTCCAAGTATCTACAAAAAACATTTAATAAATAGAAAGAATACACTATTCTTTAATCTGAACAGAGGCTTCTACGATTCTCGCTCTGAATTCCACGAATTTCCACGATTTTCACCAGATATATCTAAACGTATCTATGCGGGTCAGAGTGTTACTATGGTCAATTTGCAATTGGCGTATTATTTTGGTTTTCAAGAAGTTTATTTAATCGGAATGGATTTTGAATACAATCAAGTTGGAAGTGAAATTATTGAAGGGCATAGATTGATCAGTCAAGAGGACGATATCAATCATTTTCATCCTGATTATTTTGGAAAAGGTAAGGTTTGGCATGACCCAAAACTACATAATGTCTTAAAATCTTATAAACTCATAAAATCAATTTACGAAATAAATGGAAGAAAGATTTATAACAGTACTGTAGGCGGTAAATTAGAGATATTTGAGCGAAAAGAATTATCTGATGCTTTCAATTAAAAATTTCCATATCGTAAAGTATTTTATATTAATCAGCCTTTATCAATATCTCTTTTTCTATAACGGCACAAATTATAGTTTCTATCTGCTACTGATAAACATCTTATTTTTAGTAGCGTTTACCTTATTATCCATTGTATTAAATCAAAAATCAAGCAAAATTATCCTAAAGTTAAATCGATCTGATTTACTTGTTCTAGTGTTTTTTATTGGATATCTGTCATCAGCAATAAAAGGTGTAATCAGTATTTTTACCTATTTTATTTTAGTCTTTTATCTTATCCTGATTTGGATAAATATCAAAATTGATTCGGGCCTCAATTATAAATTTTTTCACAGTTATATAAATAGTATTGTTCTAATAATAACATTTAATATCATTCTTTTCTTTGTTGGCATTTCCTCATCAGTACTAATCAATAAGTACCCCGAAATGCAAGTACGTTTAGCCCAAATTATTGGTGTCAACCTGAATAGATTTAATTTTTTTATTTTCAGCAATTTTGCGTATACATCAATGCTATATTGTCTACCCTTAATTTTTTATTTCAAGCGATCTAATACCCTACTAAACAAAACAATACTGTGCCTAACAGCAACTTCACTAATATTACTAGATGCTCGTGGGCCATTTTTGGCAGCTATCATTATTCTTCTATTAGGGCGTTTATTTTATAATTTGAGTTTATTCAAACAATTCATTTTAATTTCAGGAATCATAGTTATACCATTTATCACGAATGCTTTATTAATTTTGTTAGATCTTAATAACGCAGAAGCTATTTCTTTATTATCAAGACGTGATGCGATTTGGAACATAGCTATTTCGAATTATTCCCCCAATCTATATGAACTTATTTTTGGTTATGGTTACATAGGTCAATTCTCCTCAGGTATATCTGAATTATATTCTCATCTATTTCCAGGCTATGGTAATCAGGAACAGATCAGTGTTCATAATAGCTATTTACAAATTTTACTTGACTATGGTTTATTAGGATGGCTTTTACTAGTTGTAACATGTTTGAAATTGCTAAAAAAATTCAAAGAAAAAAATCAGATGGTTTTACATATGATTTTAGTATTCCTAATAGTTTGTGGTGTAACAGATTTAAGCATTCAGCCAAACAATATCAATGCTCTCATAACATTTCTAATAATCGCCAATACTAAAGTTGTATGAAGATTTCAGTTCTCATTTCAATTTACTCATATGAAGTTTAGCATCTTACTTTCAGTATATAGAAATGAGAAGTCCAAGTTTTTAAAGGATTCTATCGAATCAATTTCTTTAAAGCAATCAATCCAGCCAGCTGAAATAGTTTTGATAAAAGACGGTTTGTTAACAAAAGAACTAGAAGATATCATTGCTAGGTTACAGCTAAAAATACCCTATTTAAAAGTTTATGGGTATAAAGAAAATAGAGGCCTAGGATATGCATTGAATTATGGATTAGATAAATGTTCTAACGATGTAATATTCCGAATGGATACAGATGATATAGCTGTTAGTGACCGCTTCGAAAAACAGTTAAGCGTTTTGAAGAATAACTCAAAACTAGCTGTTATTGGAGGCTATATGAATGAATTTGAAGATGAGACCTCAAAGTCTATTGGAATAAAGAAAGTACCCTTGTCAGAAAAAGAAATAAAACAAACTATAAAATTGTCAAACCCATTTAATCATCCCACTGTACTTTTTAAAAAATCGATAGTTCAAAGAGTTGGAGGTTACAGCAGCGATTTTTTAAGCTTTGAGGATTATGAATTGTGGGCTAGAATTATAAAAGAAGGATATGAGGTGTTAAACATACCTATAGTATTAGTTAATTTCAGAGTCAACAAGGCTCAAATTTCTAGAAGAAAAGGGACTTCATATATAAAAAAGGAGTTTAAATTAATACGGCAACTAAACAAGCTTGGACATATTTCATTGATTGGTTTAATCAGAAAACTTATGATTTCGATTGTACTTCGAATAATTCCAAATAGCTTATTTCGGTTTATAATCACGCAATACCGAAGAACATTATGAACGTATTAATTACTGGATCAGGGGGTTTCGTTGGTTCAAAACTTCAAACAGAACTTCTTCAGAAAGGTTATAAAATTTTTCTAACAGATAGAATCGATAAGAGAAAAGAAAATTACTTCAGGTTTAATCTAGGTAAGGATTCTTCGGAAGATTTTATAAATAATTTCAAAGGCATAAAAATAGATATAGTTATTCATCTCGCAGCGGCCAAAGGTGATTTTATGCTATCCGAGGATGATTTTTACAGAGATAATGTTTTAGCTACTAAAGAACTTCGAAAAATAGTAGAGCTAATGAACATTCAGAACATCATTCATTATAGTACGGTCTCAGTTTATGGTCACAAAAATGTAAAAAAGGATGAAACAGCTGAATTAAATCCCAACAATGTTTACGGTGAAACTAAGCTAACCTCTGAAAAAATATTAATCGAATGGCAAAAATTACATAGTAGTAATTTAACTATCCTAAGGCCTTCGGTTATTTATGGTGAGAATAATTATGCAAATATGTATAATTTACTTAGTCTTTTGAATAAAACATTTCCAATCACTTTAGGAAATGGTGATTATGTTAAATCCATGATTGCGGTTGAAAACCTAATTGACATTACTATTTTCGTTTCTAGAAGAATGAACGGATTGCAGATTTATAATTGTACTGATGAGCCTTACCCCACCCTAAAACAGTGTATGTCAGATATAGCAGAGATAAACGGTTTTAAAATGCCAATGATTAAAATACCCATACCCCTAGCACTACTTATTGCAATTCCTTTTGAGGTCGCATCTAAGTTGACGGGTAAAGATTTTAAAGTCACACGTGAAAGAATTCATAAGTTTTCCATGGCAACGGATTATAGATCAGATTTAATAAGATCAATTGGTTACAAACAAAATTTTTCAACAAAGGAAAGACTTCAAAATATGGCCAGATGGTTTCTGAAATTAAAAAAATAAATCTATGAAAACTGTATTACTTGGTTTGAACGAATTGAATTTTGAATACATCAAATTTTATTCCGATAAAGGTATTCTACCAAATTTTAAATTTCTATTTCAGAACTATAAGATAATAGAGACAGAGTCAGAAAAAGAATATAAACTACTTGAGCCTTGGATTCAATGGGCAACTATACATACTGGCAAAACTTATGCTGAGCATCAAATTTTTAGACTCGGAGATATAGTTAATTCAAACGAAGAACAATTGTTCGAATCTATAGAATCCCGCGGTTTTCGTGTAGGAGCCGTATCCCCATTCAATGCTAAAAATGTACTTAAAAATCCTACTTTTTTTGTGCCAGATCCTTGGACAATTACTAAAGTTAGCGGCAATTGGTTTGTAAAAGCATTGTACAAAGCAGTACACCAAAGTGTAAATGATAATGCTAGTGGAAAATTAAGTGTTTCAACCCTAGCTACCCTGGCCATTGGAGTTCTCCGAGTAATTCCTTTGAAAAAATATCCCGAATACGTAAGGTATTTCTTAAACAAAAATAAGCCTGGAACAAAAGCTGTCATTCTAGACGGTTTATTAGCTGACACCTTTATTTATCTTTTTAAGAAACACAAACCTGATTTCTCAAATCTGTTTCTAAATTCGGGGGCTCATATTCAACACCACTATCTTTTTAATTCTGAGGCCTATGATGGAGAATTTTCGAATCCAGAATGGTACATCGAAAAGGGTTATGATCCATTAATTACCATTCTTAAACAGTACGATAGTGTAATTGGAGAATTACTAAAATCTAATGTGAATTTATTTTTGGCAACAGGATTACATCAACAGCCTCACAAAAATCTTACTTTCTACTGGAGGATAAATAAACATGAAGAGTTTATTCATAAACTAGAACTAAACGGGATTAACCAGGTTTTACCCCGTATGTCTAGAGATTTCTTGATTGAGTTCGATTCTATCGAAAATGCATCTAAAGGAGAGCGAATCCTTAATTCCATTGTAATGGATAAAGATGAATCAAATATATTCAGTGTAGACAATAGAGGTAATAGTTTATTTGTAGAATTAGTTTATTCATCAGAAATATCAGAAGATGATAGTATCTCATCTTTGGACACAAATCTGACAATTACTAATTTCAAGAACCTAATAAGCTTTGTGGCTATTAAAAATGGCGAGCACAATGGTACTGGGTATTTCGCATACGATCCAGAGAAAATTCAAGTATCAATTCCATCAAAGATAAAACTAACAGAAGTGAGAGGAATAATTGAAAATAGCTTACTTTCCTAACACTTGTTGAAAAAGAACCATATAATCTCTCTTTACTTACAGCATTCACTGCCATAACTTTATCTAATGGCATTTACATCAGAGACAGCCCGTAAAGCAGGTCAAAAAAGCAAGAGAGGTCCAGCTAAAAAGCTAGAACCGAATATTAAGGAGAAAATGGAACTTCTTTATGAAGAAGTTTTGGATCATCTTATCATGCACCAAGATGAGCTTTCGAATTCAGATAGAGTTCGTTTAGTCCAGAGTTTATCAAATTATATCCTTCCAAAAATGAAATCTGCTCGTGATGAATTCACTTATGAAAAAGTGTGCGAAATACCCTATCCAATTTGTCCAATTCTAGATAAAAAAACATGCTACTCGCGTGTTTAAACTTTTACTAAAACCTAAAAATTAGATGTTTATTTCGACTACAATGTAGTTATTTTTCGTGCTAAAAAAACAAAAACCCCAGTAAATACTGGGGTTTAGCGAAGAAAACTTTCAGTTTCGACTACGGACTGTAGTCGCGCTAAATTAACTACCTCAACCCCAAGGAGACTCCTGCAGAGATGGTCTTATACTCTTGAAGACTATATTGGGCATAAATTTTTAGAAAGGCCAAATTCAATCGTGCACCGATTGTTGTTAGTGTAGAGTTGGCATCATAGTTAAGACTTAAAGGATCTGTAACACTGGTACTAATTGGTATCTGAAAGTCTCCTACTTTTTGACTGTAAGAAAGATTATAGACCCCTTTCATTCCAAGGTCTGCTGAGCCACGAGAAATTCCAACTGCTCCAAAGACACTTATAAAAGGAAAGTCGAGTGAACCGAGTAGCTGAACCGTTTGAGCCTTAAGATTAAAATCCACATAGCTCATATCCGCTATTGGATTTTGAGATAAGGTTGAAGATTCAATATTATATCTAGACGAAAGAGTCGTCTGAGCAGCGAGAAGTGATAAATGAATAGGCAAATTATCAATGGGACCTAAATATTGAGTTAGATCATGTTTAAAACCAAAGCCATTTACAGAAACTGCTGCCCCTTCAATATTGGTTTCGGGCACATATCTTATGATAAGATCTGTATTTAAAATAACACCTACACTAGCTTGTATATTTGGTACAGGAACTCCATTAACAGGAATTATACCTCCCACCCCTCCAGGAAAATCTAAAGTTGCTCCAAGTTGCCCAAAATCACCGTTTGCAGGTATAGCAATATCTATTGAGACCGCATTAGAATTAGAGAATACCGTGGGTAATATCAAGTTATCTGCGTCCACATAATTCAAATTCTCAGGTATAAATGTCAGATCGGAATCTGGTGCTACAGAAAGCCCAGCGCCAATAGTTATATCAAACCCCAGTTGCTTATGAGTTTTTGCAGTATGAGCCCAACCGGTGTTTAACCCGTAGATGAAAGATTTAGTTAAAGGAGAGGTATAACCTTGTAGAAGCTTTTGGGCGTCTTCTTGAGCTATAAGTACAGTTTCTAATCCTTCGAATAGTTGCGCGTTCACAGAACTCACAAAAAAAGTGTGTAGAACAAATAATAGTCTAAATAGATATTTGTTCATTCTATTTTTTAATTCTACTAAGTTTTGACGATTTTATGACTGGCATCAATAGTTTCACCAATTACAGAAAGTATATAAATTCCGTTTTGAAGAGAAGAAACATCTATATCCAAGGTTCTGTTCCATTTTACCGAGTGGGGCTTATTATAAACGATTGAACCATTTATAGAACGAATTTCAATATTAACTGAACGGTCGTTACCAGCCACGTAAATACTTAACGGGCCATTCGTAGGGTTTGGATACACCTGAATTTTTTCAGAGACGAAAATTTCTTCCTCATAAACGCCTTGGCATTCTAAACCAGTAGATACAGACAATCGATTCATACCCGGGCTAAGATTCAAAGTTAAGTTCCTTTGGCTAGTATCAAACCTTCTATTGTTTAATTGTATGGTATAAGCCGACGAACCTTGAAGGCTTAAATCTATAGTTCGGGTATCTAATTGAAGTCTGGTAGAGGCAATTAAAGGATCAGGTTCGCCAACATTTATAGAATAAATACGCTCATAACTTTGACCATTAACGGCAATAGCAATTTGATAGGTTCCTTTACTTAAGTTTTCAATTCGGTTGTAGAAATTATTAGAAGAATTAAGCGGTAATGACGCCGCCCCATTAATCGAATAAGAGTAGGCATAAGAAGTATTGGAACAACTAATCTCGATCACACCATTAGAAGATCCCGGGCAACTGGCTGAAACTACTTTAATTTCAAAGGTGTCATGGGGTAAACTAAACACCACACATCCCTTAGTATCTACAGTAGAACCATAAGGCGTATCAGGACACTCATCAATAGTGTCACGAACACCATCTTCATCAAAATCGGCATATTCTCCAGTGATCGGTACCTTCTCAAAATTTTTGAAGAGAACATTCTCTTCGGTTTGGGGCTCACCTCCAAGCCATTGGCTAATTATAGATGAATAGACTTGTCTAAAATCAAATTCTACTTCAAGATTATCCTGCCATTGGGCGTTTTCAGGAATTTCCGGATTCTTACCTAATACACTAGGATCTAATTTGTTTCCGAAAATAAACATTGGTGCTGCTGTACCATGATCAGTACCAAACGATCCATTAGAAACAATCGTTCGTCCAAATTCAGAAAAAGTCATCGTTAAAACTCGGTCTGAATCTCCAGATTGATCTAGGCTTCGAATTAGTGCCGAAACGGCATCATTCATCTCTTTTAGAATATAAGAATGTTGACCTTTTGTAGCGTCACTTAAATCTACTTGAGTATCATGAGTGTCAAACCCACCAATTTGAGCCATATATACCCGTGTATTCAATCCTCCTTTAATTAATCTACTTATTATTTCAAATTGCCATCCGAGATGTGTCTGAGGAAAAGCGATTGAATTATCTACAGACTCGTAAGCTTCTTTGATAACCTCACTATAAGTATTTGATTGTTTTGCGATCAACTGTATATATTTCAACTTATCTCCAGATCGCGTATTTGGATAATTATGATCAAATTCATTTATGATTTCTCTAAAATGAGAAGGATTATTTACCGTGAAACTAGGAAAAGCGTACTGACCAGTAGCCATTAGTGAAGTTTGCCAACCAAGTTCGACTGCAAGCGGATGTGGATAATCTTGATTAGGATAATTCGCTGGAAATGAAGGATGTCGATCTTCCATATATCTACCAATCCAGCCAGAGGTGATAAACTCATTATAATCTGAGGCTGATTGCCAAATATCCATTGATCTGAAATGAGAAAAATCAGGTTGCTCATAACCCACGTTCTGAATAATCTTCATACGCTTTTCATCAGATAGAGCTTTAAAATCTGTTAGACTTGGGTGTAATGCCAAATCACTTTTGCCTAGATTCAAAAGCTTATTTTCAGGCATGATAACATCAGGCCTCACATTATTCAATGAAGAATATTTATCTAAGGGAAGAACAGTGTTTAAACCATCATTTCCACCATCAAGCCTAATAATGATAAGAATATTACCAGGAGTAACTGTTTCTGATAATAACTCATACTTGGAATCGAACATTCCGAAACCTAAGGTTGGAATCACACCACCAAGAGCTGCGATGTGTGACAAATCATGTATGAATTCTCTTCTATTCATTGTTTAATGAAGATGTGCTTCGTAAAGCTCAAAAATTTGATATAAAAATTGTTCTATTCTCCAATAGAGTGTATTGTAAGCATTTCTACTTTTGGTTGTTCTAAATTCATTTACCGCTTGGGTCCAATAATTCTCATTTAATTCATCCCCCAGTACAGATTTGCGTATCCTCAATAGTGCCTGTTCGGGTATTTCAGCACCTAAAAATCGATCTGCTAGTTGAGAGATTATAGAATCTAGCTTCTCTGGTTCATCAAACGAGTCTATGAAACTTTCAAGATTTGGTCTAAGGTTGTTTCCATCCTCCAACCAAAGACCCCATCTACTCATGTTTTCAGTAATTTCCTTACGTGCTTTAATTGTTACTGAATTTATCCAATATAAATCGTAGATCGGATCTTGATAAAAAGCTGGCCATCCAGATACACTTGGCGGATTATGGATTTCCATTCCCTGATTACTCGTAATCCAATTCATATGTCTAAAGAAAAAATAAGATCGAGTATCTGGATTGATGAATTTCTCATCGAACATAGGTAGGTCTTCGGGGAAAGAGGAAATATAGGTTTCATTGTCCCATCGCACAAGATCGCCCTCTAAAATAGACAACCCTTTCATCGCCTTAAAACTAAAATCTACTGGAGAGGTAATCATTGAATTATGAAACTCTTCTGTAAAGAAATACTCGCTCGAGAGAAGTACCTTGAGTGTCTCAGCCAATGAGTAGTCAGAATCTCTCATAATCTCCGCTAAGGGTTTGATGATTTGTTCATCTGCATATTCTGAAACCACTGGATAGACAAAAAATTGATATAGACGACGTGAGAGATAGATAGCGCATTTCTCTGTCTCGAAAATCATGTCCAAGAAATCATTAAGCTCATAACGACCGTCAGGGCCATTTCGTCCTGCTATGAAAGTATTGTTATAGAATTCTGAAAACTGCTTATCACCTGTATCGTGATTGTACTGGTTAAAGCCAACAACAGGCTCCCATCCTTCTGTGTACAAAGTTTGGTCCCAATCAAAATACCATCCAACAAGAAGTCTCGCAGCTTCCCTAACATCCTCTTCAGTAAATTCGGAAAAAGGGTATTTTCCTACCGTAAATAGCTCTTGAACTTCTCGAGCATAATTTTCATCTGGTGTATCTTTCTGGCTTGCCTGAAGATTTAAGTACTCAAGCATGGTAGGATCCAAGGTTAAATCGTAGATATAATCCTTATAATTTCTGAAGGAACCTTCATAGACTAATTTCAAATACGCAAATCTAGTTTTATGCCTCCCAAAGTCCTGAACCGGAGTTAAATTATGAAGAAACAGGAACAGCTTCCACTCTATTGAAGTAGGCTGATTGTAAATACTAGAGTAAAGCCAAGAGGTAATCGCGTTGTGTCTATAATGACCACTTATTTCATCAGGATTGTTGTTGCGAACATAAGGCCTATTGATAAATGGCTCGCCCGGCTGAACATCTTCGTTACCATACAAAGATTGGTATTCAGAGGGAGATATTTCACCGTAGTAATTATTTATGGGTTCACCCAACGAATGTTGGGTAAATATCTTATCAATAGATTCCTCCAGAGTCAATCCCTTCAAGTCATCCAAATGCCTTTTAGCATAACCTACAACGGTTCGGTTGAGTAAATGTTTTTTTTGTTTATCTCCAAATTCACCGTTATACCTATTCAAGCTGCCTTCAACTTCTAAGGTGACTTTTCGAGATTCTAACAAGGGCCTTATATCTATTTGATCCTGCTCGAATTGACGAACCAAATCAATAGGATTAGTTTGCTCTCGGTATGCCTTAGGCTTTGTATTTGGAGATTTTTGCATAACTTCTTTGAAATATACGAAATGAAACGAAAAGATTTTAATAATACTTTATGTAAAGTATTTGTTTTAAGCTCCTTATCACTTCCCGCACTCGCCGTATCCTGTGATAAATCAGAAGATGTTATCGAAACTCCACCTAATATTGATCCAGAACTTTCTGAGTATGGAGTAAAGAAATCGGGAAATAACTTACTAATCTACATGGATCATCCTTCTTTCCAAGATTTAAAATCACCAGGTGGGTATGTCAATAATCTTGATCATGGAGTATTAATTCTAAGGAAAAACCAAGAAACCGTAATTGCATTGAATAATTGTTGTCCTCATCAAGGAACTCGAAATCGTTGGAGACTGGTCGGAGACAAATTTTTATGTAATAATCACGGAAACAGTTTTGGAATTTCAGAGGGAAACATTGCAGAGTGTAATTCAAACCGAACTTCTGGAAATTTAAAACAGTATCCAGCCTCATTTGAAGATTCGATAATAACCGTAGACCTATCCTAATGAAAGCAAACGCACATTACGACATCCCAGGTAACCCATCTACTGCAAAAAGTAGCGCACTTAAATTACGCCAAGAAGCCACCTCAGATTCGCTAAAAGTAATGAGCCTTGAAGACTGGCAGTTTTGGAAAGAAAATGGGTACATCGTAATTAAAAATGCAGTGCGGCGAGAGCAGGCCGAGGCAACGGCCAACTTTCTTTGGGAGTTCGAGGAGAAAGACCCCAACGATGCGGCGACATGGTATACCACAGCTCGTGCAGAGATGAAGATGAAGGAACTGGCCGGTACAGGTATGGTAGAAGTGTATAACAACCAACACCTTTGGAATAACCGTCAATCCCAGAAGGTCTACGACGCCTTTTGCGATGTCTGGGGAACCGATAAACTTTGGGTAACCATCGATCGGGCAAATTTGAACTTTCCAGTGCGGGAGGGAAGCAACTACCAACCATTTATTCATTGGGATTATGACCCAGAGACGCGTCCGCAAAATGTACAAGGAGTGTTGGCCCTGGCCGATCAGACCGACACCAATATGGGCGGATTTCAATGCATCCCCTATCTCTATAAAAACTACGATACTTGGAAGCTCACCCAGCCCGAAGACCGCAATCGCTTTCAACCCGACATAACAGGCCTTGAAGACGAAATCGTAAAAGTCAAAATGGAAGCAGGAGACCTACTTATTTTCAATAGCTGTTTAGCGCACGGTATTCGACTGAACCAATCCAAAGATAAAGTTCGAATCGCCCAATATATCTCTATGATGCCCGCTCAAGAAGAAGACAAAGAGCTACGCAACTGGAGAATTAACTCATGGAAAAACCGAATTGCCCCCGAAGGTTACGCCTTTCCCGGTGACCCACGAAATTTTGAGCAACTGAAATACGACACGGCAGAACTTAATGAACTCGGCGAAAAACTACTCGGACTTAAATCTTGGTAAGCCCATGAATTTAAATTTTACCGTTCAACGCGCTACGAGTAGATGACGGTAGTATAGAGGGCTTTTTTAATCCACTCTAAAACTAAACACATCAGAGGTTACAGAAATGCTTCCATCTGAGGTGGTCACCGACCAGTAGTAGATGGTGCCTGATTCGACCGCTACTTCTTTGGTGTTGGTAGTGATGTTTTGGTTCTCCTCTGTGGCTTCTTGTCTTCCATCAACGGTATCGATAAGTAAGGTATAGGTGAGGGTGT
>Ga0181605_10003250_pt1 | contig 13560 bp, 10 predicted proteins | sample 041ome_11_FD_148676 | JGI IMG/M metagenome (GOLD analysis project Ga0181605, IMG submission 148676) | Coastal salt marsh microbial communities from the Groves Creek Marsh, Skidaway Island, Georgia - 041411US metaG (spades assembly) | ecosystem: Environmental > Aquatic > Marine > Intertidal zone...
AAACCGTTGTAGCCGAACTAGTTAGACTTCCATCACTAGCGGTAAACGTAAAACTATCTGTTCCAACATAATCTGTAGTAGGTGTGTAAACGACATATGATCCCGTAAGAGAAACAGTTCCGTTAGCGGGCTGTGAAGCGATCGCAAATGTAATGGGATCGTTTTCAGCATCTGTTGCAACTAGGAAAATATTAGATGAAGTATTCTTTTGTAAACCAATACTTAATGAACCGGGAAGTGGTGAACTTTGAGCTAAGACAAAACTAAATGTCAGAAAAAAGAATGATAATAGTAAACGATTTATGAATAACATGATTTGAATAATATACTCAAATATATTTCATATTCTATGTTTATACTGTTATTTAATTAATTAAGAAATCAATTAAAAATATTTTACATCATATTTGAAACATATTTTCGTTTTTAGAAACACAAACACATTAATTATTAACTAATTGATATCTTTGTTTCAGTCATGAATTTATTTTTTAATCTTCTTTCTTTATTTGTGTTTTTTTTATGTTTAACTATGATAGTAGTCTACACATTATCTATCAGAAAAAACACAAACATCAATATCTTATTTATTATTCTATTAGTAATTGTTGGTGTCCAAAGATTAGAGGAAGTCCTGTTAAGCTGGAATTTAATTGAAGAGGGGTTTTCACCAGTTAGAAAAAAGCAAAGTCTAGCAAATTTAATTGTTTACTTGTATTACGCTTTTTTTATGAAAATAATTCGCATTAAAACAATGGATAAAATTTATTTTTTTCTTGCGATTATACCTATACTAATTACAGTTTACAGCTTTTTATACCCAACAAATATCTTAATAAATTACTATTTATTCACTTTAAACATCAGTGCTTTTAATGTAATTATAACGGTAGAAGTCTATCGGTATTTAATAAAGAGTAAAGTATTTAGTGAAAAAATAAATGCAAAAACAAGATGGGTAATTATGATTTATCTATCACAAATCTTTCTTTATCTAACCATCATTTTTTCCATCTGGAATAATATAAGCCAGCCTAATATAATAATTTATAAATTTCTTAGAGTCTCATCATTATATTGGATTGTAGTATTATTGTATATAATTTCTAATCCAATAGTGTTTTTCGGTGAGACAAAATTACTGGTTAAAAACCAGAATAATGATAATAAATCTTTCTTATTATGGAAAACAAATACTAACATAACCGTTTCTGATAATGAACAAAAGATATGGGAAAAAATTCATCCATTATTAGATAATTATTTAAAACGTTTATTCGAAATAGAAAATAATTTTTCTAAACATTTACGATCAAAACTAACTATATCCTCAATTAGTAAACAGAGTAATATCCCCGTTTCGCATATTAAGTTTATTTTTAAATATTTTTGTGAATACTCATTCAATGACTATTCAATAATATTACGATTAAGATGCGCTGTGGAGTTAATGGAAAATGGATATTTGGAACTAAAAACAATCGATTCCTTATCAAAAAAATGTTTTTTTGATTCTAGAATCACTTTTTACAAAAATTTTAAAAAACACTACGGATATGCTCCATCAGAATATTTAAAAATGAGCAATCGTAAAAACAAAAAGCTACAAACAAGTCCAATGAAAACCTAATCATACTACAATAAAAGAAATGAACCCTACAACAAACAATCCAATTTAAAAATATTTTAAATAATCTGGACTTAAATTATTTGATTTTAAATCCCAAAAAACCTTTAACATAAATATATTACTTTTATAAATAGAAAATTTTCTATGATTAAAGTCATGCGCTTTCTATTTCTGATTCTTATCGGAACACTTACTTTTTCATGTGTCAACCATAGCAGCGAATTTATACCCCTATCAGTTATAGCCAAACACACTAATGGTCTTGAATATGTTGGTATGAACTCATGCATAGAGTGTCATCCACAAATTGTTGCATCCCACCTTCAAACCTCACATTACAATACATCAAAACCATTTCGCTTTGAATTGATAGAAGAGGCGTTCATTCCAAACAATAACCTTTTATCTTTTGGAAATGGAGACCTCATAAAATTCACTCAAAAAGAAAGGGCAGCCTTCCAGGAAGGATATTTGAATAAGTCCGAAAATCCTGTTTTCAAAAAAAGCATGGATCTAATTATTGGTTCTGGAAATAAAATAGGTCGCTCTTTTTTAAACTGGGAAGACACGTCGCTATTCCAACTTCAAGGATCGCACTTTTCTCCGCTAAACCAATGGATTAATAGCCCTGGTTATACATCCGCTTTATCCCCTATGCGACCCATTTTCCCTAGATGCCTTGAATGTCATACCACCTATGCAAGGCCTGAGAATCCCTCAAGTGCTACACAAAACAATCGCTATGTAAAAAATCAAATAATATATGGAATCGATTGTCAAAGGTGTCACGGCGAAGTAGTAAAACATGTAAACTATCAAAGGAAAAACAGATTGGATACTGTAGGAAAATACATTACTCGATATGCTAATTTTTCTCAAGATCAAAGAATTAGTATGTGCGCTCTTTGCCATTCTGGTACTGGACAGGAGAGCAGTATTAAAAGCTTTTCTTTTCAAGCTGGTGATGAACTCACAGAATTTATTTCGACCAATTATAAAACACCCTCCTCAAATAAATTAGATGTACATGCAAATCAAGTTGGTCTTTTAATGGCTAGCATGTGCTTTCAGAAATCTAAAAAAATGGACTGCATGACATGCCATGATCCACATAAAACTGAAAGAGGAATGGAAGTTAAATTTAATAATATCTGTATTTCGTGTCATCAAGGAATCAAACACAATGAAAATACAACACTAAAAATGCCTAATCTTTCGGATTGTATTTCATGTCATATGCCACTTGAAAATAGTAAAACAATGAAACTTGAATTAGAAAAAGAAAATTTACAGCCTGTTAAAGTTAGAAGCCATTTAATTGGGATTAACCCTAATTTAACCTCAGAATAGAGAATAAATTTGTATCCAAATTAAATGGCTGCAAAACAAGTGTTTAGAAAACCTTTTTTTGAACGGATTTATTCTGGTAAGCGTATGGTTATATTTCTATACTCTACTTTACCATGGTCCCCTTGAAGCATAATTGGCCCTGGAGCTCCCTCATTGCTATCTAATGCACCACCAGTAATACCAGGTATAATTTGATCATTAATAATTATTTTATCGTTAGCAATAATCGTGACTCTTCGTCCAATTAGGGTAATATCAAAAACCTGCCACTCTCCTGCTGGCTTTGCAGCCATTTGATTTGGCGTTAAAAACCCGTAAACAGCACCAAAAAGTATAGAATTAGGATCTTTTCCAAAACTATCTTCTACTTGTACTTCATAACGTCCACGGAGATAAATTCCAGAATTACTTTCTTGTGGATATCGCACTTCTAAATGCAACTGAAAATCTTCAAAGGATTCATCGGTAACTAGATTATTCCCAGAATAAGGATTCTTCAGAACTCCCTTTTCTGCTATCCATTGATTTTTTTTATTCTCATTTGCTTGATGCCATCCATTTAGGCTTTCACCATTGAAAAGCGGTTTTTCTTTACCGAATTTAATAGCTTCTTTTCTGATTAGCTTAGGAGCCCTAGAACCATCAAAAGGATAAGCTATTGCATTACTTCCTAGAATTGTTCCAACTAACTTTCCGTTTGTCAATTTACCTGTAAAGTGAAGATCTGTATTGCCATTCCATTGAGGAGGAATGGAAAAATCAATAATTCCATTTTGAAAATACACCTCAGAAATTGGTCTTGCACTTCCATTATACTCTACAAAATACCCTACTAATGTGTTTGTTCCAGACAACTTAACTTCCAACCAAGAAGGGGCAATTTTATTTTTCATTTGGACATTTAAATCCCATTTTCCGATAATGCTTTCTCTTTCCTGAGCACTAATTGAAACTGTGCAAAAAATTAGCAGGATTAATGAGTGATCGATGTGTTTAATAATTTTATGCATGCGTTTTTTTTATGTTTTTTGATTTATTTAAAAGTTACTAATTATTAATACTAAAACTACAAACTTAAATAGTCTGTACCTAAATATTTATCATCCTTGTTGTAATACCACGATCGATCTTTAGGCATGAATATTCCATTTACATTTAGTTCATTTTTCAAAACAATATATTCGCCATCATTTTTAGATTCATCATGAAAAAATTGATATCTTTTTAGTTGAAAGCTGTTTTTATCAAAGTAAAAATACCAAGTATCTCCACCTGTCTCAGGCTCATAAGTAACCTTTAATGTCCAGTAAGAAACGTTATCAACAACCTTTTCTTCTACTAAAGGATTTAGAATGGTACCTGAATCTTTAAGTTTCATAGGAAGACCATATAGATAGGTGTAATAATCCCTATACATCTTTGCGCTTTCACAGGAAAGGCGATTCTTGTCTGCAATTTCCTCTGAAAAATCACTGGCTCCATTATAAGACAGTAAACACTCCTTATCTTCCAATTGAGAAACTGAAGTATTTCCATCTGAGTCTACCGTTAGCCTAAAAAATGAATCCTTAAAATTTAATTCAATTTTACTTTTACGGAAAGGGCGGTTTGGACTTTCCATACTTACATTAAAACTTCCATTAAAGTTTTTCCACAACCCGTCTGGATCATGATATGTAATTGAACGATTTAATAATTCGTTAGCTGTAAAATCTTGACCTTGGAGTGTTGAAAAAGACAAAATAAAGGCAACTAAATAGACGGCTTTTTTCAGAACTAAAGTATTAAAGTAAGTTATATATTTCATTCTTTTTTAAACTGAGAACACAAAAGCCTTTAAATCTGCTTTTGAAATTGGAGGATTTGCACCTTTACTTCCAGCCACTAGTGCTCCCATTCCACAAGCATTATTGAGGACTGATTGTATTTCATCCCCCTCTACTAAACCCAAAACTAGGGTTGCTAAAAAAGAATCTCCTGCTCCTACAGTATCAATTACTTTTATTTTATACCCACTATTGTGGTACCATGAACCCTGATGAAATAAAACTGCACCATGCATGCCTTTTGTTACACAAATAGTTTGGGTATTTGTTTTTTCGGCTAAAAATACTACATGCTGATTTAAAGAATCATGGGGCGATCCCATTTCGGATGCTATTTCATACAATTCATCATCATTAAACTTTAGCATGTGAGCAACTTGCATTAATTCAATTAGTGTGGCGGTGTCATAAAAAGGTGGTCTTAGGTTTAAATCAAACACACTAAATTTCGAAACATTTAAAAAAGACATCAGTGTGGCTTTGGAACTTCCTCTAGCGACCAGACTTCCAAATATAAATGCTTCAGCATGACGAGCAGCATATAACGTTTCTTCTGAAATTTCAATAAAGTCCCAGGCAGCATCTTGAGCAATTTCGTATTGAGCTGACCCTTCTTTATTTAAGGTTACATTAACTTTCCCCGTTTTGTGTTTAGAATCGGTTTGAATAAAATGAGTAGAAAGTCCTTGACTTTTCACTTGCGAAAGAATTGCATCACCTAATTCATCTTTACCAACACGACTTATAAATTCTACTACCCCACCCAATCCATTTATTGAGCTAGCAACATTGAAAGGGGCCCCACCCAACATTTTTCCACTTGGAAATAAATCCCAAAGAATTTCACCAAAACATATAATTGATTTGTTGGACATAAAATTAACCTTAAAGAAATTTAAAATTATAAGCAATTGAAACCAAAGAACCTCTAAGCACAGAAAGTTCATATGCTCCTAGTGGACTCCCCCCAAAAACATCTCCATCTTGAGCTCCATTTCGTTGGGTATAATAAACATTGAATGGATTACGTCTGCCATACAAATTATAAACAGTTAAGGTCCAATCCCCTTGAAAACGTTTATTAGGGTCTTTTCTATAAGCAATTTTCCATGAAAAATCCAAACGATGATATACAGGAAGGCGTCCGTTGTTCCGTGAGAGAAAAATTGGAATCGTTACGTTTTCTTGATTGTAAACTCCATTGGCAACAGTGTAAGGTCGTCCCGTCTGTCCAGTAAAATTAAAGCTAAAGGCATTGTATGCATCCCCTTCAAAATTTACAGTAGCATTAACAGTATGAGGTCGATCAAAATCTGATGGATACCAGTTGTTATTATTGATTCTGTTTTTTAATGCGAGCTCATTGGTTTTAAGCAAACTTCGAGACCAAGTATAGTTAATGAATCCATTCACTTTACCTTTATTTTTCCTTAAACTCATTTCAACACCATATGAATTCCCCTCAGCCTGAGTTACCTCTTGCTCCAAAAACTCTGAAAGAAAAAAATCTGCCCCTGGCTTATACGTTAAATTATTCTCTGTTATTCTGTAGTATCCCTCAGATGAAATTTCTAAACCTAGATTTGGAAAGTTTTTATATAATCCCAATCCGTAGGTATCATTTTTTTGAGGTTGAATAAAAGTATCAGACATCTTCCAGCGTGATGTGGGTAAAGGGGTTGATGTATTATAGATGTTTTGAATGTATTGATAAATTCGAGCATAACTTGCCTTTAGAGCACTATCCTCACCTAACTTATAATTAATTCCTATACGGGGCTCTGGCCTTGAATAATTGACTACTGTTTCGTTTTTTAAAAAATCTTTTACGCCTTCAAAAACTCCGTTTTCTGTATACTGTCCCTGACGAAAAGGTCCTAACAATGAAAAGTTAGTAAATCGTAATCCTGAAGAAATGGAAAGTCGTTCACTGGGATTCCAATTTAAATTGGCATAAAATGATAATTCTCTACTTTTTTCATCTTCTAAATCAACTGGTATTATTGAATTCCCTGAACCTGGATTTAAACTACCAGGATTGATACCGTACTGATTTAACTGAAGACCAGCATAATAATTTAAGTCTTCATTGCGGTCATCTTTATATTCAAATTGTGCACTTGTATACTGAATTTGGGATTCAAAACGTATTACATTAGTCGATTCAATCTCTGGAAATAAATTTTGAGGCAAGTAATTACTGTGAACAAAAGTTCCAACTAAATTAGTTTCATTATCGAAACTATGCAACCATCTTAAGGTATGGTTAGATGTTCCAAAATCATATTGATTGGATGACGAAACAATATTTTCAATAGAAGAAATTAGGTCTAATTGATAAAAATCTTGTGAGAAAAAATGAGTGTATGTCAGCTGATTATTCTCGTTTGGTAGATAAAGCAACTTTACTGTACTATCCTTAAAATTAGCTTTTGTATTTTTTAATCTTGGGATTAATAAGGGAAATAAAAAGTCTGTAAATCCAATTCTACCGCCAGCCAAGAGCATTAATTTATCTTTAATTATTGGGGTTGACAAAGACAACCTGCTTGATATAACACCAACTCCACCCTCCAATTTAAATTTGTCTGTGTACGGACTCTTAACTTTAATATCGACTACCGAAGCAATACGACCACCGTATTTTGCAGGAATATTGGCTTGATAAATATTTACGCCGGAAATCACATCGGGAGTAAAAACTGAAAATAAGCCAAAAAGATGTGTAGGGTTAAAAACTGGGGCAGACTCATAAAGCATTAAATTTTGGTCCAAAGAACCTCCTCTAATTGAGACGCCATTACTTATGTCACCAGTATTGTTTACACCCGCCAAAAGAGTAATACTTCTCAAAACATCAAACTCTCCTAATGCTGTTGGAATTTTTATCAAGTCTCTAGCATTAAGTTCAAATACTCCCATTTGGGTACTTTCGACATTCTGATTTCGCTTTTGCGCAAGGACTATTATTTCTGAAAGCTGCTCTTCTTCTGTTTCCATTGTTATGGAAAGATTGGTGTTCTTATCCAAAACAACAGTGCGGATTTCTTTTCTGTATCCTAAATATTCTATACTCAAAGTATAGGTGTCCGCTTTTAAACGTTTAGAAAAAATTCCACTAGGATTGGTGATTCCACCACAACTACATGGATCCAAAAGAACAGTTACACTACTCAAAGGATCCTTAGTGTCTAAATCAGAGATAGAAAGTGTTAGAACATATTCCTGACCTACAACACTAAAAGAAAACAATACAGCAAAAAAACTATACTGAATCGTCCTAAATAATTTAAATTTTATTCCTCCCATGTTAGTGGTTTTATTTTAGTTTGATTTCGCCCTTCTAGACAAGGAGTTTCATAAGTAATTGGATTTGGAAGAGGGTCTCCCAAAAGTTCTGGTTGTGGAACTCGGAAGGCACCAACAGTCATTTGAGGAATGTCTCCTCTTTTTACAAAAATTGATTTACTACTTCCAGCAGCAGCAGTAAAGCGACCTAAAACAGGATCTTCCGAATCTTCAGGATTATAAAAATTACCAATTAAAGCAGAGGGAAGAGGAGCGTTAAATCCACTGTTATTATCTACAATATCTTTTATAGTTTTATAATATTTGTGCGCTTCTTCTGTAATATTCAGTTGTAGGATCTCAACCAATACATCTTGTTTTGTGTAAAGAGGTATTTTTCCAACCAATAAATTAGAAATATTTTTACCATTAGTAAAAGCATCATCAAAGAGCGTAATCTCCTGATTAATGGAAATTTTCCAGCACGTTTGATCACACAAATAAGTATAATATTCCTTTGCTAAGGGATTGTCTATTTGTGAAACACATTCACCGAATCGTAAAACACCATTATTACATACAGCACAATAAATTTCTTTTTCATAGGCTCTATACTGAAAATAATAAAAGTTTGTTTCTTCTACTGGTTCCTGAAAATCAATTCGTATTTCATGACCAGGAATAAATTTTCCTATAGATTCATCAAAGGACATTTCTTTGTTATAGGCATCAGAAATTGCATCAATAGAAACTACTTTAGGAACAACTTCTGTAAGTGATTTATAAGTCTTTCCTGCGGGTGTCGTTACCTTCAACTCCCATTCGGTTCCCTCATCAACCCTAAAGTCTGCTGAAACCAAGTAACTCTCTTTACCTTCAGTTAAACTTATTTCTTCATTTGTGACTGAATTCTTTAAGCTCACCTTACACCCTTCCATAAATTCAGTTTTGTAAATACCAAACTCCAAAACTGTTTTCTTCACAGTAGCATAAGTAGTTCCTGGAACCGTAGAGGCAATTGCATCAATAATAACCAATCCATCTTCATAATCAAACTCAGGGGGGACAGGGTCTATACAAGAGTGCATCAAGACCCCCAATAGTAGCAATCGAATAAAAGTTATTTTATTATGAAAAGCCACTCTTTTTTCACTAGATTTATTTTTCAATAGTATATAATTTAAGCTAAGAAAAACAAATATTTAATTTCTCTATTCATTTATGTGAAATAAATTCATTTATTTTTAACTATGATTCGATCCTCCATAAAATATTTTCAGAAACCCATCATTTTAGTCATTGCATTTCTCTTATTTTCCTGTAAAATAACTATGGAAAAATCCCCTAAAAGTGATCACCTTTTATGGTATGAACAGGCAGCTTCAGAATGGGAGGAGGCACTTCCACTCGGTAATGGTAGATTAGGCGTGATGGTCTTTGGAAATCCAACTAAAGAACATATTCAACTCAATGATGATTCCCTTTGGCCAAAGGACTTAGAATGGGGGAACCCAGAAGGTACCTTTGAAGACCTAAAACAAATTAGAAATTTATTAATTGATGGTGACATTGAAAAAACAGATCATCTTTTAATTGAAAAGTTTTCTAGAAAAACCGTTGTCCGTTCACATCAAACACTTGGTGATCTTCATATTCGCTTAGATCATGATTCAATTTCAGACTATAAAAGAAGCCTTAATTTAAATAAAGCTACAGCGTATGTTAATTACAAAACGGAAGGCTATCCAGTTAAAGAAAGTGTTTTTGTTTCCCACCCCCATCAAGCAATAGTTGTTATAATAGAATCTGAACATCCCAAAGGAATTAATGGATCAATACAACTAAGCAGACCTATGGATGAGGGATTTCCTACCGTATCTGTACTATCTAGAAACAACTCAGAAATAATTATGACCGGGGAAGTGACCCAACGGGGTGGTAAATTTGACTCTAAAACGTTACCTATCTTGGAAGGTGTTTCCTTTGAAACAATTCTGAAAACCTCCCATGAAGGAGGAAGTATAGCATCAAATGAAAACAAATTAGAATTAAAAGGTGTTCGTAAAGCTGTTCTTTATATAGTGTCTAACTCTTCCTTTTATCATGAAAATTACACCTCTCAAAATCAAAAAAACTTTGACGTAATTGAAAAAACTTCACTTTCTGATATTGAAGAACAACACATAAGAGATCATCAAAACTATTATGAACGTATAGATTTTAATATTGAAACGAAAAACATTTCCCAACTAATTCCAACCGACAAAAGAATTGAAGCTGTTAAAAAAGGAAATGTAGATTTAGAATTACAGGAACTACTCTTTCACTTTGGGAGATATCTTCTAATAGCCTCTTCTAGAGAGGGAACTTTACCTGCAAATCTTCAAGGGTTATGGAACCAACATATTAGTGCACCATGGAACGCTGACTATCATCTCAACATTAATCTTCAAATGAACTACTGGTTGGCAAACGTAACCCAACTGGATGAATTAAATAATCCACTATTTGATTATGTTGATCGTTTATTGATAAATGGAAAAAAAACAGCCCAAGAAAACTTTGGAGCTAGAGGTTCATTCCTTCCTCATGCAACTGACATTTGGGCACCTACATGGCTGAGAGCTCCAACGGCATATTGGGGTGCATCATTTGGTGCTGGCGGATGGATGGTTCAACATTATTGGAATCATTTTGAATATACTCAAGATTATAATTTTTTGAGAAACAGAGCTCTTCCTGCGATAGAAGAAGTAGCAAAATTTTATAGCGATTGGTTGATTGAAGATCCACGTGATGGCTCATTAATTTCTGCCCCTTCTACTTCTCCAGAAAATCGATATATTAACGATCAAGGAGTGGCAGTCTCAAGCTGCTTGGGTAGTGCCATGGATCAACAGGTTATAAAGGAGGTTTTTACGAATTATCTCAAGGCAGTAAGACTGTTGAATATTGATAATGAATGGATTCAAAAAATAGAAAAACAACTAAAGCAATTGCGTCCTGGGTTCGTCCTGGGCAGTGACGGAAGAATTTTAGAGTGGGATCGTGAGTATAAAGAATTAGAACCCGGTCACCGTCATATGTCCCATCTGTATGGTTTTCATCCAGGAAATCAAATCAGCTCTCTAACCACACCTAAATTATTTGATGCGGTAAGAAAAACACTTGACTTTCGATTGGCCAATGGAGGTGCTGGAACTGGCTGGAGTAGAGCATGGCTGATCAACTGCGCTGCAAGACTTTTGGATGGTGACATGGCTCAAGAACACATTCAACTAATGTTTGAAAAATCAATCTTTTCAAACCTCTTTGATGCACATCCACCTTTTCAAATAGATGGAAATTTTGGATATACTGCTGGAGTTGCTGAACTTTTATTACAGTCTTATGAAGAAAACACCCTACGATTACTGCCTGCACTTCCACCTCTTTGGAAAAAAGGAAATGTAAACGGTTTAAAAGCTAGAAACAATATACTTGTTTCAATGCAGTGGGACGAGGGAAAGCTTATCCAAGCAGAATTGATCGCTCAAAAGGATACAGAAATTAACCTCATCTATCAAAATAAATCTTCTATCGTCAAATTAATACAAAAACAACCCTATATATTTAAAATTATGGATTAAAAGTTTTTATATATTTGATATTATTAATTATTAAGTAATGGAGAGTAAATTTAATAATCCACTTCAGTCGCTTGATCATTGGGAAGATGATTTATTAGAGCGTTATCCTGAAAAAGATCTAAAAACAAAAGAGGAATATCGAGATTATGATACTTCTGATCGAGCTGAGGGCGTAAGAGCTTTTTACAAGTTAAATCATGAGTTCCAGACCTATGATTTTGTGTGTCAAAAAGAAAAAGAGTTTTTATCCTTTAATAAAAAAGAAATGTCACTCTGGGATGCAGTTGACTTTTTGAACACTTTAGTAGATGATAGTGACCCAGACATTGACCTTGATCAATTTCAACACCTTCTTCAAACTTCAGAAGCAATAAGAGCTGATGGCCATGAAGATTGGTTTGTTTTAACTGGCTTTTTACATGATTTAGGAAAAGTACTCTGTCTTTTTGGAGAGCCTCAATGGGCAGTAGTAGGAGATACTTTCCCTGTAGGTTGTGAATTTTCTAAAAAAATAGTACACCCAGAATTTTTTGAATTAAATCCAGATTCTAAAAATCCAAAATACAATTCGCCATTAGGGATATACTCAGAAAATTGTGGGCTGGATAACGTTAAAATGAGTTGGGGTCATGATGAATATCTTTACCAAATTTTAAAAGATCACCTTCCTAAGCCAGCACTTTATATGATTCGATATCACTCATTTTATGCTCAACATAGAGAAGAAGCATACAATCATTTGATGTCACAAGAAGACCTCGAGCTTTTTGAATGGGTAAGAAAATTTAACGCTTATGATTTATACTCTAAAGCTCCTACTCCACCAGACAGCAAGGCATTGCGCCCTTATTACGAAAAATTAGTCTCTAAATACTTGCCTAAAACTCTTCGTTTTTAATCAATATAGATTTGTTTTAAAGTTGCGAATACGCTAATGGCTTTAAGAAAGTTCTCTTGATATCTGAAACTGAATTAGCATACATGGGAAGTTTAGAAATACGTTTCCATTCTGGATGAGCAGAAAACTTTGCCCAGTTTGAATTCCGTTCTTCCATATTTTTGAATGAAAGCATATAGGTTAACGCTGGCATCAAAGGTCCTGAAACTTGACTGCCAAAAAATACTGAGTGTAAGCCTGTTTCTTCAAAAATAGTCAGCTCACCATCATTAAACATATCCGTCTTTCTGTCTACAGCATTTTCGCTATACCCTTCATAGGTTCTCAATTCAAATAATTGTGACCCTTTTGCAGGTTTTACAATTTGAGGTAACCCTTTGAATGCAAAATAAAAAGAACTGCTGTATCTTGTGTATACACGATTAGTAACTGGAACTGCATCATAATCCTTCTTATCTTCTTGATACGTTTTATCAATTTCTAAAGCACTTAAAACCGCCCCATAATGAGCAATACCCTTAAAAGGAATTAAAACCACTAGTTGCTTGGGAGTAGGCTCGCCTAATGCCTCAAAAACTCCAATATTCTCAACACCAGTTCTATTTAGAGCAGGAAGTAGAGCCGTAGATAAATAATCATGTAACTCCGACTCGGAACCGTTAAAGGGGATCGTATACGTTCTCAATTCATAATAATCCTTTTGCCCAAACGCAAAAATTGAAACCATCAAAAATGATAGTAAAAAATAATTTTTAAACATCGTCTATATCGTTAATTAAAGTTAAATTTAAAGATATATAATAGATTTATCATGAGAGCATTTTACCTTCTTTTATTACTACCTTTTTTTGTTTTTTCGCAACAAGAAAACTTCAAACTGACATTTAATCATCAAGCACTACCGGTTAAAAAACTTCAAGAAACAGGTGATTTTTATGT
>Ga0181605_10003289_pt1 | contig 13446 bp, 9 predicted proteins | sample 041ome_11_FD_148676 | JGI IMG/M metagenome (GOLD analysis project Ga0181605, IMG submission 148676) | Coastal salt marsh microbial communities from the Groves Creek Marsh, Skidaway Island, Georgia - 041411US metaG (spades assembly) | ecosystem: Environmental > Aquatic > Marine > Intertidal zone...
ACATTTTGTGAAGATTTGGTATAACCACAAATAACAATATGGTTTTCAAGTTTTATTTTCCCTATTTTTCCAGAGGTTACTGCATCCATAATATTTTGTATTTTATTTAAAATAATTGAAACGAAAAAGCCAAAAACAGCCATATTAATAAGTAAAAGTAAACCTGCGAATACTTTACCAGCTATTGTTTTAGGAGTATTATCTCCAAATCCAATTACTTGGATTGAATACCATATTGAATCTTTAAAGTTGTTAAATTCACTATCAGGTTCTCCACTTTCAGAAATATAAAGAGCAAACGATATGATTATCATGAAAAAGACTGTGAAACTGAAGAATACATAAAATATTCTACTTTCTTCTTTCATTCCTTTTAAGATTGTGAAAATCTTATCAAGTTCCCTGAAAGTTTTTATTGACCTGTAGGCCTTTAGAATTCTAAAAAGTCTTAAAAATCTTAGAGTTCTGAAAACTCTAAAGAATTTAATACTAGGTATTATGGATAGAAAATCTATTAAAGTGGTTAATTGGAAAAACCACTTTATTTTCTGCATCACAGCATATCTTAAATTTTGTTCTTTTACATCTTTTCGAAAATTGCTTGAAACATAAAAACGCAAAAGAAATTCAACAATAAAGAAGAAAGTTATTCCTTTATCCGTAATATCAAGGACAGGAGTTAACTCGCCTTTTTCGTTTTCAAGAAAAATGAAAACAATTGAAGTCAGAATAATAATGGCAAGAAATATATCAAATAAGAACTTCTTACCATTATTTAATTCATCATTTTCTAAAAGGTCGTAAAGTTTTTTCTTCATATTTTACGCAGAACGTTGGCTTATTTTTTTACATTTTTCATCATATACCTTTAACCAACTTCCTTCTTTTGTTGTAAAAGTGTTTCCCGAAGCATTTATTACATTTTTACTACTTCCTGACATTTGACTGATTTTCTTACAGTTTCCATCGTAAACCTTAATCCAAGAACCTTCTTCGGTAACAAAAAAATCGGAAGCAATACCTACTAGAGATTTTCCACTACCAGACATTTGAGAAGATTTTTTACCTTTTTCGTCATAGACCTTTATCCATGATCCTTCGTGTTGTACATTTAAAATTACCATATTTTTTCTATTATTTAATTTTTAATTGTTGCCAACGATTAAGCTAAGCTGCGTTTTAATGCAGTTTAGGTTTTGTTATGTGCTTTGATAAAATTTTGAAGCGAAAACTATACTACTAACTGCTACACTGGATGAATTTAAACTTTTTATAGATGCATCAAAATTGAAAAGGGTTTCAATTGAGTTAGGTTATTCGTTTTGATCTTTAGTGTCACCTATGTAAATTGGTTTATCACAGTGGCGACATCTACCGTTTTTACGAAGAGCATTATCACAATTTCCATGTGAATCACAACCAACCCCTCCACATTGTTTATGTTTTTTCATTCTAGAGCTACATTTTGAGCATGATGGATTAAATAGTCCCATAATATTATTGATTTTGTTTTCTCCTACTCATATGGCTTTTCGGAATACGCCCCGTTTATTTTTGTGGGTTCTGGACTCCACATTATCTGAATATATAATTATTTTTTTTAATTGCCCATAACGTTCTGGCTATGCGCAGTGTCCCGCAGGACATTGCGTATAGCTTTTGTTATGGGCTGGTTTTACATTAATAGTAACATAGCCGAACCTGCAGACATTTGACCACCGCCATCAATTCTCCCGATACAAGAACCACCGTATTCTTTGTTGTAGATTTTACTTCCATCAACTCTTCCGATACAGGATCCACCGTATTCTTTGTTGTAGATTTTACTTCCGTCAACTCTTCCGATACAGGATCCACCGTATTCTTTGTTATAAATTTTACTTCCGTCAAACCTTCCGATACAAGAACCACCATATTCTTTGTTGTAGATTTTACTTCCGTCAACTCTTCCGATACAGGATCCACCGTATTCTTTGTTAAAAATTTTTGCCATTTTAAATTGATTTAAATTTTCCCCTACTCTTATGGATTTTCGGGATACTCCCTTTTTTTTAAGTGGTTTTCTTGTCTCCACTTTTTTGTCTGTCACTACAGGTGGTCAGCCTTCCTTGAACCGCTAATTTTTGTAAACTTGCCCATAACGGTTTGCAGCTAAAAGAAGTGGCGGATTAGATGCACTAAACTGTCTTAACGCACAATGTTTATTAATTGCACAACTGTTTATAGACGCACTTCCCCGCCATTTTTTTTAGGTGCTGTTATGGGCTGGTATTAAAGCAGTAGTAGATATGCAGCTGCTGCACCGCACATTGCCCCCCCACCTTCAATTCTACCAATGGCATCACCTCCATATGCACGATTATAGATTTTATCACCTTCAATTCTACCAATGGCATCACCTCCGTAAGCTCGATTGTAGATCTTACCACCTTCAATTCTACCAATGGCATCACCTCCGTAAGCTCGATTGTAGATCTTACCACCTTCAATTCTACCAATGGCATCACCTCCGTAAGCTCGATTGTAGATCTTACCATCTTCAAATCTACCAATGGCATCACCTCCGTAAGCTCGATTGTAGATCTTACACTGTGCATTCGCAAATCCAAACGAAAGCAAAATCGTTGCTAAAATCAATAATTTTTTCATTTTGTTATTTTTTTATTTTGTTCCTACTCTTATGGATTTTCAGAATACTCCCTGTTTTTAAAGTGGTTTTCTTGTCTCCACTTTTTTGTCTGTCACTATAGGTGGTCAGCCTGCTTTAAACCGTTTTATCGTTGTTAAACTTGCTCATAACGGTTTGCGCATTGGCGATGGCAGGGATTTATGTAACCAAAGTTTCTTGCTAGAACGAATTTATGAGAAAGGGCAGAAGTATAATTAAGAACTTCCGCCCTGCTATTGCTAATGCGCTGTTATGGGTTGGTTATAAAAGAAGTAAGAATGAAGCTGCAGCGGAACAACCACCGCCACCACTTTCTATGTAGCCGACTTGCTTTGCTGAATAACCTGTTCCGCTATAAATCTTACCAGCTTCGAAATAACCAACTTGTTTTGCAGAATAGCCTGTTCCGCTATAAATCTTACCAGCTTCGAAATAACCAACTTGTTTTGCGGAATATCCAGTGCCACTAAAGATTTTCTCTCCTTCTATGTAACCTATCTGTTTAGCTGAGTACCCAGTGCCGCTGTATATTTTACCGCCATCAAAGTAACCTATTTGTTTTGCGGAATATCCTGTGCCACTGTAAACTGGGCATTGTGCATTGATAGAACCAAACGTAATCAATAGAATTGATACAATTAATAATTTTTTCATTTTGTTATTTTTTATTTTCCTACTCGTTTGGCTTTTCGGTGTCGCCCCGTTTTTATAGTGGTCGCTGGTCTCCACTTTTATTTGTTAAATTTACAAAATATTATTTAGGAACTATCAAAGCTGCCCTTTGGTGGTTCTCTAATTTGACCGCTATGTCTGTTTAACTTGCCCATAACTTTATATAAAGTCAGTATTGTGTTTATAAAGTTTAAAGCTATGATTTTGATTTATCATTAAATTGATTGTTTTCGAGTATTTTATCGGTAGCGATAACATCGAGTGGACTGCGAAGGTGTTGCAACGATTGATTCGAAACATGGGTGTATATGGCCGTAGTTTCAAGTGAACTATGACCTAACAGCTCTTGAATTATCCTTGTGTCTGTTCCTTTGTCCATCATATGGGTCGCAAAGCTGTGTCTAAGGACATGCGCGGTTATTCTGCGCACACCTGATTCTCGGCAGGCCTTATCTAGAATAGAGGAAATTGATGTGGCCGAATATTGACTTCGGTTAGTACCCTCAAAAACCCAATAATTTGGTTTATACGCTTCAAAATATTTAATCAGTACCGTTTTGAGCCGAATGCTCAATAGCGTACTTCTATCTTTTTTTCCTTTTCCTCCTCTTATGATAACCTGATTTCTGTCAAAGTACAGATCCTTTATTCGTAAATTAATCAACTCGCCCCTTCGCATTCCCGTGCTATAAAGCATAGCTATAATACACTGATGCTTTAGGTTTTTTAATGCAACAAGTAGCCTTACTACTTCTTCCTCGCTTATTATTTTAGGAAGTTTCTTTTCATATCGTGGCCGTTCAATTTCAAATACCATTCGATTTCGGCCCAATACCTTTTCATAATAAAACTTGATGGCATTAATGATTTGATTTTGAGTGCTTGTGGCAATCTTCTTGGTTTCTATGAGGTGGAGAAGATAGCTCTGAATGAAAGATGGTTCAATGTTATCGTAGTCCTCTATGCCATTTTTGTGGAGATACTCTAAAAACGCCCCAAACAGTGATGTATATGTTTTTATTGTGCTTTCGCTGTATCGCTTGGTGATTAAAAGATCGGTAAAAGATGCTGGAATCTGTTGTGTCCAATTTCGATTTTCATCGTTGACGGATGGCTTGGAACTTCCTTTAATTAAATGTTCAGACTTCCCGACCATTGATGGCTTTATGCTAAAGGCGGAATAGTCAATATAAGCTAAGTCCTTAAAGGCATCAAAGATTTTTTTGACATCAAAATCCTTCATTGGAACCCACCAACCCTTGTGGCTGAGTGTAAAATGGGCATTGATTTTTTGGCATCTTGCCTTTAATTCTAGGTCATTTTTATCAAATCGAATTAAAATCACTTGCTCATTTCTATGTTCAAGCGGAGTAATTGTGATCTTCCTCTTAGGCATACCCCAAACTTAAATGAAATTAAATCGCGAAATCCAGCAGTATGAGGCTACCTCGGAAAATAAGGCGCACCTGCATCGGTCAACTTCTTGGTCAACGTGGCTGACTTATCCTCCACAGATTTGATCATTGGGCGAACACTTTGATATTCGTCCAGGGCCGCAGCAAGGCTTTCTTTTTCAAAACTTGTGGGTGCCTCGGTGTGGTTATAGAGGTTGTAAACAATGGTTTCTACTCGGCCACTGATGCCCGGATAGCTCTCCATTTCACGACTACCGCGGGTGCGGTCTCCGTGCAATGCCGTTTCGATTTCAGCAATGTCTCGTTTTAGTTGGTGAATATCTACCAACCAAGTCGGATCGGCTTTAGGTGTTTGCAGTATCGCTTGCTCCATATAATCGAGCTGTTTTTTCAATTCGCCTACTTGTTTTCCAGAGGCTTGTATGATCCTGCGGGCATTGTCCACTTCGTTGATGAATTGGGTCAAGGCCTCTTTGTCTGCTTTCACAATTTGTGCATCGTGCAGCATATTCACTATCAATGAAGTTGGCCCTGCAATGGTGCTGAGTTCTCCGCTTTGCATTTTGTGAATGGTCACAGAATAGGTGCCTGGCAAAACCAGCGCTCCCCAATCGGGTGAACCATATCGGCCTGGATCACTTTCTTTCAATCGAACAGGTGAGGTGGGCTCCATGCGGTAGTTCCACACGCTTTGGTTCAGGCCTTTTTTGCCTTTTTCCTTGTAGCGGCTCACCACATTGCCGTTGGCATCCTTGATCTCGAATAGGAGGTAAGGCTTCTGCTCCAAATCTTCTTCGCGCAGGTCTTCCAAGTCTGGATAGACCACATCGCCACCGTCTTTTCTCACTTTCTTTTCCTTAGCCCTGCGCTGCTCAGTCAGCGTTTGCATGTTTTCACCCAAATAATAGGTGATGACCGCTCCAATGGGAGGATTGTCGGTCGTGAAAAAAGCTTCGCCTTGTGAGGCCTTTCCTTTGGTCCCCATGGGGTTGGTTTCGTTAAAGATTAATGCATCCTTGATCGGTAAGATGTGCGCTGCCTTGCCAGCAGTATCCCCGAGGTTTCGGAGTGGGGCGTAGTTATCCAAGATGTAAAAACCACGACCAAAGGAAGCCAAAACCAAGTCGTTTTCCCGCTCCTGTATTTCCATGTCGCGCACAGCAATGGTGGGTAATCCACCTTTGATTTGAATCCATTTCTTACCGCCATCGCGGGTGAAGAAAACTCCGTATTCGGTTCCGACAAAGATCAACTGCGGATCTACTGGATCTTGACGCAAGGTGTAAATCGCGCCCTTTTCAGGCAGGTCGCCCGTGATGCTGGTCCATCCAGCCCCTTGGTTGGTGCTTTTCAGAATGTAGGGCTTAAAGTCGCCTTGCTTGTGGTTGTTGAAAACGGCATAGACTGTATTAGCATCTTTCACATCGGCTCGGATGTCCATCACATAGGTGTTGGCAGGCACGCCAGGGAAGGATGTGAGTTTTTTCCAGCTGCCGCCATCGTCTTCGGTAACGTGGATCAATCCATCGTCCGTTCCTGCATAGAGCAAGCCCTCTTGCACGGGCGATTCGTTCAACGAAACGATGTTGCCATAAATGGTCGTGCTCTTGTGCAAGGCCACTGCATCGGGTCCCCAGGTAGTGCCCATCACTTTCAGCTTGTTTCGGTCTATTTGCTGGCTTAAGTCTTCGGAAATGACTTCCCATGTGTTTCCGCGATCATCGCTCTTAAAAACCTTGTTTGCGGCAAAGTAGAGGCGCTTGTGGTTGTGTGGACTGATGATGATGGGTGCATCCCAGTTCCATCGGTAGGCATCTTCACCTTTTCGCTCCACGGGTTTAATGTTAACCCGCTCTCCGGTTTTTTTGTTGAATCGAACCAACCAGCCGTATTGCGCTTGGCTATACACGATGTTTGGGTCGGTAGGATCAACCTGTGGTTCAAATCCATCGCCACCTCGGGTGATGTACCAATCAAAGTTGCTGATGCCATGGGCGTTGGTTGTTCTAGATGGACCGCCAATGGTGTTGTTGTCTTGCGTACCGCCATACACGTTGTAGAACGGTTCATCGTTATCAATGGCTACCCGATAGAATTGCGTGATGTTCAGGTTTTGATAAAACTTCCAATTCTCTGCCGCGTCCCAGGTTTCATACAAACCGCCATCGCAACCTACCAACCAATGATCGGTGTTATTTGGGTTCACCCACATGGCGTGATTGTCCACATGCTTGCTTTTTTCACCGGTCTTTTTGAAAGATTTACCTCCGTCTTCGGTATGGTGTAACCAGGTGTCCATAGAGAATACTTTATCCACATCATTTGGATCTGGAATCAGCTCGATGTAGTAATTCCCGCTGGTGAAATAGTCTGATTGACGTTCCCAGTTCTCGCCTCTATTTTCGGATCGATAAAACCCACCGTGTTCTTTGTCAAAACCTTCCACCATGGCATACACCACATCAGGATTAGCGGGTGAAACAGCCAAGGCAATTCGACCCAAATCTGCGTTGGGTAAACCTTTGTTGATCTTCCTCCAGTTTTGACCGCCATCGGTGGTTTTATATATAGCTGATTCTGGCCCACCACTGAGGTAGGTCCAGGTGTGTCTTCTGCGCTGGTGCGCTGCCGCATACATGGTATTCGGATCGCGTGGATCCATCCATAAGTCAGAAAACCCGGTGTTATCACTTACATGAAAAATGCGCTCCCAATTCTCGCCACCATCTGTCGTTTTGTAAATACCTCGATCGCCACCTTCGCTCCAAAGTGGACCATATGCCGCCACATAAACTACCTCTGAATTACCCGGCATAACGACAATCTTGGCGATATGCTCCGAGTTCTTCAACCCCATGTTTTTAAACGACTTCCCATCATCCATGCTCTTGTAAATGCCATCGCCATAGGCCACGCTGCGTTGGTTGTTGTTTTCACCGGTGCCGACCCAAACGGTGTGCTCGTTGTTCGGATCGATGGTCACACATCCGATAGAGTAGGAGCCATAGTTGTCAAAAATTGGGGAGAAGGTGTTGCCGTGGTTGGTCGTCTTCCAAACCCCGCCTGACGCTGCTGCTACATAGAATTCATCACTGTTATTTGGATTCACTGCCAAGTCAATCACTCGACCAGAAACCAAAGCCGGGCCTATGGCTCTGAAAGACATCCCACTGAGGGTGGCTTGTTTCTTTTCGTCTTTGTCGTCTGTTTTTTTTTGAGCTAATGAGGTCAGCGCAATGGCTGAAATGGCGAATAAACTGATTACTTTTTTCATGGTATCGAATTTCGAGGTGGGCAAATATAACAGGACATCATTGCCACCATGAATTGGATATGATGAATGGCAATTGTATGCAGGCGAAGGTAATTGTACCTACCCATCACCGTGGGCGTTAGACGGAAGTAGATGGCATAAAAAAAAGGCTGGAAAACCCAGCCTCATTCAATTATTCGCAGTCGATGTCTTGGTGCACATCGTTCCAACAATGCCATTGCTCATCACCAAAGAACACGTTGTCCTTAACTCGGCCAGATGTGCTGACCTCATCATAATCAATTTCGATCAGGCGATTCTCTTCCTGACCAAATATGTCATAGAAAATTTCTAATTCACTTCCTTCTTCGCGTCCATAATGTATATAACTGCCCTTAGCAGCTTGTCCTGGAATCGCGTTGATGAATTTGATATTGTCATATTCACCATCTACATCATTTTCCCACTCAATGTCGATGTATCGCGTGTTATTAGGGTTGTGATTTAGCCTCCAAGAACCAGATTCAGCGGAGAGGAGTGCCTCACCTTCATACCAAAGAAAGTCAGTATATACTCCTTCGTGTGTAACATACATTTCCCATTTAGATTGGTTTCCATCAATCCAACCATATAGGCTAGCCACATACGTCCCGCTTGCTTGGTTAAACTCCTTTTGCCAAAGCCAGGCTTTTTTGTCCAAATTCCAAACGGGTTCCGATTTGCGAACCTCGTGCCAAGCGGCAACGGGCAAAACCAAATTCACGTAAAGAACCGTGTTCCAAATTCCAACATTTAATGCCGCAAAATTGTAGGCGAGTTCAGAGCGTTGAGCCGTATCATTTCCAAAGCTGGACATGTCTTGAACAAAGGCATTCTCAGGTGGTAAGTCTGGTTGATCTTCAGGCTCATCATCTTCATTTTTCTTGCATGCCGAAGTGAATTAGTATCAGGGATAGTCCCAAAAGACTGAAAGCCCTTAAGAGTTGCTTATTTTGCTTCATAGCAGTTGACTTTTGTTTTCTGCGAATATGTTTTGGTGCAGTTGCCTAAAATTATGAATTTGATGCGACACTTAGATTAAATCGATGCATTGAAATGTTTGAGCGAACAATACTTTTACGCCAGCGTTTACAACTACAATTGGAAAACAAACAATATGGCAACTATTACATTCAAAGGAAGCAACATCACAACTGTAGGTGAGCTTCCAAAAGTGGGCGAACAAGCTCCAGATTTCACATTAACCAACGACAGTCTTCAAGATGTTTCCATGAAGGATTTTGCTGGCAAGCGATTGGTCTTAAATATTTTTCCAAGCATCGATACTGGCATTTGTGCATTGAGTGCTAAACACTTCAATGGAGCTGCTTCAGAGTTGGATAACACCGTTGTTATGAATGTAAGCAAAGACCTACCGTTTGCCCAGAAGCGATTTTGTGGCGCTGAAGGTTTAGAGAATGTGAAAAACGCCTCCGAATTCAAGAATCACGGCTTTTCTTCCAACTATCATGTCATCATGAACGATGGTCCTTTGGCTGGATTGTTCAGCAGGGCAGTGGTCATTTTGGATGAAGCAGGTAAGGTGATTTACACAGAGCAGGTTCCAGAAATTGTTCAAGAACCTGACTATGATGCAGCATTGGCTACTCTAAAGTGATGGAGGGTAGTAACCGATTAAGAAGGTCGAATCATTTCTGATTCGGCCTTTTTTTATTTCGCAAATTAATCCGCTGTCCAATTCTTGATCAACTGACCTAATGTGGATGCACGATTCCACATTATTCTAAAACATCGTGTTTTTTTACGCCTTTTTCTCCGCTTCAACATCCCAACGGGTGCGATGCCAAGTTTTACGTGCCTTTCTGTTTTTAAAGGTCCAACCTACTATCCGGCTTTGTTTCATGCCTTGGCCCATTTCAATCACCTGAACGTTTAGCGCTTCCATATTATCCAACATTCGCATGGTTCTGCCAACATTCTCTTTTTTGGAAACCAGCGTAGTGAACCAAAGAACGTTTTTAGCGAATTCCTTACTCTCAATGATGTAGTTCTGAATGAATTGTATTTCACCGCCCTCGCACCACAACTCGGTGTGGGTTCCACCAAAATTTTGAACAGGTGCTTCCTCAGACTTTCCCTTTAAATTATGAATCTTTCTTCTCGTTGCCTCCTCAGCTTCGGATGCTGAAGCATGAAAGGGTGGGTTACACATACAAAGGTCAAAGAACTCACCGTCTCGAATAATACCTTGCATCAAATGCTCCTCCAAGTTTTGCTTGCGTAATTCAATGCTAGAACCGAGATCGTTTTCATCCACAATCTTTTGAGCCGAGACCAAGGCCTTGGTATCTATTTCAGTGCCTACAAAATCCCAACCGTATTCCTTTTTACCGAGCAATGGATAAACACAATTGGCGCCCACACCAACATCCAACACTCTAATCTGTTTGCCAAGAGGAATGGGGTCGGTCGTTTTTTTTGGGTAATTCCCAGACATCAGATCTGCGGCATAATGGATGTAATCTGCTCTACCCGGAACGGGTGGAATGAGATAACCCTCAGGAACATCCCAATATTTCACACCGTAATAATGCATCAATAATGCTTGGTTCAAAGCCTTCACTGCTTTTGGATTGAAGAAATCAATCGTTTCAGATCCATGTTCATTAACCACAATAAATGGAGATAAGGAAGCATTGGTTTTCGCTAATTCTTGCAAGTCATAGCGATCTTGATGTTTATTCCTTGAATGCAGTTTAGAAGTCGGTGTCTCCTTCGATTCAGAAGGCTTAATTCGCGGACGCGGCATATGCTAATGGTTTGTTTAAACTTCCTAGTTAAGGAGTTTGGCAAACTTAAGCGTACGCTGACCTTCATCGGTGGCAATTCTGACCAAATAATACCCAGAAGCTACATTATCCAGCGGCAGTGTGATTCGAGACACCTCATTATCCATCCAACTTTGAATCAGCTGACCTTGTATGTCATACAAATCGATGCTAATGTGAGATTGGATAGCACTAAATTCAATGGTGTATCGCTCTCGAGTGGAAGTAGGATATCCTTTTACATCCAAGCTGCCCTTATTAGCTGTGTTACTGTGGAACACACAAGCAGAAGTGTCACCGCAAATTGAAGCTTGGTTGATCAAAGCGAAATTCCCGCTGTAACCTGGCATATAAAATCCTTGCTGAGTTGTGGCGACCACCACTTGGCTATCACAGTCAAACCACTGGAAGGGTGGATTCAGTTGGTTAGATTTCAACCACAAACCAGAAGAATAAAGTTCGTTTACCATGTTAAATGGATCTACAAAGAGGTCAGTAATGTAAATAGTATCTACGCCTGAATTGTTACCCACAGTATCGGTATAGATTCCTGAGTTGTATTGATATGAACCACCAGCAAAGGCACTGTCACCGAAGCAGATTTCAATAGAATCACTGATGGTTAAGTAGGTAACAGGAGCGACTGTGAGTTGAACACAAATGAGGCTATCACAAGCGCCTATGGTGTCACAATATGTTCCAGAAGTGAATCGCCAACCGCCCGCAATAAAAGCACTATCTCCAGTCGCAATGTTCATTGATGTGGTAGAGGTTTGGGGCGTATTAACAAACAGGGTAGTGGTATTGATTACTGCCGTTCCACCTACAAAAGTTGTATCAATATAAACTCCCGCAGTCGATTGATAAACGCCACCAAGCAGGGTAGAATCGCCTTGGCAAATGCTAAGTGAATCCATGCCATTTTGCACGGGATATACCCAAAGCAATGTTTCAACTATACTGTCGCACCCACCCGAACTTGCGAAAGTATCTGTATAGAGATTCCCTTGAGTTTGGAATGCTCCTCCCAAAAAGGTAGAATCCCCTTGATATATCCATGCTAAAAAGAAATCATAGGATCCAGCACCCTCTTCAACAATAACTGTAGATACTGAATCACATCCACCGCTTGTTGTAATGGTGTCTACATAAGTTCCTGTTTGTCCTACCATTACGCCATGCACTAAAATGGAATCTCCATTGCAAATTGAAGCGGTGTCGAATGTGGATGCAGTTGTTCCTGATGCGGTAATTACAATTTGGTCACTATCCGTACATCCATTTGCATCGGTGGCTGTGATGCTGTAGGTGCCCGCGGTCAATCCGGTTATGGTAGCCAAAGTGCTACCCGTGCTCCAAGCATAGGAGTAAGTTGCTGTTCCGCCAGAAGCAGTGGCTGTAGCCGAACCATCATTTGTTCCAGAGCAACTGACATTTGTAGCTGTTATTGAAACAGAAAAGGCGGAAGGTTCTGTAAGCACTGAAGACTCGGTATCTGTACATCCGTTGGCGTCTGTTACAGTTACGGTGTAAACTCCTGCAGCTAGTCCTGTTACATTAGCTGTGCTAGCGCCAGTGACCCAGGCGTATGTGTAGGAACCTGCACCTCCGCTTCCAGATGCCGTAAGTGAGCCATCAGAACCTCCATTGCAACTGATATTATTACCAGTGCTAATGGTTGCGACTACTGTTGTTGGTTGAGTGATAGTTCCAGATGCAGTCGCAGTGCAACCCCCATTTTCTGTGACGGTGACAGTGTATGTTCCAGCAGTTAAATTGCTAATGGTAGCGATTGTATCTGTGTTACTCCATACATAGGTTATTGGATTAGCTCCACCGGTGGACGTAGCCGTCAAACTTCCGTCTGCCGCTCCATTACAACTTGCATTACTGTTCACGACTACAGTAGCACTTAGATTGCTGCCACCTGTCACGCTTTGTGATGTCGAATCAGTACAGCCATTGACATCAGTTACCGTTACCGAATAGGTTCCAGCATTAAGACCACTGACTGATGCAGTAGTATCACCCGTATTCCAGACAAAGCTCAATGTTCCAACGCCACCTGTCGCGCTCGCAGTGAGTCCGCCCGAAGCCGATCCACCGCAGCTTGCATTGCTGTCGACCGTCACACTTACTGCAATTGCTGTGGGTTGCGTCACAGTAGCAGACTCAATCTCGGTACATCCATTAGCATCTGTTACAGTCAAGGTGTAGGTGCCGGCCGATAATCCTGATATTGAATTGGTTGTAGCACTATTTGACCATGAATAAGTATATGCTGTTGTTCCACCTGAAGTGGAGGAACTGATCATCCCATTTGATGAGCCATTGCATGAAGCGTTGCTATCCACGGACAAAGTGAGCGATAGAGCCGATCCTGGACCAGTGATTGTTGCAGATTCTGTGTCAGTGCAGCCATTAGCATCTGTTACTGTTACCGTGTATGTTCCTGCTGTGAGCCCAGTTATGGTCGCTGCAGAGGCAGAGTTACTCCATAGGTAAGTAAAAGAACCATTACCTCCAGAACCTGAGGCTGTCATTTGTCCGTCATTTCCATTAAAACAACTTACATTTTGGTTAACCACAATGCTCGCCAAAACTGGACTA
>Ga0181605_10003290_pt1 | contig 13446 bp, 7 predicted proteins | sample 041ome_11_FD_148676 | JGI IMG/M metagenome (GOLD analysis project Ga0181605, IMG submission 148676) | Coastal salt marsh microbial communities from the Groves Creek Marsh, Skidaway Island, Georgia - 041411US metaG (spades assembly) | ecosystem: Environmental > Aquatic > Marine > Intertidal zone...
GCCAAAAGTTGTCGCGAGTCCTCCAATTCGAACAAAATTGGGAGGCGCTGAAAAAAACGCGACTTCCGCTTCATCGCACCTTCTCTTACCGTACTGGACGCAAAAACCTCGAGTGGGCGCCAACGGCATCAAGAGCGCCTGCGCAAGCGAGATGAACGCAAAAGATGGACCGAGAACGTTGCACTCCAAGGATAACGGGAAATCATGGCATCCGTTGGGTACGCGCGCCGTTCGGCACGAGGACGCGCATCGAAAAGCGCCGGAGATCGATCGGCTCTTGGAAGGTGCCATCGTTTCGTCCAATTCGAAAATCGTCCAATTCTTCCGAGCGACGCGACCGAGAGTGTACGCGAGTTTATTCGACGAGAAAAAGACGGAGTGGGGAAAACCGTTCCCGGTGAGAGCATCGACGCCATCGAAGCACCACAACCACCAACATCATCACCACCACCACCGCGACGATTTCCTCAAAATGCCCAACGCCAAGCTCCACGCGATATCGATACCGCACCAAACCCAAATCCTCCTCGCGCACAACGACCACCCGTACAGAGTCCGCCAACGAGGTAACCTCGTCGTCCAAATAAGCGACGGCGTCAACCCGGACGGAAACGGCCTCGCGCCTTTCCGCAAACTCCTCGACGTCGAAACCGCGCGAGGACGAAAAGAAGGCGAGATGGTCACGTACCCGCACATGGAAATCGTCGTCGCTTCTCCCTGTCCTCGTCGCAGCAACAACTACGAGCTCACGTTGTCCTACAGCGACCACGGCAGAGGCATTCGTTTCGTTCGCGCAAAGTTAGAATAATAACAGAGAGCAGTAGTAGTAGTAGTAGTAGTTTAGTAGCGGCAGAACTTAGAGTAAAGAGTAATAGCAAACATTTTTTTCAAATTTTTTCCCTTTTACATTCTCGAAAAGTCGACACTTTTCGGGCGCAAACTCTCTCTCCCGTGAGAAAGAACGCGAGAGCGCAACGCACGCCACGCGATATATACATACATATACACACACATAAAACACAGTTTTTACGAAAAGCAGAACGAGCGATGTTGCGTCCCTCCGCCTCTCGCCAAGACTCGCGGAAGAAATCCTTCAAGAAATCCGCCGACGCGGAGGAATCTCGACGCAAACGCGAAGACCAGATGATCGCCATTCGGAAAGAGAAGAGAGAGGAGGCGATGGCGAAGAAGCGCATAAACGTCGGAGGAGGAGGGTCGTCTTCGCAACAATCCATGGGTGGGGAGATTAACCCGAACGTGTTCGACGCGAGCGATTCGACGGCGATGACGCACGAGCAAAGGACGAATGCAAAGGTATTATTATTGTTTTAGTGTATACGCGCAGAGATCTCCTCTTCGTGTGCGTGGTGTTTGCCCTAAAAAAGGGGGCTTTACCCTTCAAAAGCAAAAGGGAGAGAGACAAAAAAATTTCCCGCGAGCGCGAGCGATTGCACTTTTTGTTTTCGTAATACTCGCAACGCGTCGTTTCATTCTCTCTCTCTCTCTGTGTGTGTGTCTTTCTGTGTGTACGGCGTTAATCTCGTCGATGTTAAGTGCATAAACTCTGAATACTCACCTTTTTTTGTTCTTTCTCATACGTTATGACGCGCAGTTGGAATCTCTGCCGCAAATGGTGGACGGGGTGAACAGTCCAGACCCGGCGGTGCAATTGGACGCGACGACTCGATTTCGTAAATTGCTCTCCATCGAGCGTAATCCGCCGATTAAGGAAGTCGTGGCGACCGGCGTGGTCGGGAAGTTTGTGGAGTTTTTACAGAGAGTGGATTTTCCGCAGTTGCAGTTTGAAGCCGCGTGGGCGTTGACGAACGTGGCGAGTGGGACATCGGAGGATACGGCGACGGTAATCAACTCGGGAGCGGTGCCAATTTTCGTGCAGTTGTTGTCCTCGCCGAGCGAGGACGTGAGAGAGCAAGCGGTGTGGGCGTTAGGGAACATTGCCGGTGATAGCACCAAGTGCAGAGATTTGGTGTTGTCGCACGGAGCCTTGCACCCGCTGCTGTCGCATTTGAACGAGCACTCGAAACTGACCATGTTGAGAAACGCGACGTGGACTTTGAGTAACTTTTGCAGAGGGAAGCCGCAGCCACAGTTTGAGTTGTTGAAAGATGCGTTGCCGGCGTTGGCAAAGTTGGTGCACTCGACGGACGAAGAAATTTTAACCGACGCGTGCTGGGCGTTGAGTTATTTGAGCGACGGGGTGAACGATAAGATTCAAGCTGTGATTGAGGCTGGTGTATGCAGAAGGTTGGTGGAGTTATTGTCTTCTCAGTCCGGCGCGGTGTTGATTCCGGCGTTGAGAACGGTTGGGAATATCGTCACCGGGGACGATTACCAGACACAAATCATCATCAATTGCAGAGCGTTACCGTGCTTGTTGGATTTATTAACCGGGGAACACAAAAAATCCATTAAGAAAGAGGCGTGTTGGACGGTTTCAAACATCACCGCCGGTAACAAAGATCAAATCCAAGCCGTCATCGACGACAAGTTGATCCCACCTCTGATTTATTTGCTCGGCCACGCCGAGTTTGACATCAAAAAAGAAGCTGCGTGGGCTATTTCGAACGCCACCAGCGGAGGGACGCACCAGCAAACTCGCTTGTTGGTCAACGAAGGGTGCATCAAACCTTTGTGCGATTTGATTTCGTGCTCGGACGCGAGAATCGTCACCGTCGCCTTGGAAGGTTTGGAAAACATTTTGAAAGTTGGCGAAGTGACGAAGGAAGAGGAAGGAAGCAACTTGTTCGCGGCGTTGATTGACGAAGCGGATGGGTTGGAAAAGATTGAAGCGTTGCAAAACCACACTAATAATGACATTTACGAAAAAGCGATGCGAATTCTCGAACAGTACTTTGGGTTGGAGGACGAAGAGGATCAAAATTTAGCGCCGGGGATGGATGCCAGTGGTACGCAATTCGCGTTTGGCGGTGGCCCTGCGGCGCCACAAGGCGGCTTCAACTTCTAAGAACTGCGATTGACAATATATAGTAAAGTTTGCGCTTATTTCTATAGCCGAGCGCTTTCGATAGCTGACATAACGCGAAGCGCGGCGTACCACGTGAGCATTTTTTTTGACGTCTCACAAGCCGCGACGAATAACAGGAACAAAGCACCAAAACAACAAATTGGGAATACATACGAGCAAGTACCAAATCTACATACTGCAATTCTTTCATCATCATCATTAATATCACAACTTTACGCTCACGCTCACCGCATCGTCTTTCTTCGTCCACGATTTGTCCCATACGCTTCGATCGTACTCAAACGGCGCTTCTTTCAACTCAGTCGTGTACCCGTTCGTGTCTAAATAGGCTAAAAAATCAGGCGCACCTGGGTAGATGACGTTATCGGCGACAACCACCGTGCCTTTCTGAATCATCCCAGCTTCCTCTAAACTCACTAAATCTGGCTTCAAACACGGTTTACAGTGGTCCATGAACACCTGATCTGCAACTTGTCCTTTCAACAGCCTCTTCACTTCCGGAATGCTCGCGTTCGCGCTCCCGGTGATAACTTTCACCTTCGACTCGTCGAATCCGGCGTATTCCAACAACGCAACCGCCACTTCCGCGTGCAACGGCTCCGCTTCCACGCACACCAACAAGAACTCCGGATCCTCCAACGTTCCATTTTCTTTGCTCTCGTCCATGGTTGCAATCGCAGAATACCCCAGAAATGTCCCAAACTCGATCAATTTAATTGGTTTACACTCCGCCTCAACGTCTCGTAAAATCTGCTGCTTTATCTTCCCCAAGTTGTACGTCGGGTAGAAGCTCCAAAACTCATCCATAGCTTTCAAGACCGATTTCGGATTACCCCTCGTCGCATTCGCTTCAACGTACCGAATGATATCCGAAGGTTGCGCGTTCGGCCAGTCTTGGTAAAAATTCGACGCCTGTTCGTTGTGCTTCATGAGCTCTTCCGCCGCTTTACTGTTAGGGGAAAATCTCGCGGACGACGAAAAGAGCACGGATGGAATGGAAACGCGAACGACGTTTGCGCGAGAAAGTTTGCTCGATTTCGACGTGGACGCGTGCGAAGAAGAAGGCGAGCGGCACGAGGTGACGGCCGCTCTGGTAGTAACTGCTGTTTGCGAGGACATGTTTGCTCTCTAAGTGTCTAAGTTGTAATTATTGCCGCTACTTTTCTACTGTTTCTATATGCGTGTGAGGGATTTCTCTCGACTAGTAAAGACCAACTTTCGAACTCCTTCCGTTGGCGTTGAACACTCTCGTCGATTGGCAGCCGCATTCACACTGCCACTCGTACCATACCGCGCTCGAACTGACGCGACGCCACACGCGAAGAATGATTTCATGAGGAGAAGAATCGGTTTGGTCGTCTTTGTTGGAGGATCTCCTCATGTCGATGGGAACGTCGATCGGGAAGAAGATCGGGAACCAACTGAACATGAGTTCGTTCGTGTCTTTGTTTCTCGTGTGCGTCGGGAGATGAATGGAGCAGTTGACGGATTTTTTTGTCAACGGGCTCTCATAGAGGAGCGCGTCGAAATAGCCCGCGAATCCGTGGAGCGTTGCGCATTTTTCCTTCACGGTAAACGTGATGACCGCGTGGCGGTCGTTTGGGGAGTGCGCTCGCGTCTTTTCTATCGACGATATCCGTCTCGGGTGTTTGAAGGTGAACACCTTTTGCGCTTCATCCAGAAGATGGTGCCGGTATAACTTCACCACGTGCGGCGTTTCCTTTGCCTTCAAATCTAAATCGCGAGAAACAGTCGACGAGCACGCTTGGTGGACGGCAGCGCCCGTCATGGGCGCGAGGTAGCTCGTGTACTCTTGCGGTATGGAAATCCCCGTGTCTGGTTTCAAACACCGCTGCGCGCCGTCTAAACATTCTGGCGAAAGCTCGTTATCGCCAAAGGATCCTAAAAGTTCAGAAACGAGTATGTCGCACTTTTCGGGCGCTTCCCACGTTCTGCCATCGCTGTGAAAAATTTCCGCGTCAACGGCAGCCCAGTTTTCGCTTTTCGCTCGGTGGCGTAAAGTGTGCACCGCGTTTGGATTTTTCTCAACCACGTAAACTTTTAATCGATTCGAGACGGAAGCTTTTACGGCGGCGTTTATGGTTGCTTTGACGAGAGGTCCTCTACCAGCACCAACAACAGCAACGCGAATTGTATCGTTCAAGGTTTCCTTGATATCTAGCAGCGCCAATTCGATGGCATCTTCGTAAGCGTCGTACTTTGAATTATCCTTTTCGAAAACTTCGTACGTAGCGCTTTCCAAATTATCCGCCAGCGGTTGTAAAGGCGCTTGCACCTTGTCCCGGTAATCGCGTTCGATGACCTCTTGTTCAGAAAGAGGCGTCACGTTTTCAAACACTTTCTTCGCCACGTATCGCAAATAGTCTTTCATGGGATGATTTTCCGTGTCCCAATCTATAGAATAATATGAATCGTTACCACGCGTACTTTCGTGAAACCGTATGTCCTCGACGGGAGTATCTCGATCCACGTTTGCATTATAAACGTACTCGCTTTCAGATGCCAAAATAATCTGTATGTCGCGCTTGAAACACTCGGAGAGAAATTCTTGCATTTTTCTCGGAAGTACGGAGTATTCGTATCTGTTGAGCGTAAAGCAAAGCATATCCACGCACACGCACTTCACCGGCTCCGCGAACCATTTCGAATAATCCCAAGTGGCATCGTCTCGTGGTTTCATTCTGCACACGCACGTCTTTCCAAAGGTACCGGCAACATCTAACGCGATCTTTTCTCTCTCGCGTCTCGCGGCAATTTCTGCTTGATCGCCAGGAACGGGCCTCGAGAAAGGCCTCTCGAAACCTGAAATATCTGGCTCGTAAACCCCCGCGTTTCGTATGCAAATCCCTAAATTTTCGTGCCCGTTGCACGCCGCCCGAAACTTTTGCCAAATTGCGTACGAAGCGTCATCTACGGAGTCAAATTCTAACCACACCCTCGTCGAATTTACCATCGAATCTTCCAAATGCGCGTTCACGACACTCGCGCACTTCATCAGCGCGTGCTCTCGAAACTCATTGATCAATTCCTCGGCATTTCTAGACTCTGGAGACAATAACTCCCTCCTCCCGAACGTTTCCCCGGCGCGTCTCCGGTCGTCGTCGAACCTCGGCCTATACGTCCGAATAATAACCGCGTGTAAATTCAAATGCGACGCGAAGCTCAAATCCTCCTCCAACTGTCGACACATTCGTTCACACGACCCGAACTTCACCTCATCTCGTCTTTCTTTATCATCGTCGAAACCATCTCTTCCTCTTCTTCCGGATTTGTAAAAAAACTCGTAATAGTCGCTCGGGCATCCAAACGCGCATATTCCAACGACTTGCGTCGACCAACTCTCCGCGGAGAGTTGAAAATCATTCGGACGCGCGACTTCTTCTTCTTTTTCTTCTCCCTCTGTCGTTAATTCGCATCCTCCGCTGTCCTCGTCTTCGCAAGAGTAATGACGACTTTTGTAAAACGGATTGGAATTTTGCAACGGGCACGCTATGAAATCGAAACCGATTTTCTTCGCTTTGAGCAAAGCCGTTCTCACGTCGCCGCCGTGGTTCGCGATTTCGCATCCGGAGAAGTTCGAGTCGCCTAAATCCGAGCGGTTCGCGGAGAGAGGCATGATATGAATCTCTTTGCAGGCGCGAAATATATCACGCCGCGAGAAGGTTTACAAAAACTCTCTCTCTTCTTTTTTCTGCGGACTTTTGCGCCATTTTTTTCCCCAAAAGCAGAGAAAATGGAAGCCACTTTTACCCAAACTCTTCTTCCCCGCGCTGGCGGCTTCATCACTTCGCGAGGGAAGAAGAAAACGACGAAGAGGAGCAGAAGAAGAGGGTATTTTTCGCGCGGTGTATGCGCGAGAGCGTCTTCTTCTTCTTCTTCCTCTGACGACGACGACGACGACAAAAATAAAGCGCCGTTAAACTCGTTAAATTCCGCCATCGAGCTGCGCTCCAAGTTGCAAGAAGTCGCGTTGGCAGCGCGGACGAGGTGCGTTGATTCTATGCGTGTATACACGCGCACCGAACGCTTCCTTTTCTTCTCTCTCTCTCTCTCTCTCTGTCGCTGACGACTCTGTGCATTCTCTGTGTGTATAAACAAACAAAACAACAGTCCAGAAAACAACTGGAAAGATATTTTCAACGACCAAACGGCGTACGTGTACGAACCAAAGTCGCGGTCGACGACGTGGGGATTCGTGCACTTTCTCGGCGGAGCCGTCTTAGGTCAGTTCCCGCAGGTGTGTTACGATGAATTCTTAAGCTCGGTGAGTGAAAGTACGGGAGTGACGGTCGTCGCGACGCCGTATGAACTCGGGACGAAACACGGGAAGATGGCGAAGAGGTGTAAGAGGGCGTTCGAGAAGGCGCGCGCGGCGGTGCAAGAGAGAGACGGGTTGGACGGGAAGAACGTGCCCGTGTTTTACGTTGGGCACAGTTTAGGGGCTAAGTTGCACGCGGTGGCGAACTTTGACGGATACGACGAAGAAGGCGCGAGCGAGAGCACAGATAGTGGTAGTTATAGTAAGCAACACTTCCTCGTCGCGTTTAACAACGCGTCGGCGACCGATTCGGTGAAGATTTTAGAAAAGTTTGCAAAAGAGTTGTTGAGCAAACGCGAAGGTGGTGGCGACGCGGCGAGTTCGCAATTTGACGCTATTTTCGATCGATTAGTTCCGTTCGCGGAAGTGGCGGCGAAGGCGGCGGGGTTAGAGTTTGCGCCGAACGCATTGGAGACGTTAAACGGCGTGGCGAACGGAAAGTTCAAATCCGATAAAGTCACGCTGTTGTCGTTTACGAACGACGAGTTGGATCAGTGCTCGAGTTTGCGCGAGGCGTTGGCGGATGGCGAAGTGAGAACGAATAGCGTGGAGATACCCGGGGACCATTTATCTCCGGTGATGTTAGATTTAGACAAGTACGCGAAGATGAACCCGGTGATGAATCGATTGAGCGGCGTGCGCATCGGCGACCGAGAAGCGGTGGAAAAGATTGCCAACGAGATGGTGACATTTTTGAAATCCTAGAATGGTGATTAGTTTTGCGTATTTGCGTGCATATTTCAGCTGTATTGCGTATGTGTTTTGTGTGTCCCTCTATCTTTGCCTCTCTCCGTCTCTTCGTGTGTGAGGCCGCTACTTTCTACTATACTGTTGCTACTAAAAGTACATCGTGAAACTGCTTTTTACGAAAGCTTGGCGTAAAATCGCACGTCCTCATTTCCCGCAGCTCGTTCATCCATCTGTCGTAACACGTCGTCGTTCAAAGTTCCAGAAAACCGGCAGTCGTTCATCCAAGACTGGCAGCTTTCTACTCTTGCCATTTCGCACGGTTCGTTCATGGCGGTTTTCCGCGCGTATTCAAACTTGAACAGCTTTCTCAATTCCTCCGAAGAGAACGTCTTCGGGTCGTTGATTTTGTCGTCATCCTCGTCGCCCATATTCGTATTCGTGGTATTTTCGACGCAGGCGAAACCCATTGATCGCGCCAACGCGCCTTTTTGACATTGTCGTTGAAATATTTTCTCTTCCAACGTGAATGCAGTCAGTAATCGGTAAATGAACGCGTTCTTCGTCTGACCGTCGCGATGAATTCGCGCAGTCGCTTGTAAATCGTTCGCCGGATTCCAGTCGCAATCGAAAAGGACGAGTCGATTGGCACCGATTAAGTTCAAACCTACTCCTCCGGCTTTTCTCGAGAGTAAGAACACGGATCCCCCGTGTCCGTTATTAAACGAAGTCACGAGTTGCGTTCGTTTGTGCGACGGAGTCGTGCCGTCTAATCGCGTGAATCGTAATCCCGGCGAGGCGGACGAGAGCGCTTTTTCGATGACGTCCAGCGTGGAAGTCCATCCAGAGACAATGACAACGCGGTCGTTCATTTTTTGCGATAAGTCGACAATATTTTTCAACACGCGCAGTTTTACGCTCGTCTCAAACGCGTCCGTGGTGGTCGTCACTTTGCTCGCTTCCTGGATGGCGAGTTGCAATTCGTTCGATGACGACGAAGACGAGGACAACATGCCGATGCCGTTGCACACTTTCTGCAAAACACCACACGCCACGAGAGGATTGTCCACACGTTTCATGATCACCTGATCGCACACAGCTTTGTAACTTTTCTGTTGCGCTTCCGTTAACGATAAGAACAAGCAATATTCCGTCTTCGGCGGTAAGCCATCGATTTGAATGTCTGCTTTGGCGCACCGATCGATAAAAATGGCCGTCTTTTCGAAAATAGTCTTCGCTCGCGCTTTACCAATCATTTTCTCTTCCTCGGTCGCTTTTGAATCGTTCGCTCGCTCTGCCGGTAACTGGTACACTTTCCTAAACGTCGCGTAATCGTTCAAAACGCCTGGGTTGGCAAAATCCATCAGCGCGTAAAACTCCGCGAGATTGTTTTGCACCGCGGTGCCCGAAAGCAAAACTCGCATTTTACAGTTGAGCTTCTTCAACCCGTCGAGAGTCTTCGACCCGTCTTTCGCTTTCAGTCTGTGCGCTTCGTCGCACACCAACAACTCTGCTTTGTTTTCCAACAAATGCGCGTTCGCGCGCAAAGTTTCGTACGAGCAAATCAATACCAACCTTCTCTTTTGGTTTTCCAACGCCCATTCTTTTAGCAACTGTTTCTTTGCCGCGTCGGAGGTGTTGCTTCCATCAATCGCCTCGACTTCAATTTTCAGATCTAACCACTTTTTGAACTCGTTCTTCCAGTTACCGACTAACGTCGCGGGTACCGCGATGATCGCTTTCGTTATCGAACTTCGAATGTCTCTTCGAACGTTGCGACTCGGTCTCGGCGATTGTTTCAACAACGTCCACACTAACGCTATTACTTGAAGCGTTTTTCCCAAACCGACGTCGTGCGATAACAAGCAACCACTCCTCGTTTCCGACGTGATGTTTAAACAACTTTCGAGCATGAACTTGATGCCTCTCTTTTGGTGTGGGCGAATGAATCGCGCGATGGAAGGATCGAGGACGAGCGGGATCGGACCAATGGTGTTTGGTTTCCCGCCATCGTACAGCACGACTGCGTTCGGCGCATCGACTGAATATACCGGCACAATCATATTCGCGGGTACGGTATTACTATGCATATGCGTAGTATTCGCTGCTACGGGCATCGCTGCGTTATTGTTCAGAGCAGCGGCACCAACGACTGGTCGAAAACCGCTCGTCGTAGACGTAGTTTTCGGCTTCTTCCTCTGCGCCGCGTTTTCGTCGTCGTCGTCGTCGAGAACACCAACGTCAATGTTCGCGAACGCCATCCCGCTCGCGAATTCTTCCTCGGATATCTCGCCTTCGATTTCAATCTCGTACTGTTGCAGAGAACACTCCGTGCCTTCCACGATCGTCCCGGGTTTCCCTTTCGCCTTCTTCTCGCCTTTCTCGTTGTACAAGACCGATTCGTTCGTGTCTCCATCCACTCGCAAACATCCGTCCTCAAACTTTAACGTTTTCCGCTTCACTTGCGTCGCTTTGCGCTTGGCAAACAGGCACCGCCAGTAGCTGTATTTCTTCTTCGTTTCCTTCTTCTTCTGTCCCGAGCAGTGGTTCTCATTCGCGACCGTCGTCGTTGTCGATGTCGTCATCGTCGCAGTCGGAGGTTGGTTTTCGTTCGCGAGAGGTCGATGTTTTTGAAGATGAACGTTCTGTTGTTTTTTACCACCATCGTACGCATCGCGATGAGAAGAACCCAAAGTCTCGCCGAAAGGCGATACGAAACCCATGCGTCTCTGTCTTCTTTTATGCGTGTGTCTTCGCGTCCGCGTCTTTCTCCAAAACGCGAGCGCGCGCGGTCGAAAGTGCTCAGAAATAGTAGAAAAGCTGTCCTCTCTCCGTTCAAAAAAAATCGTTTAGGGTTTAGTCACTTTTTGTAAGTTTAGGGTTTTCATAAAAAATGTCGCTCGGTAAAAAAACTCAAGTGGGGGCGCTCAGCGTTGCTCATAAAAAACACGCGCGCGCGTTGTTTGTTGGTGGCGTTTGTTGCTCGGGTGAAATCTTTCGAAGCACGCGAGCGCGCTCAGACGAGCCTAACAATATGCGCGGAAGCGGTGGCAGTAAAAGTGGATACGGGACGGTAAACGATAACGACGACGCGTCTTTGGGGAGAGATGTGGAGAGCCAAATGGCCTCTCGAGACGAACATCATCATCGTCGCGCGACGTCGTCGTTATCGTCGTCGTCGTCGTCGTCTAGATACCACTTGAACAACAAACCGCAACACTATTATAAACGAGATAGCAACCGAACGATCGCGACGCGCGTCGCGATTCTTTCCGTCGCCGCGATGGCGTCGTTAGCGGTCGTGCGAAAGACCACCGAGAAGACTTTGCGAGGTGGACCAGCGGCGGGCCCGCGGCACGAAATTTTGGGGAGCGTGGACGATATCAAACCACCGTCGCCGAATGACACCAATAATAATAACGGCGGATTGAATGAAAATAACGTGGATCGAGATTCGTCCGCTGGTGCTGCGTCCGAGATGGACGTCGTTCGGGACGGCAGCGAGATTGCATCGTCGTCGTCGTCGTCCGCGGCGATGAGCACTTTGATGCCGAAGTTTGACTGGAAAAAAACACGAAGTAGTCTTTGGGAGAAGCGAGATTTCCCCTCGCTCGATATGAAGAAGAAGATAAAAAACTTGATGATGCATTCTTCTTCTTCTTCTTCTTCTCGCGCCGAAGATGACGACGAGGAGGATGAAGTTGCAGGAGAAGACGACGAAGGTGAGCGAGAACGGAGCAGAAGTGGGAACGACGCGTCTTCGTCCTCGTCCTCTTCTCGGCTACCGAGCCTCGGCGCGTCTCGAGGTTCCAAACAAGGCGTTTCGAAGAACAATAAGAAAGATATCACGTCTTCCGGAGTAGCATCTCTCGGAGGTAAAAATAAGATAGAAGATGATATTGGTTTCGATTCGTTGTTGAAGAATCCGCCGAAGAAGAAAGTAGAGAAGCCAAAGCCGAAACCGAAGGTTGTCGAGAAGCCGAAAAAAGAGGATAAAAAGAAGAAAGAATCCTCGAAGAAGAAGGAAGAGAAGAAGAGCGACAATGAGGAGAAGCAAGAAACGCAGAAAGAAGCCGTTCCGGAAAAACCGCAACCGTACGATTCTACGGATATGTTGTCGAAAATCCCAACTTCGACGACGTTATCGGCGGCGGATATTTTAGCGAGAGAAGGGCAAGACGCGAGTTCTTTACTCGTCAACGACGCTCCGAACGATACCGAAGATGCATTATCGCAAGATATAGGTTTGATATTGGATGATAACGTTGCAACGCCGAGTGCTGGAACGTTGGCGGCGGCATCGGCGGCTACAACAGCGGATGCGTTCCAGTCGCAACAGCCGACTGTAACGTTAGAGCCTCAACAGTCTTCTTCAGCAACTCTTCCAACTCCCGAGCCTCCCATAATCACGTCATCTTCCTTTTCTAACGGTGTTGTGCCACCGCGACCGCCGATGGTCGTTGATTCGAGTGCATCGACGACAACGACGACGGATGAAACTTCTTCATCTGGACCGGATTTATCGAGCATGGATGTGTTGCCAGACGACGACGTCAACCTTGACGTTGACGATCCTTCCGGTCGAGTGTCCTCTGATCAAGAAGACGAGGATGAAGAAGAAGAAGACCGTGCGAGAGGTCACGTAGACGACGAAGAAGATATAGTTGTAGCAGATGATGATGATTCGGAAAGCGCGGCAGATGAAGAGTCGGCTCCCACAGAACAAGAAGAGGCCGTTGTGCAAGAGGTTCCCGCGGTAGAAGAGCCGGCCCCTGCTGAGCAACCAGCACCAGAACAGCAGCAACAGGAGCAACAGCAACAACAGCAGCAGGTTGAGATGCAACAGCAACAACAGCAGCAGGTTGAGATGCAACAGCAACAGCAGTTGCCGCAACAACAGTTGCAACAACAACAGTTTTATCAACCGCAACAGCAGCAACCGATTAACTTCCAACCGAAAATCATCATACCGAAGCAAAAGTCTTCAAGACGAAAGAACAGCAATGGTCAGCTGCAACAGCAGCAATCCTTGGGCGTCTCTCAAGAAGATCTAGAGGAAAAGATGGAGGAGGCTTCGGCGAATGCCGTTGGGAACGTTGTGGACGCGTTTGTCGGGAAACTTGACAACGCAGCAAATGCAGCTCGTGCTGGTCCAAAAGCCGTCGAGCGCTCTTTGTCACCCATGGATCGATTAACTGAGTCTATTGCTCGTATTCTGAACGATAAAGAAGAAGAAAACAAAGAGAGAAGGTCCTCGCGAAGAAGGTACGACTACGATGACGACTATGACTACGACGAAAGAGATGAAAGAGATCGAAGGCGAAGGAGAGACGACCGACGACGCGACGACTATGATTACGACGAACGCGACTATCGAAGGAGAGAAGATAGACAAACTTTAGGTGAACCAATG
>Ga0181605_10003293_pt1 | contig 13435 bp, 11 predicted proteins | sample 041ome_11_FD_148676 | JGI IMG/M metagenome (GOLD analysis project Ga0181605, IMG submission 148676) | Coastal salt marsh microbial communities from the Groves Creek Marsh, Skidaway Island, Georgia - 041411US metaG (spades assembly) | ecosystem: Environmental > Aquatic > Marine > Intertidal zone...
CCGCCGCCCATTCGCCAAGCCCGGACGCTTCGGCGAAGCGCAGACAGGTAAGGACGTCTCGCCGAGACGTCCGCCACGGTGCCTCACCGTTTCATAATCCTTACGCCACCTGCGCTTCTTTGCGGCCGCCACCACGTCGTCCCTTCGCCAAACCCGGACGCTTCGGCGAAGCGTCCCTACCTACGTCCGCCGCTGTCCTTTTGGGATTTGTCCGTTTGGGATTTCCGACCGCAGGTCGGTCACAACTGGATCGGCAACCCGATCTCGATGATTTGGGTCGGCATGATGTTGTAGTAATCCTTCACCGATTGGGCGTTCCGCGACATGAAGGCGTAGAGACCCTTCTGCCACTCGAACATGGGGGCGTTGCCGCCGGAGATGATCATCTCGCGGTTGAAGTAGAACGTCGTGGTCTGGATCTTCAACGGCACGTCGGCGGCGATGATGCGGTTGCAGATGTCGGTCACGTTGGGCGACTCCATGTACCCGTAGTGACCGATGGCGCGCCAGACGCCTTCGCCAAGCTCCTCGATGCTCATGCGCTCGTCGCTCGGCACCGTCGGCACTTCCTCGGTCTTGATCGTCAACAGCACCACTGTCTGCTGCAGGCTCTTGTTGGCCTTGAGGTGATGGAGCAGGGCGAGCGGGGTGCCGACCGGTGTGCCGACCATGAAGATCGCGCAACCCGGCACGCGCACGATGTGGCTGCTCTTGGCGATGTCGGAGAGCTGCAGCTCGTTGGTGGCGCCGCCGTACACCTTTTCCTGGATCTCGTTCCGACCGATCTTCCAGGTCACCATCATGGCCAGCAGCGAGGCGCCGATGGCGATGGGCAGCCAGCCGCCGTGGAATAACTTCGGCACGTTGGCGGCGAAGAAGCCGAGGTCGATCGACCAGAAGGCGAGGCAGAGCAGGGTCGCCTGCCAGACCCGCCACTTCCAGCGCCGCGTCATCACGAAGAACAGCGCAAAGGTCGTCACCGCCATGGTACCGGTCACCGCGATGCCGTAGGCCGCGGCGAGGTTGGAGGATTCGCGGAAGAGCAGGACGGTCGCGATGCTGCCGACGGCCAGCGCGAAATTCGCGAAAGGGACGTAGATCTGGCCGCGTTCGTCCGGATTGGTGTGCAGGACCTTCAGGCGCGGGAAGAAGCCGAGCTGCATGGCCTGGCGGATGAGGGAGAACGTGCCCGAGATCAGCGCCTGGCTGGCGATGATGGCCGCGAACACCGAGAGCACCATCAACCCGATCCGCACCGGCCCCTCGGGCGCGAGGGTGAGGAACGGGTTCTCCAGGTCGTGCGGATGCGCCATGACGTGCGCGCCCTGGCCGAAGTAGTTCAGCGTCAGTCCCGGCAGCACCATGCCATACCAGGCGCGCAGGATGGCGGTGCGGCCGAAGTGGCCCATGTCGGCGTAGAGCGCCTCCACGCCGGTGATGGCGAGCACGACGGAGCCGAGGATGCCCACGACTGATTCCGGGTGCGTGTGCAACAGTTCGTAGCCGTGCCAGGGGTTGAGCGCGGCCAGCACCTGCGGCGCTTCCCAGATCCGCCAGAGGCCGAGCAGGCCCAGGGTGACGAACCAAACCAGCATCACCGGACCGAAGAGCGCGCCGATGGTCTTGGTGCCGTGCCGTTGCATCCAGAACAGTCCGACGAGGATGCCGATGCAGAGCGGGATAATGTAGTTGGCCGTCCCGGGCATGATGACCTGCAAACCCTCCGTGGCGGACAGCACCGAGATGGCCGGGGTAATGACGCCCTCGCCGCAGATCATGGCTGCGCCGATGATGACGATAAAGACCCCCGGGGTGATCCGGCGGCGGGTGCTGCTGCCCTGGCGGTCGAGTCCCCCCAGGGCGAGCAGGGCGAAGATACCGCCTTCGCCGCGGTTGCTGGCCCGCATGACGACGGTCGCGTATTTGATGCTCACCACGCTGATCAGCGACCAGAAGATCAGGGACAGGATGCCGAGCACCGCGCCGCTGCGTTCCGCTTCGGGCAGATGCTCCACCGATTCGCGCAGGGCGTAGAGCGGGCTAGTGCCGATGTCGCCGAAGACCACCCCGAGGGCGCCGATGGCAAGGCCGAGTTGCAAACCGTTGGCCGGCGCGGAGTGGGCGGGAGCAGAGCTCATGGGCGGGCGCATGTTGGCCATACATCCCGGTGTGCTCCAAGCTGTTTTTCGGCGCCCCCGGCCTGCGCCCTCCGGTTGACGCCGCCGTCGCCGGGCGCACTGTGGGGCCACCATGAGTCTCCCCGACTGGCAGATCGTCAAACCCTACACCGACATCATTTACGAGAAGGCCGACGGCATTGCGAAGATCACCCTCAACCGGCCTGAGAAGCGCAACGCCTTCCGGCCCGAGACGGTTTTCGAGCTGCACGAGGCCCTGATCGATGCCCGCGAGGATACCTCCGTCGGCGTGGTGCTGCTCACCGGCGCCGGGCCGCACACCGACGGCAAATACGCCTTTTGCGCCGGCGGCGACCAGAGCGTGCGCGGCCACGCCGGCTACGTCGGGGGCGACGGCATTCCGCGGCTCAACATCCTCGAGGTGCAGAAACTCATCCGCTCCATGCCCAAGGTCGTGATCGCGCTCGTGGCCGGCTACGCCATCGGCGGCGGCCACGTGCTGCACGTGGTGTGCGACCTGAGCATCGCAGCCGACAACGCCATCTGCGGTCAGGTCGGGCCGGCGATGGGCAGCTTCGACGGCGGGTTCGGCTCCAGTTACCTCGCCCGGATCGTGGGCCAGAAGAAGGCCCGCGAGATCTGGTATCTCTGCCGCCAGTACAACGCGGCGCAGGCGCTGGAGATGGGCCTGGTCAATGCCGTCGTGCCGGTCGATCAGCTCGAGGCCGAGGGCGTGAAGTGGGCCCGGGAAATCCTGGGTCACAGCCCGCTGGCCATCCGCTGCCTCAAGGCCGGCTTCAACGCCGACGTCGACGGCCAGGCCGGTCTGCAGGAACTCGCCGGCAACGCCACGCTGCTTTACTACATGAGCGAGGAGGCGAAGGAGTTCCACTCCGCCCAGCGCGAGAAACGCAAACCCGACGCCCGCAAATTCCCCTGGCTGCCGTAGTTTCTTAACCACGGATGGACACGGATAAACACGGATCCGTGTCCATCCGTGGTTAACTCACCTCTCTTTGCCTCACCGTCTCAGCGACCCTCCGCGCCATCCGCGGTTAAATCCCCAACCTGTTTCTTATGAGTGGCCGCAGATGACGCAGATGGGCGCAGATATAATTCCTCATCCATGTTTATCCGTGTCCATCCGTGGTTAGCTCCTCATTGCCTCACCATCTCAGCGATCATCAGCGTTGATCAGCGATTAAAAACACATCCCCTTATTCCATGAGCACCGTCTACCAAACCCTCCGCGCGGACATCATCACGGCCATGAAGGCCCGTGACTCCGACAAGGCCACCATCCTGCGCACCGCCGATGCCGCCATCCAGCGCGCCGCCATAGACACCAACAGCGAGATCTCCGACGAGCTCGTCGTCACCACGCTGCGCAAGGCGGTCAAAAATCTCACCGACGCCAACGTCGAGTTCAAGAAGGGTGGCCGCGACGACCTCGTGGCCAAGAACGACGCCGAGATCGTCGTTCTCGAAGCTTACCTGCCGGCGCAGATCACCGGCGCCAAGCTCGAGGCCATCGTCGACGAGGCCGTCGCCGCCACCGGCGCCACCACCAAACGCGAAATGGGCCAAGTCATGGGCAAATTGAAAGCCCACCCGGAGGCCGGCCTGATCGACTTCGGCGCCGCCAGCAAGCTGCTGCAGAGCAAACTGAGCTGAGGCTGGATTCACCCCCAAGGACGAAGGATTCTGAGTTGTCTGCGGGGCAGAGCGGACGCTTCGGCGAAGCGTCCCTACCTGTCGACGGGTAGGGACGTCTCGCCGAGACGTCCGCCCCGTTCCTCTCAGCTTCATACTCTCTCCGTTCGCCTCGTCTCGCTTAATGCCCAGCTGGGGCGACCGGTTCAGGGCGGCTGCGGCGTTGCGGCCGGGCAGGGGACGCGGCTCACTCGGCGCGATGATTACCCTGTTCCGCCCCCACCGGTTCTGCTGGCCCTGGCTCGCCGGCGCCGCGCTCACCATATCCATTCTGTCGGCCCAGCAGATCGAGATGAGTTTCGAGGAATACGACCCGGACTCCATGCTGGTCGTCCCGGAGCACCCGGTCACCAGCGCCAAGTTCCCGTTCGTCGACGTCCACAACCACCAATGGGGCGGCCGGCTCAGTCACGAGTACGTCGACCAGCTGGTGAAGGACATGGACGCCCTCAACATGGCGGTGATGGTCAATCTCTCCGGCGGCAGCGGTGGTGGGCTGGTGCGCGGGATCGAGATGCTGAAGGGGCGCTATCCGAACCGCTTCGCCGTCTTTGCCAATCCGTCCTACGACGGCATCGACGATCCCGACTATCCGGCGCGCACGGCGGCCCAGTTCGAGGCCGACATCGCGGCCGGCGCCTCGGGCCTGAAAATCTTCAAGAACCTCGGCTTCAGCGTGCAGGACGCCGCCGGCAACCGCGTGCCGGTCGAGGACCCACGGCTCGACCCGCTCTGGGCCAAGGCCGGCGAGCTCGGCGTGCCCGTACTCATCCACACCGGCGACCCGGCCGCCTTCTGGCTGCCCATGGATCCGTCCAACGAGCGCTGGTTGGAGCTGAAGCAGTTCCCCAACCGCCGCCGCTCGGGTGAACCCACCTTCGAGCAGTTGATCACCGAGCAGACCAACGTCTTTCGCAAGCACCCGGAGACCACCTTCGTGGCCGCACACTTCATGTGGCTGGCGCACGATCTGGAGCGGCTCGGCGGCTACCTCGACGAGATGCCCAACGTGCTCGTGGAGATGGGCGCCATCATCTACGACCCGGGTCGTCAGCCCCGCGCCGCCAAGGCGTTTTTCGAGAAATACCAGGACCGCATTTTGATGGGTAAGGACAGCTGGGCGCCGGACGAGTATTACACCTACTTCCGCGTCCTGGAGACGGCCGACGAATACTTCCCGTATTACCGCAAGCGCCACGCCTTCTGGCGCCTCTACGGCCTCGATCTCTCCGACGCCGTCCTGCGCAAGGTGTATTACCAGAACGCCGTCCGTATCATCCCCGGCCTCGACACCTCGCTGTTCCCGGAAGGGTAGTTAAGACCAGCGTTGCCTCACCGCATCTGCGTTCCTCCGCGGCTAAACTCCAGGCCCCTTTATGAGTGACCGCAGATTACGCAGATGGGCGCCGTTGCCTCTCCCGATCTGTGTTCATCCGTGTCCATCCGTGGTTAAGCCCCGCGTTGCCTCTTCGCATCAGCGTTCCTCCGCGTCATCCGCGGTTAAAATCCTAGGCCTCCTGGTTTTCACCACGGCGTTCGCCGCGGCGCAGACGCATTACCCGCCGGCAGCCGGGCAGGGGGCCTGGGAGCAGCGCTCACCGGCCGCGGTCGGACTCGATCCCGCCGCCGTCGAAGCCGCCGTGGCGTTTGCCATCGCGCACGAATCCACCGCGCCGCGCGACCAGGCCGTGGGCCAGGCGCAGACCTTCGGCCTGGAACCCTTCGGCGAAGGCGTCGGGCCGTTCAGCGTGCGCGGCGATCCGTCCGGCGTCATCCTGCGGCACGGCTACCTGGTGGCGGAGTGGGGCGACACCGGCGCGGTTGAGATGACGCACAGCGTCAGCAAGAGCATCCTCTCGACGGTCGTCGGCATCGCGCACGACCGCGGCCTCATTCCCGACGTCGACGAACCCGTCGGCGTGCGGGTGCCCACGGAGCATTTTGCCGACGGGCTCAACGCCCGGATCACCTGGGACCACCTCCTGCGCCAGACCAGCGATTGGGAAGGTACGCTATGGGACAAGCCCGACTGGGGCGACCGCCCGCCGCGCGACGTGCCCATCGGCGTCTACCGCGCGCGGCAGCACGCGGAGCCCGGCACCACCTGGAAATACAACGACACGCGGGTGAACCTGCTCGCCTACGCGGCGATGCGGGTCTGGCACCGGCCGCTGCCCAACGTGGCCCGCGAATTCCTGTTCGACCGTATCGGCGCGACCGACACCTGGCGGTGGGAAGGCTACACCACCTCCTGGACGGACCTCGACGGCCGGTCGGATCGACCCTACCGAGGACGTATTGCTGGAGGAGTTGGCGGAACTCAAGAAAGCGATCGAAACCGGGAAGCTCGCTTCGTTGGAAGCGCTGGTCACCACGCCGCATCGGTTTAGCCGTTCGGAACCGATTCAGTGGGGCGGCCACCTCTACCAACCGTTGCTCCACCTCAAGAAAGGCACTAACCTCAAATACAGCGCATTGGCGCTGCAGGAGAGCGAGAAGCGGTTCGTTAACGACCTCATCGCGTTGCTGAAAAATAAGCCCGAGTTCCTGGCTGGCAAAGAATTCTACCTCCTTAGTAACGAGTCGCGCTCGCGAGGATTCGGCTTCTTCGATGACGCCGGCTTCTTCCCGGACTTCTTGGTGTGGCTCGTGGATGATACGCAGCAGACAGTTTGGTTCGTCGATCCGCACGGCATGGCCCGTGAACGGCCGTCGTCACTAAAACTGAGGCTCGCCCAAGAGATTCGTGAGAAGCACGAGGTACGATTGGAGAAAGCGGCTATTCACCTAGGTGCTGCCATCGTCACCGAAACTCCCTACCTGCAGACCTCGGTGGCTAGTGCTGGGTGGTCTGCCCAAGATTGTCGCGACCGAAATCTGTATTTTATGGACGCCCAGACCTACGTCAGCGACCTACTTCACGACATGGCGACAGCTCCGGTCGTTGTCCCGTAAGTTGTTGTTCGACGAGAGGGACGTGGAGGGCTGAAACGGGGTCAGGTCGTTACGTATCACATCGAGACACTCCAACTGATACCAAGGTGGCTCGATCAGCTTACCGTTGTAAGCTCATCCGGAATCGCCACCTACGGCCGGATCAGTCGGAATTTCAGTCTTCCGGTGGCGGGACAAATCGACTTGATCACCCGACCATGTCCGACGCTCCCAATTATCGCACCCAGGCCGAATACTACATCAAGGCGCTCACCGGCGGTCATATCGATCCGCCCGAAGTCATCGCCTGGGCCGACGATCTGCTCTGCAACGATCCGAACACGCAGGATTGGATGATCGATCTCTCCACCGCCGGCGCCAACGACCGGATGGGCGTGGTGCATCACCTGCACGCGGTGAAGGGCGAGGTCGATGAGGCTGCGCTCGCGGAGCTGTTGCAGAAGCTCAACTGAATCCGCGGCCGGGTTCCCGGCCGTCACCGGCGGGCGGGGGTCAGTTCAGGTACCAGATGGCCAGGTTGAGCGTGGTCGCGAAGGTCACCCAGCCCAGGTAGGGCGCCCAGAGCCAGGCCGCCAGGCGATCTAGGGTCTTTAGCTGCAGTTGGATGATCGCCAAAATCGTCCACAGGACGACGATTTCGATCAGGGCCAGGTCGGGGCGCTGCAGGCCGAAGAAGAGCAGTGACCACAAGGCGTTCAATACGAGTTGCAGGCCATGCAGCCGCAGCACCGTCGTGGCCTTGGCGCCGAGTTCCGCGCGGCGCACCCACACCCGCCAGGCCGCGACGCTCATGAGGCCGTAGAGTAAGGTCCAGGCCGGACCAAAGACCCAGCTGGGGGGATTCCACGGCGGTTTCGCCAGGGTCGGATACCAGGTCTGCACACTGGTCGCCGTGGCCACGCCGCCGATGGCGGCCGCGGCAAACGCCGCCAACAAGAAGAGAACAAGGGCAAGCCAGCGAGACATGGGCACGGGGTTGTCAGGGCAGCGGGCTATCCGCCGCGACCACAACCAGGGTCCAAGCGCGGCGACTTGGCAATCGCCGCCGGCCTAAATGTTGCCGGCTCTCGTCCCAGGTGCGGCCGCGAGTTCCGGGGGCACGGTCCGCCATTCGCCCGGGCCGAGATCCGCGGGCAGGACGATCCCGCCAATGCATTCCCGATGCAGCGCGATGACGCGGTTGCCGAGGCGATGAAACATGCGCTTCACCTGATGGTAGCGGCCTTCATGCAGCGTCAGGCGGGCCGTGGTGGTGGACAGCGGTTCCAAGTGGGCCGGCTGCGTGGTCAGGGCCTCGGTGGCGAAGTAGAAGCCCTCGGCAAACGCCGCCGGGGCGTCGGCTGCAATCGGTTCCTGCGTGGTGACGTGGTAGACCTTCGGCACCTTGCGGTCGGGGTGCATGAGGGCCTTCGACCAACGGCCGTCGTTGGTCAGCAACACCAAGCCGGAGGTATTCCGGTCGAGTCGGCCGACGAGGTGCAGCGTCGCCTTGTCCGGGTCGTCGATCAGGTCGAGCACCGTGCGATGCCTCGCGTCGGTCGTGGCGCTGACCACGCCCACCGGCTTGTGCAGCATGAGGCAGAGTCGCCGGGCGGCCGGCTGGATCACGACGTCATCGAGTGTGACCGCCGCGAACCGGTCGACTTCTTCGTTCACCTGGACCGCCAGCCGATCCCCGATCCGCACCCGCCGGCCGACGATGCCCGCCCGGGCAGCGGTGCGGCCCATGCCCGCGTGCTTGGCAATCAGCTGGTCGAGTCTCACGTCCCGCAGAGGACACGATCCCCGGTGGGGGCCGCAAGGCGGGATCTCTTCCGTAGGCGGTGCACCCGGGCCGTCGGGCGCAGGGCCAAGCGTTATCGCTCCAGAATCCGGAGATTCCGGTATTCGATGGTGCCGGCTTCGCTTTGGAAGCCGAGATGGCCGGTGGCGTTGACGATGTTGTCGGCGGTGGTGACGAGCTCGCCGTTGAGGGTGGCGGTGATGCGGTCGCCGCGGGCCTGAATTTCAATCCGCTGCCATTCGCCCACGCCTGTGTAGAGGTCGAAGACGCGGTCCCGTTCGTAGCGGGTTACGCCGTCGGCGATACGATGACGGTAGAGCCCGACCAGGGGCAGGGGCCGGTCGGAGGGATTGACCGTGATTTCGCGCATTTGCACCTGATAGGCGTCGCCGGGCCAGCCGAGGATGAAGTCCGTGCCAATGCCGGCGCGCAGAAAGACGCCGCTGTCGGCGTTGGCCTCGGGGAAACGCAGCTCGAAGCGCAGGATGAAATCCCCGTAGGCGCGTGGGGAGCGCAGCCACCCGCCGCGGCCCCGCACGGTGAGGATGCCGTCGGCCAGGGTGAAGTTCTCCGGTTCCGTGTTTTCCAGCGTCCAGCCCTCAAACGAATCGCCAGGGAAGAGCGGTGCGAAGTCACTCTCGTCCTGGGCGGAGGCCGGGGCCGAGACAAGCAACGCCAAAGGCAGCATGAACGAGGCAACGGGGAATTTCAGGGGCATCGCGGGGACGATCAAGGGGCAGGTGGGGAGGGCGCCATTAACCTGACCCGATCCGGCGTCGCGGAAAGCCGGAATCCCGTGGTCACCCGGTTGACGTGTACCCGGGGTGGTCTTTGGCAGCCGCCCGGCTAAACGGCTAGCGGAGTGGGGGACGGAAGTCGGGGTGGAGTCTTGCGTTGCTGGCGTTCAGGGGGAATGTCTTGGCCTTTTCCTGCGGGGCCCACCCCCGAATTTCTCTCCCCCATGTCTGTTCCCTCCTTTCTTCGTGCGCCGGTCTGGCGTTTGGTGATGGTTTCGCTCTCGGGCTTCGCGCTCGCGAGCTGCACGAACGTCGACGGCCCGGCGGCGTCCGCCGAACCGGCCGAGCCGATGGTCGTCGCCGAGGTCACCCCGGCTCCGACGCCGACGCCGGCCCCCACGCCCACGCCGACTGCTGCCGTGACGCCCACGCCGCCGCCGACGCCTGAACCGGCGCCCGAGCCCAAGGTGCCGCATGTGTCCATCGCGCGGTCGCCGCAGGAGGCGATTGCCACCATGGAGATGCAGCCGGGTTACTCGCTCGAGGTCGTCGTGGCCGAGCCGGAGGTGAACGAGCCGGTCATGATCACGTTTGACGGCAACGGCACCATGTTCGTGGCCGAGATGAACACCTATATGCAGGACGCCGACGCCACCGGCGAGATGGAGCCGGTCAGCCGCGTCTCCCGTCACGAGGACACCGACGGCGACGGCGTCTATGACAAGCACACGACGTTTGCCGACGGTCTGCTGCTGCCGCGTTCGCTGCTCACCCTCGGCCCCGGCCAGGTGGTCATCGGCGAGACCAACACCCTCGATCTTTACCTGCACACCGACACCGACGGCGACGGCGTGGCCGACACCAAGGAACTGTGGTTCCACGGCGGTCGCCGCGGCGGCAACCTCGAGCACCAGCCGAACGGCATGCTCTGGGGCCTGGACAACGGGCTTTACGCGACCTTCAACGCCTACCGCCTGCGCTACACCAACGGCGAGGTGCTGAAGGAGGACATCCCGGGCAACGCCGGCCAGTGGGGCATTACCCAGGACAATTGGGGCAAGGTCTGGTTCACCAACGCCGGCAACGAAACGGGTCCGGAACACGTCCAGCAGCACATCCTCTACGGCCAGTTCCGCTCCCCGGAGGAGCACATCGGCCAATACAAGTATGTCTGGGCCATCGACGACATTCCCGACACCCAGGGCGGCCCCGGCCAGCTGAAGCCGGGCACCAACAAGCTGCTCTCCTTCACCGCCACCACCGGCCAGGACTTCTTCCGCGGCGACCGGCTGCCGGAGGACCTGCGCGGCGACCTGATCTTTGCCGAGCCGGTCGGTCGCCTGGTGCGCCGTACCGACGTGACGGTCGACGATGGCATCGTGAAGTTGGCCAACCCCTACGAGGCCGAGCGCGGTGAGTTCATGCGCACGACCGACCCGCTGTTCCGCCCGGTCAATCTGATGACCGCCCCCGACGGCACGCTCTACCTGGTCGATATGTACCGTGGCATCATCCAGGAGGGCAATTGGACCCGCAAGGGCAGCTACCTGCGCGAGCAGATCGAGGCCTTCAATCTCGACAAGGAGATCGGCCGCGGCCGCATCTACCGCGTCCGGCACGAGGATTTTCAACCCGGCCCGCAGCCGCGTATGTTTGACGAAACGTCGGCCCAGCTGGTCGCGGACCTGTCGCACCCCAACGGCTGGTGGCGCGACACCGCCCAGAAGCTGCTGATCCTGCGTCACGATGAATCGGTCGTGCCCGCCCTGCGCGACCTGGCCGCCGGCAAGACGACCACCAATCCGCTGGCCCGCAGCCATGCGCTGTGGACCCTCGAGGGCTTCGGCAAGCTGACGCCCGATCTCGTCCTGGCCGCCATGGCCGATGCGAACCCGAACCTGCGCCGCATGGGCCTGCGTCTTTCCGAGGGTTGGCTGCTGCCGGAAGGCGGCGGCAACACCCGGCCCACCGAGCCCCTCACTGAGGAGCAGCTCGAGCGCCGTCGTCGTTTCCAGGTCGAATCACCGACCGAGTCGGTCGTGATCCGTCCGCCGAATGCCATCAGTGAGGCCGACGCCGCCGCGCTGCGCGCCGGCATCAAAGAGGCGCTCAACGACGCCGATCCCGAGGTGGTCATCCAAGCCATGGTCTCGCTCAACCGCACCGCCGAGGACGACGCGGCCCGCGAGCTGATTCAATTGACCGCCAGCGCGTCGACCTCGCCGGGCGTCTACAACATCAGCGAGCAGCTCAAGCTGCAGGACAAGGACGAGGACCCGTATCTCATGGCCCAGCTCGGCGCCGCCGGCCTGAAGGGCTACCGCGGCGGCAAGGGGCTCTACGACACGTTCTGCTTCACCTGCCACGGGCCGGACGGCCACGGCACGCCCTCGACCGCCGACCGCACCCTCGCGCCGCCGCTGGCGGGCTCGAAGCGCGTCCTGGCCAGCGAAGGCGCGATCATCGACATCGTGCTCTACGGCATGGAAGGCCATGTGGACGGCGTCGACTACGGGGCCCCGATGGTGCCGATGAATTCCTACTCCGACGCGGAGCTGGCCAATGTTTTGACCTACATCCGCAACAGCTTCGGCAACCGCGGTTCGGCGGTGGAGGCCGAGACCGTCGCCGCCCATCGCGCGGCCGGTGCGGGCCGCACGGCGTTCTGGACGATGCCGGAACTGGAGCAGAAGTACCCGATCCTGGCGGTCGGCCGCGACCGCTTCGTGAAGCGCGACCAGTGGAAACTCGACACCAGCGAGGAGCTGCGTGAAGGCAGCGAGATTGGTCACATGATCGACGGCAATGCCGACACGACGTTCCTCACGCGAACCAACGCGCCTTTCCCCGGCCAGTGGATCAGTATCGAGCTGCCGGCCAAGAGCACGATTACCGCGCTCCAGATGGACACGACCGGCAACGAGGATTCCTACGCCCAGGGCTACGAGGTCCGCATCTCCAACGACGGTCGCACCTGGGGCGATCCGGTGGCGGTCGGCGTGGGTGAGGAAAACGCCCGCCTGCAGTTCCCGCAGCCGGTCGAGACCAAGTTCCTCAAGATCACCCTGAGCCACAAGGACGGCTGGCGCCGCTGGTCCATCGCCAACCTCGAGCTCTTCGGCGAGGAAAGGTGAGTGAAAAAGCTGAAAAGCTGAAATCCTGATCGGAGGACAGGAGACAGGGGTCAGGGGTCTGAAACCTGAAACCTGAAGGCTGAAACCTGAAAGCTGACCGCTGGTTACAGACCTCTTGTCCTCTGTCCGCCGTACTTCGCTCTCTGCCTTCAGCAATCCGTCCTCCGACCTCCGTCTCAGCCCTCCGCCTTCGGTCGGACTACGAAGTAGAACCCCGTGCCGCCGATGATGATGCCGGCGGCCAGGGCGGCCTCGATTGGGCTGGTGAGTGAGATGTAGGCGAGCGTCCAACCCATGAGCAGCAGGTAGAGCAGGGGCGGCAGCGGGTACAGCCAGGTCCGGTAGGGGCGCGGCAGGTCGGGCTGACGGAAACGCAGAATGAAGATGCCGAGGACGGCGAAGACGGTGTTGAGCCCGAGAATGAACCCCGAGAACACCAGGATGGAGTTGAAGGAGGACGTGGTGACGAAGGCCAGGGCCGCGGCCGACTGCACCAGGATGGCCAGCGACGGGATGCCGTCCTCGTTGCGGCCGGCGAGCTTGCGGAAGACCGGGTAGTCCTCGCCGATGACCTGTAGCACCCGCGGCCCGGCGATGGTCATGGCACTGACGGTCGACACCAGGAGGAGCGACAGGACGATGCTGATGGCGGCGGCACCGGTCGCACCGAACACGTGTTGGGCGGCGATGTAGCCGACATCAACCTTGCCCTCGAGCGCGTCGATGGGCGCGACGTAGAGGAAGGTGAAATTGAGTGCGACGTAGAGCACCATCACGATGCCGGCGCTGGTGACGAGGATGCGGGGCAGGTTCTGCTGCGCCTGCTCGACCTCGTTGATGAGGTAGGTGACGGAGTTCCAGCCGGTGTAGGCGTAGTTGACGTAGATGAGCGACACGGCGAACGCGCTGCCGAGCAGGAGTGCGCCATCGCCGGCGGCCGGGAGGAAGCGGATCGTCTGGGGCTCGGGCACGAGG
>Ga0181605_10003318_pt1 | contig 13369 bp, 10 predicted proteins | sample 041ome_11_FD_148676 | JGI IMG/M metagenome (GOLD analysis project Ga0181605, IMG submission 148676) | Coastal salt marsh microbial communities from the Groves Creek Marsh, Skidaway Island, Georgia - 041411US metaG (spades assembly) | ecosystem: Environmental > Aquatic > Marine > Intertidal zone...
TAAAAGAGGTTAGCCTTCCTCATGCAAAATTTGCTATACCAGCATACTATATTATTGCGCCATGTGAATGCTCCTCAAATTTATCAAGATTGGATGGTGTTAGGTATGGCTATCGTTGTGAGTCTCCGAAGGATCTGAGTGATTTGTACATTAGAAGTCGTTCTGAGGGTTTTGGGGATGAGGTCAAAAGGCGAATAATGATTGGTAGTTTTGCCCTTTCTGCAGGTTATTATGATGCATATTATTTAAAGGCTCTGAAATCTAGACGATTAATTAGTAATGATTTCCAGGAAGTCTTTAAAGAAGTTGATGTAATTATGGGTCCAGTTTCCCCCACAATAGCTTGGGATATAGGATCTAAAAAGGATCCGGTTTCTAATTACTTGTCGGATATTTATACATTATCAGTTAACTTAGCAGGATTACCTGCAATGAGTATTCCTGCTGGTATATCAGATAACATGCCGGTAGGGCTTCATATCATTGGTAATTATTGGACTGAGGAGAGGCTTTTAAATATTGCTCATCAATTCCAGATTCAAACAGACTGGCACAAAAAATCACCCAAGGGGATAGATTAATGGAATGGGAAACAGTCATTGGTCTTGAAATTCATGCTCAGCTGAACACTAAGAGTAAGATATTTTCTGGGGCATCCACACAATTTGGAGCAAAACCTAACTCTCAGGCATGCGCTGTCGATCTTGGGCTGCCTGGTGTTTTACCAGTGGTGAATAAAGAGGCAGTCTCAAAAGCGGTAAGATTTGGTCTTGCAGTTGACGCTCATATCAACCAGATTAATGTTTTTGACAGAAAGAACTACTTCTACCCAGATCTCCCAAAAGGTTACCAAATTTCTCAATTAGAGCTTCCTATTGTCGGTGAGGGGAAGATCGACATTATGGTGAATGGTGAGTCAAAGACAATTGGCGTTACTCGTGCACATCTTGAAGAAGACGCTGGTAAGTCAATTCATGATCTGTATGATGATTACACTGCTGTTGATCTTAATAGAGCTGGCACACCACTTTTAGAAATAGTATCTGAGCCAGATATGAGAAGTGCAGAGGAGGCTGTTGCTTACGCCAAAAAGATTCATTCATTAGTTCAATATATTGATATTTGTGATGGGAACATGCAGGAGGGCTCATTCAGATGCGATGCGAATGTCTCTATTCGACCACTAGGCCAAAAAGAATTTGGCACTAGAACTGAACTGAAAAATATAAACTCCTTTAAATTTCTTGAAAAAGCCATCAATCTTGAACTAGAGAGGCAGCAAGATCTTTTAGAGGATGGGGGAAGAGTAATTCAAGAAACCCGCCTCTACGATGCAGACAAAAATGAAACTCGTTCCATGAGATCAAAAGAGGAGGCGAATGACTATAAATATTTCCCTGACCCTGACTTGCTTCCGGTTGAAGTTACCAATGAACTTCTTGAACAGATAAAGCAAGAGTTGCCAGAGTTGCCTCATGAAAAAAAGGCTCGTTATGTTGAGAGTCTAGGATTAAGTGATTATGATGCTGATGTTATCACCTCTAGTAAAGCAATAGCGGACTATTATGAGAGAATGATTGCAAACAATAGTAATGCTAAACTTTGCGCGAATTGGGTTATGGGCGAACTTTCTGGAGCACTTAACAAAGAACAGTTAGATATTTCTAATTCGCCTATTTCCCCAGAGGAAATGTCATTATTAGTTGAAAGAATTTCAGATAATACAATTTCAGGAAAGATAGCTAAAGATGTTTTTAAAGCGCTTTGGAATCAAGAGGGTGGTGTAGACCAAGTTATTGAGTCTAAAGGTTTAAAACAAATTACTGATACAGGTGAAATTGAGAAAATTATTGAAGAGGTGATTTCTAATAATTCTGCGCAGGTGGACCAGTATCGTTCTGGCAATGAAAAAATCTTAGGTTTCTTTGTTGGGCAAATCATGAAGGCAACTAATGGAAAAGCGAACCCCAAACAAGTCAACGATATTCTTAGAAAAAAACTCGCCTAAATTTCTAAGTCTTGGAAAAGAATTCTATTCCAAAATTAAAACTCAACCACTTGGGAATAATTTTTTAATTCATCAAAACAAAGAGCTCACTGATAAGCTAGGAATTGATTTTAGTGCAGATGAATTTCTATCGGTTTTTTCAGGAGAAAAAAAATACGACAATATTGATCCAATATCAACTGTCTATGCAGGACACCAGTTTGGCTATTTTGTCCCCCAATTAGGCGACGGAAGATCATGTTTAATTGGTGAAAAAAATGGATATGAAATCTCACTGAAGGGGGCTGGTATGACTCCATACTCTCGTGCTGGTGATGGAAGAGCGGTATTAAGATCATCAATCAGAGAGTATTTATGTTCTCAAGCAATGAAGGGTTTAGGGATAGCTTCTACGGATGTGCTTTCACTAGTAGGAAGCACAACAGAAGTATATCGAGAAAAAATTGAACCTGGAGCAATCGTGACTAGAGTTGCCAAAAGCCATATAAGATTTGGGCATTTTGAGTATTTTTCCTCTAGAGGAGATAATGAAAATCTTGAAAAGTTACTCAATTTCACAATAGATCATTATTTTTCTGAACTGGGTTCAGATAAGAGATATTCTGAATTTTTCAATCAGGTCGCAAAATTAACCGCAGAAATGATTGCTCAATGGCAAGCTGTGGGCTTTTCTCATGGGGTCATGAACACAGACAACATGTCAATTTTGGGCTTAACGCTTGATTACGGACCTTTTGGGTTTATGGAAGAATATGATCCAAATTTTGTTTGCAATCATACTGATCATCAAGGCAGATATGCTTTTAACCAACAACCAAATGTTGCTCTGTGGAATTTAGTGCGCCTAGCTGATGCATTAAGTCCATTTATCAAAACTCAAGATATTAAAAACGGACTAGAGTTCTATGAAAAAACAATGATTAAGACATACTCCAAACTAATGAGAAACAAGTTTGGCATTGATAGTCCCGAAGAAACTGACAAAGATTTAATAAGTCAGTTTTTAAAAATTATGTTTGACCTCAAATTAGACTATACCAATACTTTTCTAAGTCTTGCTAAAATTGATAAGGTCAACCCAAAATCAAAAGAGCATGAAATTTGGATTAAAGAATATTGCGATAGGGTTAATTTATCAAATCCTGAAGTAATTGATTTGATTAACTCATCGAACCCTAAATACATTCTTCGGAACTACACAGCGGAACTTGCAATTCGAGAGGCAGAAGATAATCATAATTACAATGAAATTAGTCAATTATTCGACATACTATCAAAACCTTTTGAACTGCATGCAGATGCAGAAAAGTATCAAAAGGAAGCTCCTATTTGGGCAAAATCACTCCAAGTGAGTTGCTCATCTTAAAGTAGATTAGTGAAAATAAAACCTTTAATCGACATACCACTAATTAGAGATAAAAAATCCAAACACCAAACCAATATGGGCCAGATTACAGCCTGAAAGACTCCTAAAAACATAATCGCAATGAGTATGAAGAGTCCATATGGCTCAAGCTGGTTAAATTGATAAGATAAAGAATTTGGTAAGAGACTGCTAAAAACATAATCGCAATGAGTATGAAGAGTCCATATGGCTCAAGCTGGTTAAATTGATAAGATAAAGAATTTGGTAAGAGACTGCTAACTACTCGTCCACCATCAAGAGGCGGAATGGGGAGTAGATTAAAAATTGCCAAAAGAAGATTAATAAAAATGCCTGCTCCCGCCATATGTAATAGAAGACTTTGACCTATTGAATTAGCAATCCATAAGATAACAACCCAAAATATACACATGAGTATGTTTGCAACTGGACCAGCTAGAGCAACCCATAGCATATCTGTTTTTGGAGACCTAAGTGCCCTGGTATTTACTGGGACTGGTTTTGCCCAACCAAATAAGAACCCAGATGACATGATTAATAAACTTGCTGGTACCAAGATAGTGCCAATTGGGTCAACATGTTTAATAGGATTAAGAGTTAGACGCCCAAGCATTTTAGCGCTAGCATCTCCAAATATATTAGCCACCCAGCCATGCGCAACCTCATGAAGTGTTATTGCAAATAGAACCGGTATTGACCAAATAATAAGAGTAACTGTGTCAGGCATTAGGTAAAATCCTCGTTAAATGAATTTTACTAAAGTTTAATCACTTTATGAGAGCTTCAAATCTGCTTATTTCTACCTTTAAGGAAGCGCCAAAAGATGCGCAAATTATCTCGCATCAACTTATGTTTCGTGCTGGGCTTGTCTCAAAACTAGCCTCGGGTCTATATACATATCTACCTTTAGGTTTTAAGGTCTTAAACAAGGTGATTCATATCATCAGAGAAGAAATGAATCGTTCAGGGGCACAAGAAGTATTGATGCCTGTTGCTCAACCCGCAGAACTATGGCAGGAATCAGGCAGGTGGGAGCAGTACGGACCAGAATTATTAAGGTTTAAAGATAGGCATGATCGTGACTTCTGCTTGGGCCCAACTCATGAAGAGGTAATCACAAATTTAGCTGCAAATTACTTCAAGAGTTATAAGCAACTCCCAATGAATTTTTATCAAATTCAAACCAAATTCCGTGATGAAATTAGACCTAGATTTGGGGTGATGCGCTCAAGGGAATTTATTATGAAAGATGCTTACTCCTTTCATAATGATCATAATTCTTTGCAAGAGACTTATGAATTAATGCATCAAACATACTGCAATATCTTTGATCGCCTAGGATTAGAATACCGATCTGTACTTGCAGATTCAGGTTCTATTGGAGGCGATAGTTCTCATGAATTCCATGTGCTTGCAGAAAGTGGAGAGGATGCCATTTGTTTCTCTGATAGCTCAAACTTTGCTGCTAATATTGAAAGAGCAGAGACATTACCGCTGACATCACCTGCTAGCCCAACTTGCCCCTTAGAAAAAATTGCAACACCCAATCAAAAAACAATCAATGAGATTTCTAAATTTCTGAATATTGATGCCTCTCAGCAAGTTAAGACATTAATAGTTAAATCTGATGAGGGTGGAGTAATTGCTCTGGCTTTAAGAGGTGATCATGAACTAAATGAAGTCAAAGCTGAAAAAATTGAAGGCATTCTTAAACCCCTTACTTTTGCAACCGATGAAGAGACCAAAAAAATCCTTGGCTGCTCTTTTGGATCCATTGGTGTGAGCAATCTTCCTTGTAAGCTTATCGTAGATTATGCTGCAGCTGCAATGAGTGATTTCTATTGTGGAGCAAATGAAGATGATCATCACTTCAGAGGAGTCAACTGGGAAAGAGACGTTAAAGAATTCACTCAAGCTGATTTAAGAAATGTAGTGGATGGAGATGTTTCTCCAGACGGAAAAGGCAAATTAAGCATTAAACGCGGTATTGAGGTTGGTCATATATTCCAACTTGGCACCAAATACTCAAGCGCTATGAATGCAAATATTATCGGAGATTCAGGCAAAGGGCAAACAATGATAATGGGTTGTTATGGTATCGGAGTTACGAGAGTCATTGCTGCTGCAATTGAACAAAACTATGATGATAAAGGAATTATATTCCCAGAGTCAATAGCGCCATTCCAACTTGTGATTACTCCGATTAATTATCATAAGTCTCAAAGAGTTAAGAACTTGGCGGACGAACTTTATGAGAATTGCATCAAGGCCAATATTGATGTTTTAATTGATGACAGAAAAGAGCGACCTGGAATTATGTTTGCTGATTCCGAACTTCTTGGAATTCCCCATCGTTTTGTTATTAGTGATACCCATGCTGATAATGGAAATCTGGAATATAAAGCAAGAAATAGCGATGAAAAAATCGAGGTTCCGTATCAGGCTGCTGTAGATTACTTGTCTAAAAAATTAATTAAATGACCAAGCTACAATTTCTCCTTCCTCAGCATCTATTATCAAATTCAATGTATCGATTAACCCGGGTTAAAACTACCTGGTTTAAAAATTTTTTAATTAAGAACTTCATTAAACTTTATGACGTCAATATGACCGAGGCAGCAAATGATGATATTAATAGCTATGATTGCTTCAATGATTTCTTTATAAGGGAACTTAGAAAAGATTCAAGAAAGATTGCTAAAAAGAGGATTATCTCACCTGTTGATGGTTCTATCTCAAGTTATGGAAGAATTAATGATGGACAGATATTTCAAGCAAAAGGTTTTCATTTTTCAGCTAAATCACTTTTAGCGAACAATAAACGATATAGCGAATTCATTGATGGTTCATACCTAACTATTTATCTTTCTCCAAAAGATTATCATCGAATTCACATGCCATTTGGTGGAAAACTGATCATGGCAGAGTATGTGCCTGGCGATCTTTTTTCAGTGAATGATAAAACGGTCAGCTCTGTTGATAAAATTTTTTCGAGAAATGAGCGGGTAGTCTGCTATTTTGAAACTAGTTTTGGAGAAATGGTTCTCATTCTGGTTGGAGCTATTTTTGTTGGATCAATGCATATTAACAGTATTGGTCAAATTACACCTCCATACAAAAAAGAAGTAAAACAATATTCTTTTGATAAGCCAATAATTTTTAAAAAAGGCGAAGAATTTGGGCGATTTAATATGGGTTCTACTGTTATCCTATTAAGTCCTGGTTCTGAATTTGCCAACTTGCCTATGGATGCAAAAGATGCTATTCAGATGGGTCAAGCTTTGTCACCTTGACAAGCTTAATTGCATTTCCAGAAATTTGAAGAATTTCAATCATGATAGAGTCTACTTTTAGACTGATGTCTCTAGTTGGGATCATCTGCAATTCATCAAGTATTAAGCCGTTCAATGTTTTGGCTCTATCTGGCGAGAAGTCCGTATCAAGCGCATCATTTAATTCTCTGATGCTTACTCTAGGGTCAATTAGATAAGTTCCATCATCTTGTTTAATGATCTCTTCAATATTTTCACTTTGATTGGAAGTGAATTGTCCAACAATCTCTTCAAGAATATCCTCTAGAACAATCATTCCTCTGACTTCACCATATTCATTAACTACCAAACCTAAGCGACGTTTCTGCTTTTGGAAGTGTTCTAATTGATCTGATAAGGAAGTACCCTCTGGAACGAAATAAGGCTCTCTGATTTTATCAATAACATTATCGATGCTAAATTCATCATTGGCATACAGGTTGACAACATTTCTCATATGAAGAACCCCTGTAATATTGTCCGGCGTGTCTTTGTATATCAGTAATCTAGTATGTTGAACCCTTTTAAGGTAGTCAAGAAGTTCATCCTGTTTGTTAATATCAACGCTGATAAGCTCATTTCTTGGAATCATAATGTCCTCTACACGAACATTTTCAAGATCAATAATATTTTTTAACATCTTTTGATATTTGCTTGATATGACTCTTTTAGCGTCATCAACTACCATTTTGAGCTCTTCAGAACTTACATGTGTATTTTGACCATTATTACTAACGCCCAAGATTTTGAGAATCGATTTTGAAAAAAGAGAGACTAGCCAAACAAAAGGTTTAAATATTTTTATAACCAAACTAATAACCAATGAAGAGGGGATGGCCACTTTTTCTGGAAATTTGGCAGCGAAAGTTTTAGGTGTGGTTTCAGCGAAAATCAGTATGACAAACGTGAGCAGAACTGAAGCATAGATAACACTTCCTTCGCCCCAGAGGTGGATAGCAATAATTGTAGCAATACTTGATGCTAGGATGTTAACAAAGTTATTGCCTAGAAGAATTGCTCCAATAAGTTCATCTACATTTTCTAATAATCTTTGAGTTCTCTTTGCTCCTCGATGTTTTTGTGCAAGTGATCGAAGTCTGTATCGATTTATTGCCATCATAGAGGTCTCACTACCGGAGAAGAAAGCAGAGATGAAAATAAGGATGACCAATAAAACAGAGAGCCAAAAGATTGAAAGTTCTTCCAAGATTTAGATTTTAAAGTTTATAAAGGAAAAATAGAGAGACCAGGATAAATAGCCTTAGAACCTAACTCTTCTTCAATTCGTATAAGTCTGTTGTATTTTGCTAAACGATCAGATCGAGAAAGAGAGCCTGTTTTAATCTGTCCACACCCGGTAGCAACTGCCAAATCAGCAATAGTAGTATCTTCAGTTTCTCCTGAACGGTGAGACATGACAGCAGTATAATTATTAGAACTAGCAATTTTCATTGCATTGAAAGTCTCTGTAAGAGTTCCAATTTGATTGGCTTTGATAAGAATTGAATTCGCAACCCCAGCTTTGATGCCATCAGATAGGATTGAGCTGTTAGTGACAAATAAATCATCACCCACTAACTGCACTTTTGAACCTAACAGGTCGGTTAACATTTTCCAGCCTTCCCAATCATTCTCATCCATTCCATCTTCAATGGAAATGATTGGATATTTAGAAACCCAATCAGACAAATAGTTAGCAAACTCTTCTGATGAAAGAGATTTGCCTTCACTTTTTAGATGATATTTTCCATCTGAAAAGAATTCAGAGCTAGCTGCATCAATGCCAATAAAAATATCTTTACCTGGAGTATAGCCAGCATTTTTAATCGCCTTCATAATGACTTTTAATGCATCTTCATTTGAGGCAAGATCAGGAGCAAATCCACCCTCATCACCAACAGCCGTATTAAACCCATCCTCATCCAATACTTTTTTGAGATGATGGAAAACTTCTGCACCATATCTTAAAGCCTCTTTAAAGGAAGGTGCACCTGCAGGAATAATCATAAACTCTTGAAGATCTACGCTGTTATTGGCGTGTTCACCGCCATTGATGATATTCATCATTGGAACAGGAAGTTGGTAATCTGTCATACCCTCAAAAGAATGATAAAGTGGAAGGTTCTGACGATTTGCATTTGCATGTGCACATGCCAATGAGACTGCTAAGATAGCATTTGCACCAAGTTTAGATTTAGTAGGAGTTCCATCAAGATCAATCATTTTCTGGTCAATGCTTTGAAGGTCATTGATATCAAAACCAATTAATGCTTCATTGATTTCAGTATTTACATTTTTGACAGCAGTTAAGACACCCTTACCAAGGTATCTATTTTTATCACCATCCCTTAATTCTAAAGCTTCTTTTTGTCCAGTCGATGCTCCTGAGGGCACGATAGCTGAACCCATAGTTCCATCATCTAAAATAACATCACATTCAACAGTCGGGTTACCTCTAGAGTCAAGAACTTCTCTAGCTTTAATATCTTTAATTCTCAATGTAAATCTCTATTATTCAAAAAAAGATTTCATTTTACCAAAGAAGGTGTCAGACTCAGGGTGATGTTTCTTCCCACAGCTCTTAGCAAATTCTTGAAGAATATCTTTCTGCTTTTTGCTTAAATTGACCGGAGTTTCAACTTTGACTTGGCATAGTAAATCACCCTTAGCGCTGTGTCTAACTGAAGGAACACCCTTTCCTCTCATTCTAAAAAGTTTTCCGGTTTGAGTGCCTTCAGGGATCTTGATTTTAACTCGACTATCTAATGTTGGTATTTCAACTGAACCACCTAATGCTGCAGTTGTGAAGTCAATAGGAACTTCGCAATAAAGATCATTACCTTCTCGATGGAAAATCTCATGATCTTTTACATGAACTTGAACATAAAGATCTCCACTTGGCCCGCCTCTAAGCCCTGCCTCACCCTCGCCTGAAAGTCTAATTCTATTACCGGTATCAACACCAGCAGGAATCTTTACAGATAGCGTTTTTTCTTTCCGGGTAACCCCCTGTCCATGACAAGTTGAACACCGAGATTCAATTTTCTTTCCATATCCTGAGCACTCTGGACAGGTGCGCTGAACAGCAAAAAAACCTTGTTGCATGGTAACATGACCAGACCCACCACATGTACTGCAAGTTGAAGCAGATGTTCCAGGCTTGGCACCACTACCATCACAGGTTTCACATTTATCATTCTTCGGGATTCTGACCTTGATGGTTGTTCCTTCAACAGCCTCTTTTAGATTAATCTCGACATCATATTGCAAATCAGCACCACGATTATCGCGATGAGAGCCACCACTTGAGCCAAAGATATCTCCAAAAATATCTCCGAAACCACCAGATCCAAATGGATTGCCACCGCCGAAACCACCGGCACTACCATCAACACCAGCATGTCCGAACTGATCGTATGCTTGTCTTTTTTGAGAGTCAGATAAAACCGAGTATGCCTCCTGAATCTCTTTAAATTTCTTTTCAGCCGCTTCTTTATCATCCTTGTTTCTATCGGGATGATGTTTCATAGCTAGCCTTTTATAGGCTTTCTTGATTTCGGCTTCTTGTGCTCCTTTGGTAACTCCAAGAACTTCGTAATAATCTCTTTTTGACATCTTATAAAAAATAAAGCCCTCTATGTCTTATGACATAGAGGGGGTAAAATTTGACAAATTACTTGTCTTCTTTAACTTCTTCAAAATCAGCATCAACGACATCATCAGCTTTATCAGCTGAAGCAGAATCACCTGCATTATCATTGCCTGCCTTTTCTTGAGCTTTTTGAGCGAGAACCTGAGCCTTTTCAGATAAGTTTTGAACTTTGGCATCTATGGCTTCTTTATCATCGCCTTTAGTAACTTCTTCCAATTCAGAAACAGCTTCTTCAATCTGTTTTTTCTCATCTTCAGAAATTTCATCCTTCAACTCTTCAAGGCTTTGTTTGGTTGAATAGACAAGTCCATCAGCCATATTTTTAGTAGAGACTAACTCTTGGAATTTTTTATCTTCCTCGGCATGAGCTTCAGCATCTTTAACCATTTTCTCGACTTCTTCATCCGAAAGCCCTGAGCTAGCTTTAATGGTTATATTTTGCTCTTTTCCAGTATTTTTATCTTTAGCAGAAACCTTAAGGATTCCATCAGAGTCAATATCAAAAGTCACCTCAATCTGGGGTTGTCCCTTAGGTGCAGCATCAATTCCTTCAAGATTAAATTGACCAAGTGATTTATTGGCACTGGCAACTTCTCGCTCACCTTGAAGAACATGAACTGTCACAGCCGATTGATTATCTTGAGCGGTTGAGAAAACCTGTGACTTATTGGTCGGGATAGTTGTGTTCTTTTCAATTAATTTGGTCATTACCCCACCTAAAGTCTCAATACCAAGAGAAAGTGGAGTGACATCAAGCAGAAGAACATCATTTACATCACCACCTAGAACACCACCTTGAATGGCAGCACCCATAGCGACTGCTTCATCAGGGTTAACATCTTTTTTCGGTTCTTTACCAAAGAATTCTTTAACCTTTTGCTGAACTTTAGGCATCCTAGTAGAACCACCAACCAAAATCACTTCATCGATATCTGAAGCATTTAAACCCGCATCCTTAAGTGCAGTTTTACAAGGGTCAATAGAGCGTTGAATCAAGTCTGCAACCATAGATTCTAATTTAGATCTAGAGATCTTAATATCTAAATGCTTAGGGCCTGATGTATCAGCAGTAATATATGGTAAATTAACTTGTGTTTGTTCAGATGAGGAAAGCTCAATTTTTGCCTTTTCTGCCGCCTCTTTAAGTCTTTGTAAAGCCAATGGATCATTCTTAAGATCGATGCCTTGGTCTTTCTTGAATTCATCCACTAGATGATTGATAATTTTTTGATCGAAATCCTCACCACCAAGGAAAGTGTCACCATTAGTAGATAGTACCTCGAAGTGTTTCTCGCCATCAATATCTTCCATCTCAATGATTGAGATATCAAATGTACCACCGCCTAAATCATAAACAGCAAGTTTTTTATCGCCTTTACCTTTGTCAACGCCATAAGCAAGAGCAGCGGCAGTTGGTTCATTAATAATTCTTTTGACATCTAGACCAGCAATCTTTCCAGCATCTTTAGTAGCTTGTCTTTGTGAGTCGTTAAAGTAAGCTGGAACTGTTATCACTGCTTCAGTAATTTTTTCACCGAGATAATCTTCAGCAGTTTGTTTCATTTTTTGGATTACTTTTGCAGAGATCTCCGGAGCAGCCATTTTTTTGCCTTTCACCTCAACCCATGCGTCACCATTATCAGCCTTCACAATTTTATAAGGAACGAGACTGATATCTTTTTGAACCGCCTCTTCATCAAAGCGACGACCAATTAAACGCTTAATAGCGTAAAGCGTGTTCTCTGGGTTTGTGACAGCTTGACGTTTTGCTGGTTGACCAACAAGAACTTCATCAGAATCCTTCTGATAAGCAACAATAGAAGGAGTCGTTCTATCTCCCTCAGAGTTTTCAATAATCTTGATATTTTTGCCGTCCATCACGGCAACACATGAGTTTGTAGTACCAAGATCAATACCAATAATTTTAGACATTTCTTAACTCCATATATTTGATACAAATCTATATGTGGATTAAGATTTTTTTTTCAAGTCAAAACTATTTTATTAATTTGGACAGGAGGATCTTTTCTACCTTTTGTGGCACAAAGCTTGAAATATCACCACCAAGCATTAGAATTTCCCTAACAAGAGATGAAGAGATATTAGAAAATTCTTCAGATGGCGTAAGAAAAAATGTTTCAATATTCTTATCAAGGTGTTTATTCATGCCAGCGAGTTGAAACTCATACTCAAAGTCTGAAACGGCGCGCAAACCTCTAAGAATAATTTGGGCATTAATTTTTTTAGCAAAATCAACAAGAAGTGAATCAAAAGCTATGACTTCAACGTTTTTTAAACCTTCTAAAGAGTGATTAATCGCCTCAATCTTTTCCTTTTCGGATAAAAAAGATTTCTTATTTATATTCTGAGAAACCGCTATTGTGACTTGATCAAATATTCTAGAAGCTCTTTTGATAACATCAATATGACCATTGGTAATTGGATCAAAAGATCCGGGATAAATCGCTTTAATCATAAAATTTCAACCAAAGAATAATATACATCGCCAGATTTTTTATTTTTCTTTAATTCAAAAGATGAAACCAAATTTTCTTTTAAAAAATCTTCTGATATTTCAAATTCCGATTCTATATAAATTTTGGATTTTTTTCCGATAATTTGATTTACTTCTATTTTTGATAAACAAGAGGCAAGATAATTCTTAAAAAATGGAGGATCAAGAAAAACAATATCAAATCTTGTATTTTTAATTCGCTCAATGTAGTTCAATGCATCATCATTGATAAGTTGAATTGATGAACTGGCTTTTAAAAAATTAGAATTTTTTTTTAAGGAATCGAAGACTGTTTTATCTTTTTCAACAATGGTAACTGAAATTGCTTCTCTTGATATTGCTTCAAATGCGAGTGATCCGCTACCTGAAAAAAGATCCAGAACCTTTGATCCTGGAATTGCGAATTGTAACCAATTGAATAAAGTTTCTTTAACAATTGTCTTGGTTGGCCTCAGTCCTTCACTTGAAGGAAATTTGAACTTTAACCCTTTAAATAATC
>Ga0181605_10003323_pt1 | contig 13357 bp, 10 predicted proteins | sample 041ome_11_FD_148676 | JGI IMG/M metagenome (GOLD analysis project Ga0181605, IMG submission 148676) | Coastal salt marsh microbial communities from the Groves Creek Marsh, Skidaway Island, Georgia - 041411US metaG (spades assembly) | ecosystem: Environmental > Aquatic > Marine > Intertidal zone...
TCTGCCTCGGGCGTGACCTTGAGCTTGAGTGTCAAAACGCCTCTATAGGATTTCGTGCCGAACATGCTGACCCGAGCCCCCTCGCCATAAAGGCTTTTTACCGCCTCTTTGCACAACGCATATTGCTGACCCGTATCAGAAGCAAATGACGCTCTGCTAGACATTAGTAGCGCCGCCATTAACAAAGCTGAAACCCAAATGTATCTGCCAAATAACTTCATGAAAAACCTCCGCATGGCTTTAAGACCGGTTAGACTGTTGTCATCATACGGGACCCAAAACCGAAACGATTGTAACAAAAATAACGTCATATTGATTCTTTTTTGCAACAGTCGGCAGTGCCGAAAAACCCCCGGCAGGAAGGAGCCCGCATCACGATTGTTGTCACACAGTTAATCAGCGAGGATGTCGCGAGGGTCGTAGAGAGCTGACATGCAGATACATCCAAAGACGTTCGCCCAACTCAGTGGCTTGTGCATTCTTGGGACACTTGTGCTTTCCTGCGGCGGCGGGGGCGCCGGTCCGAGTCCCTCGCCACCCACTGACAACGACAGCTCGACGCCGACGCCCGATCCAACACCTGACTTCAGCGATATCGACTCCGCTTTTCAGTCTTTCATTGACGAAAGCGCAGTATTCGAGGGCATTAGCTATGTCATCGTGGATGCTGAAGAGACCCTCCATAGCGCAACCTTTGGCGACCACACAGCTGATACCGTGGTCTTGTTGGCCTCCACCAGTAAGGTCCCTGCTGTGATGACCTTGCTTGCTTTGGAAGAGGATGGCGACTCAGCATTCGATATGGAGCAACCCATCGGTGAAGTGCTGCCTTTTGCAGGGGTCTATGGGAACCGGACACCCGCCCAACTGGTCAGTAATACCTCAGGCATTCCCGGACTCCGCCAGCTCGCCCTCTATGGGCCGCATTTATGCCAATTCAGTTTTAGTGAAACAGTCTCGTTCGAAGCATGTGGGGAGGTTCTACTCAGCGTGCCTTTACCGGATAGTCATGACGCAGGATCTATCTTTGATTATGGCGGCAGTCAGTGGCAACTGGCGGGGGTTACAGCCGCGATCTCGGCAAACGCCACTTGGAATCAACTTTTCGACCGATATCTGGGTGCACCTTGCCAATTAGAGGTCTTTACCTTCGGCAATATGTGGGAAGACTTGACGCAGTGGGACGGTAATCCGGCCAGTCTGCTGGGGCAATCGAACCCCAATATTGAGGGCGGCGGCATCACCAACCTTGCGGATTACGCAAAACTGCTACAGGTGCATTTGAACGGCGGCTTTTGCGGAGACACACAAGTGCTCACTGAAACCGCCGTCGATGAGATGCGTGCGAATCGCGGCGGCGGCGTTGAGGAAAACCCGACACCGTACGGGATGGGATGGTGGATCAGCACGGATAACCCCGGGGTTTACGACGATCCCGGCGCCTTCGGCTCAATCAGCTTTATCGACGTAGAGCGGAATTTCGCAGGCTATGTCGCTATCGATGACTACTCTCGCGTGGATGCTGACACGCCGGTCAGGCTGGTTCGTCAAGAAATTATTCCTCTCTTGCAAACCGCCTTTGACGCGGCCGCTGAATAGGCGGATATTTGGCCGGAAAACGGGGGCCATAATAAAGATAAGGACCTGACGACATGAATGCCCAAGCACAGCAAACAGCAGGCAGCGACGTGGCTCAAACCCCGCTGGCGGCAATCGATGTCAGCGATGCGACGCTCTATCAGCAGGATAGTTGGAGACCTTATTTTGCGCGCTTGCGCGCCGAAGATCCGGTGCATTGGACCGAAAATGACGTCTTCGGAGGATTCTGGTCGGTAACTCGCTTTGAGGACATCTCAGCGGTAGACGGCAATCACGAAGCTTTCTCGTCGGAACCTGCTATTACCATTGGCGACTACGGCGACGATCTGCCGGTAAGACAGTTCATCGCTATGGACCCACCGATTCATGACCTGCAGCGGGCCGCGGTACAAGGCGTAGTGGCGCCGCGCAACCTCTTGGATCTCGAGGGCCTCATTCGACAACGGGTAGCTGATATTCTGGACGGCCTACCGATCGGCGACACCTTCAACTGGGTGGACGAGGTCTCAATCAATCTCACCACACAGATGCTGGCAACCATCTTCGATTTTCCCTTTGAGGACCGCCACAAGCTCCCCTACTGGTCTGATATGGCGACATCACTGCCGGAAGCAACTGGCAGTGACGGGGATATTGATGAGCGCACAGCGGCGTTGCAGGAATGCCTAGCTTACTTTACGACGCTTTGGCACGAGCGAAAAAACAACTCGCCCGACACCATGGATTTGATCAGCCTCTTGGCGACCAATCCCAACACGCGAAACATGGTGGATGACCCCTTGGAGTATCTGGGCAACCTTGTTCTACTTATTGTGGGCGGTAACGACACAACGCGTAACTCGATCACTGGCGGTGTGTTGGCGCTGAATCAAAATCCAGCCGAATATGCCAAGCTCAAAGCTAATCCGGCTTTGATTCCCAGCATGGTCTCCGAAATCATCCGTTGGCAGACCCCGCTTATGCACATGCGCCGCATTGCGACTCGCGATATTGATCTGGGCGGCAAAACTATTCGCAAGGGGGATAAGGTTGTGATGTGGTATCTCTCAGGCAATTACGATGAGACGGCCATTGACCGACCCAATGAATTTATTATTGATCGCGCCAATCCGCGCTTCCACCTATCTTTCGGCTTCGGTATTCACCGCTGTATGGGTAACCGCCTGGGTGAAATGCAACTGCGAGTATTGTGGGAAGAAATCCTAAAGCGCTTCTCCAAGGTCGAGGTTGTTGGAGAGCCCGAGAGAGTACTTTCCAATTTTGTACGCGGCTACTCCGTTCTCCCGGTGCGGCTTCACGCACTGAACTAAATGAAATGGGGCGTCAATTGGCAAGCAAAGAGCACCTTGCCGAGCCCGCTCATCTGAACTTTGGCCCTGTTACCCGCAAAGCACTAGTGACGGCGACCAACGGCCATCAAGGTGTGCTGTAGAACATTTCGCACGGTCACAATAAATGAAAATCAAACGGCTCATCATCGCCGCTATGTTCACCCTTTTTCTGGGTGCCTGTGGCGGCGGATCCGGTTCTGCCGACGCAGTCAGTCAGGCGCCATCAGGGACCGTGGATACCTCGCCTCCGGTTATTACCTTGCTTGGCGAGTCCCCAATGACCATTGAGCAGGGGGAGGCATATGAAGAACCGGGAGCAACGGCGGAAGATGACGTCGATGGCGCAGTCGAGGTCGTTATTGAAGGGACCGTCAAAGATCTCCCTGGCGACTATGTAATCTCTTACAACGCATCGGACGCCGCCGGAAATCGCGCCACGGCAGAACGCCTCGTTACCGTCATACCGCGATCCGACGCCGGAGTGTTGGGCTTAAGTCCTCAAGCCATTCTCGAGCGTTTGAGCTTGAAGCAAAAACTGGCCCAGCTTATTCAGGCCGAAATTTCCAGCATTAGCCTCGATGACATCAGAGAGCTTGGCATCGGCAGTGTTCTCAATGGCGGCGGTTCATATCCGAGCGGCAATAGAGCTGCTTCGGTAGCCGATTGGCGGGCCTTTGCAGAGGCGCTTAGAGCGGCGTCGTTGGATACCTCGAGCGGATCAGCTGGCATACCGATAGTCTGGGGCACCGACGCGGTGCATGGGCACAATAATGTCCGCGGTGCGACGCTTTACCCTCACAACATAGGCCTCGGTGCAACGCGAGACCCTGACCTGATTAGAGCCATCGGTGAGGCAACTGCGACCAGCGTCGCCGCTACCGGCATCGACTGGATTTTTGGCCCGACCGTGGCCCAGGCAAAGGATTACAGATGGGGCAGAAGCTACGAAAGCTACAGCGATGACTCAGACCTGGTTGAGCGTTTCGCGTACCAGCTCGTTGAAGGCATTCAAAGTACCGGTGTGGCAGCGACGGCGAAGCATTTCATTGGCGACGGAGGAACCGCGCGAGGTATTGATCAGGGCAATGCCGATATATCTGACAGTGTTCTGCTGGCCGAACACGGCTCAGGTTACGAGGGCGCCATCGCCGCAGATGTCTTCAGCATGATGGCCACCTTCAACAGCGTCCGGGGAGAGAAAGTGCATGGCAGCTACCCGTTGTTAACCGATATGCTCCGCGGCCAATTGGGTTTTGAAGGCATGGTTGTCAGTGACTGGAACGGTATTGCGCAAGTTCCCGGGTGCAACAACGCATCTTGCCCCCAAGCGATCAACGCTGGGATCGACATGAGCATGACGCCGTTCGATTGGCGATCATTACTCACAAATCTGACCCAGCAAGTAGAACAAGGCGATATCAGCCAAGCGCGGATTGATGAAGCCGTGCTCAGAGTGCTGACCTTCAAGCAACGTCTCGGGCTCCTTGATCCCGATTTTGTAGTGGGTAGAGGCGCAGCGCCCAGTGTTCTGGGCAGTGAGCCCTATCGTGAACTAGCGAGACGCGCGGTTCGGGGTTCTCTGGTGTTACTGAAGAATAACGAGGCGGCGCTTCCCATATCACCATCCTCGAAGGTGGTCGTGGTGGGCGAAGCCGCCAACAGCATCCCCCATCAAGCAGGGGGTTGGTCGGTGACCTGGCAAGGCACAGGTACTTCCAACGCAGACTTTCCGGGGGCCACAACACTACTCGAGGCGATGCGAACAGCCATCGCGAATGGCGGAGGGGAAGTCCATTACTTCCCCGCTGGCGACATCGACGATGCCATTTCGCCCGATGCCATTGTGGTGGTGCTTGCAGAGGATCCCTATGCCGAGGGGGCCGGTGACCGCGCTGATCTCAACTGGCCCTCTGCTCACTCAATCGCGCTGCAAAGCGTTCAAGGGTGGCGGACAAACGGCGTGCCGGTAATAACACTTTTTCTAACAGGGAGGCCGATGTGGATTAACCCTGAAATCAACGACTCTGATGCGGTCGTTATAGCCTGGCTACCCGGCACAGAAGCACTAGGGATAACCGACGTATTGCTGCGCAACAGCGACGGCAATGTTGCCTTCGACTTTACGGGAGTACTGCCCTTCACCTGGCCCGGCGGCGCGGTCAATCCGAGGGATGCCGGCCTCGCCGTAGAAGCCACCCTTTTTCCCAGAGAATATGGTTTGACCTATCAAGACAGCGAGCTGATCGACGAGTTAGACGAGAATCCGAGAAACAACAAAGATGGGTTGGTTGGACCGGAGGACAAGAGCAGCGCTGAGCCCGGTAACGAACCAGTCGACACCCTATGGGTGTTTAGAAACGGACGGGTTGAAGAGTCATGGGATCGGGGTATCGGCGCTTTCGATGAAGCGATCGGCTGGGGCGTTTGCGAGAACGACGGCGGCGCCGGATGCCCCAGCATTGACTGGGGATTGGTCAGTGATTCAGACCACGGTCAAGTTCTGGAAATCACCTACCCGCCCAACGCTGCCCTCGCTGGGTTATTCATCGAAAGTCTAGACGGCATAGATACGTCTAACCTTGATCACGTGGTATTCGATATAAAGCACCTCAGCGGTGACAACCAATACGCGATCAAGCTGGATTGCTTCCACCCCTGCTCATCAGGGGACTACCTGTTGAATCGACTCGATGACGGCTGGCAATCGATCAGCGTTTCCCTTGATCAACTTGAGGCCCAAGGCTTGGTAAGGAACAACGTTAATACCGGGCTGGTGATCTGGCCCACCGCCCACAATAACCACCGTTTCAGACTAGATAATATTCGTTTTACGAGAGTGCCCTGACAGCCTGTGCTGTCGCCCTAGATCGACAGCAAAAAGGTCACCGGGCCATCGTTGACGAGGGCCACCTGCATATCGGCACCAAATTGACCGGTCTCGACCCGAATATTTTCTACTGCCAAGGCCTGCGCGAGATCAGCACACAGCTGCGAGGCTTGCTCAGGCGGCGCAGCCGTTGAAAAGCTGGGGCGGTTGCCGCTGTTGGTATCTGCAGCCAGCGTAAACTGAGAGACCAGTAGTATGGCACCGCCGGCCTGCTGCACATTGAGGTTCATCTTGCCTGCTTCATCTGAAAAAAGCCGGTAGCTCAACAGGCGTCTCGCCATGCGCAGCACCACTTCATCGGTGTCTCCGGGCTCCACCCCCACAAAAACCAAAAGGCCGCGCGGAATTTCTCCAATCACGCGTTGATTTACCGCAACCGATGCCTGTGCTACCCGCTGCAAGAGACACTTCATGATCAAAAATCCATCATCGCTAAGCCCGCGCGAACATCATATAACCGGGCGGCCTGCCGACAATCGATGTTGCAATGTGATGTAGTGTAGAAGGCCTCTGCAAGCGTCGGTCAGCATGTCAAAGACCTGCTCAAAACCTGAGTCGCCTCCGTAGTAGGGGTCGGGCACCTCTTCCCCCCACCCTGTCGCCCAGTCGAGCATGAGTGACAGTCGCTGTGCCTGATCTTTAGGGCACGACGCCTGAAGCAGACGTAAGTTATCGGCGTCCATCGCCAGTATGTAATCGAACTGGCCGAAGTCTTCGGCACTGACCTCGCGAGCGCGGAGGTCGTCCATGGCAATGCCACGCTGGCGAGCCGTTGCCATCGCTCTGGCATCAGGTAGTTTGCCAATGTGATAGGCGTGAGTGCCGGCGGAATCGATCTCGAATTGATCTGTCAGACCCGCTTCAAACACCTGTTGGCGAAAAATCGCATGGGCTGTTGGAGAGCGACAGATATTGCCCATACAGACAAACAAGACGCTGACTTTCATGGCGTCGCCGCTCACTCGAGGTCCAGCTCCTTGGACAGCGCCTTTTGCAAGGAGAAGATCCTCTCGTAAAGCGCCTCCGCGTCATAGGGCTCGGCAACACCCACGCCCCAAACCGGGCGCGGCCAGGCGGCATCCGTTTGAAACCGCGCGATGTGATGAATATGCAACTGCGATACCTGATTGCCCAGCGCGGCAATATTCAGTTTGTGTGCATTAAAAAGCACTTTTAACGACTTACCCACAATCATGGACTCTTGCATTAAGGTGCGCTGATCCTCATCGGTGAGTTCAAAAGGCTCGGTCACACCAGAGCGCTTCGGAACCAGTACCAACCAGGGAAAACGGCTGTCGTTCATCAACAGCATACGATTGAGCGCCGTTCGACCTATTAGCGCTGTATCGGCCTCCAATTGCGGATCAAGTTCAAACATCCGTTACCGCCGCTCGCAGATTATTCATGGGTTCTCATCTCCTCTCCCCAAGCGACTGCTCGGCGGTCTCGTCGGCGGACAGATAACCGCGGGCAATCCAACGGCTCGCCACTTTCGAGAATCGCGTTAACTGAGCAACCACAGCGGCATCCAATTCAGCGACAGCGGTCTCGCCCCGCTCAGTTTGTACGATATTGATCAGATCGCTTTCAAATCCCGACCCGGTCCATTCAAAACTGGGGTCACTCACAAAACGCGTGGGCACGTGGGTTGCAATCGCCGCATCAAACTCCCCTGCTGCCAATACAGAGTCGCGCGTTAAATTCAGCACAAACGGGGCGTATTCCAGCGATTCGGTATCACCATGATCAGCCACTGCCCGTAGCAGTGCCGCCGACCAATCCCCGGCGGAGAGTGCGGCGGTCAGGCGCTGATATTGATAGGATTCAATGACCCCGTGACGATTTGATACCAATTGCACCAGCTCCGTGGTTTTTCCCTGTACGACCGACCATAACGCCTCCAGCGTGCCGACACCCGGTAGGGGGACGGCATGATAGGGCTGGGTGAGATCACCCACATAGTGCAAGCCCCAACCCAGAAAACGCCACCCCCAGTAAGGGTGTCCGGTGCGAAATGCCAAATCGGCTAACTCCCCGTAAAGCGCAATACGCCAGAGGGGATATGTCCTCAGCAAATCAGGCTGTGCCAGACGCGTCAGCCAGTCGAGATGATAAAAACCCATGTGGAAAGGCGCCTGAGATCCGTAATCGAGGTTGGGATTACCGAAGGGCTGCACACCAAAGCCGTATTGCTGCCCGAAGGCGGTACCGTTGTCCTCAAATAACCCAATATCCATCCCCAAATCGGGCTCATCACTGGCGGTGGCCAACACTTCGGCAACGGATACAGGCGCCCCCTCCTCCACTGCCCAATAACGGGACGCCTGCTGAGCGTCTCCGGCTCCCAAAAAGCTCAGTGCAGACCAGGGCAAGGCGTCCCCCATGGGGGCGGGCCGCTCAGGAGAGGGCCCCACATACAGCGAATAGGAGAGCCGGGGATTCACGCGAATAGCCGAGAGAAAACGCGCTTGGATGGAGGCCGTGCTGTTTTGCCATAAAAGCGGCATGGGGGCCGGCGGATAGTGCTCGATATTAAGCACGGACCAGGCCTCGACCTCATCCAGCATCTGAGCAATGGCCGCCTGTTCTGCGAGCAAAAACTGCTCCAACGACTCCGCTGGCACGCTTCGGAAGGTGAGCTCAGGCTGCTCTCGCAATAAGGGCCAAACCAGGTTGGCATGATCGGACCATCCCCAGGCAGAGGTCGTGATCAGCATCAAACAGGCACTCAACCACCGATGTGAGCCCGCGCAAGTAGTGATTGATATTACAGCCAGCTTTTTCATAGCCGGAGGCTGACATGTTTATCGAGGGAGATTCAAGGACTTCAGCATGCAGTAGTGGGCCAGTGCTTGGCTTCGCGCACTGCGCAAAGTGTCCGTCAGCTTGTCAGCGTTACCAAAAGCACGGCTCCTGCCGATGCATCAAACGTTGGTAATCCAAAGCGTTTGATAGGGCTCGAGGCGCCACTCCGACAGGCTTTCCTCAATCGGCTGATCCATAATTAACTCTCGCCAGCGTTGATTGACCAACAGATTAAGACTGCTGAGTGGGAGACGTTGCTCAATACAGGAGACGTTGTGGATACAAAACAGGCTCTGTCGCCGGTCCAGCGATTGACGCCAGAACCCAAAGAGCGCGTCTCCGAGGTGCAACGTAAATTGCGTTGCGTTGGGGTGGAATGCCGGCTGCTGCTTTCGCAACGTAATCAGGTTTTTCAGTGCCTGAAACACCTGATGATGTGACGAAGATGAGTCCTCGAGTGCGGACATAAGTCGCTGCAGGGGCCATTGATGACGGTTGATAGACCGATTCTGGCTGGTATGTTCAAGCCGCTCGATATCATTGCGCGTCCCCACCAAGGAGTGAATGTAAAATGCCGGCACCCCCTCCAGGCCTAGCATGATGGCATGCGCGCAAAGGAATCGCTGCAAACCCCACTCGTCAGGACCCTCAACCGTGCCCTGCAGTGCATCAAATAACGCAATGTTGATCTCGTATGGCTTGGCGGCTTCACCCGACGCTTCACGCCAGGATACTCGACCACCAAAACCTTCCATGGTCGACAACAGCAGATCAACTTCCTCCTGTGCCAGCAGACCCTCTACTGGCCGTAATCCAATACCGTCGTGAGAGGCAATGAAGTTAAAGTAAAAGGTACCGTCTTGAGCCGGCGGCATGCTCATCATCCAGGTAGAAAGGTGACGACTATTACCCGTGACCAAGGCATACACCAACAGAGGTGGCAGAGAAAAATTGTAGATGCCGTGAGCCTCGTTCGCGTTACCAAAGTAAGACAGATTCTCCCGGTTAGGTACATTGGTCTCTGTGATCACAATCGCATCGGGCTGTGCAGATTCGATCAACAGACGAAATAAACGGATCAACTCGTGGGTCTGCGGCAGATTGATACACGTCGTGCCACTTTGCTTCCACAGAAATGCCACCGCATCCATGCGGAATATCCTTACGCCCGCGTCTAGCAACGCTCTGATGATGCCCACAAACTCCACCACGACCGCAGGGTTCGCAAAGTTGAAATCGACTTGATCGGCGCTAAAGGTGCACCAGACAGATTGCTCACCCCGCGCCGTTAAAACTGGGGTCAGCAGTGGAGAAGTGCGTGGCCTCACAACCTGAGACGTATCAAACCCGTCGTCGGGGACAAAAAAATAATCGCTGCCCGGGTCGAGCCCCTGCCGGAAATTTTCAAACCAGGCGGACCGACTGGAGCAATGGTTGAGCACCAAATCAGCCATCAGACGGTAGTCGATACCCAATTGTGTAATGTCCGCCCAATTCCCAAGGGCTTCATTGACGCTGGAATAATCAAGCACTGAAAAACCGTCGTCCGACGTCCACGGGTGGAAGGGGAGCACATGCACCCACGAGATCGCAGCGCCCAACTCTCGCGTCAAAAATCCGTGGAGCGTCTTAAGCGGAGACTCGACCTCATCAATAATCGAGTCACCATAGGCAATGACCCCAATATCGGTTTCGCTCCAGAGGTTGCGATGCGGTTCTGGCGCCTGCTGATCAGTTCTTAACCGCGCTGCATCGAGCAATAGGCCAGTCCATTTTTTCAGGTCTAAATGACAGTCGCCATCGCCATAGATTGCCTCCAGATGCCGCTGCAATCGTTGCTCAATCGAATGGCTCATGCACTGGCTGATTTGGGCACGGGATAGCCAGGTGCAAACTCTGCATGATCAGCCTCGACTGCTTCGACCAGTTCGTCAAAGATGGTGGGGATAGCGCTAAACACCCGATTCCAGGTGGGAATAAAGGGCGCGTCGGTTGATCGCTCAAGAAACTGGTTGCCCGCCGCGAGTATGTTTTCGGCGAACAGCTCGATAGCCTCCTCCTCCCGATGAATATCAAAGGTAAGCCCATTCATGATGGCGTCGTTGCGGTAGGTCTCTATCAGATCCAGGGCCATGCGGTAATAAGTGGCCTTGAGGGTGCGAAACATCTCTGGACTGAATACAGTTCCCTGAATGGCCAGCTTACGATACAGCGAGCGGGCAATATCGAGAGACATGCGCGACAAGCCCGCAGTCTGATCAGACAGCGAAAGGTCCTGATGCTTGTGGTCATAATTATCTGCGATGTCTACCTGACAAATCTGTTTGTTGCTGTTGCTTCGGTACACCTCGGACACCACGCCAATTTCCAACCCCCAGTCTGTTGGGATGCGGAGATCGCCCAATAAGCGTTTTCGGAAAGCGAACTCCCCTGCCAGAATGTAGCGGTAGCTATCGAGGTAATCGAGATAAGGTGAGCCCCCCACTATGCGCTTCAATGCGCGAATCATGGGTGTTACCAGTAATCGGCATACCCGCCCGTTAATCTTGTTATCCGATACCCGGGGATAGTAGCCCTTACAAAATTCGTATCCGAAAATGGGATGCGCGACCGGATAAATTAGCCTCGCCAGCAAGCTACGATCATAAGTGAGGATGTCGCAGTCATGTAGCGCTATCGCTTCTGCACGGCCCGTGGCGAGTGCGTAGCCCATGCAGTACCAAACGTTGCGACCTTTGCCCAACTCCTTGGGCGCCAGACCCGCGGCCTGCAGACGCTCATCAATGGCCTTCAAGCGCGGCCCGTCGTTCCACAGCACTCGATGGTGCTGAGGCAGCGATGAAAAAAACGCCAACGCGTGCTGGTACTCCGATTGGGACGCACGATCGAGACCAATGACAATCTGCGAGAGGTAGGGCACTGACTGTAGCTCGCTGATGATTGCAGGCAGCGCGGGCGTTTGTAGTTCGGAGTATAGCGAGGGCAGTATCAGCCCGAGCGCCCGGCGCTCGCTGAAAGACATCAGATCTTTCTCAAGGTCCTCGGTGGATCGCTCGCCCAGATTATGCAGCGTTGTTATCGTGCCGTTTTGGTAAAAATCGGCCACTCGCTCTCTCCTCTTCTACACGGTCCAACAAAATCTCGATACCCTCCGACCAGCCAGCGGGGCCGAACTCATCGCTGATCACCAGCCCGCCTGCTCGCTTGAGTATGGGGGGGTCACCCACGGGGGATCTCACAAGCAACGCCAGATCCGTCACCTGCAACATTTCAACGTCGTTCTCTGCATCACCTGCCGAAATACTGAGCGCCGCCTCGAAACCGGGCCGCTCCGCGCAAATTTTTCGATGCAACCAACTCACCGCTTCAGCTTTGCCGCCGGAGGAGAGCACATGAACGAAACGTCCTCCCTGCACACATCGCAGATCCAGCGCCTTTACCTGGTCAGCAAACGCAATGCGATCAGCCGGCGTCCCCAGCCAAACGAGGGTCTCGCAAAAGTGCCTCTCTTTGGCAAGACGGGCACTAGCGGCATCGAGACCGGTAATCGACATCACCTGTTTGTCTGATAAATCGCAGAGCGATTGGTAACGATTGCCCCACTCGATACTGAGTATTGCCAGCTGCCGGCGAATCACGGCTCGGGGAATACCAAACCCATGACACCACATCTCACTCTCGCTGACAGCGGCCTCAGTGCGCGTTAAACCCCAACGGTCGGGCACCCAGATTGCTGCGCCGTTCTCCACAATCATCGGGCCGTCCAACCCCAATTGCGCGGCGATCACCCGGGTCTCTGCCGCGGTTTTACTTGTGCAGGGAATCACGGGGACACCCAGTCCCCTGAGTGTTGCCAAGGTGGCGCGTGCAGCCTCAGCAGAATAGGTGTAGTGATCAAGCAGGGTTCCATCGAGATCGGTGTAAATGACGGCAGCGCTCATGGGGACACCGCCGTCAGATCCATCCGCACCACCGTGCGATCATGTGCCAACTGCCAGGTGGCATTGGCGCGCTGGGGCAAAGTCGCCAGAGCATGCTCAGTCAGTCGCTGGTAGTGCAGTACAAAAGCAGCCACCTCCTCGCGGGACATGGCACTTCCCGTGGTCGTGTGAGCACCCTCCCTGATGGCATCCGCCATACGTCGCTCCTGCTCCCAGCGCCAGTCGAAGACGGCACCGAAACTGGGGGCCTTTAGGAACAAAAGCGCATCGAGCTGAGCAAACAACGCTGCATAATTGCTCTGCAATTGTCTGTTGACCTCTTGACGCCAGTGCCCGTCCGAATCGCGCACTGCCTCGGTTTCGTTCAGAGGGTCGGCCAGTGCGGTCGCCTCCTGAGGCGGAACACCAATGCACCACCCTTCCACGAAGATCAGCCTCACGGGTGCACAAACTTGGCGCCACTGCACCGGTTTGGTGCGCTCGTCCCGGGCTTTGTCGAATCCCGGTAACGCCACGGCCCCCCCATGCGCTGCCAGCGCCTCGAGCGTTGACTGCAGTAGCGCAAGGTCGTGGGTACCAGGGACTCCGCGTGTTGCAAACAACGGGTGAAGGGAGCGAGCGAGTCGCTGACGCGCCCTTTGCGTGAGATAAAAATCATCAAGCGAAAGCGACGTTGCAGGCGTGCCAAAGACCGCGGCCGCGATGCGCGCCATTGCTTTGGCGAGGGTACTTTTACCCGAGCCCTGACAACCGCTAACGCCCACCAGTAGTGGCTTTTCGGCCGCTGCTGCTCT
>Ga0181605_10003348_pt1 | contig 13262 bp, 8 predicted proteins | sample 041ome_11_FD_148676 | JGI IMG/M metagenome (GOLD analysis project Ga0181605, IMG submission 148676) | Coastal salt marsh microbial communities from the Groves Creek Marsh, Skidaway Island, Georgia - 041411US metaG (spades assembly) | ecosystem: Environmental > Aquatic > Marine > Intertidal zone...
TAGAATTAAATAATAGCATTACATTTTTTACGCACCCATCTCAAATTAAATATATCCCAACCGTTGGCAGCACGTATATCATCACCGAGTGATACAGCAAAACGAATGGAAAAGCGATTAGACTAAGCGAGGAATTTCCGTTTAAGGTGTCCTTGAAGAACCACTTGATGAACGCCAGGATCGATGTAAACACAAACGTGAACGTGCAATCGCATATTTGACACGGGTCGTTCGATTTAGCCGCCATTCTTATATTATTGGTCCGTTTCTCTGAAAAGAAGAAAGGTTGGAGGGTAAGTTTGTTAAAATGAAAGAAATAACACCGCTTGCGACGAAAGAAAGAGAAAGAGAGAAAAGAGAGTCTCAGAAATGAACACGGTTATCCTCAAAATGTCCTCCCGGAAGAAGGACATCGATCGGTTCTAGTAGCTGGTGATTATAATCTTCATCGACTCTTTTTGCTCTTCGTTGTCGTCGTAGTTTTGCAATCGTAAAAAATGAAATACAAAATACGCACCTCGCGGCTCTATTTCCTTCTTTCAAGTTTTAAATGTCGTCGTCGTCGTTTTTGTTTTTGTTGTTGCTATTCCGTAGAAAAGGAATAGACCCGGCTCGTATGGAACAACTTCGTCTTCTGCTCAACACGAACACGTACAACGCGAAATATCCAGCTATAGCTCCGTATAAACCTAACACTGCGCGCACGAAAGCTCCCCCGACGCCAAACGCAAACGCCGCCACGAACGCCGCGCACACCGGCCCGAACGTTCGATACGCCGCGTTCGCGTCTACGAAACTCCCGCCGTTCCCGCGTAACCCCCAGACGAACAAAGCCACATCTATTAAATTCCAATCGTCTTTCCCGTCGTACTCCGAGAGATTCAAAACAACCCCCACGAAATCGTGACAGTTCTGTCCAAACAAGTTATACTTTTCGTTCCTCCTCGTGTAGTGCGTCATCACCCGAGACAAACTTTCATTCAGCGGCTGTTTGCACTTGTTCTCGTGCAACGGAATCACTCGCATGACTCTGTTAAACGACAAGTTATTGCTCGCGGATTGGTGCACGGTGCCATCGCCGATAAAATCGTAGATCCATCCCTCCGAGTTGGTCACGCCGACGTGACCGACGAGAGGGAAAACGTCCGTGAGTATTGGTATCGCGCACCACACGATGGAGGTTGGATATTTACTAGCGCTATTATTAAAACTCGTGCTCGGCTTATTTTTGTCATCGTCGATGTCCTCCTCTCCTCCTCCTCGCTCTTCTCGAGAGAGATCCAGCTCGGCGACTGTGCCCATTATTATTATTATATCTCACTCTCTCTCTCTCTTTCTCGTCTATATCGCTATCGTGCGATGTGATGTGATCTGTGCGTGATGCTGTGAATAAATACTACTAACGATTTGATGCATTTTTTCCAACTTCGAGTGGCGTCAAATTCGTCAAAAAGTAACGAACGCATTACGAATTTTAACAAAACACTCACTTTTGATACATCTCGTATACGCGTACTGTTATTATTATCACTGCTTTACAACAAACTGGGAGAAAAACAAAGATGAACGACGAAGATGAGGACGGAGAATCGATAACCATCACGACGGAAGAGAACCCGATGGACGTTTCTTTCCGAGATCCATCCGGGACGGCGTTTGCGATTGGTTTAATCACCGGCGGCGTCGAGATGTGGCGGCGAACAACGACAACAAACGATAAAAAGAAGGTGAAGAAAACGAGCGCGATTCAAGCGCACTCGGAATCCGTTCGAGCGCTGTCGTACATGAAAGGAGGGGAGGTTTTAGCCACCGGGTCTGGGGATCGTTCGGTGATGCTGATTGATGCGAACACGGAGCAAGCGGTGGGGAGAATAGCTGAAGCGCACGAGGAGGCGATAACGAGACTGACGGTTTTGGACGACGCGAACGGCGTGATTGCAACCGGGTGCGACGAAGGCGTGATAAAGATATGGGACGTTCGAGAGGAACGGTGCGCGCATTCGTTTAAGAAAGACGAGATATTCGTAGATTTTGTTTCGGAGATGTACCACGAGACGACGAGCGAACGAAACGCGTTGGTGGCGACGTCCGGGGACGGGACGTTGGCGTGTCTCGATTTAACCGCGATGAAAGTACTCGGACAGAGCGATAACATGGAAGATGAGTTGTTGTCGTGTTGCGTGGTGAAGAACGGGTCAAAAGTTGTCGCTGGTTCGCAAGGTGGAAACTTGAACATTTGGAATTACGGCGATTGGATCGAATCGAACGATAGGTTTCCCGGTCACCCGTCCAGCGTAGACGCGATGGTAAAAGTGAGCGAAGATATCGTTTTAACTGGCAGTTCAGACGGGTTAATTCGCGTGATTACGGTGTTTCCAAACCAAATGTTAGGATTAGTTGGTGAGCACGGAGAGTATCCGATCGAACGCATGCGATTGACCGCGGATTTGAACACCTTAGCGAGCGCCAGTCACGACCACACGGTGAAAATTTGGGACGTCTCCTTCTTACACGAAGAAGACGCCGGAGGAGGAGAAGGAGACGCCATGGACACAGAAAACAAAGACGACGACGACGATAGCGATATGGACGATAGCGATAGCGAAGACGAGAGGAAGAAGAAGAAACAAAAGAAGAAAAAGGGCAAAGGCAAGAACCGGCGGTTACCTGGACGCGGCAGCGATATGCACACAAACGCGGCGAAGAAGAAAGCCGCCAAGTTCTTCGAAGGGTTGTGATGTTGATGCTCACAAAGAGAGAGAGAGAGAGAGAGAGAGAGAGAGAGAGAGAGAGAGAGAGAAATATTTTTATATTAGCCTGCAAAATAAATGATGAGAGAATGAATACCTCGTCGTCGTCGGTCGTTCTCGCCGGAAAGTTTTCCATTTTTTTTTCAAATCTTCTTTTCGACACTTTTCGACAGTTTTTTGTCCCGTACTTTTCCGCATTCTCCCCCCCGGGAGACGCGAGTCTAGCCTCCTCTCTTCTCTTCTCTTTTCGCCAGGAGGCGAAGAGAAAAGAGAGAGGGGATGAGAAACGTCGCGTACCCGTTTTTATCCGTCTTTCTCGCTCTGTGGGTGCTCTTTTTAGCGCATCGTCAGTCGAAAAACAATGCGGCGTTGTATCTCGACGACTTCGATGACTTTGACGGCAACAAGATATCATCTTCTTTAGGCACAACAATAACATCATCATCATCATCATCAACAACAACAACGAGTGGTGACGATGGAAACACGTTCACTGGATCACAAGTGGACGGTGACGAAGACGCGGACGCGGACGCGGACGATGACGATGCTCGCGGTGCTTCGACTACCATCGGTGCGGATATGTCGACTGATTTTGAAAGTTTCAATGCAGCCCTTCAGATGGAAGAAGAAGATAATGTAAGCGGCGATACTACTTTGGGGGAATTTTTGTGTCCAGCCGGAAAGTTAATGTCTCCATCGAAGAAGTGCGTGTCCATGAGCGGCGTTCCAGTGTATACGCCTCCCCTGGAACGCTTGAACGTGAAAATCTTCCCAGATTTAACAGATTTCTTTGACGCGCATAGGGCAAAAGGGTGCGGTAAAGTGTTGGCGCACCGCATGCCAGAGACTGGGTTCGGTGCGATCGTAAACTACGCGATTTACGAGTACGCGCAAGCCGTGAAGAGTGGGAATCAACAGTTTGATTTTGCGTCGCATTCGTTGCCCGGTTTCAGCGGGAAGACGTGCGGAGACCAGAGTTTGGCGTGCTATTTACAACCACTTTCGAAGTGCGAGAGATCCACGATCGATGCGAATCAGAAAGAGTTTCAAAAAGCCGAAGAACGGGCTATTTTGATGCCAGTTGCGGCGTCGCCGTCGTTCTTCCATTACCACGCGGCGGCTGCTTCGAGAGTTTGGCGGCCGAATGCTGATTTTGCAAAGAAAGTACGGGATTTGAAGATAAAGATGGGTTGGCCTGTATCGGCGAAAGCGATAGGTGATACGGAAGATTATGCGAATAAAATTATATCTGTGCACGTTCGTAAAGGAGATGCGTGCGTCTCAGAAGCTCGAGTACAGAAGCACGGCAAATGTGGAAATTTTGGACGATACGCGAAAGAGATTCAACGCATACGAAACGCATACGGGAAAGACATTTTCAATCTCGTCTTCTTGGCTACCGACGACGACAATACGGTAAAAGAAGCGCGCGCGGATGCGAAAAAAAACGGATATCGACTGATGGTTGCCCCTGTAGATCGTACTTGGTACTCTCCAAAAACGTGGGAAAAAAACAGAGCGAAGTATTCTAAAGGCATGAACAAGAGACGCCGCGAATCGGAACATTTCAAAATCGGGTTCATCGAGAGAAGGCTCCGAGCCGGAGATGGTGATCCAGACAGAGTAGGTACGGAAACCGCTGTCGACGTAGAGCTCCTCGCGAGCGGCCATGCTTTTGTCGGCACGTTTACATCCAACCTGGGACGACTCGCGTATGAAATCATGAGCGCTCGGTTGCAAAGGATCCCTCCGTTTGCTTCCATCGACGGCAAAGGTTGGTATTACGGTCAATCGAAGTGTCGGGAGAAGAATAGCAAAAAGAATCCGTGTCCGGTGGCAACCTGGATGCAGTCCCACGCCGACGCGTCTCGCGCGAAAACGACGAAGAAAAAACCACCCGTCGCCAAAGCAAGCGCCACCTCCTCGTCCAGGAATTCCAAGTCGACGACGAAAGTTGGCGAGAGTAGAACCATCGCCGCCGCGAGAAAGAGAGCCGCGGCCGCCGCAAAGGTTGGCATTCGCTCGAAAAAAAACTAACAACCAATTTAGCAATAGCGCGCGCGCATATTTGTAACAAAGAAAGAAAGAAAGAGCAGCTTTTTCTTCATTTTTTTACGTCGACGCGCACTTCTTTTTTATGTTTACTCTATCCGCCTCCTTCCTCTCCTACTCGGATCCCGCGGCGCGAAGGAGGAAACCATCAAAACCATCCTCTTCCTCCTCGTCTTCTTCCTCGTCCTCTTCTTCTTCTTCTTCTCGAAGACGAGTGATGCAAGGTTTTGTCGCCTTGGGTTCCTTCCCTTCCTTTAAAAATCCGTTCGATGGCAAGGCGAACGCGTCGACGAATCCAAAACGAGGAGGCATCACGAACGAAACCGTCCAAATCATCAACGGCATACGGCAAAAACGATTAGGAAACACGGATATTTTAGTTTCAGAAATCGCGTTAGGCACTCAGCGATGGGGAAGCGCGGATTTCAACGCTCCAGATGAGGAGTTGTGCCACCAGTTTTTAGACTATGGCGTGTTAGAGTCTGGCATCACTCTGATTGATACCGCGGAGCAATATCCGATACCGTCGGATCGAACGCATCCGGAAGGGTACTCGGAAGAGATTATCGGGAACTGGATGAAAAAGGACAAGTCGAGAAGAGAGAAGGTTGTCATCGCGACGAAAATAACCGGCGGAGCAAACGTCACGAAGAAGAACATTAAGAAAGATTTAGAAGGAAGTTTACGCCGTTTGCAAACGGATTACGTCGACGTCTATACGATGCACTGGCCCGCGAGATACACCCCTCAGAGCAATTGGGGGCAGTCTTTGCAATACAACGTAGAAAATGAAGCGGCGCCGTATTACCGAAACGCGGCTTCGTTTGAAGAAATCGCTGAGGCCATGGGCGATTTAATCAGAGAAGGAAAACTCAGAGGATGGGGATCGTGCAACGACAACGCCTACGGCCTCACGGCGATGTGTTACGCGGCTCGAAGCGTCAATGCGCCGGAACCGTGCTGCTTACAAGGAGATTTTTCCTTGATCAATAGGAGAATGTTAGAAAACGGCGTCTCTGAAGCCAGCTCTCCGGTGCACGAAAATTGCGGGTGGATGGCGTACAACGTGTTAGCGGGGGGCGTTTTGACCGGGAAGTATTTGGAAAAGTTAGCCGCGCCGGATTTAAGTTCTGAAAAAGCCATGGTAGCGCAACTGAAAAACCCACGCGGTCGAATGGACGATTACAGCTGGGGATCGACTTTATACAGATACAGATCCGCGCCAGCTTTAAGAGCCGTCGATATGTACAACGAAATAGCGAAACAATCCGGCATGTCGCTCACCGAGTTGAGCTTGCGATGGGCCAAAGACAACCGCGCCAACACAACCTCTCTCGTAGGTCACACGTCCATGAACCAACTAAAAGAAACCGTAAAATATTTCGACGCGAGCGTTCCTAGATTAGACGATGGCGTCTTGTGGGCAATCGATAGAGTCCACATGCAAAATAGACTTCCGATTTTCTCTAGCGAGCGCGTTTCTGCGGACATGAACGGCAGAGGAGAGATTGGAGAGAGCATCCCGTGAGTTGAGTGATAGACGCGCATATGTAATTTTATTTTACTTTTAAAAACGCCCCCCTTTCTTTGCAAAAAAAATCTTAAAAATATGCGAGAGAAAACTTTAGTTTTCTCTCTTTTCCTCTTCCTCCTCCTCCTCTCTTCTTTGCGCGCGCGAGACCACCACCACCATCATCATCATCATCAGACGACGAATGTTTAAACATGAATGCAACGCACGATTATATGAACACCAATCTCGCGCTCGACGACGACGACGACGATGAAAACGAGGACGCGCTCCGTTCGTTCGTTGAAACGCTCACTCTCGATGCCGACCGGCGAAATAAAAATACTACAATCGATGCTTTGAAGAAAAACGCTCCGAGCGATACTTTTTCCTTGCCTCCTAGTTTAGACCATTATCTGGACCAGTTGCTCAGAAATAGTTCAAGCGACGAGGACGAAGAAGACGCGTCGATGTGCGAAATGAGAGACGCTTTAGCATCGTGCGTGGAGGAGCCGCAAAAACAACGAAAAAAGAAGCGTTTAAAAACGTGCCTCGAGTTGATCATGAACGAGGAGGAGCAGTATCTGCCCTCTTCGGAAGAGGCGCAATTAAACCTAACCACGTTGATGCACGACGAAAAACAAGAAGGAATATTACGGTTCATGACCAGAGATAAAGATATGGATGCGTGGGGAATGTGCATGTCTGATGCGCGCGAGAAGAATGCAAAACGCAAAAGTAGTTTCAATTTCGAAGACGACGATGACGACAACGACGACGATGTTTTAGTTCCAAGCGGTATATTCTTCTCGAGCGACGACGCGATAATAACTGCAAACATCCCGGATCAAACAAATTTTCCATCACGAGAAGATGCGTGGCAATCAGAGAAAACACCTGAGGTCACCGTGGAAGAGATCAAGAAAAAACGGTTGTCGCGTGCCGTACCAAAATCAAACCGAAGGGCGAAACCTCAAAATCCATCGAGGAGCTCTCAAATGAGAGGTGCATCCATTTTATGACTTACAACGTATTAACTTTCCTTTTAACCAACCACAGGCGTAACAAAGCACAGATTGACAGGAAGATACGAGGCGCACTTATGGGACTCTTCCAGTTCGCGTGCGACGCCAAAGCCTGGCGGTAGGACGCGAGGAAGGCAGATTTATTTGGGTGGGTATTTAACAGAGATCGAGGCGGCAAAAAGTTACGACAAAGCTGCGATCAAGCTATGGGGAACAAATGCTAATTTGAATTTCAATTGTGAAACTTACGCGGAAGATATTGAGGTGATGAAGTCCTATGATTTTGCCGATTACGTCAAGGCGTTGCGACGAGAATCGAGTGGATTTACTCGAGGTGTTTCGAAATATCGTGGCGTGACCAAACACGTTAAGAGCGCAACGAACAAACACGGCAAAACGTATACGAAGCAGTTATGGGAATCGCGCCTTGGTCGCGTGAAAGGATCCAAGTACGTGTATCTCGGAACGTTCGATAGTGAGATAGAAGCCGCGCGCGGTTATGACTTAGCGAGCTTAAAATTTCGAGGCGATAAAGCCGTGACAAACTTTGATAAAAGCAACTATTCCGAGACGGAAATAGAAACGTACAAGTTCCCACATCGAGCTGCTATTTGTGACGATACTAATGATAACGACGACGACGGCGACGATAACGAGGGCACCAAAAAGATAAAGAAGAATAGGAATAAGAAAGACAAGGCGAAATGGAAGCCATGAAAATGTTCTTCATGTGTTCTATATGAGTTGTATTTTTCGTTTTTACAAGGATATTAAACTTTTGTATGGTATATAGATACGCGACACGCTGTGATACTGCAACGCGCTCTTGCTCTTAACTCGAACGCGATGCTTTCTTAAAGATGAGAAGGCTACATCCACAAAAAAAGAATTGAATTATCGGGATCCTCCGCGTTTCTTTTTTCGGTTGCCTCTTCGACTGCCCCGGCTAATATTATCCCCACCATCTTCCTGGACTTTCGCCGGTCCATCTTCAAAATCCCCAAACTCGCTCTCAACTGCGCTCTTCACTTTCGCAGGTCCGTCGTCAAAATCGGTAAACTCCGCAGAAATGGCGTTCGAGACGTCAACTTTCGGAGCCGCCGCCTTTGGTATAGTCGCGCCCGATCTTCGCTCTCTTTTCGGAACGTAATCCACTCTCACAGGTTGCGAAGACGCCGCACCACCATTACCTGCCGCCGAGGCACCACCAACGTTGACCATTGGTTTAGTCGTCTTTCGTAAATACACCGTTTGCGCAGTCGTGACGATGTTGTTAAAGAACCAATACAACGTCAATCCAGCCGGCACGTTCAAGGAGAAGTAGCCAATCATCAACGGCAAAAACTTCAAAATCGCTTGCGATTGTTGTTGCGCCGGATCCGTAGACTTTGCCGAGTCTGGTTGCATGATCTTTTGCGACACCGATTGCGAAATGACCAACAAAACCGGCAAGACCAAGTACGACAACGCATCGTGCCAACCAATGGGAGGCGCGCCATCCACAAGCGGAAACAACCATGAAAACCCAGCGCCGTCGTTTCTCATTTCAATCGTCGCTGGTCCACCTAAACTCGGGATCCAGTAAAAGCCATCTTGCAACAAACCTTCTACGGAGGCGTTGGACAACGCTCGGTACAAACCAATGAACACCGGCAACGTCGCGAAGGTAGGCAAACATCCCGCCAACGGGTTGAAGTTCGCCTCTTTGTACAATCTCGCCGTTTCCATCTGTAATCTCTCCGGATCATTCGCGTACATCGCTTGTAACTCCTTCACTTTCGGTTGTAACGCTTGCATGTTCACGGAACCTTCAATCTGTTTCTTCGTAAGCGGAAAGGTGACCACCTTCACCAACAGAGTTAACGCGAGAATAGAGTACCCGTATGAATTCGACCCCGCGACGGGTGCTAAAACGGCATCGATACCTTCTAAAGTCGCCTCTAAGGCGTTCGTGATTGGCCCGAGCCAACCGCCTTTTTGTAACGCGGATTTCTTCTCCTTCTCTGGCTTTTGTGCGCTCGCCTCCACCGCCGGAGCTTGTTCCATCGTCATCTCCGCCGATGCGGCGTCGGCGACTTCAAACACTCTCTGCACCTCCGTTTGATTTAAAGACGAAGACGAATCGTACACCGCCGCGATGCGATCGGTGTCTATCGCGCCAATAGTCGCGAATCCCGCGCCAACCGCCGGTGGTAATAACACCGCGTTCGTGCGCACGGAAATCTTCTTCCTCCTAATCGTCGTCATCCTCATCAAAGAAGACGACATCTTCGCTCCGGATTGCTGGTTCAAAGCAGACGTGGTATCGCGACGAGACGAAGACGTGGACGTCTTCATCGCTCGAGACGGTGCGAGAGCAGTAAACGACGCGCTCATGTGCCTTTCAAAAATGTTTTTTGTTGTTGTTGCTGTTGATGTGCTTTGGGTCGTCGGGAAAAGAATTGAGTCTGGGGAATATATCGCTTGTCTATCCTAAAATCGCGTCTTTTTTTTTGTTCCCCAGTCAGTATTCGGACCGCTGTGGATGCTGACGTAGGACGAGAGCGACTTTTGATTGGACACAGAAGAAGATTACTGTTTTTCTTCTTTTTTTTTCTTCGTTTCGAGACAAACACAACAATAATAACAAGAAGAAAAAATCGACAACGACGACAAGACGATAAATACGAGCGAGATTATCCTTATATATGACCTTGTTTATCGATATATTATTACAAGCGTATATATTAAACTGGTTCAATTAGAAAACCAGCGCGTCTTTGATGAGTTTAATTTGCTCCTCGGCGTGGACGGACCCGTAGCCCGTGGACGGACTGGCGGATTGGTTTCGACCCGCGTATTTCAACTCGCCTTCTCTGCCGAGGTGCTTGAACAGCGTGCGTATGCGTTGGTCGACGTGAGTGTACGCGCCCATATTCAACGGTTCTTCTTGACACCAGACTACTTCGGCGTTTGGATAGCGTTTTAATTCGCGTTCGACTAAATCCCACGGGAATGGGGCTAACTGTTCGATGCGGCAAATTTTAATGGTATCTTCCGCTTTCAATGCTTCGCGCTCGGCATCCAACTCGTAGTAAACTTTACCCGAACAGAATACGAGACGTTTAACGTGATCTTCGACTGGAATGTTCGTTAAACCGCGCACTTTTGCTGTTTTATCCATGATCAGACGTTTAAATCGCGTGCCTTGGGCGTCCGTGGGAGAATCGACGTCGTCAAATTCAGTCAAAGGTGAGACGCATTTGGGATGACGCAACAAGTTCTTTGGCGACATGACAATCAAAGGCTTGCGGTATTCGCGGTGGATTTGTCGTCGGAGGAGATGGAAGTAGTTAGCCGGAGTGGTAACGTTACAGATTTGCCAGTTTGTGCCTTGAATGGCTAATCTCTTGGTTTGAGACATGTCGGGAACGACGCGAGGATCTTCGTCGGACATTTGTAAGAACCTTTCCAATCGAGCGGAGGAGTGTTCGGGACCTTGACCGTCGTAGCCGTGCGGGAGGAGCAACGTTAAACCGGTTTGTCTCAGCCACTTTGCTTCGCCGGAGGAGATGAACTGATCGATAATAACTTGCGCGGAGTTGGCAAAATCACCAAACTGCGCTTCCCAAATGACCAACGAGTTCGGATTGTCCAAAGAATAACCGAGCTCAAAACCGAGGACACCGAATTCAGACAAGGACGAGTTACAAACTGTGAAATACTTCAGGCCTTTTTCGTCTATTTTGTCACGGTATAAGTTACGCAATGGCAGAAACCTTTCGCCGGTGTTTTGGTCCTTGATAACCGCGTGTCGATGCGAAAACGTACCTCTTTCGACGTCTTGGCCGGATAAGCGCACGTGGTTGCCTTCGTTCAGCAGAGTACCAAACGCAAGCATTTCTGCGGTGGCCCAATCAATGTTCTCTCCGGTTTCGAACATTTTTCTTCTGGCATCATACACGCGCTTGACGATTTTGTGCGGCGTGAACGTTTCTGGAATTTCGGTAATTTTCGTGCCAACTTCTTTCAAGACTTGCGGGTCGACGCCGGTATTCCGGATGGAGGCGAATTGATCCGGCGATTTAAAGCCTTGCCAGTGCGATGATACCCAATCGCGAAACTTCGGCACGTAGTTTTTGGACAGCTCGAATTCCGTATCCAATTCTTTCAAGATTTCTGCGTGTTTTGCTTTCACTTCATCCGCCGTGAGAACGCCTTCCTTGATCAACCTTTCTGCGTATTGTTGATGCGCCGAGACGTGTTTTTTGATCACTTTATACATCAAAGGCTGCGTGAACATCGGCTCATCAATTTCGTTGTGACCAAACTTTCTATAACAGACGATATCGACGACCGCATCGGCTTTGAACTTTTGTCGCCACTCCAAAGCGAGTTGCATGACCCACGCAACGGCTTCGACGTCGTCGCCATTGACGTGGAACACCGGCGCCTCAATACACTTGGCGACGTCAGTACAATACATAGACGATCTCGAATGTTTTGGATCGGTCGTGAAGGCGACTTGATTGTTCACGACAATGTGCAAAGTACCTCCGACGTGATATTCTGGAAGTTGCGACATGTCCAACGTCTCGTACACGATACCTTGACCGGAAAAAGCGCCATCGCCGTGTAGAAGCACCGGGATGACCGTTTCTTTCTCGTAGTCTTTGTTATAAAACTGTCTCGCCGCGCATTTCCCGATAACTACCGTGTTCACGGCTTCCAAGTGCGACGGATTCGCAAGTAACGACAACTGAACTTTTTTATCTTGGTTCAAGCCTCTTCTGGTGACTACGGACGTACCCAAGTGATATTTTACGTCGCCCGAACCAGTGTATTGCGATCCGCTCAAGCCCAACTCGCCGGTTGGTTTCGGTCCGCCTTTAAACTCGTTAAAGATGGTTTGTAAAGGCTTACGGATAACATTCGCTAAGACATTCAAACGTCCTCTGTGCGGCATGCCAATGTTGATATTCTTCACTCCCAAATCCGCCGCTCGATCGACGGCTTCTTCGAATCCGGGAATCAACGTTTCGCACCCTTCCAATCCAAAGCGTTTTGCCGCGGTGTACTTGTTCGATAAAAACGTCTCGAACAATTCTGCGCGCGCTAATCGCTCGAATAAAATCTTCTTACGTTCCGGTTTATAACCTTTTTGCGTGGGCGTCTCGATCCGTTCACGCAACCAGTTACACTTTTCGCGATCCATTATGTGCATGTACTCGTACCCGATGTTTCCGCAATACGTCTCTCTTAATCGAGACAAAATATCTCTCAACGTCCAATACGGTTGATCCTCAGCCAAGAAACCTTTCATGCGCCAAGTTCCAAGAAAAAACTCGCGATCTAAATCTTTTTCCGTGAAACCGTACAACTCTGGATCCAAAGACACGTTTACGCTCTTCTTCCCCATCCCTAGCGGATCGAGCGTGGCCATCTCGTGGCCAGCCGTTTGGTACGCGCGCACCAGCAAAAGCAATCGCATGGACTCTTGAATCAAATCTGAAGTGACTTCAGACGGAGCCATCGCCGCACCGCTCGGCGCGGCTCTCCTCTCTCTCGCCACTGGCGCGTTCCCGTTCTTAGCGTCTTCCCACATCGACGACAACTCTTTCCCCGTCATCCCGCTATCTAAACTCTTCAATAAAGTCGCCCACGACTTGTCCATCCCCATGTCCCCATCCTCTTTCATTCGTTTCTCCATCTCTTCTAAATACGCCACGGAACTCGCGTTCAAAAATTCATCCTTCATCTCTCTCATGGGCGTCGGTTTGTTCTCTTGTTCGGTCGGTCTCGAAGGAGAAAACGACGCCAACGATGCTCTCGCCACGTTCATTCTTTCAAAAAAAGAAGGAGAAGAGTGCCCCGGCTGATGAGCACGATACAAAGGATGATGACGCATCAAACCACCACCACCACCAACACAACCACCGCGAG
>Ga0181605_10003400_pt1 | contig 13142 bp, 10 predicted proteins | sample 041ome_11_FD_148676 | JGI IMG/M metagenome (GOLD analysis project Ga0181605, IMG submission 148676) | Coastal salt marsh microbial communities from the Groves Creek Marsh, Skidaway Island, Georgia - 041411US metaG (spades assembly) | ecosystem: Environmental > Aquatic > Marine > Intertidal zone...
AAAGGCCCCGCCTGTTGGCGAAAAGCCCAGTGGAGGAACAAGGACAATGAAGCCCGTATCGAGAGCCTGTCGGATGGAGTCGGCCTCAACCTTTCGAACCACTCCCGTGAGTTCGAAGTCGACACCGTTCACAATACCTACAGGGCGCGCTGTGACAAAGTTTCCACTCATGAGTCGAATACGCGAGTTACCCATGGGTGTATTCGGCAGGCCTGCGGAGAAGGCTGCTTCGATATCAAGCCTGAGTTCGCCGGCGGCCTCCTTAGCGCATTCTAGAGCGGCGCGGTCGGTAATTCGTAGGCCTTGGCTGTAGTGTTCTTGAATGTTTCGAAGCCGGAGCTGCTCTTGTATCTGGGGCCGTGAGCCATAGGTGATGACCAACCGCATGCCCATGGCCTGCAATAAGGCGAGGTCGTGCACCAGTGACTCCAGCTGACCTTCAGCAACCAGCTCCCCTGGGAATGCAATCACGAAGGTCTTATTGCGAAACGCATGAATATACGGCGCTACGGTACGGAGCCAGCTGACGAAGTCAGGTTGATGATTCGAAGGGATCATGACTTGCACTAAGAGTCTAAAGAAGAGTTGTACCGAAGGTTAGGAGGTTCAACGCCTCGGTGCAAGTGAAAACCTATAATTTGGATGTGTCGCCTTCTCTAATGTTGTCTTCTTCGCATGACCAGCCCATTTCCTGGGAGTATGGGTCTTTCCAGTTTCCTCAGGAGCTTCCGGTCTCTGAAAACTGGCAACGTATTGCGCAGGCCATTCTTGAGAATCCAGTCGCCATCGTTTGTGGCGAAACGGGCTCAGGCAAGACGACGCAGCTCCCCAAAATTGCGCTTGCCTGCGGCCGGGGTCGACATGGGAAAACCATTGGGCATACTCAACCGCGTCGGCTTGCAGCAGTGTCTGTGGCGCGTCGTATCGCAGAGGAGCTCGCGGTGGGCTGCGGGCGAGGCTCTGCCACTGGTGTGGGTTACAAGGTTCGGTTCAACGACCAGAGTCGAGCAGGCGTTCCCATTAAGCTCATGACGGACGGTATTTTACTGGCCGAGCTTCAGACGGACCCCATGCTTTCGCGTTACGACACGATAATTGTGGATGAGGCGCATGAGCGCAGTTTGAATATTGATTTCCTCCTGGGGTATTTACAGAGGCTTATTCACCAGCGGCGGGACGACTTTCGACTCATCATCACATCAGCAACCTTGGATGCGGAAAAGTTTTCGCGTCACTTTGCCATCAACGGGCAGTCCGCACCGGTCATCGAGGTGTCGGGAAGGCTCTTTCCTATTGCAATGGCTTACCGGCCATGGCAAGACGAGGGCGATGGTGGTGACCTTGCCGATCAGATTGCCACCGTCGTCCTTGAGATTCTGCAGACCAAGGTGTTCCCCGATCATCAGCCGGTCTCAGTCTGCGCCCAAGACATCCTCTGCTTCCTGCCGGGGGAGCGCGAGATACGTGCATCCATGGAGGCTGTCCAAGAAAAGCTTGCTGGTAATCCCTTGGGTCAGCAGGTTGAGCTCATTGCCCTTTATTCGAGGCTTACTCAGGCCGAGCAAGACCGAGTCTTTCGCCCGGGTGGGCTGCGTCGAGTGGTTTTTGCGACCAATGTGGCAGAGACCTCCATAACGGTTCCACGTATTGGTTATGTGGTTGATTCGGGTCTTGCCCGTATTAAGCGCTATCGGGTTCGAGGCAAAGTGGAGCAACTTCAAGTCGAGCCCATTTCCCAGGCCCAGGCCAAACAGCGGGCGGGTCGCTGCGGTCGTGTAGGCCCTGGTATTTGCTTTCGACTCTTCGATGAAGAGGAGTTCTTGGCCCGTCCTGTTGACCAAGACCCCGAAATACGCCGATCTTCCTTAGGGGCTGTCATTCTTCGCATGCTTTCGATGGGTATTGATGACATTGCCGGCTTTGCGTTTATCGATCCGCCTTCTGGCAGGTCTTTGGCTGACGGTATGGCTCTTCTAAGTGAACTGCAGGCTGTTGAACATGTGCGTGGTAAGACCCGGCTCACTGCAGTGGGAAAGACGCTTGCCGACCTTCCTCTGGACCCTCGCTTTGCTCGCATCTTACTTGCTGCGCGTGAACGTGGGTGTTTAAGTGAGGCCCTCATTATTGTTACGAGTCTCTCGCTGTCTGACCCCAGAGAGCGGCCGCTTGATCGCCAACAGGCCGCCGACACGGCGCACCAACGTTTTGCAGATGAACGCTCTGAGTTTTTGTCTGTCGTTCGTCTGTGGACATTCATTGAGAGCATTTTCCAAGAGGCGAGCTCGCGCCGAAGGCTTGACGTTAGGCTTCGAGCTGAGTTTCTCTCTCCTAATCGTGTGCGTGAGTGGCGTGAGCTTTACACGCAGGTGAATGAATGGATTCGTGACCAAGGCTGGCGCTTAAACGATCGTGTTGCCGATTATGCGAGTCTTCATCAGGCCTTGCTAACAGGCCTGCTATCGAATCTGGGCTGTCGACTTGAGGAGAAAGGCGCCCGGGATAAAGGCCTCGTCTCGTGGCAAGGCTGTCATGAGGTTCGGTTTTATCTATGGCCCGGAAGTGGTCTTCGAAAAAAGCCGCCGCGCTGGCTACTTGCGGCGGAGCAGGTTGAGACCACACGACTCTTCGCGAGAACGGTGGCGGCAATTGAGCCTGAATGGATAGAGCAGCAGGCCAAGGCTTTGTTACGTTGGAGCTATACCAACCCGCATTGGGAGAAGAAGTCGGGAAAGGCCGTGGGCTATGCCAAAGCAACCCTGTATGGCTTAACCATTGTTGCACAGCGTCGGGTGGCATGGTCCTCTCTTGGCAGTGATCAGGCTCTTGAGGCACGAGGCTTGCTAATTCGTGAGGGCCTTGTGCAAGGCGAACTTCTGCTTAGCCTCGATTTTGTTGAGCACAACCTGCGGCAGGTTAAAGAGCTTGAAAAGCTGGAGCAGAAGTCCCGTCGATTTGATCTGCTCGTCGATGATTCTCTGATCGAGGCTTTTTACGACAGCCGTTTACCCAGCTCGGTGGTTGATTTTGATAGCTTAATTAAATGGTATCGGGCAGAAAAAAAGGAAAAAACCGCCAGCTTAAAGCTCTCGCGAGAGGACTTACTTCGACGCGATGCCAAGGGCATTTCGAGTGATCAGTTTCCAAGAACCATTAAGGCCCCTTTTGCCATGGCGGTGGACTATCGGTTTGAGCCGGGGGCCGCAGATGATGGGTTGACCATTACTGTGCCGCTCTCGGGACTTGCTGCTGTTCAGGCCAGCCAGGCCGAATGGCTTGTTCCCGGCATGCTCAAGGAGAAGGTCCTCGCTCTGGTGAAAAGCCTGCCCAAAGCCTTCCGACGTTCCCTCGTTCCCGTGGATGCATATGCGGAGGAGTTCGTGGAGCGCTGGGCCCCAAGGGCAGGGGAGTTTTCACTGGTCCGTTCCTTAGTCCTCGACATTTCAGAGTCACGCGGTCTTTCCCTTCGGCCGGATGATTTTCGCCGTGATGGCATCGCGGCCCATCTTCAGCCTGTTTATCAAGTTATTGATGAGCACGGGCGCATTCTTGCGAAAGGCCGAGACCTGGCACAGATTCGTGAGCTGCTTGATTGTCAGGATACGGCGGAAGGGGACAATCAGAAGCAGCTTGATTTTTTGAGAGCGCTTGAGCAGCCCATGAAGGAGTCCATTCGCTCGCTTGAAAAGAGCTTGCAGGCCGATCAGTCCCTGCTCTTGGTCTGGTCGTTATGGGGCGGCGCCAAACATGGCTCGCTTGAAAAACTACGCGATCAGGTTGTTACAGCGGCCTACGTAAGGGTAGGGATGCTTGATGATCCGCTTCCAGGTGATGAGGCGCAGACGCAGGACCGACTGCAGCGCTGCCGCCCTAAGTTTCTTTTGGTTGCACAGGAGCTGCAGAGGCAGCTTCTGGAGCTTCTGACAGAGCATCAGCGCCTGACCAAAAGGCTGGTAACGGCAAGCCTTACCCCGGCTGTGAAGAAAGATATACAGGGCCAGCTCTCCCGATTACTTCCTAGCGACTTTCTTGTTATGACTCCACAAGAGCGCTTTCGGCATTTGACGCGCTACTTGAAGGCCATTGGCCTGAGGCTTGAGAAGTATCGCAGTGATCCCAAGCGTGACGAGCTGAGACTCATGGAACAGATGAGGCTCGAACAGCCTTTCTGGACAGCAGCCTCGCGATATCGAGGCCAATGGTCTGAGGCCATGGTGGAGTTTCGCTGGATGCTTGAGGAGTGTCGGGTTGTACAGTTTGCCCAAGAGCTCAAGGCGCCCTTTCCCATGTCTTTAAAGCGGCTTGAAAAATCTTGGGCCACACTTAGCCGAGATTTTTTCCAATAAGCGAGGTTATTCCGAAAGCAGCCTATGACAGAAAGCAATCGCGGTGCATCCCCTGGTCCCGAGTCAAGCCTAAGTATTGGTGTTTTTATTCTTGGCGATGAGATCCTTTCCGGTAAGCGGGAAGATCGCCACTTTGCAAGGGTGCAAGAAATTCTCTCAAGTCGTGGCCTTGGCTTAAGCTGGGTTCAGTATCTTGGTGACGATCGGCGACGTTGTGTTCTTGCTTTTGAAAAGTCATTTGCCAGCCAAGACCTCGTCTTTAGTTTTGGTGGAATCGGCAGTACACCCGATGACCACACCCGCCAGGCCGCTGCTCAGGCGCTTGGGCTTCCGCTTGTCTTGCATCCCGAGGCAGAAGCCTTGATTCGACAGCGGTCGGAAGAGACAGGACAGCCCTGCACGCCCGAAAGGTTGCGTATGGGCGAGTTTCCAGAAGGGGCCTGCATTATCCCCAATCCCTACAACCGCATCCCCGGATTTTCGATCGCTCGGCATTATTTTCTTCCGGGCTTTCCTGTGATGGCCTGGCCCATGATGGAGGCGGTGCTCAATAGCCGGTTCAATGAGTTTTTTTCTGAGTCTTGTGAGCTTGATCAGTCGCTGTTGGTGGCTGGCGTTTTTGAGGCCACTGTTACCCCTTTGCTTGAGCGACTCGATAAAGCCTACCCCGATTTGCGCATCTATAGCCTTCCTTCCGCCCCTGTTCCCGGCGACACAGGCCCAAGACGGCTACTTGAGTTGGGCGTTAAGGCAAGGCTTGCAGGGGTTCAGGGTCAGGCAGAGGAGCGTGTACAACTGGCCTATCAGGAGCTCAAAGAGGGTGTCGTTGGGCTTGGCGGAGTCATTTCCAAGGAATCCTTGGTACGACGATAACCGAGGGAAATCTGTTTTTCTTCAGGCCTTAAGTCTTTTTTTTTAAAAAGGTTTTTCAGAGAGTGGCATAAGCTACGGAATTAAATGATTTTTTTATTTTGAACTTTTTCGTAGTCTTGATACACTCAAATTCAATGAGTCACGTACACCGGTTCGGTTCCCAACTTTTTGGGCGCAGGAGTCTTGCGTCGCTGCGTTTTCTTTTGCCTGGACTGGTGGTGGGGCTGTCGCCGATCGTCCTTGCAGACTCGTCACGGCAGAGCCTCGAGCAAGACCTTCCTCCATCTTCACTTGTTGCGCAGTCCTCGGCAGCGGGTCTGCCCTCTTCGAGGCCCATGGCCTCGATGGTTCAGTCTGTTCGTCTGAACTCCTCTGCGGCCATGGTGGTTGATCAGGTCTCTGGCCAGGTTCTCATCGAAAAGAACGCGGATGCGGAGTTACCTATTGCTTCCATCACCAAGCTAATGACTGCCTTGGTGGTGCTCGATGCGCATCTTCCCCTTGACGAGAAAATCATCATCACCCGAAGCGATGCACGCCTTGAAAAAAATCCGCCCTCACGGCTGCCGGTGGGTGCGAGGCTCACCCGTGGCGAACTCCTTCATCTGGCGCTAATGTCGAGTGAAAATCGAGCCGCCCAGGCCCTTGGCCGTAGTTACCCTGGGGGGCTCTCAGCGTTTGTGAGGGCAATGAATGTGAAGGCCGTTAAATTGGGCATGGCCTCGACGCGTTTTACTGAACCCACGGGCCTTAATTCCGGAAACGTAAGCAGCCCACGTGACCTCATTCGGCTCGTGGAAGAGGCCTATCTCCACCCTGAAATTCGTCGCTACTCAACAGCTAAACAGCTAAGTATTAAAGTGCGTGGGCGTACTCTGCAGTTTCGTAACAGCAACGTGCTTGTTCGTGCCGAGCGATGGGACCTTGGCCTGTCGAAAACGGGCTTCATTCGTGATGCGGGAAGGTGTTTGGTCATGCAGGCCGAGGTGGAAAGCCGTCCCGTCATCATTGTTATGCTTGACGCCCAGGGTAAACGTCATCGGGTGCGCGACGCGGAGACCATTCGTAAGGTGCTTATTCAAAAGGCTGATGCACCAGCCATTCACGACAGTTCTAAATCACAGACCGAGCAATCGCTGGCCAGAAACCCCGTTTAGGTCCTTGTCTTTAAAGTGGTCGACCCAAAGGCCTGACCTTGCGCTTTGATTGGTTTTATTAGCGATCAAAAGAATCTTGAAGGCCCGAGCCGAAGCCAATGGCTTCGGAAATCTGGAAGGCTGTTTTTTTAAGGGCATCAACCCAGCCATCATTCGCCCGATCGGCGGGGGCCGATATGGATAGTCCTGCCACAATCCGGCCTGCATCATCGTGAATGGCCGCAGCTATGCATCGAACCCCCAGTTCAAGCTCCTCATTATCGCGCGCAAAACCTTGATTGCGAACCTCCTGAAGTTCAAGTTCGAGCCGCGACACCTCGGTAATGCTGTTTCGGGTTTGCCCGGAAAGCCCGGTGCGCATGGCATAAGACCTTACTGCTCGTACTTCTTCATGGGCTAAAAAGAGCTTGCCCGTGGAGGTTAAATGCAGGGGTGCTCGGCCACCAATCGCGCGCACGACTTGCATCCCCGACCGCTCGCTCACGGCTCGTTCCACGTAAACAATCTCATCGCCTTGCCGCACCGACAGATTCACAGTCTCCCCTGTGAGTCGGTGAAGTTCTCGCATTGGCGTTGCCGCTGCGTCGCGGATGTTGAGGCGGGCCTTCACCAAGTTACCGAGCTCCAGTAGCCGCATCCCAAGCTGATATAGCCCTGGCTCTGTACGGTCAACCATTCGCGCCAAGACGAGGTCGTTTAAGATTCGATGGGCTGTGGAGGGGTGCAGGCCCGTCTGGCCTGATAAGTCCTTCAGCGAAACCGGGTCGGATTGACGGGCGAGCGTGTCGAGCAGGGCGTTCATACGTTCAATAACCTGAATCGCAGGCCGAGCAGGCACGACTGGCTGGGCGGTTGGTGGCATGCCGGATATCTTAGACGAAGTTCAGTTTATTCATGCCTGGGTAGTGGCACAATGAGATGAAATAAAGGAAGTCTTATGGTCGCACTGCCAAACAACCCTCGTATTGCTCTTTTTGTTACATGCCTGGTCGATCTCATGCGGCCTGAAATTGGCTTTGCAGCCATTAAGCTGTTGGAGCATGCGGGTTGTGAAGTGGTTGTTCCTCCCGATCAAACCTGTTGTGGACAGCCGGCTTACAACTCGGGAGACCGTCGAAGTGCCCACCGGCTTGCTGAGCGTGTGCTTGAGCAGCTCGAGGGGTATGACTACATGGTCATTCCGTCGGGCTCGTGTGCGGGCATGATTAAAGTTCATTACGCCGATCTCTTTTCTGATGATCCAGGCCTTAAGCACCGACTCGTCGACCTTGGTCCCCGCATTTACGAGCTCTCCGATTTTCTCGCCAATGTTATGCAGGTCGAGAATGTGCCGGGTAAGCTCTCGGGTGCGGTGACCTACCACGACAGCTGCAGTGGTCTGCGCGAGCTCGGGGTCTGTGCCCAGCCTCGGCAGTTACTCAAATTAATACCAGGCGTCGAAGTCCGCGAAATGAAAGATGCCCGTGCCTGTTGTGGCTTTGGCGGAACCTTTTCACTCAAATACGGTGCTGTTTCATCGGCCATTGTCGACGAAAAAATTGGCAATATTCAAGCCACCTCAGCTCAGGCGGTGGTGCTTGGTGACTTGGGTTGCATGCTAAACATCGAGGGTCGTTTACGGCGTCTTGGTGACGACAAGACGCAGGTCTTGCATATTGCGCAAGTACTCGCAGGGGAGGTTTAGGTTATGCAAGTTCAGTCCATGCATTTTCAGTCGCGCGCTGAACTCAAACTGCAAGACGCACGACTTCAGAAAAACCTGCGTCGCTTAGCCGATAAGTTTGTATCGGCGCGGGCTCAGGTCATGACGGAAATTGATTTCGACGCCACCCGCGATGCGGCCGTCGAGCGTCGAAACAGGGCCATACAGAACCTAGATGTCTGGCTTGAGCTTTTTGAGAAAAAAGCAACCGAGAGAGGCGCCACTGTTTTGTTCGCAGAGTCGGCGGCTCAGGCGTCTGAGATTGTCGTGAGCCTTGCGAAGCGCCACGAGGCCAAAACTGTTACCAAGTCCAAGTCGATGGTGTCTGAGGAAATGGCCCTGAATGAGGCTCTGCGACGCGCAGGTGTTGAGCCCGTCGAGACTGATCTTGGCGAATACATTCTTCAAATCAACGACAACGAGCCGCCAAGCCATATCATCGCCCCAGTCATTCACAAGGACAAGGAGGAGATTGCTGACCTTTTTGCCCAGGTTCACGATAAGCCCCGGCTTGACGATATTCCTGAGCTTACTCGCGAAGCACGTCAACAACTTCGGCCGAAGTTTTTAGCGGCAGACATGGGTGTTACGGGGGGAAACTTCGTTATTGCCGAAACAGGGTCTGTCGCCTTGGTGACGAACGAAGGCAATGAGGGTATGTGCACCATCATGCCCAAGGTTCACGTTGTGGTAACCGGCATTGAGAAGGTCTTACCCACCCTTGAAGACTTCGCCACCATGGCGCGCCTGCTCACACGTTCGGCAACGGGTCAGTCCATCTCGAACTACGTGTCCTTGCTAACGGGTGTCCGCAGCCAAGGCGAGCCGGATGGCCCTGACCATTTGTACTTCGTGCTTGTCGATGGCGGTCGTTCGGGTCTTTTAGGCAGTGAGTTTGAAGAGATGCTTCGTTGCATTCGTTGCGGCGCCTGCATGAACCACTGCCCGGTCTACCAAAAAATTGGTGGCCACGCCTATGGCTGGGTCTATCCTGGCCCAATGGGAGCCGTCCTAACCCCGTCGTACGCAGGCCTTGAGAACTCTCTTGATCTTCCCCAGGCCGCTACCTTGTGTGGTGAATGTCATGTGGTCTGCCCCGTCAAAATCCCCCTGCCAGACCTGCTACGCAAGCTTCGTGAGCGTCAGTTCGATCGGCATCTTCGCCCCTGGCGAGAGCGTTGGGCGCTTTGGGCATGGGGCTTCGTTGCCATGCGACCGCATTTGTACAGGCTTGTTTTTGGTGTCGCGAACCGGGCCCTGCGTATTATGGCTCGGGGTCGGGGCTACCTGGCCTTTCTTCCTATGGCATCAGGCTGGTCGAGGTTTCGTGATCTACCTGTGCCGAAGGGTAAAAATTTCGCCGATCGTTACGCGCTTTGGAAGTCATCGAGGCCCGAGACAAGGTCGTGAACCAATCGCGGGCCTTTGTAGATGAGGCCCGAATAAACCTGAATAAGGTCTGCACCCGACTTTAACTTGGCAAGACCATCTTCAGTGTTCATGATGCCGCCAACGCCAATAAGCCCCGTTCCGGGGCCAACCAACTGCCGAAGCTTACGAAGCACCAGACTTGACTGAATAGAGAGTGGCGCACCCGACAGGCCACCTTGTTCTTGGGCGTGTGGAAGACCTTGAATAACAGACTTGTCGATGGTTGTATTGGTTGCAACAACCCCCTCGATGTCGAACTGTTGAATGAGTCTTGCAATGGTACCTATTGCCTCGTCATCAAGATCTGGAGCAATCTTTACAAAAAGAGGAACCTCTTTCCCGATGGACCGGCGTAGGTTTGCCTGCTCGGATTTTAAGTACTGTAAGAGTGTCTTTAGTAACTCTTCCGATTGGAGGTCCCGCAGACTTTGTGTGTTGGGCGATGAGATGTTTACGGTGATGTAATCGGCCCAAGGGTAAACCGCCCGCAGGCAGATGAGGTAGTCGTCGACCGCCCGGTCAACTGGTGTGCTGGCATTCTTACCAATGTTGAGCCCAAGCACTCCTCTTTTTTCGGCGACCCAACGGGATGTTTTGACATTGTTCAAGAATGATTCGAGGCCGAGGTTGTTGAATCCAAAACGGTTGATAATCCCCTGCGCTTTAGGCACTCGAAAGAGTCTTGGCCGAGGGTTGCCTGGCTGTGGTTTAGGCGTCACGGTCCCTACCTCAATGAACCCAAACCCAAAGCAGCCAAGGGCGTCAATCAATTCGGCATTTTTATCAAGGCCAGCGGCAAGGCCTACAGCATTGGGAAACCTTAGACCAGCCACTTGTTTTTCAGACGAGGGCAGTGGAGAGGAGGCTGGAAGCAGCCACGGTGCCCACCGATTCAGGCGATTTAGCGAGCCAAAACTTAGGTGGTGAGAGGTTTCAGGGTCAAGTTGGAAGAGAAGTGGACGCAGGGCCGGGTAGAGCTGCCATAGCCAATGCGAACTGCTAGGCCGAGCCGTCATGGGGCTTCTTGGGACTCATCAAGATCTTGAACGCGACGCCATTGCCCATGGATAAGCATCTCTGAAGGCTTGAACCCCGCCTTGTAGGCCATTTTCTTACTTCCTGAAATCCAGTAGCCAAGGTAGAGGTAGCTGAGCCCCAGCCGCTGGCATTCAGCAATTTGCCACAAAATGCCATAGGTACCGAAAGAGTTTTTGGGATCCAAAGGGTTGTAGAAGGTGTAAACCGCCGAGAGTCCATCAGGAAGTCGGTCCACAATGCTGACCATGGCAAGTTCGCCGCTAGGATGGCGAAAGCTAATCAGCTCAGTCGAAACACGGCTTTGTAAGAGAAACTGCGCGTACTGATCTCGACTGTCTTGATCCATGCCACCGCCTGCATGACGATGCGACTGGTAGGTCTGGTAGAGCCGATAGTGCTCGTCACGAAACTGCAGGGGCTCACGCTGAACAAGGAGCTGCTCGTTGTGTCGTCGTATGAGCTTTCTCTGCGTCCGGTTTGGCTCAAACTCGCCGGCGGGGATACGTAAAGGTATGCATTCCCTGCAGCCATCGCAGTAAGGTCTGTAGGCGAAGGCACCGCTTCGACGAAAGCCCATCTGAACGAGGTCTCCGTAGAGCTCCGATGTAATAAGGTGATTGGGAGTAGCAACCTGAGAGCGCGCCTTGCGCGAGGATAAGTAGCTACAGGAATACGGTGCAGTGACGTAAAACTGCAGGGTCGCAACAGGGAGGTCTCGGAGGCTTGACATGGCTATTCCCCCCAGAGTGTAAGTCTGGGAGGGTGCTCTTGCCAAGGAAACCCCGGTTTTTCTGTCTCCTTTGTAAGGACTGCTTCAAATCGCTCTCGGTCCATGGGCTGAGCTCCAAGAAACTGAAGGTGCTGCGTCTGTTGTTGGCAGTCGATGAACTGACCACCGTGTGCTTTCGCCCACTGCACAAGCATAGCCAGACAAATTTTTGAGGCGTTGGGCTCGAGGCTAACCATACTCTCTCCAAAAAGCATCTGGCCAATACTTACCAGGTAGAGCCCACCCAAAAGCCTTTGGCCGTCAAAGAGCTCAAGGCTGTGCGAAAGTCCACGTTCTTGAAGCTTTTGATAGTTCTGAATAATCGCGGGGGTGATCCAGCTTCCGTTTTGACTTTGCCTAGGAGCGGCGCACTGCGTCAGGATTGTCTGAAAGCAGCTATCGACCCGAAGCTCGTAGTGTCTTTCCACGGCCTGACGAATTGTTTTCACGAGCGACCGCCTGCATCGAAACGCATCGACCTGAAGAACCATGCGTGGATTGGGTGTCCACCAGAGAACCGGTTCGCCTGGTCCCGACCATGGGAAGATGCCACTACGGTAGGCCTTCTCGAGCATCTCAGGGGTAAGGGACTGGCTTGCCGCAATTAGCCCGTTTGCACCATGCTGATCGGTTAACGCCCGCCTGCTTGAAGGAAATGCATCGCCCGGTTCTATCCAAGGAAGTCGAATAGGCGATGGCTCGGTCATGAGGTTTCTTTAGCGCATGCTCTGATGATCGACAGGAAGCGAATGGTGAACCTGCCTATCTTTAAAAAAATGCCTCAGGGCTGCTTCGACGGAGCGAAAGGCAATTTCATCCCAAGGAATCTCATGCTCGTGAAAGAGTTGGGCCTCGAGTGACTCTTCACCGGGATCAAGGTTTTCAGAGGTCATCTCAGCAAGGTAAAAAAGGTGCACCTGATTCGCAACCACGACATCGTAAACAGCCATAAGCTTAATGGGCCTTACCAAGGCGCCAGCCTCTTCGAGTGTCTCCCTCAGAGCGCCCTCTTGAGTCGTTTCGTTTAACTCCATGAACCCGGCAGGCAGAGTCCATTTGCCGCTTCGGGGCTCAATGGCGCGACGACAAAGCAATACTTTTTCGTGAAAGTACGCAACGGTGCCCACGACCAGTTTTGGATTCTCGTAGTGAATCTCGCCGCACTTCGTGCACACCTGCCGCATGCGATTGTCGTTGGCCGGAATTATCTGTTGGGTCTGTGCCGCGCAGCGAGAGCAAAAGTTCATACCCCATTCTAAGCGTGCAGCCTAATTAATTGTTGTATAGTTAGAGGCTCGGCGCGGGGTGGAGCAGTCTGGCAGCTCGTCGGGCTCATAACCCGAAGGTCGTAGGTTCAAATCCTACCCCCGCTACCAGTTCTTCTGATCGCCATGATCTTCAATAAACTTAAGAATGAATTACGAAGGTCGTCTAATCTTCGTCTGGTTTTGGTTTGCATTTTTCTTTTATTGGCTGTCGGAATCGCTGAACACTTCGGATTTATTGTTTATCCTTCGAAAGAAGAAGTTCCAATAACCGGACGAGAGCTTGTTTGAGAATGACAAACTGGTATTCACTTATTACCTTCGGGTACAGCGACTCTGAAGATCGCCTCTGGGTGAGGCTCACGGCGGAAGACTCGAACGCTACTTTTTGGCTTAGTCGCCGACTTGTCTCTCGGTTCTTGCCCGATGTTTATGGGGGTTTGATTGGGGATCAGTCGAAGGAGGCTGCATGCCTGGAACACGAACAGGCCGTGGCGGAATTGCGTGCTCAGGGTGGTGATAGCTCTCCCCCATCTCCCAAGCTTGAAGGCCTTCTGAGCCTTG
>Ga0181605_10003416_pt1 | contig 13098 bp, 8 predicted proteins | sample 041ome_11_FD_148676 | JGI IMG/M metagenome (GOLD analysis project Ga0181605, IMG submission 148676) | Coastal salt marsh microbial communities from the Groves Creek Marsh, Skidaway Island, Georgia - 041411US metaG (spades assembly) | ecosystem: Environmental > Aquatic > Marine > Intertidal zone...
TGTGGATTCAACATTAAGAACAACGCGGCTTATATTACTAACGGAGTGAGCGACATTAACAAAAGAAAGATGAAACTGGTCTTTTGGGTCTACGTAGTAACTCTGACCTGCAGGCTTAGTCCAGTTTGTTTCTGCATCAAGCCATTTTTCAAACGGATTAAGACCACCAACAGCGTAGTCGTTTTGAACGGTATATTCCTGCTCAAAGTATCTTACTTCATCTCCGTCTCTATCTTGAGTATCCCAAGAATGGAATTTCATGTATATCTTACTACCAGCAGGAAGGTCATAATAGTCGTACGACGTACCATTATAGGTACTCAACAAACCATATAGATTGTCTTCTGGTACGTTGGTTTGAGGATAAGTAAAGAACTCAACTCCTTTGCCGTCATACGTAAAGAAGTTATTGGGGTCGAAAGTCATCTTAAATCCAGATGGACGAATCTTCATGAAACGACCTTGAATCTCTTTGATTGGATTATCCGCGCTGTCTCTATTGCCAATTAACCAACCCTCAGCACTCTCAACAACATCGTTACCAGCCTTGGTAGTTACTTCTAACACCTTTACCTTAACCTCTTGCGCCAAAGGCCCGTCATCATCACTCTTAACAAGCAGATTCATTCCAGCCTCAACCTTGTCAGCATTGTTTCCATTAAGCAATACCCATCTGTACAAGTCATCTTGATAGACCGTAGTAGCATACAAGTTGTAGTGAATGCCCTTGTTTGACTTAACAAAGAACTTGTATCGGTCAGCCCAATAGGGTGCTTTGTTTTTTATGGTAATTCGTGCTTTATTGAAATTTACGGAGTCTTCAACTGGAACAAAGAAATTCGATTTATCAGAGCCATTGTCATCGCTATTAGGTAAAACCGAGCTGTATCTTCCGTACTTGTCTAAATACACTAAACCAAAGTCGTAGTTACGGTTAGACTTCAACGATAGTTTACTTGCGTTTTCGCTAACGGCAAAGACAGTTGCATCTGTCCATCTATATCTCTCAATCTCGTCACCGCCAGAAGTGGTGTGCGTTATAATAGGAGCAGATACAGTAATACTGGTAGCGGTACTTGCGGTTTTTGTAAAGTTGCCGTATGCCAGAGAAGTAGTATTCGGAGGGCTTGTCGTAGTTACGTTATTTGCAAAGTCTGCAGACATGCTAAGTAGCAACTCATCAAAATCAGTAGAAGCGTAAAAAGCATTAGCGTCAGCAAAATTCTGTGACAATATAACAGAACTGTTACCCTGGAAACTACCATCAAAATATGCAGGAGTTGTTCCGCTAGTAAATGACTCTACATCAGAGCTAATAAAAACCCGATACCCTTTACGAAGGCTGATACCGGTAAAGTCCAGAACTATATTGACCTTATTAGTTGCAGCGTCTTGTGTAGTTGTTATAGTGTAATCACCCTCTTCACCATCTTGCAGTATCGTTCTCTTCTCCGCGGTGTAGTCTATTGGAATCGTAAGCTCATCCGTTTCATTCTCTTTGATATCATACTGAGTGGTATAGTTTCCAAATATGACTCGGTCTTGTATGATATCCTGAGCCAATGCTCTTAATGGAACATTATCAAAAATTCTATTAAGCTCGTCATCTGGCAACGCCTTATACACCTTTGTGTTTGTAAAAGTGTATGAGCGTTCAGTATCATTAAAGAAATTGTTCTCTTGCTTGTTGATTGTATCTATCACAAACACAACATCAGACAGAGGCGTCTTAAAACATAACTGAATATCAGTAACGCGCTTGTCTCCAGTATTATACTTGATGTCGTAGGCGTTATACTCGTTAAGCATCCCAAGGTTTTCCATTGTAGTGAAATCCAATGAGAACATGTTTGGGTAAAACTTGTAGTCTGTAAACGACGAAAGGGCAGAATACTGCCCATCTAAGTACTTGTATCTATATGCGAAAGCAAAGTGACGTTCACGAACGGAGTTTTCAATCTCTACGCCAGTTTTAAATGGCTGTACTGTAGGTGCAGTACGCGGTGGCTTTTTGTAGAGGTTGATGTCTTCTTCAGAAAAGTTGTTTGCCCCGTATGCTTTTGCACGAGCAACATTAACCATACGAGGATGATTAAGGTTATCCGTAAATAAAAGAATGGTGTTTTGGGTTTCTTTATTATAAACGACATTAGCCCCAGTTATCTTATAATCCTTATTAAAACCTAAAACCTGGTCTGAGCCATTTCGTGTATCTGCAAGAACTAATGATGTAATATCATTTTTATTGTCATACTCATACACAAACGAGTGTCCGTTGTCATTTACAACAAACCAGTATAGCTTCTCATTAGCCTCGTCGCGAGTTGAGCCAATACAAATGGGATTGTTTGCGGTATCAATAGAGGTAACTTTTACGTTACCCTTTTCATTTTCAATAGCACCAACATCACCGTTTGCAGATTTACCTACACGGATATTTAATGCATCGATATATTCGCCATTAGGAACAAGACGCTCATCGAGGTCTTTGTTCATCTTCCCCTGGCTAAAGCTATTTTTTAATTCCATATTACTTTATCCACTTATCACGTCCACGTAGAATCTGAGTCAACTCATTGAGCTTCAGTGAGTTAAATCTTATCTTCATGTTTCGTAATGATGCGCTAGCTTGTTTCTTGGCTCTGCGTACAATGTATTCTTGAACATTGAATTTAGATGACAATATGGTCGCTGCTATATAGTCGTACATAAATGTTTCGGCAAGTTTGTGAACCTTAATCTCACTATCAGCCAAATCGTACATCCCGTCCGATACATACTCAATTACAATATTGACTCCTTGCAATGTCGAATTGAATAATATATACCCCTGATTCTTGTCTATGTGATACATGCCATTGAAGTTGCCCGACTTGGTGTCCATGCCGAATCGCTTGCCTAGCTGAGTTTTTTCTGGTGGGTTTAAATTACCAGCACGCTGATTCTTCCAGTTTGTCTCAATAACTGGAGTACCAGTCATCGCATTGTTAGAACTGTCAATCAGAATGCCTGCTTGAGGGGTATTGTCTTGCAGGTAAGAGGTAGGTGAAGATGCATCAAAATTTTGCATAATAGAGTGTACAACACCATCGCTACCCACATATCCAACCTTAACTAGGCTGACAAAATCGTGAGCTAGAGGTAGCCTGAGTGTCTCTGGGACTTCCGCCTCAAACCCTCTAATCTCACGAAGTGCATCATAATGTATTTCTTGTAGACCACGCTTTGCGTGAAAGACAACTTCGTTTCTATCAACCTTGTTGATTACTTTGTCGTCACCTACATATGTCAAAAGGAAGTTGTTTACAATATCCTCAAGTAGCATGTATTGGTAAGTACCCCAGTTTTCTTGAAGAGGAGCGTTACCGTTATTCTGATAGTACTCGTTTTGAGTAATGTTCACACCAACCTTAGCCATTTATTATACGTTTTCTTTTTGGAAATCTTGTTTTAGCATCTCGTCAGCAACCTTGATAACATCTCCTTCACGGATACTTAGTCCAGCGTAAGAGCATATCTTAATTACCAACTCTGTTTCGTCTGTTACTGGCAACTCAAAGTCTACGCTTGTATCTGCGTTGTATACCGGGTCTCCTGCAACAGTATTATATCCCCAGTGTGGGTCAGAAGGGGTTTTGATGTAATTCATCTTAACCACATTCTCGTACAAACTAGAAGGGCGGACATAAATCTTGTCTGCTTCACGCTTGTAAATTGGGAAGGCCACAGATGGAGCTGTTAAGTTACTGTCTACAAGCATGTCAAACTTATGCTTAGCAACCTCTTGGATAACCTTGCCTCCAGTTGTTATATTGATAATCTTGTAAAAGTCTGCAGGTACTGATAAGTAATCTTCATCGTTAACCGCATTAAGTGGAGCAACGTCATTGTACTGCAAAGTTGCGCTAGTGGCGAATACATCAATCTTGTTTTGAATGTGCATTGCAGTATCTCCATAGCTCTGCGCCTTACGACGATTGTTTTGCAGAGTGATAGCACGAGCATAGTCAGCAAAATATCCCTCAAAGATTTCTAATTGAGCTTGCTTAGCAAAATAATCAAACTCTGAAGGGGCTAAATATCCTCTGTTGTCCTTGTTAAGCAAGAACATCACTGTATTTCTGACACTGTTAATCATGGGATATATTTTAAACAAAAATACAAAAAAAAGAGGGCACAATCTGCGCCCTCTAATTTACCCATTGGTGTATAAACACCCAGCCATTATAACTATAGCAAGTTAATAATCTTTTGCATAACATCCAAGCCGTCATCTGTTTTAAAGAATGAAGCTAAAGAGCTATACACGTTTTCGCCATATGGCGCTGTCATGACCTTTTGTCTTTTATCTTCTGCCCAAGTAACTGTGCGCTGGTCATCTTTTACATACAAGATTCCCATCTCTACAGCACGAACGGCCAAGTTTCTTAGTTTGATGTTTTCGTCATTCAGTAAATCGTGTACTTCATTTGGGTTGTTCTTAGCCCAAATAAGCATGTCTCTTTTTAGTTCTGAAGACGTCATATTACTAACATCAGCACCAGTACCCTTTAGCGCAACACGAGCGATGGCTTCAAGTTCGTCGATTTTCAATTCGCGAATTGCAACTTGGGCCTCAAGCTCAGTGTTCATCTTGTTATAAGTCTCCGCAGCATCCTTGTCGGGGTCAAACTCAACGAACTCGATATCGTATTTAGGATGAATTAACAAAAACTTTTGTAGGTTGACATTCCAATCCGGAACAGTAAGAGTACCGTTCTCAAATACGATAGGCTCAAGAGTTACATAACCATCTTGTTCGTCCATAAAAGGACTAATCTGATTAGATGCATAGCGTAATGCTCTATTCAATCTGCCGTCAAAGAATGTTAGTGGTTTGCGATTCGCGTGCTTCGTTTGAATTGCGTATCGTAGGGGATTTTTATTGCTCTTCAGAATGAAGATTCTTTTCTTCTGAGTAAAATCGGGCAAAACAGAGTCATACCCAAAATCATTGATTTTTTTTGTAGCCATTATATTATAATTAGATTAGATTAAAAATATAGCCCCCGTCCGAAAACGGGGGCATATATATTATTTCAACAACATAAAGTTGTTAGCTCCCATCACACACAATGCGCGCTCAGAGAGGAAGTGTACTTCCATGTTGTCTTTATCAGTAGTAGACGCGCCACCAGCTGAACCAACAACCCAAGACTTGTACTTACGGTCTTCCATAGCAGACTGACGGTAACGAACGTGTAGGAAAGGACGCTTAGCGTTCTGACCCAATACTTGGTCGTATACAGTAGTTGTACCTGCAGGAACCAATACACCGTCGATTTTGCTAGTAGCTCCACCACGAGTAGTTGCGTCGTTCAAGTATTTCCAGTCAGACTTGTAGAAGTCGTAACCAATGCGGAAACCAGAGAAGCCAAGGTTCAATGCCATGTCTTCGTCATTGTCGAACAAACCGTAAGAAGCTGTAGACTGACCACTGCTGTTTTGAGCAGCCAACACACGGTCGATGTCAAATCCAGTTGCACGGTTTACGAACAATACGTTCTCTTGAATAGCACCTTCTTTGTCAAGTACTTTAGCGAATGCTTCCAAATCGTCACGGTCAGTAATCACACCAGAAGTAGTGTTACCGTTGTTCTCGATTTCATAGAACATACCTTTTGTACCTTTCAAGCCTGCACCTGCAGCTCCAGAAAGATTTACAGCTGGCTCGCCTTCAATCATTGACATTTCCAAGTAGTCTTCGAAACGTAGACGTGTTTCGTGCTCAGACTTCAAGTACCACAAGTAACCGCTTGCGCCATTCTCAGTAGTAACTTCAACCCATCCTACGTGAGCCATCTCAGAACCAGATACTTCGTACTTGTCTTTGATGATGATTGGGTTGTTCTCTTTGCTCTCGAAGTCAGCTTCGTAAGAACCAGACATACCGCTAGTTCCTTTCTTGAACTCAGAACCGTATACAAACAAACGAACTGGGTCGGCAGCTGTGAATACGCTAGTAGTCAAAGAAGCTTCAGCGTAAGGAGCTACAGTGATTGAGTTAGCAGCAGAAGCATCAGTGATGTAACACTTCATCTCCTCACCAGCAGCACCAATAACAACTACAGTCTGACCATCACGGAAGTTGTGACCAGTCACATCGATAGTGTTAGTTGTAGAACCAATAGCTCCAGAAGCAGTGATGTGCAAACGTCCTTGTTCGCTCCACTTAATCAAGTCAGAGCTAGTTGGAAGCTCTGCGCTAACCATACGCAAGAAAGACGCAATAGAGCGGTTTCCGTAGCGTTCGAATTCTTTTTCGTACAAGTCCGGTAGGTACTGTTGTGCGAAAGTGTAATTTGCGTTTGACAAATAGTTTTCATTTGCCAAGATTTTTTCTGGTGCAGGAGTTAGGCTAGTTGAACCGCCTACTGTTCCGTTACCTCCAAAAGTGATAGTTTGTGCCATTTTTAATTTTTTTTAGGACATTATCGTTTCTTTATTTTCAATCCAGATACAAATGGAGCGCTGTCTTCGACAATTCTAAATTTAGTACCTGGCTTTTCAGAAACAACATTGGAACGCACATCCATATCTATGTTTTTGCCCTGCCCAACAACATTGTCAATTGCACTTGCGCGACCTTGCTCATAAAAGAACTTAGCATACGCTTCAGGGTTCATAGCCATAGATAGAGCTGTGTGATACTTTTCAGCATCTATCAAAACTCCGTTTTCATCTGTATGTCTGTTAATGAAATTAGACAAATCACTTTGTGACTTACGCACCTCATTAACGTCTTTTGGTTTGAATACTACTTTCTCATCACCGATTTTAAATTCAAAACCTTTGAACTCATCGTTGAAGAGTTTGCTTGTTTTCTCCTCAAAAGTCTGACGCACAGATTCGCTTCGCTTAGATTGCTCTTCTTGCTGCTTCTTATATAATTGATAAAACTCAACAGCTTCCTTGGCGCTTTCGGGAACCGACTCATTGCTTGACTCAAGCTTAGTCGCATATTTACCCTTCTGCTCCTGGAAGAACTGCTTTGCTTTATACAATTCTTCTTTCATCTCTAGACGCTTAGTTTTAACGGTTAGCTCATCAGCTCCCTCGTCGTATCCAAACTTCACATCTATTAATGACTCAATATCGTTATCGTCTAATCCGTTCTTTGTTTGACGATAATACTCACGTATTAAAGCGCCATCGTCTACATTATCGTAGTCTTGCTGAAGACGCATAAAATCTTCTAGCCCACGGTTAGTCTCTTTACGATATTCAAGATACTTCTCGATTTCCTCGGGAAGCTCTTGCTTTTCTGACTTGGTAAGAACGTTTTCTAGGTCTTCAGCTTTAATCTTGTACTTGTCTTGCAACAACTCATTAAAGATTTCTTCCCTAGATGGTTCAGCCTTAACCTCCTCCTTTGTTTCCTCAGCAGGTTGCTCTGGCTTATTTTCATCAGATTCAACTACTGTCTCCTCTGTTGATTCTTGTGTCTCTTCAGTAGTAGATTCACCTACAACTTCTTCTTTCTTCTCCTCTTCTTGTTGCGGAGGTTCAGAAAGATTGACTTTAAAATCAACCTCAACGGGTTGGTTTTGTGCATCTTCCATATTTAATTTAATTTAATTTATACAAAGTTATGCAAAATTACCCTTGCATATTTCCGCCCATTCTACCGAGCATTTCAAGTGGGTTTGGTTGTTGCTGAGGTTGTTCCTGCGGCATTCCCATTCCCATTTGTTGTTGTGGTGGTTGCTGCATAATCTCCTGAGGCATAGGCTGTTGCGCCATCGGGTTGTTCACACTCATCGGCATAGCATCACGCATTGGCTTTGGTCTCTCAAAATTACGAGGACCACTCTCTCTCTTACGCTGCTCAATCAATTGACTTTGCTGAGTAGCTTGTTTTTCAGTGCGGAAATCTTTTCTATCCTCTTTCTCTAAATCACGCTCACGTAATGTACCTGCCTCAAGCTCTTTGAGTTTAAGCTCATACATGTACTTGAGTTCTAGTATCTCTTTGTCAATCTGCGCTTTCTTATCCATCTCTTGCATACGCAATTGAGTACGCATCTGCTCCATCTGACCAGAAGACTGATTCTTCATCTGCTCTTCTTGCATTCTTGTTTGAGATGCAGCTTGAGTAGACTTGATATTAGATTGCGTTTGCATTTCAATATTCATTCTCTGCTGCTCCATATCCGATTTCTGTTTTCTAGACTTACGGATTTTAAGTAGTGTATTTGCGAGAGTAATGTTTCTAATGCTTCTAATATCAATAGCATCATCAAGCTCAATTGCTTTTGCCGTGATAGACTGCTGTATATTTTGCTCTAACAATTGACGTTCTTCTTCATCTGGCTCGAGCTCAATGAATATACCAAAGTCATGTAAGTGCATGTTTTTAATATCATCTAGTATTTGCAAGTTGTTTTGCCCAATCATCTTGGCAAAATCATTCGCAAATGGAGCGTATTCCAGTATGTCTTTAATGCGATAAGAGATAGCCTCACACAAGCGCTTGGTCATGTTAATACCACTCAGCATTACGTGACGTGTCGCTGTATTTGAATTTAGCGCTGCAAGTTTTTGGACGCCAACCAATGCGTATTGGTCTGGTGTACTAGCATCTCTAGCTTCATTCAATCCAGTGGCGGCACGAAGCATGTTCAAGTTGTAGTTGTACATGGTTATCAAGCTATTAATCTTAGCATTCGAACCACTACTATTCAACTCCTGAATCGGAACCTTACTGTGATTGTATTCACCGTCTTCCGTATAACTACGACCAACAACACTACCAGTTTGGAAGTACATAGACAAAGCCTCTGAAGGATTGTACGATGCTCCGTTTCCTAGGTCGACACTATTCAACCCATCCGCATCAATAAAGACACCATCTGGTATCATCTTAGCCACTACCTGCTGTAGTTTAAGGTGAACTAATTGTATCTGGTCTGCAAAAGGAATCATACGCTTAACAAGCGAATCGATATCACCCTTAGACATTTTAATTGCCGATACAACGTACGGGGGGACTGTTTTTTGAAATGCAGAAGAAGGACGAACCATGTTCTTCATCAACTCCCATTTCAACAACTGATTAGTTCCAAGAACCAAGACACCTTCGTACCAAACGTCGATACGACGTGATGCTCTTTTGAATCTTGCTTGTTCTGACTTAGGTGGGTTAAAAGATGAGTCTTTCTGTAAAGCTTTTTTTCCACCGTTAGCAGAGTCCTTAATCTTGTATACTATTTCCTTGTCGGTCTTGTAACAGAAATACAACAATGAAACAGTGTTCTTATCAAGGCCGCTTTGTGAACTCAAGTTTTGTGTACTACGATACCCATCGAAACGGCTTGCCATTTTAGATATCTCTTCCAACTCTCCTTGAGTCAAATTAGGATTTATCTTTTTTAACTCTGTAATATGTACAGACTTTACTTCACCATAGTAGTAACAGTCTTTGAAGTTTGGGTCTTCTGTCGGTGAGTAAACAAAATTGATAGGGTCAACGTATTCTAGACGAACCCCATCATGCACATCAAACATGTGTTTTACTGCGCTAATACCCAATACGGTTTGGTCTTCATCACAGCGTCTTTTGATTTCCGGGTAGTCGTTATACTCCAGTAACGTTGTAATTGCTGTTTCTTGAGCGACTTCAATACCTTGCTTATAGCCAAGCTTCATGTATAAGTCTAGCTCTTCTTGAGTGTCGGGTAATTCGTTAGGGTCGAAATTAAAAGCATTAACACCCGTGTCTTGTTGCACTTGCTTGAGAATCGGTTTTGCAACCATGTCTGCTTCCATTTCTTCACGGAAACGCTGACGTTGTTCGCTAGACAATTCATCAACAGCCTTTGCTTTTACGTCAAACATTCTATTGCTGATTCCGTTTACAACGATATCAACAAACTTAGGTATGATGGGTACGGGAGTCCAATCTAGGTTTAGGTAGCTGAGGTCTCCGTTTACGGATAACTCATTCTTGTATTTCTCAATAGGCTGATTCCCTTTTGCGTACAGTCGTCTCGTTAGATACTCTGAGCGCAACTCCGCGTATAAAGATGTATCGTATTCCCGAGAGAACCATTCAGACTCTATAGCTTGACCTACGGCAAGACCGTATTCCATAGACTCTTTCTCGGCATCTGGAGCGAACTGATTCGGAAATCCACCTCCGTTTTGGAATCGTGGTCTACTTATCATACTTACTTAATAATTTCACTAACAAAACCTTTGTTACTGTATTTCGCAAAGTTAAGGGTTATTTTACTATCTTTTTGTTCAACCTTGACTCTGCTTTGGTTTGCCATAATAGCAAATCCAGAACTTACAGTAGCATCAAATCGTGTACGATTGTTGATATCGTAGTTAGCCCAATCTAATAGTGTTCGATTAAACGGCATATTACCTGCCTCTCCTACTTCTCCAAACTCTGGATTATCTATAATACCAACATTCTGTTGAATGTAAGCCTCTAGCGCCTCTGCATGAGCGGCAATTACTGGTGTGCTTGACGGTATACCACCTAATTCCTTCTCGGCTTTCGAAAGATTTCTCTTGTCCTTGTCTGGCCTAGATATAGAAAACGGTCGGTATCCTCGTTCTTTTAAATAATATAGCAACCTTGGCTTTTGGTTTTCCACAAGAATAGGCATGCCATAAAAATGTATAGCCATTAAAACATCTTCGTAGAATAACTCTGCTGTTGGGGGTCTCGAAATGTATTCTAAGAAAAACGCATTTACGGGAGCATTTTCAATGTGGAATTTAGTCATTCCGTGTAGTGCTCCTTTAGAGCCACCACCATTAACTACACCGCTAATGTCATAACTATCACAGCCGAAAGAACCCATATGAGCATTTCCAGGGTGCTTCTTGCTTCCACGCATAACGACGTTGTTTTGCAGTTCTTTAGACGGAATCCAACTGGTAATAAATCTACCTTTTGGGTTCGGACTCCAAGCAACTTTTCCGTTGTTATCTCCATTCACCCAGTAGAAATCTCCACGAAGCAAACCATTGTGATTACCGAAGGTGTCGTTATAATCTATCTGCTCATATATCTTAGTAAGGTTGAACAAGGTGTTCTTTGATTCATCTCTAAACGCATGTGACTCTGTGCGTGGAAACTGACGATAAAATTCGTTAAGAGCATCACTATCGTGTTTCAGTGAAGTAACTTCATTATCCCAATATGTAATTACACTTTGGTATATAGGCTCACCGTCAATACCAACAATGGGTTTTTTGGGTTCTTCAAATACCGGCTGACCATATTTATCAATGAAGCCTTCCATGTTCCACTCCATTGGGATAAACAAGTTGTACAGTCCGCTCTTTGTCTGGCCATTAGCATTGCGCTCTGTGGGGTTGCTATCATAAAAAAGTTTCTTGAAGTTATTACCACCCTTGTCTAATGCATTTGATGTTGAGCCCATCATGCACTTTCCAATAACCTTACTACCTAAGCGCAAACACGTCTTTGTTACACGCCAGTTGTTCAATATGTTGTCTGGCTTTTCCCACTTACCGCTTTCGTCATGAACCAACAACCTCAGCTTCTCCCCATCATATGAGTTGTCACCAGTGTTTTTCCAGTCTATTGTAGTGTCCAATCCCTGAAGGTCGGCCATAGCGTCTACCTTCCCAATACCCCTACGGGTTAGTTTTGCAGCTGGGACACGATAGGCTAATTCAGACTTAGGTCTATCCATACCGTCCTGAATCGGCTTGAAGAAGAAAGGATAGTTTACCGATATAGGTACAACCTTATCCGTAAACATTTTCTTAGCATCTGCACCGCTCTTCGATAATATGCCAAAACGTGCATCACTTGTGATTGTTGCTTGGTTGACAGCCTCAGCGCTTGACATAAATGAAAAACCAGAACGACGGTTCTTCAAATAGCACATACCAAAACATCTGCTGTCAGCCTTACAAGCCTCCCAATAGATAAAGAATATTCTGTTTGACTCTCTGTAGTCTGGATGACCTACATCAATCTTAGTCCACTGAAGATACATGTAGTGTGTACCAGTAATGTAAGTAGGCTCTCCATTATTATAAAACCAAAAGCCCTCGTCTCTTCTTTCAAACTCAGTTTCGATATACGGTATCCATCGTTCTTGAAACTCTTGAGAGGTTTCGTTCCAGGAAAAAATGGTTTGAATTGAGTTTAGTGCTTTGGGATATCCAAACGGTTCCCAATACTGTTCGTGTTTTTTGGCACTTCTTTTATAAACGTTTTTTGGAACAGAAGGAATGCCTATGTATAAACCATTGATTTTGAGAACATTACCTATAGTACCGTCCTTAGATATGATGATGATGTCTTGCTCAAGGTCATAGCCGTACTTCCACGACTTATCTTTATTCCGTTTTTTTATTACGGAGTCGGGTACATACGAGTTTACTACTTCGCATAAGTTATTTACTGCGTCTTTCTGCAAAACCTCCGGTTAACGTTTTACTCTCTCCTTCTGGATTTTCGAGCATGTTCTTTTCGTTTTCAATACGATTGAGTATTTCAAACGCATCAAAAATTGCTAGCTTCTTTGTAGCCGCTGCATTTTTAAGTCTATCCGCAGCAAGTTCATCTTCCGGGTCTGGCTTGATGATTTCTTCCTCAGCTACTTTTATCAACTGAATAACCGCTTGATGACCAGCTTTTATTATGGCTTCTTTATATTCTTTGTGCGTCATACCAATGCAATTATATCTTTAGTATTCATTCGATATAATACTTCTCCATTTACACCGAACTCATATTCGCTGTTTTTAGAAAACTTAATAAGGTCTCCGTTTTTGACACCTCTCTTGGTCAGCAACTTATTACTGTAAACCATTTGACCCGTGTTTTCCTCAAACCCCTCGTCATAAAGATAAGATTTTTCTTTGGTGATAGGGCGAACGAAACACCAGTCGTCTACAGAGTTCCATTGTGTACCATTATGGTACATATAAAATTGGAAAGGGTCTATGAAATATATACCCTCTTGAAAGAAATTAGGAGACTTGCGAGGTCGTCCTTTCATGTCGTAATATATACGAAATACATTATGATGAACGATAATAGTATCACCAGGCTTTATGTCG